>Ga0209802_1000184_pt1 | contig 47979 bp, 50 predicted proteins | sample GraSoiAngelo_129_FD_185886 | JGI IMG/M metagenome (GOLD analysis project Ga0209802, IMG submission 185886) | Grasslands soil microbial communities from the Angelo Coastal Reserve, California, USA - 14_0927_12_40cm (SPAdes) (version 2) | ecosystem: Environmental > Terrestrial > Soil > Grasslands ...
ACTTTAGTGGCCTTGTATGTTTCGGCCCGGAGGTCCGGCGGCAACATCAAGCTCGCTAGGCTGAGAAGTCATGCACACGAGGTGCTGCAGATTACTAAGCTCGTGACTGTATTTGAGGTATTCGACCGGGCGGAGGACGCGATCGCATCGTTCAATAGGGCCACCGCGACAGGGTAATCCTCGTTTATCACCACCTAATTGACAATGCTGGTTAACGCCGTAATCGAACAGGTGTCGATCAGCGACTCTAAATGTGCGGTCATCCAACTTATTGGGAGTTGACCGCGAAGACGCACTGAACTGTGGAACAGTGTCCTAGGAAAATGCGAGATGTTAGCCTGAGTCGAGAGGGTTGTTACATCGGCGACCAATCTGAAATGGAGCAGCAAGAATGGAACCTTATCGAGTTGCTTTGTCATGCCTTTCGCTTCTTCTCTTCGTTACGTTCGAGGGGTCCAGCGGCAAGGTGCACGGAATGCAACAGGCTGCGGCGGCAACGCGATTGAAGCCCTCGCGTAGCACGTCAAAGGACACAAAGTTCGTGAGCTGTTTTGGCAAGGGGCAGCCGACAGGCTCGTACATCGTGCAGAGTCCAATTATGACCTCACCCGACGGGCTTCACCGTGCCTATGTCGAAGTAGAAGCCGTCGCTTTTCGGCCCAAGGATGAACCCTCTGACAGCGAGCCCTCTTGTGAGAATACCTCCCGTCTGTTCCTCGCTGGACCGGGAGATAGTGAGTTCAAGGTCGCATATTCGCAGTCTCCTCCAGACATCTCGGACGGTAACAGTTTGAAACTTGTGGATTGGTCTGCCGACGGAACGAACCTCCTAATAGAGCGAACCATCTGGAACTATGAGTCTGAAGGGGACTTCACCGACCTAGTGCTCTTTGCTGTGAATTCCGGGACGATTACAGCCCCGAACCTGTTGAAGATTCTAGAAGCCCGATTTGGCAAGGACTGTAGCTCTGAGAACGCTGTTATTGGTTTTGCGCCGGAAGGCAATGTCGTCATCTTGGTGGCCCCTGTTAAGGACACTTACTACAACGAAGGCGCGACTTCTTGTGTGAAAAAGAACACGGCGGTAGCACTGGATGCGAAGCGTGCATTGCAAGCTGTCGCCCAGGTACTACCCGCCGACTTCAAGATTCGGCATTACGGACAATTTCTTGAACGACAGGCATCAAGGAAATAACCTAAGAATCTAGCAAGCGGAAGTCACTTGCCTGGTAGCCGCGGTTCCCGGAAACGGACTCGCTACCCACGCGCGCGGCTTCTTGACTTGCACGCAGCAGAGGCACATAGTCGTGCCTCTCCAGTATTCCTTCCCCCTTTAAGGAGGCTCACCATGCCGTTCTTTCTTCATCAGGTCAGTTACACGCCGGAAGCGCTCGCGCGGCTCATTGCCAATCCCCAGGATCGCTTTGACGCTGTGCGTGCGCCCATCGACAAACTCGGTGGGAGGGTGTTGAACTCCTATTTTGCATTTGGAGAGTATGACGCCGTGCTGATCACCGAGATGCCGGACAACGTTTCCGCCGCGGCGATCGCATTGGCGTTTGCCGCCGGCGGTTCGCTGCGCAACTGCCAGACCACGACGCTGCTGTCCAACGCCGAGGGCCTGGAGGCCATGCGCAAAGCTGCCAACTGCGGCTATAAGCCGGTGCAGGCAGCCGCCAGCGGCGCCGCTGCTAAGCCCGGTTCTTGAAGGGCGCCGCGCCGTAAGCAACGATTCCGCTCAGCCGAGTCGGGCCAACCCGCCGAATCGGGCCACGGCAAATTGGGAGTGTACCTTTCCGAGCCTATTTCTGCGCACCAAATGATAGACTCTGCTCGAAGGAGGCCTGCGATGCGCCCGAATCGTCTGCTTACTCTTACTCTTTCACCGCTGGCCCTGCTTGTCGTTCTGCTCGCAGCTTATTTCCTTGTGGCGGAGCAGCGCGCCGAAGCGCAATCCGCGCAGCCTCAGCGCGAGCCCACCGCTGCCGAGATAAGCAAGAAGGAGACGGTGGCCTCCGCCTTTTTGCGTGGCCTGCAATACCAGGAATATGAAGTGCCTTCCGCCGCCGAAGCCATGCCGGAGGAAAAATACGGCTACCGCCCAGCAGAGGGCAAATTCAAGAACGAAAGGCCGGAGTTCGGTCCCGCGGAGGTTCGCACGTTCGGCGAGCAGGTTAAGCACGTGGCCTGCGCGAATTTCGGCTTCGCCGCCGAACTCGATGGCACGAAGCCGCCCGAGGCGTGTGATAAAGGCGGTCCGAGTCCCGCAAAGACGAAGAAGGAATTGCTCACATACTTGCGCGATTCGTTTGCCGCCGCTCGCAAATCCCTCGGCGCCATCGACGCGAAGAACATGTTCGAGCCCATCGAAGGCCCCTACGCCGGGCCGAATACGCGCCTGGGCATAGCTACCGTCATCGTTTGGCACAACGCCGACCACTACGGCCAGATGGTGCTCTACCTGCGGGAAAACAATATCGTGCCGCCCGCCAGCCGCCCGAATCCACCGAAGCTGCAGGACACCTACTAAACTGGTCGTCGTTGTAAGACTTCTTTTGACTTGTACAAAAACGTGCAACTCCCATGATTTGTACGTTTCTGTACAAATAATAAGAGTCGCCCATTTTCGCGGGCCGCCCGGATCCTCCGGAGTGGAAAGACTGAACTGCAGAGAGCCGTTTCGTGTATCGTGGGCTCACAGATTCCAGCAGCCTGCACCGCGGATCCGTTTGGCAAGGCTCGCCTCTAGGAGGAATATGAAACGCGCTCTAATCATCGTCAGCGGCGTATCGGTCTTGTTCACCACCTTGGCCTTCGGGCACGTCATGGTCCACGATACTGTGCACATGATGACCAGACATGAGGATAGCCATCTGTTCGTCGCTGTACACACCATTGTGGCGGTCGCCCTCGGCGTCCTGTCGTTGCTCGGAGCGTATTTTCTTCTGACGGGAGGGCGCCGCCAGAACTCGAACTGAGCTGTCGGCGCGTTCTGCTAAACTTTGGGTGTGTCCCCTCAAAATACCATGGAGAGCGTGAAGCCGAGGCTCGTCGGCATCCGCCTGCATCCGATCAAGGCGCTCGATCCGGTGCAGGTGAAAGAAGCGCGCATCGGCCCGGGCGGCGGGCTGGAATTCGACCGCGCCTGGGCGCTGTACTCTGCGGACGGCCAGTGGGTGAACGGCAAGCGCACCGCCGCCGTTCACTTGATCCGCGCCGCGTATGCGCCGGACCTCAGCTCCGTCACGCTTTCCCTTCCCGGCGATCGCGGCGGCATTCCCACGAAAACTTTCGACTTTCCGGGGGGCTCGGCGGACGCGGCGCAATGGTTCAGCGCGTATTTCGAGCAGCCCATCACGGTGCGCCATTCTCCCGAAGGCTTTCCGGACGACACCGTCGCCAACGGCCCGACGATCATTTCGACGGCCTCGCTCGACGCGGTGGCGGCGTGGTTTCCCGGGCTGACTTCCAGCGACATGCGGCTGCGCTTTCGCACCACGCTGGAATTGGATGGCGTCCCGGCGTTTTGGGAAGATCAGCTTTTCGGCGCGGACCCGAACACGGCGGTGCGCTTTCGCATCGGCGATGTGAATTTCGAGGGCAGCAATCCCTGCGCGCGATGCCCGGTCCCTCCGCGCAATCCGCACACCGGCGCGGAGTTCACTGGCTTTCAGAAGCGCTTCACGGAACTTCGCCGCGCGACGCTCCCTCCCTGGTCGCCGCAGGAGCGCTTCGATCACTACTACCGCCTGGCCACCAACACGCGCGTCGCTTCCAGTGAAGCCGGCAAATCCCTTCGCGTCGGTGACCTGCTAGTGATCTGAAGGTCCAACGGCGAACAGTCCGTCCTGCAAGTCATCGAAGGGGAGACAGGACGCCATCTCATTCACCGAAATTGCGCTGTTTTGCCGGCAAGCGGGTCGCCCACGCGGTGCTGCCATGGAATCTGGTAAGCTTCTGCGCTTGAACGATCCTGTGGTCTTTTCTTTAGCTCCTGTTGCCTTGGAGGACCGCCTCGAAGCGGAGCGGTGTTCATGAACTTTGTCGACCGCGGCCTGGTTGCGGTGCACAAATTCCGGCGCTGGTGGAGCCGCCGCGTCCTCCGGCAACCCTGGATGCTCGAACAGTTTGGCAATCCCTTCCTTCAAGAGAGCATGCTGCTGGACAAGGCGCGTTGCGAAGCCTATCGCGAGGCGATTTTCCGCACGGTAAAGCCGGGCGACGTGGTGGTGGATCTTGGCGCCGGTACCGGTTTGCTCTCGTTCTTCGCGGCGCAAGCGGGAGCGCGCCGGGTCTATGCGCTGGAGATGAGCAAGATCGCCGATGTGACCGCGGAGTTGATCGAAGCCAACGCCGTGCGCGATCGCATCACGCTGATTCGCAAAAACTCGAGAAGGGCGCGGCTGCCAGAACGCTGCGACGTCCTGGTCACCGAAACTCTCAGCGCGTTTTGCTTCGACACGGAAAACACCATCGAGTACGTCGCCGACGCCCGAGAGCGCTTCCTGAAGCCCGGCGCGCGCATCATTCCCGAATCCGCGGACACCTTTCTTCTGCCGTTTGCTTCGCAAGCGTTTGGCGCGGGACGGCTGCCATTGCCGTTCTACGGCATCGATTTCCGCCCGTTCCGGAAAAGACTTTTCGGCGAGTTTGGCCTCGTGCGCGCTTCCGGCAAGCCGTTTGTTGCGCTCAGCCAGGCCGCGCTTTGCTACCACATCGATTTTCGCAAGGACATCAAGAACCCCACGAAGACTTTCGTTCCTTTTCGCATCACCACCGATGGCCGCCTAGATGGCTTCCTCGGCTGGTTCGAGGCGCGGCTGTGCGAAGGCGTTACGCTCAGCAACTCGCCCTACCTACCGCTCACGCACTGGTGGCAGCACTGCCTTCCCGTTGCGGAACAGCCCTCCTATCGCGCCGGCCAGATGCTTCTCCTCTGCCTCGATCCCAACATGGTTGCCGGCGAAGCCCATTGGAAATACGCCGTCCAGCCCGCCATTTCAGATTCTCTTCCTGTTCGGCAAGAATGAGCCGCCTTTAAGCTGGGAACAAACGAGCTCAACTCGGCGTCTGTATAGCAGCCGAGGTGAAAAAGGCATGCCTCCATGACTTGGAACCCATGGACATTTTTCCTAATGCTTGACTATTTCTCGCGAATTTATTTTGTTGGCGCACTGTTTTTTGCATTTTGGAGCTTCATAACTATTATCCGAATCATAGTTGGCGTTCAATCGATGAAAGTACGATCGGACAATTTCAAGGAATCTGCGTATTCAGAGCTGGAAAGGATGAACCGCAACGTCCATTCGATCTTTTCTCTGGGCTTGACTTTCACGGGGGGCTGCTGCGTCAACCAAATCTTCGGGGTCTGCTTTGTATACATGGCTCGCGCTACCGACGCGAATCCATTCTTTGCGCTTCGCCAAGCGTGGATTGTTATGCAGGTCTTGCTATGCCTTCTTGTCTCGTTAGATGCCGTCCGCCGATATGGTTCCTCAACTCTCGAACGACATCGTCCCGAACGTTAGATTTGTGGCCTTCACTGGATTCTAAGCACCGGCAGCAAAGTATTTCCTCGGAGGGAACATGCCGCGGCGCAGCAATTCCCTGCCGCAACGATGGCGGATCTGCTCCGACCAATTCACCCAACTGTGCTCGCTCAAGCCGAGAAAATGCCGCGCCGTTTCATACGGAGCGAGCCCCAGGTAGTAGAGGCGGAACAGTACCATGCGCGAAGCCCACTCCGGGCCATCGAGCGCCGCCTGCCCCGCCAGCGCAAAATCCGCCACCCACTCGCTCAGCTTCGGCCGGATATCCGGCCGCCACAGAAATTTCTCCGTGTCCTTCCAGTTCCGCGCAGAAACGCCGCGCTTGGTCTCCAGCACTTCCCGCGCGCCGCGGTAGACTTCCCAGCATACATCAAACGCCAGCTCCGGTTTGACGCCCATAGCTCCTCCGCCAACGCTATCGCGATCTAACGCGCCATCGCACGAGGAGCTTGCGGCGCCCTCTGCCGCCGCCTCCGCTTCCGCCCGACAATTCTGCGAACCGGGCGCCGGAGTTGATACTCCCAAACCGTGCCGAAATCTTCCCCGCGCAGAATTTTGCCCGTTGTGCGCTGCTGTTTCTCCACCTCGAATCCGCCGAACTGCGGCTTGCGCGGAAATGCTCGCGGGCGGGTAATGCGTCAGCTTGGCGAGCTCGTCGAGCGTCAGCCACGTTTCACATTCCCGCGCGCTCAGCATCACGTCACAAAGCACATCGCGCTGCCTCCGCCGCAGACTCCCCTGCGCCGCCCTTCGCCCCGTCCTCCCCATGTCCGCCCCCCTCCCGCCGCTGGCTACGTCTCGGCAGGAAACTCATCCGCCGCCGGCCGCGGCCCGCTTGTGCCTTCATCGTCGTCACTCTCGCCCTGCGTCCAGGCCGTACGGTCCGGGTCCTCGTAATCTCCTGCGCATGCACTGCATGCGCGTACCGCGCCCTGCGTGCAAACTCTTCCGTCCCCGGACATACCGCAGGAGACTCCCTGCCCGCTCCAAGGCTGTAAATCCGACCGCCAAGGTTTTGCACAGTTTTCCACAGATATTAGAGACTCGGTACTATAGACATTAACTAATGGCCTGTTACTTTTCATTTATATTGCTCTCCAGGAGGCCCACGTGCCCGGTTCCAAAATGCAACCCCCGTGGGAGTTCCTTCTCACGGCCTCGCGCAACTCGCTGCAGAGCTTTGAACTTTCTCGTCTCAGCCATGCCGCCAATCTCCGCAAAGAAATTGGCGCACTGCTGGATGAATGGCTGGATGAAAACGCTTGCGCCATGCTGGCGCGCTGGCTCATCGAGAAGCACGAACGGCCTTTGCGCGATACAAAGGCCGCTCGGGCCGATGAATCGCTGCCGCCGCACCGGCATTCTGTGTCCGATAATGTTTTTGCGAAGGGGGACCCGGCGTCGCCCGTAAACCGCGGCTCCGCATGAGGGAAGAACTATTTTTGGTGACGAAAACCGCAAATTGCCGCTGAATTCGCTGGAGGGCGCGACGCTCACGCGTTCTCTTGCTGGTGTGCGCCGATTCTCGCTTGGGGAGGCATGCCATTCGCGCAACGCAATGCGCTTCTCCAGCGCCGCGCATCCTCGCGCCCAGACCCCGCTGCTTCCGCGCATCCACTCCTCGCTCGCCACGCCATCCTCCGATAACTTGCGTCTTCGTCACCTTATAAGTATTAGAGGACACGCGAGGAGGGCGATCGGAACATCCGCGTCACCCGCAGGCACACTTTGGCAAATGTCCTGAAACGCGGAACGACTACACGCGCCAATTCTTAGCGCGACCTTGCAGGAACAGCCGGAGCTTTTTCGAGGAGTTGTTCTTTACGGTAGACGAGAGAGTTGATGTCGTACGTTGCGAGCTCGAATCCGTGGCCATGCGTGATGGCATCGGTCGGGCACGCTTCGACGCAGTACCCGCAGAATATGCACCGCGAATAATCAATGTTATATACGCTTGCATAACGCTCACCGGCAGAGATCCGGTTGGCGTCGGTGTTCTCCGCCGCTTCAATATAGATGCAATTTGCTGGGCAGGCCGCCGCGCACAGAAAGCAGCCCACACATTTCTCAAGACCGTTTTCATCGCAGTGCAGCACGTGGATACCCCGATAGCGCGGCTGAAAGTGCACAGGCTCATAGGGGTAGTTTTCCGTGACGGTCTTCCGGAACATGTTGCGGAAAGTCAGGCTGAAGCCCTTCACCAGCGCCCCGAAAGTTTCGCCTACTTCACGAAGAATAGATGGCATCGGTTAGCAGTCTAACAAACGCAAAGGGTGCCAGCAAATTAGTGCTTGAACTCCCCTTTCTGGCGCCTCTTATTTCTTCAGTGCTTCAATGATTTGTTTACCGTGGAACCGGCCGTTTTCGATGAAGATCTCGCTGGTGTGCCGTCCGCCAATCACAACTCCTGCCAGATGGATTCCCCGCACGTTGCTTTCGAGGGTATTCGGGTCCAAGGCCGGTTTTTTACTCTCCGGATCGAGCCTCACCCCCAGGCTTTCCATGAAGGAATAATCGGGGTGATATCCCGTTAACGCAAACACCTGCTTCGCCGGAATTCTTTTCGTTCGGGCATGCTGCTCGACGACCACCTCTTCTTTCGTGATTTCATCCACGCGGGTCTGCAACAGGGCCTGAATCTGTCCGGCCTTGATGCGGTTTTCGATATCCGGACGAACCCAGTATTTAATCGTCGCGCCCAGCTCCTTTCCGCGGTGCACGAGCGTCACCCGCGCCCCGCTTCGATACAGATCGAGCGCCCCCTCCGCAGCCGAATTCTTCCCGCCAATCACCACAACGTCCTGATTCCAGAATGCGTGAGGTTCCGTGTAGTAATGGGAAACGTGCAGGAGATTTTCGCCCGGCACGCCGAGCAGGTTCGGCAAATCGTAATAACCGGTCGCGACGGCGATTTTTTTGCCGTGATATTTTTCTATCGTTCCTTTCTCGGTCTTTGTAGCTACCGTAAAGTTTCCGTCGTTCCCATCAACGTCCAAAACTGTTTCGTACAACCGCAGCTCCAGGCCGTAGTGCTCCGTGGCTTTGCGGTAGTATTTCAGCGCTTCCAAGCGCGTGGGTTTCTCCCCGGCACACACCAGCGGCAAGTCTCCGATTTCGAGCAGTTCCGGCGTGGTGAAGAACACCATATTCACCGGATAGTGGTAAATCGAATTGCAAAGGCAAGCCTTGTCAATGACCAAGGGCTGCATTCCCGCGCGCTTCGCTTCGATTGCGGTGGCGAGCCCTGTCGGTCCCGCGCCGATGCAGATAATGTCGTACGTTTTCATGGGACTTGAGTTTGCCGGGAGCCCCGGTGAATAGCAAATTTCCGCGGTTTATTGGTCCGGCGGCAAGTCCAAGATCTCAGCAAGTTCTTTTCGAAACGTCTCCAGTTCGCGCAGTTTCTCGGGGGCCGCTTCCACTTCCTGTTTTTTCCGTACAAACACCTCGCGGCCGCCCCGCTTCAGCTTCACACTGAAGTTTCCGTCCACCAGATAAGAAGGAGGTGCCAGCAGTTTTAATCCGCCATCCCGGATGGGCGCGAGGACTGCGGCGCATTCGCCCTTCTTGATGCACAGGGCGTTCTCGTAGGGCGGGATCGCAACGGGCCGAAAGCCAGCTTCAAAAAGCCGCTCCATGACTTGCATTTGGCGTGGAGAGAGTTCAACCATTCGGATGGATCGCGGACATGAGTTTGCCGCTCCCGGGCAGCGAATTGCCTCTACGCCGCCGTGGTGTCCGCTTCGGACGAAGACCCCTCGAGCTGCGTCAGAATCTCGCGCAACGTGGAGATCAATTCATCGCGGGAAACATGGCTCTTTTTAAACTGAATCCGGAATTTGAAGGTTTCGCTGGGTGGCTCGAACTGAAAGATGAAAGGCCGGGGCCGTTGCGGACCCATCTGGTCTTCGCGCCGTTCGCGCCGTGCCTCATCCCGCGTCAGCCCGCCCTGCATGATGCGGTGGAACATCTCGATCATTTTCTTTTCGGCGGGCTGCCGGGCGATCTGCAACAGGAGCGACTTCGAAAGAATTCCATGTTCCATGCACTTCTTGCGCAGCGAATCGGGTATGTTCCGCAGCGAAAGCGTCTCCGTCACGGAAGAGCGGGCCCGGCCAATCTTCTTGGCGATGTCCTCATGCGTGTATTCAAACTGCGTGTTCAGCCGATGCAGGCCGTCCGCTTCTTCAAACGGCGTCAAGTCCTTGCGCTGAATATTTTCGATGAGCCCGAGCTCTAGCGTCTCCGCGTCATCGGCCATCTTCTCGATGCACGGCACTTCCCGCAATCCTGCCGCGCGTGACGCATGGTACCGCCGCTCTCCCGAAATAATGTAGTAGCAGTCCTCTCGCGGTACGTACCGCACCAGCAGCGGCTCCAGCACTCCTTTCTCGCGGATGGACTCCGTGAGCTCCCGCAGATCCCCCAGTGCCTTACGTGGCTGATCCGGGTTCGGACGGATCTGGTCCACCCGGATCATCCGCCCGACGGCCGCCCCGCTATAACTGGTCAACGATTCTACGTAGTGCGCGTCATGCCGCATCTTCAGCGTGACGGGCAACCCGATCCTCTTCGACACGTTGGATAACCTCCCCCGCGAGTTTTTTGTACTCGACCGCGCCGGGTGACTTCGGCGCAAAAGTTAAAATCGTTTCTTTGTATGCGGGACTCTCTTCCAACCGCACATTCTTGGTGATCTTCGTCCTGAAAAGGACTTCGCCGAACACACTGCGAATCTGTCCGTGCGTATCCTTGGAAATGTTCGTTCTTTTGTCAAACAGCGTGATCACCACGCCGAGCACTTTCAGTCCCGGGTTGGGGCGCGCGCGGATTCGCTCGTATGTTTCCAGAAGATCGTCCGTACCTTCGATCGCAAAATACGCCGCCTGAATGGGCACCAGCAAATGCGTCGAAGCCACCAGGGCATTCACTGTCAAGATTCCCAGCGACGGCGGAGTATCTAAAATCACATAATCGTAATCTTTCAGCACCGCCGCAAGAGCGTCCTTCAATCGATATGGCGCGTCGAACTGTCCCGCCAGCACCTGTTCCAGCTTCGCCAATGCCAACCGCCCGGGCCCCAAAAACAGCATGGAATCTTTCGTAGCTTTGATCACCGCAGACAATCCAACGCGGCTGTCGCTGAGAACTTCAAACATCGACGTGGAGATTTCCCCGGCATCATAAAAGGCGATCGTCGAATTGGCTTGCGGATCAAGATCGATCAGCAGCGTGCGCTTACCGCGATGCGCCAGCGCCGCGGACAAATTGATTGCCGTGGTAGTCTTTCCTACGCCGCCTTTCTGATTCGCAATCGTAATGATGGCAGTCATCTGTTTCTGCCTCCGCCCGTCTGCCCCTGCCAAATTCGAGGGGCGCGCGCACAAGCAAACCGCCGCGTTCCGGCAACTGGGTTCCTATATATGGGTGTCGCCTCCAGAAAACCCCCAAGGCCTAGGTTACTTTACGTTCGTAACCCATCATTGGCAAGGGAAAAAGTGCGGGGTCCCCGGAAATCAGGGTGGAAAACCAAAAGTCGCAAGATGCGAGCCCACCGCAAATTTACCGGTCAGCGTCTTAGAAGTCGAGGCCCCAGAAATCGCCGGGCGGTTCTTGAAGTTCAAAACCGAGCTCCCACCCCGCAGGCCCCTCGTGTCCACGCCAGATCAGGACCGCGTCACTAGCACTCTGGTTGATTAGATTGATGATCCGCAGTTTCTGCCCTATGACAACGTCGTGCGGCACCATGGCCAGGCAGCCCTTCGGGCTGATGTCCTTTGTGAAGCCTTCCGCCCGAAGCGCATGCCCGTCCTCGGTCCACTCAATCGCAACCGGCACGCGGGAATTGAGGCGCCCCGCGCCGCGAATATGCCTTCCCTTCTCGTCAAATTTCACCTGTTCTGTCAGCGGCACTCGATTCCCCCACGATCAATTGAATTTCAGTCTTGGCTTGGCACATCAGTTCGCTTGCTGGGAAGGGTCACTCATAGGGAAGCCCAAACCGCAACAACATCACAGCCTATGGATGGCCAAAGTCCGGGTCAATGGATCTTCGCTCCAAGTACGCCCCGGAAGTTAACACCCTGATCCTTCCGGTCTGTCCACTTGATTTTCGCCGATCCGGAAAGCAAGATCTCCCGCCTCGGTTTGCGCCTTTCCTTCTGCCCGCTTACACTCTCCTAGCTGCTCGCGCGCTCATGATCAGCCTCCCGGTACTTCGCCACGAACTCCGCCCCACCATTCGGCTCGCTCTGCCATTGGTGCTCGCAGAAATCGGCTGGATGAGCATGGGCATCGTGGATACCATCATGGTTGGTCACCTGCCTGATAGCGCGCGCGCCATCGGTTCCGTCAGCATCAGTTCCAACCTCTTCAACGTCCTGGCTTTTTTCGGCGGCGGCGTGCTTATCGGGCTCGATACTCTCGTCGCTCAAGCCTTTGGTGCCGGTCAGCGCGAAGATTGTCACCGGTCGTTGGTCAACAGCATTTATCTCAGTATTGTCATGACGCCCTTCCTCATGGTCCCCGTGTGGTACTTCGAGCCTCTGCTCCAGTCTCTGCGCGTGGAACCGCAAGTCGCCGCACTCGCCGTCCCTTACATGAAAGCCCTTGCTTTCGGCCTCTTCCCGCTGCTCTTGTACTTCGCTGTGCGCCGTTGCCTGCAGGCCATGAACATGGCACAACCCATCGCCTTCGCGCTGGTAAGCGCCAACATCATCAACGCCCTCTTCAACTGGATTCTCATCTACGGCAAATGGGGCGCGCCTGCCATGGGTGTTGTAGGGTCTGGTTGGTCCACAGCAATCTCCCGCGTCTATTTAGCCGTGCTGCTCGTGTCCTATCTTCTCTGGTACGACCGCCGGCATCGCACGGAGTTGCTGAAGACGCCGATCAATATCGACTTTGTTCGAATCCGCCGCCTGATCTCTCTCGGCCTGCCCGCCGCTGTACAAATCACTCTGGAAATCAGTGTCTTTGCGCTCGCCACCGCTCTGATCGGCCGCTTGGGCGCCATCGCTCTCGCCAGCCACCAAATTGCACTGAACACCGTGGCATTCACCTACATGGTTCCCCTCGGAATTTCTTCCGCTGCTGCGGTTCGCGTAGGCCACGCCATCGGCCGCGGCAAACCAATTCCCGCTGGCCACGCAGGCGACACCGCCATCATTCTCGGCGCTACGTTCATGACCCTTGCCGCTGTAGCACTCCTCGTCTTCCCCCGCTGGATCGCCCGGATGTATACCCCGGACGAGACCGTCATCCGCAGCACGGTCCTTCTTCTGGCCGCGGGCGCGGCCTTTCAGCTGTTCGATGGAATTCAGACTGTCGCCACAGGCGCATTGCGCGGCGCGGGAGACACCCGGACGCCGATGCTTTGCCACTTCACGGCCTACTGGATTATCGGCCTGCCGCTCGGGGTCTGGCTCTGCTTCTGCCGAAGCTGGGGCGCCTTCGGCATTTGGTCGGGTTTAAGCCTCGCGCTAATCCTCATCGGCATCGTTCTGCTCTTCGCGTGGCGTCGTGCGGTTCGGCGTCTCGCAGTAGGGCCCTCGCCTGAGCGCCAACCCGAAACAAATTCCGTGCCTGATTGAGGAAGTTGATTCAGAGCTCCTTCTGCTTCGAGCTTTCTTCATACGGCACAGTAGCTTGCATCCTCTTTGGCTCAAAGCGCATCCTAGAATCAAGAAGAATTCCCCGGCAAGCCCTGGCGATGTGCCCTGCCCTGTCCCGGCTAGCCTAGATAACAGGAGGATCCCGTGAACCATAAGCATCTTGCTTTGTTCGTGGCTATGACGTTTGCTTGCAGTTCGTCGGCTCTTGCGCAGCGCTCGCATCCCGGTGGCGGGCCACCCGCAGGCCACGGCCCCTCGAGCCCGGGCGGAAGTGCTGACAACAAAAGCGGCGCGATGGGCCATACCGACATGTCGCACGCTTCGCCAAGCGATGTACTCAATCACAACACCGCTATCGCCAGCAAAATCAAAGCATTGACTGGCGAGGATGCGCAGACGGCCTGCAATGGTTTTAAGAATCTTGGCCGGTGCGTGGCGGCTGCACACGTGGCAAAGAACCTGGACTTTCCCGGCGGCTTTGATGCCCTAAAAGCAAAGATCACTGGAACTGGAGCCGTCAGCTTAGGCAAGGCTATCGAAGGGCTTGCCCCAAGCGCCAACGCAAAATCGGAAGTCAAGAAAGCCAACAAGCAAGCCTCGGATGACATGAAAGAGGCCAGTTCCTAAGCCTCCCGGGACTTGAGGCTGGGGCCCTTAGCAGGTGGCGAAGCTTACCTTCGCCACCTTTCTTATTTTTCGGGAAGAAACCTCTTTAGCTGGCCTGGCCGGATGCGCGATGCGTGCGGCGAAGAATGCCCGCCGACGCTACATCTTGTAACGGCCAAGGTCCTCGTCGGAGAGCCCTTCGAGCCAATTGCGGAGTTGCTCGTTGGTATTTCGCTCGGAAAAGGCGTTGGACACTTTGGAGTTCTTAAGCACCACTTCGTCCACGTAGATCGGGCAATCCATGCGCAGCGCCAAAGCCAGCGCATCACTCGGACGCGAATCGATGGTCATCATCTGTCCATCGCGCTCTACCCAGATGAGCGCGTAAAACGTGTCGTCCTTTAGGTCATTCACCACGATTTTCCGAACGCGCACTTCCAGGCCCAGCAACACATTTTTCAGCAGATCGTGCGTCATGGGCCGTGGCGTTTGTACCTTCTCGATTTCCAGCGCGATGGCATTCGCTTCATACACGCCAACCCAGATCGGGAGGATCGCCTGCCCTTGAACGTCTTTCAGCACCACGATGGGCATGTTTGTCACGGGATCCATCATCAGGCCGCGGATTTTCATCTCCACTTCCATGGAGGCCTCCCTTGAGCTAAACGGCGTGCTCGCCCACCAGGCTGTTCGGCGTTGCGCCAGTCACGCGCGCCTGCACGTAGGTTCCCAGAAGTTCCTTCGCAGGTGAAGTAAAATTTACGACGCGATGCGAACTGGTATATCCGGACCATTGGTTCTCGCGGCGCGATTTTCCGCTGACGAGCACTTCAACCGTCTCTCCGATCAACGTCAGATTGCGCGCCGTCTGGATTTCCCGCTGCTTTTCTTGCAGAACAGCAAGGCGGCGTCCTTTCTCTTCTTCCGGAATAGGATCGTTCATCCGCAGCGCAGCTGTGTTGGGCCGCGGTGAGTACTTGAACGAGAACAGACTGTCGTACCTCACTTCATCCAGGAGACTGAGCGTCTGCTCAAAATCCGACTCCGTTTCGCCGGGAAAACCTACGATGATATCCGTGGTAATGGCGATCGGACGCCTCGCGCCGCGGATCATAGCGATCTTTTCCAGATATTCTTCACGCGTGTAGGTGCGCTGCATCTCACGCAAAACCTTGCCCGAGCCGGACTGCGCCGGCAAATGCACATGGTCACAGATTTTCGGCTGCGAATCGATGGCCTGCACGATATCCGCCGTGAAGTCACTCGGATGCGAGGTTGTGAATCGCACACGCCGGATTCCCGGCACTTCTGCAGCGGCCAGCAGTAATTCCGCAAAACGCATTTTCCGCGGCGTGGGATCGGCGTAGGAATTCACCGTCTGTCCAAGAAGCTGAACCTCGGAATAGCCGAGCTCCGCGAGCTGCCGCACTTCCCGCAGAATGGAATCGCTCGCCCGGCTCCGCTCCGGCCCGCGTGTGTACGGCACCACGCAGTACGAACAAGACTTGTCACAGCCCTCGATGATCGTCAAATATGCGCGAAACGGATTGTCCCGCCTCGTCATCTCCGTCTCAAACGTTTCGTCCGTATCCGTATCCAGGCCGGTCACCCGGTGATTCCCTGTTTCGAGCTGTGCGATCATTTCCGGCAGCCGGCGATAGCTTGCCGAGCCGCACACCAGGCTGACCCACGGCGCGCGCTCGAAAATCGCTTCGCCTTCTTGCTGCGCCACGCACCCCAGCACGCCGATGATTTTCCCTTCGACTTGCTTCGTGCGGTATTCACCCAGCCGTGAGAAAACTTTCTGCACCGCTTTTTCGCGAATGCTGCACGTGTTGTAGAGAATCAATCCGGCGGCCTCCGGCGTCTCCACTTGCCGGTAGCCGCGCGCAAGCAAGACGCCCGCCACTTTTTCCGAATCGTGGTCGTTCATCTGACATCCGAACGTTTCGAGGAAGAACGTCCCGCGTTCCTGTGAGCTGGCAAGATTCATCGCCGCTGGGCGGGAATAAGAAGCCTGGCCCGTCAGTCTTTCCAATTGGATGTCAAAAGGCTTTTCCATACCAATTTTTCAGTCTATCACACCTGCTTTCGGTCGGAGGCAATCCCGAGTGACCGTTCTCTTCCTTGGGTCTCCGGTGTAAAGTTAATGTTGAGGGACATCACTATGAAATCCGCTCATCTACGCATTTTCGTTCTTAGCTTTTTCGTTCTTGTGCTGATTCCCGATCCACTTCCCGCCCAGGATGTGCCCAAGGACTACCAGGAAGTTCTCACCTTTCTCGGCCGCAGCGGAGATTTTAAAGCCAACGTGTTGAAGGTCAACATCCCACGCAATGATTTGCACGTGACCATCGCGGGTCAACCCACGCCCACGCCTTTCGGCTTTGGTGGCTGGGTCGCCATGACAAAGGGTGACGGCGGCGCAGAAGTTCTGATGGGAGACCTTGTCCTGACGCAGGACGAAGTCAATCCCGTCCTTTCGGCTCTGCTCGATCACGGCATTGAGGTCACCGCGCTGCACAATCATTTCTTCTTTGACGAACCACGCATCTACTTCATGCATGTGCATGCGCACGGGGACGCCATGAGCCTTGCGAAGGCCATCAAGCCCGCGCTCGACCTCATTCCTCGTCCGCCCGCACCGGCTTCCGCCCCCGCTCCTGCGGGGCCTGCCTTTAATATCGTTGCCCTCGACAAGATCGTTGGCCATCAGGGCGAGGCCCTCGGCCCGGTCTACAAATTCACTGTGGGTCGCGATGATCTCAATCTCAAAGAGCACGGCGCTTCCATCAATGCGCGCATGGGCCTTAACTCCTGGGCTGCCTTTGCGGGGAACGAATCAGACGCGCAAGTCGCCGGCGACATCGCCATGCGCGAGAGCGAAGTCCAACCTGTCTTAAAGGCTCTGCGGGCCCACAAACTCAATGTCGTCTCTATCCATCACCACATGCTGGGAACGCAGTCCCCGGTTATTTTTCTTCATTACTGGGGCCGCGGTAACCCTGAGAAACTCGCCGCTGGCTTCCGCGCTGCCCTGGACGTATTAGGCAAGTGAACTGAGACTGGCATGTACAAACTCACCGCGCTGGCAAACTTCTTGAGTGCACTGGTTGCCGCAAGCCTTCTTGCGCAACCTGCCGAATCCCCTCTACGCAAACTCACCTCCATCGAGCTGCCCGGTCCCAAGGGCAAGAGATTCGATTACGTGACGACCGATCCGGACGACCATTTCATCGTCGTAGCCCACATGTACGGTAATCAGACCTATTTCGTGGACACGCGCACGAATCAAGTCGCCGCCACGGTCACCGACACTCCCGGCGTCGAAGGTGTCGAATACGTCCCTGACGAGAAGAAAATCTATACATCGAACTCCGGCGACAACACCATCGGCGTAATCGATATCGCGCAAAGGAAAGTCATCAAGAAGCTGAAAACGGAAGCCAAGCCCGACGGCAACACCTACGCGACGCCCTTCCACAAGCTCTACGTGTCCGATGAACGCGGTAAGGCTGAGGCCGTGGTCGACACGCGCGCGGATACGATCATCAAGACTCTTCGTTTTGATAGCGAGACCGGCATGCCCCAGTACGACGCGGTGGCCAAGCTTGTCTACGTCAATCTCCAAGACATCAATCGCTTCGCGGTCATTGATCCGAAGGACGACCGCGTGCTCTCGCAATATCCGGTAGGCCGGTGCCGTGGAAACCACGGCATGGCCCTGGACCCCGAGCGGCACAGAGCCTTCCTCGTCTGCGAAGAGAATAATCTCCTAGCTGTATTCGATCTCGAAAAGCACGAGGTCATCCAGGATTTGCCGCTCCCCGGTGGCGGCGACGTCGTGAAATATGACCCGGGCTTGCGCCGTATCTACGTAGCCTGCTACAGCGGTGCAATCACCGTGATTCAGATGGATGACCCCAATCATTTCCGGAAACTAGCCGACGTGCCGGCCCAGAAAAAGGCCCATAGCCTGGCGGTCGACCTCGCAACGCACCGTGTTTACGTGCCGCTGCAGGAAGACGATGGCGCTCCGGCGTCACGCCTCGTGGTCTACGAAGCAAATTGATCTGCTCGCTCGCGAATCTCCCCTGTTTCCCGATAGGCAGCAGAACAGGAAACTTGCGCATCCTATTGGTTGCACCCTCTTGGTGCGTATGCTACGTTTCTTACGCCCAGAAAAATTTTGGTTTTCACTGAGGAGTCCGTCATTTTTCTGTTCACCGCCATTCTTCTGACCGATATCGGAAACATTCTCACGCAAACCGGCTGGGTTGCCCGCGGCGTCCTCTTGCTTCTTCTTCTCTTCTCGCTTATTTCCTGGGCGATGATTTTTCAGAAGCTCGGCGCTTTCGGCCGCATTCGCCGCCAGAGCGACCAGTTTCTCCACATTTTTCGCGCCACTCGCGGAGTTGCCAATCCCCAGGCCCTGGCATCTGCAGGCTCACCGTTTTCTTCCGTGTACGCAGCAGGTTATCGCGAACTCCAAACCCAGGTCGGCGGCGTGGCTGCTAATCCACATCCGCCCAAACTGAAAAGCCTGCAAGCAGTCACCGTGAGCATGCAGCTCGCCTCCGCGGAAGAGGTTCGCCGCGTCGAAAAGGGCATGTCCTGGCTTGCCACCACCGGTTCTGTCACCCCATTCATCGGCCTTTTCGGCACGGTCTGGGGCATCATTGACGCCTTCTCTGGCCTCGGCAGCGCCGGAGCTGCGAGCCTTCGTGCCGTCGCGCCCGGTATCGCCGAGGCACTCGTGACCACGGCTGCGGGTCTGGCCACCGCCATTCCCGCCGTCATCTTCTATAACCAGTTCTTGCAAAATATTCGCGACCTTGCGCAGCGACTGGACAACTTCGCCATGGAAGTCACTGCGCAGGTTGAAAAAACGTTTAGTTAAGTTTTCGCGCCCCGGCGCACCCGGCCGCGGCGGCAAAGTTACGAACGATGCAACTCTCCAAAGTAACGCAGACTTCGCTCTCCGAGATCAACATGGTCCCCTTCGTGGACGTGGTTCTCGTCCTGCTCATCATCTTCATGATCACCGCCCCCATCTTGCAATCCGGCATCGAAGTGGATGTCCCTAAAACGCGCACCGTGAAAGATATCAGCCAGGACCGTCTGGTTGTTACCATAGACAAAGGGCAACGGGTCTACCTTGGCAACGATCCCGTCAATATTCACCAGCTTGGCGCGAGAGTTCACGCGCAATTGAGGAGTACGCAGCAGAGTGTGTTCCTGCGCTGTGATGAAGCGGTTCCTTTTGGCATTTTTGCCTCTGTCGTTGATACTCTGCGCCAGTCCGGCATCAATAACATCAGCATCGTCACCGAGCCCATCACCGGCCGCGCGCGAACTCAGTGATATGTCCGTCGCCTACGCCAATCCGGACGAACTCAACCTGCGGAAATATTTCAAATATTCCGTCTTCTTCCACATTGCTTGCGTGGCGGCCATTCTCAGCGCCTCGTTTTTCGAGCGTCACGGTGCCGGTTGGGGCGGAGTCGGCGGCAAGCTCGGCGGTACGAAAGTGAATCTCGTCAGCTCCGCTGGCATTCCTATGCCCAAGGAATCCATGGTCACGGAGAGCAAAGCCGTTGACCCCACCAAGAGTCTTCACAAGGAAGAGCCGAAGCCTGCCCCGCCTGAGCCAAAGACCGACGCGACCAAGATTCCCAAGTTTGAAAAAGAAAAGCCTTTGCCGCCATCCCGTAAGTCTCGAACTCTCGAAAACAAAACCCCTGAGCCCGACAATGCCATCCCCGGACATGGCGGAACTCCCGACCTCCCGACCGGCTATTCTCAGACCCCTGGGGCTTCTTCGGGGGTTCAAACCAAAGGCCAAGGCGGCGGCGACTTCGGCGGTCGCTATCCCTGGTATGTGGACGGTGTGCGCAACCGCATTGTCCAAGTTTGGGATCAGTCCGCTATTGATCCGGCAGTCCGCGGCGCCCGCCGGGCCCACACCGTGATGACTTTTCGGATTAGTTCGGACGGGAGCGTTTCCAGCATCAAGTTATTTCAATCCAGCGGCAATCAATCCATGGACTATTCTGCCCAGCGCGCTTTGATGAGCATCGGTGCTTTCAGTCGGCTTCCGAATGACTATATGGGATCCTATGTGGACGTAACGTTTGATTTCGATCTGGCGTTGACACAGTAGCTTTGCAATTTCTATTTTACAAGGGGGTTCTTGTGTTGAGTCTTGCAAAGCATGTCAGATGGCTGCTTTTCGTTGTCGCGACCCTATTCCTGACTTGCTCAGCCATTGCTCAGGACTGGGTCCGCACCGGAACCGGGCTCGGTCAAGTAAAACCCCGCGTAGCCCTAGCCGACTTCGGCCCGCGCTCTGACTCCGCCAAATCTCACTCTTCGCTCTTCACTCAGGTAGTCCGCGATGATCTCCAATTCAGCGGCATTCTCGAACTTGCCAGTCCCAGCTTTTATCCTCCTCAAGTGCCCACGGTCCCCACGGAACTGAAAGCCGGAGCTTGGCTCGATCCTCCAACAAGCGCGTTCTATGTCGGCTTTGGCAATTTGTCTGAGTCCACTGCCGAAATCGCCATCCAAGCCTGGCTCTTTGACGTGCGCAACCCCTCCTCTCAGCCGGTCGTTGGCAAAGTTTATCGCGGCGCTCCCACCGACCTGCAGGTTCGCAAGTTCGCCCACCAATTTGCCGACGAAATCATCAGCAAGCTTTCCGGCGGCCTCCCCAGCGTGGCCTCCACGCAAATTGCCTTCGTCAGCTCCCGCACTGGCTCCAAGGAAATTTGGGTCATGGATTATGACGGTGCCAACCAGCACCCGCTCACTTCCCTCCGCTCAATTGCTATTACTCCTCGCTGGTCGCCTGATGGCTCGCGCATTGCCTTTACCTGCTTTGCGCCGTACAACGGCCTCACCAGCGCGCAAATCTGCATGTATTCCATGGACACCGGCAAACTGGTTGCCTTTCCCCGCTTCCGCGGTACCAACATCACGCCAGCGTGGTCCCCGGACGGCGCCCAGTTGATCTTTTCTTCTTCCATGCAAAGCAATCCTGAGCTTTACGTCAGCGACATCAGCGGAGGCCGCCCCAAACGCCTCACCTTCTCCAACGGCGCCAACATGTCCCCCGCCTGGAATCCGAAAACTGGACAGACCATCGCTTTCGTCAGCGACCGTGGCGGCACTCCCCAGCTCTATCTGATGAATGCAGACGGCACTAGCACAACGAAACTCGACCTTCCCGATAAGGGTTATGTCATCGATCCCGCCTGGTCCCCGAACGGCCAGTTGCTGGCCTTCAGTTGGCGCCGTCCGAATGACAACTACGACCTCTACATCATGGACGCGGCTTCCCATCAGCTCGTGGAGTTGACCCGCGATCAGGGCCGCAACGAACGCCCTAGCTGGGCGCCCGATGGCCGTCATCTTGTTTTTGAATCCACGCGCACCGGCACGCGCCAAATTTGGACCATGCTCGCCGATGGTTCCCAGCCGCACCAATTAACCACGGGCGGCCACAACGAGTCGCCCAACTGGTCGACCCATTGAGCGACTCTAATGGAACCGTGGGAGCCGCCCCAGCATCTTATGGGTGGGCTCGAAGAAGGAAATCGCTTTTTTCCGGGGTATCGCTTTGTGAACTCATCCCGCTTACGTCTGCCTGCGATGTATAATATATCGTGTTACGATACATTGCCCAAGCCCAGCCCGCTGGTGTTAGCATAGGGGCTCTGGTGGGACGAACACGGGATCTTCAACACTGAGGAGAAAACGCATGAACTCGGTCTCACGCTCGCTCTTTCGCGCTGGTTTGTTCACTGCCCTTGTTGCTGTTCTTTCCGTTGGTTGTGGCAAAAAAGTGACTCCGGCGCCGCCGGCACCGCCGCCGCCGCCGCCGGCCGCCGCGCGCCCAACGGTGACCTTGCAGGCTAGCCCTGCCACCATTAACAAGGGCGAATCCTCGACCCTCTCTTGGAATTCCACCGACGCGACTCAGCTTTCCATCGCGCCGGAAGTCGGCGCCGTGACCGCTCAGGGCTCCACCAAGGTCACGCCTTCCGATTCGACGACCTACACGATCACCGCTTCGGGTCCCGGCGGCTCCGCCAGCGCCACCGCCAGTGTCTCCGTGAATGCTCCTCCGCCCCCCGTCGTGGAGAAAGGGCCTTCCGATGATGAACTCTTCCTCAAAGAGGTCCGCGATGCGTATTTCGATTACGACAAAGCAGATATTCGCCCCGATGCGCGCGAAGCGCTCTCCAAGACCGCCGATTTCTTGAAGGGCCATCCGCAGTTCAAAGTCACAATCGAGGGCCACTGCGACGAGCGCGGCTCGACCGAATACAACCTCGGCCTCGGTGACCGTCGCGCCAGCGCCACGAAACAGTATCTCGTCTCGCTCGGCGTTCCCGCAGACCGCCTCACCACCGTCAGCTTCGGTAAGGAGAAGCCCTTCTGTACGGAACACAACGAAGCCTGCTGGCAGCAGAACCGTCGTGGCCATTTCGTCAAGGCCAACTGAGCCGCTTTGCTTCTGCTGTAACGATGACCGATTGAGGGTGACCGATTGGTGACCAAACAGGCCGCGGGCCCAGGCAAACTCTTGCCTGCCTGCGGCCTTCTTAATTAGAGTGCAAGCTACTCCACTGGCCTGTATGATTTTTGTTGGCCGCTTGCCGGCCACTGTGGATTTGGAGCCCTTAGGAGCCCTTCAGGAGGATTGTCCATGCGCATAAGCAATATCGCCATCTTCGGCGCCTCAGTTCTGGCTGGCGCACTCGGTGGAAGCCTCATCGGTCCTCACCCCGCCGAAGCCGTCGCTCGGGAGATTATCGAACTCCAGCGCGACGTCACTTCCCTGCTTCAAGGGCAAAAGGATCTTGCTATCCAGGTGACCCAGGACAACACGGTCATGAAGACCCTCATCAGCCAATCGAACGATAATGTCGCCAAGCTCGCCTCCTCCGTTGGCTCGATGCAAAAGTCCGTCCAGGACGTCCAGGCCAATTCCGGCGCGCGCCTCGACACCATGTCTACCCAGGTCCAGGGACTCTCCGACAACCTCGAGGAGATCAAGTCGCGCCTGGGCAAGCTCAACCAGCAGCTCGTCGATCTCCAGAATGCCGTGCAGGGCCTGGATGCAAAAATTTCTAGCGGCGGTGCCGCTGCTCCCGCTACGGGAGTCCCCACGCCAACTGCCGGCGTCGCTTCGCCAGCCGGTTCTTCTGCAGTTCCCAGCGGCCCCGCCCCTTCTGCCAACACGCTCTACGAAAACGGCCTTCGCGACATCCAGAGCGGCAAATACGATCTTGCTCGCTCGGAATTCCAGGATTACCTGAAGTACTACAGCAACACCGATCTGGCTTCCAACGCCCAATTCTATCTGGGTGAAATCTTGTACAAGCAAAAGCAGTACAACGAAGCCGTCGCCGCCTACGACAAAGTCCTCACCAACTATCCGAAAAGCTTCAAGCTGGGCCCTGCTCGTCTGAAGAAAGGTATGGCGCTCCTCGACCTCGGCCAGAAATCGACCGCTATCCGCGAGTTTCGCGAAGTCATCAGGGCCTTTCCCGGCAGCGAAGAGGACCGCCTGGCCCGCGCGAAGCTCAAAGAACTCGGCGTCCCTGTCTCCGCAACGCGTTAAATCTTCCCCGCCCTCGCAGCCCGCTGATCAGCTTTCCGGCCCTACGCTCAGTGCTCCCAGTCCGCAGTACGTAGAAAGTACGCAAGTCAATCTCTTGACGGGTTGTCTGCCCTAATCCGCGCAAGTCTCTTCTGGCTGCCGATACCCCTTACTTGCTGGCGTCCTCCTTCGGCGCCAATTGAAAGCTCACAAAGGCCAACTGCCCGCTGTCCGGCGACCACGATGGCACGTTGATGGTTCCCTGTCCGCCAAACAATTTCGCCAGCACGGTTATCTTTTTATCTTTCAGCGACATCAATCGCAGCAGTACGTCTTTGTTCTCCGGATGGCCGCTCACGCTCTTGTCATAGGTAAGAAAAACCATCCACTCCCCGTTCGGTGAGATATGCGGAAACCAATCGTTCTCCTCCCCAAATGTCATCTGTTCCTGCTCGCTTCCGTCCGCGCGCATTCGCCAGATTTGCATGTGTCCCGTGCGCTCGGAGTTGAAGTAAATGTACTTCCCGTCCGGCGAATAATCGGGACCGTCATCCAATCCCTTGGCGGTGGTCAACCGCGTCTCTTCTCCGCCCGCTGCCGGAATCGTATAGATGTCGAACTCGCCGTTTCTCTCACCAACGAACGCCAGTGTCTTCCCATCCGGCGACCATCCATGCCAGTAGGAAGGCGCCTTCTGCGTGATCCGCCGCGGTGTTCCTCCCGTGATCGGCACAATGTACGCAAGCGATTTGTGGCCCTCCTGAGACCCGTCACTAATCGCCAGTTGCGTTCCGTCTGGCGAAATGCCGTGATCGTTGTTGCAGCGCGTCGCGAATCCGGTATCGAGAACCTGCGGCGTTCCGCCGGTGACCGGAATCTTCTCAATGTGCCCGTTCCGATTGAACAGCAGCATCTTTCCGTCGGGCATCCAGTTCGGCGCTTCAAACCGTTCCGGCGCCACATAAACCACGCGCCGGTCCGTCAAATCTACGGAAATGATTTCGAGCGTGCTGTAAAGGGTGGTCGATGCTGCCGCCGTGGACGGTGCTTCTGTTTTCAGGCTGACATTCGAGAACACGGCTTTTTCGGTCACTTTCACCTCGTGGCTGCACACGCCGATTCCCACGAAAAAGGGCTCCTTCAGCGCGATCCGCGTCGAGCCGCTTGCGAGATGAAACTCGCCTCCTTCATCCGCGAGCCACATCGAGAAATACGCCCCGTGCTTCACGATCCTCAGCCGTTTGGGCGCGGAAACGTTGGCCTGAATTTCGTGCGTCGTCGCGCCCTGTTCCTCTCGGTATTGCAACGAAGTGAGTCCGCTGCCGTGCAGCGCCACGTCCGCATAGGCCGAATCCGCTTCGAGACTTTCACGAATCATCAGCACTGCTTTCCGGTGCTCGTTCACGCCCTTCCCCAGAAACGAAATGTCTGCCGTCAGCGTTACATCGCCGGATGCCTTCTTCCATGCAAACTGGAACGCATCTGTTCCAAACCACATGTTCTGGCCGCTGCCGGCGATCGTGTACGTCTGCTGGGCTGCGTCGTATCCCACGGAACCCGGATGAAGCACCTTGCCCACATCCGTGTGGTTCTCAAACATTCCGGCTGGGCTCGCCGTCATGCGCGCGGTATCTTGCGCTCGGATGCTGTTCTGCCTCCCGCACACCAATGCAAACGCACAAGCCAGTATTGCCAACGCAGCCGTCTTCTTCGTCTTCACGTTCGATACCTCCAGAACGAATCAGAAAAAGGCACGTTAGGCTGCCTCCGCTCATTTGTCAATTTGGACGTTCTCGATCGGTATGCTCACTTCCTCGCGCGCTTCAGTCTTGCCACGATTTCCCTTTTCCTGTTTCGCGTGTTATCTTCGCCCTCGCAGGGGGAGATTGTCATGTCTGTAAATAAAGTCATTCTCGTCGGCCGCTTGGGCCGCGATCCCGAAACGCGCTATACCGGTAGTGGCCAGGCCGTTGCGAATTTTAGCGTGGCCACGGATGAATCCTACAAGGACCGCAATGGCGAGCGCCAGAAGCGCACCGAGTGGCACAAGATCGTCGTCTGGGGAAAACAGGCCGAGATCGCTCAGCAATATCTAAAGAAAGGTTCGCTCATTTTCATCGAAGGCCGCATCCAATCCCGCGAATGGCAAGACAAGGAAGGCCAGAAGCGCACCAGCTTTGAAATCGTGGCCAACAACTTCCGCATGCTCGGTGGCCGTGCCGAAAGCGCGGCCGCAGCCGGTGGCGGCGAAATGGGCGGAGGGGCATCGCGCGGCGGCGACTTAGAGCCAGCCGCTCCCGCAGAGGAGAGCTATGGTGGGGGCGGCGGCCAGACCGGTGGCCCCGAAATCTCCGACGAAGACATTCCCTTCTAGGTAGCACAGGCACTCTTGCCTGAGCGGCTTGGTGTTGCCCGTCACGGCTTGGGGCGCACAGCCAGGAGTGGCTGTGCTACGGCAGAGACGCTAGCAGTCCCACCCGGTCAGAGTTGGCCTCATGGGAAATCAGAGGGAAGACGATCATGCCAGCCACTAATCGCCAGCTCATTCTGCACTCGCGCCCCAAAGGTCTTCTCGCGCCTGGCGATCTTCAACTCACGGAAACGCCACTGCCGGAACTCCAGGACGGCCAAGCGCTCGCTCGCGTAAAATATCTTTCGATCGATCCCACCATGCGCGTATGGATGGCAGCGGACACCTATCTTCCTGCCGTGGCCATCGGCGAGGTCATGCGCGCGGGCGGCTTCGCCGAAATCGTCGAGTCGCGCCACCCCGACTACAAGAAAGGCGACCGTGTCACGGGCCTCACCGGTCTTCAGGACTACGTCATCGTCGATTCATCCGCAAAGCACTTCTTCCAAAAGGTTCCCAAGATTCCTTTCGTTTCCGATACCGTTTTTCTCGGTGTGCTGGGCATGAACGGCGTTACCGCTTTTTTCGGGATGGAAATCGCCCAGCCCAAAAAGGGCGAGACTCTCGTGGTCTCCGCCGCCGCTGGCGCCACGGGCAGTATCGCAGGCCAAATCGGGAAGATTCGTGGCTGCCGTGTGGTCGGCATCGCCGGCACCGACGAAAAATGCAATTGGCTCACGAAGGATCTACGCTTTGACGCCGCTATCAACTACAAGCACCCCGATTGGAAGGAAAAACTCGCTGCTGCCACTCCCAACGGCATCGACATCGACTTTGAAAATGTCGGCGGCGAAATCATGCAGGAGGTCTTAAACCGCATGAATCTCCACGGCCGCGTGGTCGTCTGCGGGCTGATCTCCGGCTACACCAAAGAGAACGTCGGCATGGCCAGCCTCGGCACCATCCTGGTGAAGCGGCTCCGCGTCGAGGGCTTCATTATCCTCGACTACGCCCCGCGCTTCATGGAAGCGGCCACGCAACTCGGCCAGTGGAAAATGTTCGGCAAAATCAAGGACCGCGAAACCATTGTCGAAGGCCTGGAGAAAGCCCCCGACGCCATCAACATGCTCTTCACCGGCGGCAATATCGGCAAACTGATCGTCAAAGTTTAGTTGGCCTGCGTTACTTTACCGGTGATAGCCGGGACTTAATCATGCATGCTTGGCCGTCGCACCAGTTCAGGTGTGCCCGCAACGCTGCACCAGCTTTTCATTTCCCGCTTCCCCGTCATCCGCCCACAATCCAGAAAGGGGTTGCTAATCGGCTGCCAAGCAGGCCACTTCTACGCATAGCCAAACTCTACAGCCAGGTTCTTTCGGGCCATCCCGACGGTCTCCTCGAGCCACTTTCATGAACACGCGTTTCGCGGGGCGGAATACAACGAAGCGGGTGGAATGATTCCTTTGCGCTAGAAACCTGCCGGATTTAGATGCGCTAAGTCATTGTGTTGCCCTCACCGCTTCTGGCTGAACTCGCTGTTGCCAAACCGCATAGTTTCGAGCAGCTCAACAAGCGCGATTCCAAGGCTGAAAAGGATCTGAAGTTCGCCGAGAATGCTGGGTCCATTCTGCACGCATTCTTCGATAGAGACTGCTTACCACTGTCCCTGCGTGGCTTCGAATGAACCACCCCGACTACTTGCGAGAGCGATTGCCCTTCGGCTGCAGGTAGTGCGTGAAGGTCCATTCCCCGATGTCGATCCCCGCAGCCAGCCCGTCCTCGTTGGCGGACCGGTAGTGGATGCCACCGTAAAGGCGACTGACGGCCGCCTCACTGGCGGCAGCGGAGAAGCCAGTGAAGCTGCGGGTCACTCCTGGCAAGAAATCCGAACCAGTAGTGAAGGCGATGCTGTCCGTGCCATAGAATCTGGCCAGCACCGTCGAGGCCGCGCCACTGAAGGTACTGTGGCCAGAAGTGTAGTCAGGGAATGGAGGAGTGACGATGAACGAGCTCCAAGTCGGATCGGCGACCGTGGAGGAATTATCATCCGTGTCACCGTTGCGAATGGCTGTCACCGGGCGCCAGAAGTTGTAGGTGTACTTCGCGTCCCAAGCACAGATGGCTGCGTCAGCCATGGCGATGTTCAAAAGTGCGAACAGGCGCGCATTTTCTTCCAGCGTGTTACCCTTCGCGGCGGCGATGTCCTGCGCAACACTATTCCAGTGCCCAGGTGGTGTCTCAGTGCCGGCACCGTCTGCCCAAAATAGGGCGATCAGATCTTGCTCAGATGTGCGTGCAGAGCCAACTGCCGCGCCCAGTGCTTTGACTTCGTTGTAGTCCGCAGCGTACTTCTCGTTAGTAAGGGCGGGCGGTCCCGGCGGACGGAACTGCGAACTGTTAGTCATGGCGAAGGGTGTGACGAATGCCCATTGTGGCAACAAGTACGGAGCAAACGCAGGCGGCGTCGGCTGCCAAACGCCAGGGCCGCTGCCCGAAGGGGGAGGGACCGTTGTCCCAGAACCGTCGTTGCCGCGCCGGGCGAGAATCTCGTCCGCGACCGATTCGCCCCAGGCGATGCCGGCGTTCTTCTGTGGGTCCTTCGGGATGGCGGTCAGAATCGTCGTATGGAGATCATCGAAACTGGGCGCATTTGCGGGGAAGAGAGTGACGAGTACCCTGTGCGCGGCGGCGCTGGCAGCGGCTTCCTCGGAAGCGCTGGCTGGCACCGCGCCTTGCACAAGATAAGCCTCGTGCCTGCGGTCGATGCCATTGATCGCGTCGTAAATTGATGCGTGGAGAATGGCGAGAGCGCGCGAGGCTATCGGCGGCGGCGTCCTGCCAGTGCGAATGGCATTGAGCGCAGCGGTGTTCCACTCGATGACTACGTCACCATCGGCCGTTCCATTCGTGAAGGGACGTCCAACGCCCTCCTGCCTGTGGACAGAGAATTCGCCGCTGACTTGTGAGTTGGGGTTTTGCCCCGAGGCCGCGATCACAATGACGAAGGAGGATAGGGCAGCGAGCCATCCGTAGGTTTGTCTGCGAGTCTTGGTCATGAGACTTTTTTCCTATGCAGCCCGGACAAATTTGCCCGCAGAAGGAGGCGCGTGCTCACAGAAAAACTGACTGCTCACCCATTGGCACAAAATATTACCGGCTCAGGTCATTAGACCGACGGCGAGTGGAGTCCCTTTCGCTAGAGCCAACACTGCTGCGGCGGCAGGTTAGCCGGCCCGCCACGGATGTGCTGTCCTGCCTAGCAATGACGTCAGAAGAACACGCCGTTGTGTTCCGTGCCGAATTGCGCGAAATCCGTGTGCGTAGTTGCTGGATCAGATTCGAAGTGGAAGCCGTGCCCGGTCTCCCGCGGCGTCGTGGCCGAGACCGCAATCGTCGCGGAACACTCGAAGAAGTCGCCACGGAACTTGTTCGTCGAATCGCTGAATCCGGGCACGCTGCGGGTGACGCCGCTCCACTCGATTCTCATCGAGTTGATTATGGCGCCAAAAATCCCGAGGGCGTGCGCCGGATCGAAACTGTTGGGAACCGTGAAAACGTCGAAGACCGAGCAGACATTATGCACCAGCAACTGCGCCGTCCCTCCTCCAAGGTCCACCTTCCCGCTGCCGACGGGATAAGGAGTGCCCCAAAGGACGAGCGAGCCAGCCATAATCCCTGGGTCATAGGAGTGGAAGCCCAACGGGCTGCCATGGGGGGTCGCAGCGCTCACCCCCAAACTGTCCAATCATATGAAGCCAATGGTACCGCGGTGCCGCTCATTGTCGAGCCCGATGAAGATACCGTCCATAAGGCGCATGTCGCAGTGGAAGTCGTAAATTGCGCTCTGGCCGCTATTGAGGTCCGTGCCTTTGCCCGAGAAAATCAAATCGGCTTGGGCGATCACGCCGGTGAAGTCGGTGATGATAGACGGGTCGTGGCCGGCGTTAGGGCTGGCTGTAGAGTCCGCATCAACAGGACCGGGGAAAAAAAAGTGGATTCCTGGAGGCGTTGTTAAGTGCGGGATGGGGCGTGGCACAGCCGGACAATCGTGATGGCTGGCCTCCTGCGCCAGCGCCCGGGTGTACAATCCCGAGCCCAGAACGAGTCCCGCACCGGCTGCTCCGCGGATTACGTTGCGTCGAGATACAATCCGCGTTTGAGGCTCGCGCGGGGGGTGATTCGCTTCGTCATTCATGTTGCTCTCCTGGGCCTTTCGGGAAGCGGACTGAGATAGATCCGCTTGCCGTGGCGAAACAATCGAGAGAAGGGCCGAAGGAACCGAGGAAAACGGGGGGACCGGCGGGGATTCTGTGCTTCGTTCTTGCCCGTGTCAACAAAAATCGAACTACTGGTAGGGGGAGAACCATGTGTGCCGCTCGCTTGGCTGAATAACGCGCTACCCGTAGAAATGACCGTCCTCGGCATTTCGATTCGAGCCACCGATGCAGTAACTCCCGGATGGTCGGCTAACCGGAAGTTGGGATGTCGGGACCGGAATCCTCCCCCGTGTCTGAACGTGGAGCCTCGTCAACGAGGCCGGTAAGGGCGAGTTCAGACCATTACACCATCGCGGATTACTTCGGGGCGTGCCCTTTTCTTTCTGCGTCCAGCTTCGTGAGGAATTCTTCAAACTTCGGTTTTTGTTCCGGCGTGAGGATCACTCGAATCTGATTGCGGCCTTTCTGACGCAACTGCTCAATCTGTGCATCCGACTGCTCGTGAATCATTTTCGCTTCGGCATGCCACTGCATCAGAATGGCATCCAATTGTTTCGCCTGGTCACTCGTCAAGCCCAACTCCTGCGTCATCTGCTCGACCCGGTGAGCACGCCGCACCGGCTCTGGCAGCGGCGCGTTGGCTGCAGCGACTGACCGATGGGCGTAGCCATAGCCGATCATTCCGCCCAGCGCCGCTCCCAGCAGAAAAACGATGCCCACCCAAACGGCTGCTTTCCGCCTTGCGGGTGTTTCGCTCATGGATTGCTCTCTTCCATGCTGATCAGGACATCGTCCTGATTCGTTTGCTGCGGCGCTTCAAAGATGGATTCCTGAGGTGCTGCGCCTTTCAAGGGATAACTCGGCGCCTTCATTGCTTTCTCGTAGAACCACGTGCTTCCTGCCAACAGCACCACTGCCGTAATCCAAGCCAGTCGCGACGCAAAACGCGGAAATTCACTCCAAGCGCTCACCCGCAGCGAGAGTTCCTTCTCGCGCGCGGCGATGGCATTCATGACGCGCGCCGCAAACCACGGCCTCGCATCCTCCGCGAAACTGGCGGCTCCTTGGAACAGTCTCTTCGTCGCAGCAAGATCCTGCGCCGCTTCGCGGCAACTTTCGCACGAAGTTACGTGTTCGCGCTCCGCCTGGGGTAGGCTCTCAATCAATCCTTCGACACTGATCGCGCCGGCATGCTTCGTCGCTGCCTCTTCGAAGGAGTCACGCAACCTCCCGCATTCTGCATTGTTCTTCTTCAGCAGGTTCCACATACCCGCCTCCTTGCCGCCGCGTGCTCCTCAGTTTCCGCGCGCTTTGGCCTGCTTTACCAGCCGCCGCCGCGCCCGGAACAGCCTCACCTTCACGGTGTTTGCATTCAAGTCCAAAACTTCCGCAATCTCTTCAATCGAAAACCCTTCCACTTCTTTCAGCATCAGCATAAGCCGGTCCCGTTCCTCCAGCCCGGCCAGCAGCCGCTCCAGGCGCTGCCTTGCTTCCAGTCTCGCGCTGATGTCCGGCCCGTCATTCTTCCTTTCCGCGGAATGGATCACCTGCCTCGCCTGCTCTTCGCTCAAATCCGATTCATACACCAGCGGCCGCACTTTTTTCTTTCTTAGCAAGTCCCAGCACTCGTTCACCGTAATCTTATACAGCCAGGTGCTGAACGCCGCCCGCTGGTCGAACCGCTTCAGCGAAAAATACGCTTTGACGAATACTTGCTGCGCAATGTCTTCCACGTCTTCGCGCTTTCTCAGTATCCCTCCCGCTACGGCAAATACGCGGTGCTGGTGGCGCCGGATCAATTCCTCAAACGCGTCCTTCTCCTCGGCTTGGGTCCGCCCCACGAGTTCCCGGTCATCGGCGGCGGCGACCGGCCTGGAAATTTGTCCCCTCCGAGCCTTCACCGAGGAAGACGCATCCAAGGGCTCTGTTTTTGGGACGTGCGCCATACGATTTTGGTTACGACCAATATCTCCAGATTTCCCCATCCTGCATCATCTGTTTCATTTCGCTGGCCCTAACTTTTTACTTGCTTCGGCTCGTGGCAACATGCAATAATATCTTCATGATTATTGGCGACCGTCTTCGCGCACTCCGCGAAGAAAAGAAACTCTCCCAGGGCGACATCGAAAAGCGTACAGGCCTGCTTCGTTGTTACATTTCTCGCGTGGAAAATGGTCATACTGTCCCGGCCATCGAAACGCTCGAAAAGATGGCCCGCGCTCTCGAATGCCCACTCTATCAACTTTTTTATGACGGTGAGGAACCGCCGCAGTTGCCGAATCTCCCGAAGCGCAAGTCATCCGACGACATTGCCTGGGGCAGCGTCGGGAAAGAAGCACGCTTTCTCAACAAGCTTCGCCGCTTGCTGGGCAAAGTGGAAGAGGGCGATCGTAAACTCATTCTCTACATGGCCCAGAAAATGGCCAACCGGTAGTTCCGCGGCTGCACTTTCACGGGAACGGTTGTTACTGTCAAGGCGAATTAAGCGGAGGCCGCGCAATTCCATTACGCGGCCTCTTTTTCTGCCGGTTTTGCTGTTTTTCAGCAAGCTTTCCTTCCGGGTGTCTCTCCTTCGTTTCTAGGCGTCTCTCGTGCTTGGAGTCCTGTGTTCGGCTACTCCCATTCAATCGTGCTAGGTGGTTTAGAACTGATATCATACACAACCCTGGTGACGCCCCTCACTTCATTCACAATGCGTGTCGAGATCCGTTCGAGTACTTCCTCCGGCAGCTTCACCCAGTCCGCTGTCATGGCATCATCCGATTCCACCACCCGTACCGCCACGGTCAGTCCATACGTCCGGCCATCCCCCATTACACCGACGCTCCGGACTGGCAGCAATACCGCGAACGCTTGCCAGACCTTCTCATACAGTCCCGCCCGCCGAATCTCCTCAACTACAATGGCATCAGCATCTTGCAGGATAACCAGATGTGTATGGGTGACCTCCCCAAGGAGCCGCACGGCCAGTCCCGGTCCGGGAAACGGGTGTTTCACCAGAATCTCAGGAGGCAACCCCAGATCCTTTCCGATGCGCCGAACCTCGTCCTTGAACAGGTCCCGAAGCGGTTCGATGAGCGCGAAGGGCATTTGCGCAGGCAGCCCCCCCACATTGTGGTGCGTTTTAATCGTCGCCGACGGGCCCTTCACCGAAACCGACTCAATCACATCCGGGTACAGCGTTCCCTGCACCAGGTAACCAATCTCCCCGTGAGCCTCCCCCCCCTGTAACTTCTGCGCCTCCTCGGCAAAGACGGCGATAAACTCCCTCCCGATGCGCCTTCGCTTCTCCTCCGGGTCCGTAACCCCTTTCAATAGAACGAGAAACCGGTCTGATGCATCCACTCCGATGACGTGCAGCTTCAGCCGCTCGCGCAGCATCTCCAGCGTTTGCTCAAACTCATTCTTTCGCAGCAGACCGGTATTCACGAAGATATTCGTCAGCCGGTTGCCCATCGCCCGGTGCACGAGCACGGCCGCCACGGTCGAGTCCACGCCACCGCTCAGCCCGCAAATCGCCCATTTGTTCCCCACCTTCGCGCGGATTGCCTGCGTGGTTTCTTCGATAAACGCAGCCCCGCTCCATTTCGGCTCGGCCTTGCACACCCGGAACAGGAAATTCCTCAGCAGCTCCGTTCCGTGCTCGGTGTGCTTCACCTCCACGTGGAACTGCGTGGCGTAAATTCTCCTTTTCGGATCCTCCACGGAGGCGATGGCGTTTGCTGTGTGTCCCGTGGCGCGAAATCCTATGGGGAGGCCTCGCACGTGGTCTCCATGGCTGTTCCAAATTCGCAGCGCCTCCGGCACCCCCGCGAACAGCTCGGAGCTGTCGGGCCCACCCTGACAATCCACTCTCAGGTGGGCGCGCCCATATTCCCGCCGCTCCGCCTTTTCGACCCTTCCCCCGAGCGTGTGCGCAACCCACTGCATGCCATAGCAAATTCCCAGAACGGGAATCCCAAGTTCCAGCACCTGGGGATCGCACTTCGGCGCGTCGGCGTCGTACACCGAGCTCGGCCCGCCCGACAATACAATCCCGGCGGGCTCGAGTTTCTGGATCTCCTCCATCGGCGTGTTGCACGGCAAAATCGCGGAGAAAACCTGCTGCTCGCGGATGCGGCGCGCAATCAATTGCGTATACTGCCCGCCGAAGTCCAGCACCACCACTCCGCCGAGTTCCGCCTTCATCCTGCCTCCCTGCTCATGCTCCCGCTCCGCCACTCGCCTCGCCGCACTTTCTGCCACGCCGCCCTCCTGTTAAGACACCACCAGGTTCAGCAATCTGTCCGGCACAAAAATCTTCTTCACGATGCGTTTCCCGTTCGCATGATGTGCCACACCGGGATCGGCCAGCGCCAGCTTCAGTACTTCTTCCTCGCCTGCCCCCGCCGCCACCTTCACTCTTCCCCGCACTCGGCCATTTACCTGGACAGGGATTTCGACCTCTACATTTTGCGAAAGCTGAACCTGCTCCACTCCCAAATAGGGCCACTTTGCATTCCACAAGCCGTCAGAATGTCCCAGCATTTCCCAAAGCTCCTCAGCTAGGTGCGGAGTCATCGGCGCCAGCATTAGCGTGGCCATTTCTAGAATCTCCCGGCGCACTTCCGGTCGCACTCCTTCTTCCAATGGCTCTTGGGCATAGATTTCATTTGTCAGTTCCATAATCAGCGCGATCGCTGAATTGAAGTGCCAGCGCGTTTCAAAATCGCTGGTCACTCGTTGCAACGTCTGGTAGGTTTTGCGAATCAACTCTCTTTCCTTTTCAGACACAGCGCTGCGGCCAAAATCAAAATTGCCCACGTTCGCAAGCGCCTCTGCGTGCCGCTCGATCAGCCGGTACACGCGGTTCAGAAACCGCCACGAGCCCTCGATGCTCTCTTCACTCCACTCCAGATCCTTCTCCGGCGGCGCTGCAAACAGCGTGTAAAGTCGCCCCGTATCCGCTCCATACTTCTGCGCCATTTCCTCCCCGCCAACTACGTTCCCCCGCGACTTCGACATGGCCACGCCACCCCTCAGCACCATCCCTTGCGTAAAGAGACGCGCCACCGGCTCAGCATGCTTGATCAAGCCGAGGTCGCGCATCACCTTGCACCAAAAGCGCGAGTAGAGAAGATGAAGAATGGCGTGCTCGATGCCGCCGATGTACTGGTCGATGGGAAACCAGTAATTGACCTTCGCAGAATCGAAGGGAGCCTTGTCGTTGTGGGCGTCGCAGTAGCGGTAGAAATACCAGGACGAATCCACGAATGTGTCCATTGTGTCGGTCTCGCGACGCGCTGGCCCGCCGCATTTCGGGCAAATCGTATTCACAAATTCCGGCGTCGACGCCAGCAGCGAACCGCCCTCTCCTGTCAATTTCACGTCTTGGGGAAGAATCACCGGTAGATCGCTATCAGGCACGGCTACGATCCCATCCTTAGCGCAATACACCACGGGAATCGGCGTGCCCCAATACCGTTGCCGCGAAATGCCCCAATCCTTCAGCCGGAAAATCGTCTCGCCGCGGCCAAATACTTTCTGCTCGGCAAACGCTGTCATTTTCGCGATCGCATCTAGCGGGGAAAGCCCGTTGTACGGCCCCGAATTCACGAGCTTGCCTTGCATGTGCTCGTCGAACGCCGTGGTCATTTTTTCAGCTTCCAACGGCTCGCCCTCGGGCGGCTGCACCACCACACGGACTGCCAAGCCATACTTCCTGCAAAATTCCAGGTCGCGCTGATCGTGCGCCGGCACGGCCATAATTGCGCCCGTGCCGTACTCCATCAGCACGAAGTTGCCCACCCAGATGGGAATCTTTTCGTTATTGAAGGGATTCACCGCATACCATCCGGTGAAAAATCCCTCCTTCTCCATTGTCGCCAGGTCCTCCGCCTTCACCGAAGCCTGGCGCATCTTCGCCAGTTTCCCCTCGGCTTCGACGCGCATCGCTGAACCTTTCAGCAGCCTCGTTACCAGTGGATGCGCCGGCGCCAGGATTACCGCCGTCGAACCATAAATCGTGTCGATCCGCGTGGTGAAAATTTCAATGGGTTCAGCGCCCGCCAGGTCCGCTACGGCAAACTTCACCTTCGCGCCTTGCGACTTCCCGATCCAGTTCTCCTGCATCACGATGACGCGCTCTGGCCATGTTCCCTCCAGTTGCTTCAAATCATCGAGCAACTGATCGGAGTAGGCAGTGGTCTTCAGGAACCACTGTTCAATCTCGCGCGATTCCACGAGCGTGTCTTCGTGCCGCCAGCAGTGACCGCCGTTGATCACCTGCTCATTCGCCAGAACGGTGCAACATTTCGGACACCAGTTCACCCGGCTTTTCTTCCGGTACGCCAGCCCGCGTTCGAGCATGCGCAGGAAAAACCACTGGTTCCAGCGGTAATACTCGGGCTCGCAGGTGGAAATCTCGCGCCGCCAGTCGTAGCTAAACCCAAACCGCCGCAACACCTTCTGAAATTCCGCAATATTATTGTTGGTCCACGTGCGCGGATGCGTGCTGTTCTTGATCGCAGCGTTCTCCGCGGGCAGCCCAAACGCGTCCCAGCCCATCGGGTGCAGCACGTTGAACCCGCGCATGCGCTTCACGCGCGCCACCACGTCGCCAATGGTGTAATTGCGCACGTGCCCCATGTGTGGCGTGCCGCTCGGGTACGGCAGCATTTCCAGCGTGTAATATTTCGGTTTCGAAGGATCCGCTTCCGATTCGAACACACGCGCTTCCGCCCAGCGCTTCTGCCACTTCGCTTCGACCTTCTGCGGGTCGTAGCCGCTCACTCCTCCCCCGCCCGCCCCCGTTGTGTTCTGCTCCGCCACGCCCGCTATCCTCTCCTCCTCGCCTTCTTGGCCGTGCTCCTTGCCTTTTTCCTCGTGCTGGATTTCTTGCTCTTCCCTCTCAAACTCTTCCGCTTACGGTGCGGGCTCTGAGCCCTTGGTGCTCTCCGTGACGAAAGTTTTCTCTTCAGCGCCGCCGTCAACATCGAGAAACCCTTCTCCGCCTCTGGTGCCTGCTCCTTCAATCCCGCCAGTTCCCACAGCATCGCCACGTTCCGTCGATCATCTCCCGGATCATCGATCGGCGTCTCCGCCACAAACGCCCGCCCCGCCAACCCTTCCGGCCCGGAAGATGCCAGTCGCGGATGCTGCAGAATTCTCGCAAACGCCGCTGCACCAATCTTCCCCTTCCCGATATGCGCGTGCCGGTCCACGCGCCCGCCCAACTCCACTTTCGAATCGTTCGCGTGAAAAACTGGCACATTCTCCAGCCCAAGGGCTCCATCAATCTGCCCAATCGTCGACGCCAATCCAGCTTCGCTCTTGATGTCGTATCCCGCGGCAAAAAGGTGCGCCGTGTCCAGGCACGCGCCCACCGGCAATCCCTTCAGCCCCGCCAGAATCTCTCCGATTTCCTCCAGCCGCGACCCAATTGCCGTTCCCATCCCCGCCGTATTCTCAAGCAGAATTTTCAGTCCGCCCAGCGGCACGCCTTTTGACGCCTGCTTCACCGACTCCACAATCGTCGCAATCGCCTGCCCCGTGGTGGCCTCTCCGCGCGCGCCCGGATGCACCACCAGGAAATCCGCTCCCAGCGCCAAGGCCCGCAAAATTTCATCATGGAAAGCTTGAATCGACCGCGTCCGCAGCATCGGTTGCGCCGCGGCCAGATTGATCAGGTAATTCGCATGAATCACGAGTGGCCCCAGCCGCAGCTCTCCGCGCCGCGTTCGAAACGCTGCGGCATCGACCTCCGGAATCCGGGCGGGCCCGCCCTGCCACATCCGCGGGCTCGCGGAAAAAATCTGCACCGCGTTGCAGCCCAATTTTCGTGCGGCTTCCAGGGCGTTGAGGTAGCTTCCCGCAATGGAGGTATGAATGCCGATTCGAACGCTTCCGCCCATCCACGATGGGGGCAGCGGTTCTGGCTCAGGTTCCGGGCGGTATTCGTCTTCTGGATCGAACTCGGTCGCTTGCGTGATGGGCTGTTCCGGCATGCCTCAGGAAAATTTCAGCTCCCTGTTAAACTACCCATTCTAGCACACGCTCCAAATCACTCCCTCTGCGGCAATTTTTCGGTGGTGACCCACGCCGCGAGGGCCCCGTCTCTGGACCGGGAGGTAGCTGAACCCCATGTCCGGTAGTCCGATTATCAGGAGTTACCGAGCGACCGATGTTCTTTTCAGCGTTCCCGGCCCAGCACTATTGAGAAGCTTTTACGTGGTGTTATCCTCAATGCTGATGGCGGCCGAAAATTTCAAAGTGCGCGAAATTCTTCTCATGGTCACTGGATGGGCTGTAACCCTGATGGTCATCATGAGTTGCACTGGCCTCTACGCTCGCAAGTATCGTGAAGGCGCATTGTTGCTGGTTGTGGCTGCTGCGCTGGCTTTTGTCTTCTTCCGAAGGCGCAAACTCGTTCTTATCCTCAGCGGTTTGTCATGGGTCTTGGTGAACGCGGGCATCACCTTTCCCTTTCACCCGAGCCTGTTAGGACTGGCGTTGACGATTGGCTCTGCTGCCGGAATCTACTTGACCGTTCGCTGGACTTACAAAAGGTATCCGTACCTATCTTTTAAGCACATTCATGCTGCATTTGACGGAGAGGCAGCTATGGCTGCCGAGAATGCGCGCATAGAGGCAGAAGCCCGAGAACTCGTGAAGAGACGCCCATACGGGCCGTGGTTGTTCCGCTGATTTGTTTCCCAAACTACCTGATTAACGCGCTGACCGGAGAAATGCGACCCGGCTCCGCAGAAGTCAATTTCGAGGGAGTTATTTCGTTGCTTGGTGAGCCAGGTTCTCGGAAACCGATCCGCGACCAATTTTTTTCCGCCGCGTTGCACCCCTGCCCTTCCGGGCGTCAACCCGCCAGCGGAAGACGTCCGTCAATTTGTCTGTGCGGACTAGCGCCCGAACATCGAGTACGGAATCCGTCCCGTGGACTCCTCTGGCTGCCGGCTGGACGCCGACGCGATCACCTGGTCCGCCGGACGATTCGCGATGCGGTCCAGGGCGTCCGCGATGCGCGACAGTTCGTATACCAACTGATCGCTCACCGCCGATTTCTGCACAACGACCGATCGTCTGCGCCGGAACTGCTGCACCGCCCAGGCAGTCGCCGCAATGACGAGAACGAGGATTGCCAGGAACTGTTCATAGCCTGTGATGGTGATGGTCCGGCCGAAAAAGTGAAAGACATGGTCCGAGAGCAATTTTTCCTCCCGGCTGGGGCTCCATGGAACAACTACCTCTTCATTGGATGCCTTCTTGTCAGCCAACGTCAACCAAATTCTTTGTCCGTCGGCCTGCTCTCGCCTCACTATTTGCGGGTCCTCGCCAGCTTGCCGTAGACTTACCTTCTACCGTTCTACTCGCCTGGGGGGAGCCGTTCATGCTGGTTGTCATGCAGTCGCACGCCACCGAGGAGCAGGTCCGCGCGGTCTGCCAGCGCATCGAAAGCCTCGGCCTCAAAGCCCATCCGATTCCGGGCTCTATTCGAACCGCCATTGGTATTACGGGCAATAAGGGCGCCATCGACCTCGGCGTCCTTGAATCCCTTCCCGGCGTCGTCGAATGCATCCCCGTCAGCAAGCCCTACAAGCTTGTCAGCCGTGACGCAAAGGAAGAAGACACCATCCTTCGCATTCCCACGCCTTCCGGCGACGTTATCGTTGGCGGCCGGCACGTGGCCCTTGTCGCCGGGCCCTGCGCCGTCGAAACCGAGGAACAATGCCTGGCCATTGCCGAACGCGTCAAAAAATCTGGCGCGCGCCTTTTCCGCGGCGGCGCATACAAACCCCGCACTTCTCCCTACAGTTTTCAGGGCCTCGGTGAAGAGGGGCTGAAGATTCTTTCGAAAGTCCGCGCCACTTACGGTTTCGGTATCGTCACGGAAGCGATCGACAATGAATCTCTCGACCTGGTCGAAGAATATGCGGACGTGATCCAAATCGGCGCGCGCAATATGCAAAATTTCTCTCTGCTCAAGCGCGCCGGCCACGCCAAAAAGCCGGTCCTCCTGAAACGCGGCATGTCCGCCACGCTCGACGAATTCCTGATGGCCGCCGAATACATCCTCTCCGAGGGCAATTACAACGTCATGCTCTGTGAACGCGGCGTTCGAACGTTTTCCGATTTTTCCCGCAACACGCTCGACCTCGCCGTCGTCCCCGCCGTCAAGAAGCGCAGCCACTTGCCTATCTTTGTTGATCCCAGCCACGGAACCGGCAAGCGCCACAAAGTTTTGCCGCTTTCCCGCGCCGCCGTTGCCGTTGGCGCCGACGGCCTGCTCATTGAAGTCCATCACCAGCCCGACCAGGCGCTCTCCGACGGCATGCAGTCCATTCTTCCGGAAGAATTTGCTTCACTCGCCGATGAAATGCGCCAAATCGCCGCCGTCCTCCACCGCTCCATCAACTGACGGCGTTGCTCACACGTCCGTATTCACTTTTTCCTGGCAAATGAGCTATATTGCGGCACGCCAGCTTAATCAAAGCTGTTTGATTCGACAGCGGAGGCTCCCATGGATCCCAATTCGTCCCTAAGACTGACTACGCGCCGGGAAATGTTGCAGCAGGCCAGCAGGCTCGCGAGCGGAGCGTTCTTCGCGCAACTCTTTCCTCCGTCGCTCCTGCGTGCTCCCGGCTCGCGGTACACGCAGCAGGCCAGCACTCCTCCACCCGACCCGGTCGCCGCGTTTCGCGCGCAGATGGCCGCCGTTCCCATCGAAGCGCAAAAGCTCGCCGACAACCTCACCCTCCTTTCCGGTCCTGGAGGAAATGTGGTCGTCCTCAATGGCGCTGATGGGAAGTTCGTGGTCGACACCTTCGTTTCGCCAGCATGGTCCAAGCTTAAAGAAGCGCTCGACGGCGTCAGCAACGCGCCAGTGAAACTCGTCATCAATACGCACTGGCACTTCGACCACACAGACAACAACGCTCCTCTGCATGCTGCCGGTGCAACGGTTCTTGCACACGAAAATACCAAGCAGCGTATGTCCGAGCCGCATGACCTCCAGCCACTCGGTCTGCACTTTCCGCCATCACCCGCCGATGCTTTGCCCCAGCAGACCTTTCAAACCACCCACAGACTCCAGGCCAATGGTGAGACTCTCCTGCTTGAGCACGTGTCGCCCGCACACACGGACACGGACATCTACATTCATTTTCAAAAGGCCAACGTCATCCACATGGGCGATCTCTTTTTCAATGGCTTGTATCCCTTCATCGACGGAAGTACCGGCGGCAAAATCGCAGGCATGATCGCGGCTGCCGATAAGGTTCTTCCGCTTGCCAACAACTACACGAAGATTGTTCCCGGCCACGGCTCGCTGGGCAACAAAGCCGACCTTGCTAAGTTCCGGGATTTGCTCATCACCGCGCGCGACCGTGTACAGAAATTGAAAGGGGCGGGGAAATCCGCGCAAGAAACTGTTGCCGCAAAACCTTTCGCCGATCTCGAGCCTGCCTGGGGCAAGGGCTTCTTCAACGGCGATGTATTCGTCCAGATCGTTTACCTGACCCTGTGACTCTGCGATTCTGGCGCGTCACAATTTCTTTGACTGCTCTCGCCGTTCGCAGCGATCAACTGGTCCTGGATTTTTTGGTTGTCAAGGCGCTGTTTCAGCCCGGGATCCGCAATTTCTTTTTCTGAGAACCCTTCTGTTTGTAGAGGGCGCGATCGGCTGCTCCCAAAAGTTCCTCGAGAGTAAGACCGTCTTGCGGGAATATGGCCGTGCCAGTACTCACCGAGAGCGGCGGGTGCTCGCCATCTTCGTGGAGCCGCCTGGAAATTCGATTCGCCACCTGCTCTGCCTCTTTCGATTCTGTTTCCGGCAGCACCAGGACGAACTCGTCGCCCCCATATCTCGCGGCGGTATCAATCCCGCGAGAATGAAGCCGCAAGATGGCCGCCAGCCGGCAAAGCGCCCGGCTTCCTGTAAGGTGGCCATAGGCGTCATTGATTTTCTTCAGCCCGTCGAGATCCAGCAAGATGACCGCGAAAGACTTGCCCGTGCGTCCGAACCTGTTGATTTCCGCGTCGAGCGCGTCGCGAAGCCGCCGGTAGTTGGCCAACCCCGTCAGGGGATCCCTTGTCGCTAAACGCTGGATCTCCTCATCTGCTCGTTTACGCTCGCTGATGTCCACGATCGCGCTTAAGACCAGAGGCCCCTCCTCCGTGTCGATCGGGTTGAGTCCAATCTCGACGGGAAACTCGCTGCCATCCTTCCGTACGGCATAGAGGTCCCGGCCCGCGCCCATCGGTCTGGCTCGTGGCGAGGAAGAGAATCCCATCCGGTGCTCTGGGTGGCCGCCCCGGAACCGCTCCGGGATAAGCGCCTCGACTGATTGGCCGGTTAGCTCTTCCCGGTTGTAACCAAACATTTTCACTGCCTGAGAGTTCACCATAACAATTTTGCCCTGCCGGTCTATCATCACCATCGCGTTCGGAGCCGACTCGACGGCAAGCCTAAATCTCTCACCCGCTCGCTTGTGCTGGGAAATTTCGGCAGCGAGAGCTAGGGTCGTGATGGCCATAATGCCCATGAACAATTGCAATAGCAGCAAAGACGTGTTTTGGGACTCTCTTGAAAATGGGCCAAACCCGTGCAAAGTGCCCCACGTGGCAACCGCTGCCAGGGCGCAAATTGCGGTCGCCCCTTGCCGGCGGCCAAACCGGAACGCCGCCCAGATCAGAAAAGGAACGCAAAAATATTCCAAAGGATAATTCTTCTGGCCGGAGTGAAACCGGCCTCCGAATACAATCCAGGCCGTGAAAAATAGCCCCACAAACCAGAAAGCGAACTCGACAATCTGTTTACGGTTCCAGTTCAGTCGGGGATTCTCCCTCCACAGGAGCAGGAAGGGAGTGACAACTACCGCGCCGACGGCGTCCCCTAGCCACCACGTGGTCCAGATGGCCCCCAACATCGCCCAGTCAGCGAATCCCCCTAAGGCCAGGGTCGTGACGCCGACCGTTGCGCTTACTGTCGTGCTGACCATTCCTGCAAGGAAAGCAAACTTGAAAATATCGCGGGCCCTCTGAAAGGCACGCTGGCCGCCAGCGAATCGGTTTACCAAATAGCAGGCCGCCACTCCTTCTAACGTGTTTCCGATGGCAATCCCGATGGATGTGGTAAGTGTGCCTGCTGTGGTCAAGTTTACAAGGAATGCCCCTGCCAGGATCCCCGGCCACACGCGGTAGCCAAGAATGAGGAGCGCCGCAAGTGCAATCCCGGTGCAGGGCCATATGGCGGTGGCGCTGGCATTGACGGAGGCGAGTTTCAGGCCGAGCTTACCGGCAGCGAAATAGACGACCGCCAGCGCCGCCAGGAGGGGCACATCCTTAAGAGAACGGGAACGGAACATGGTCCGCTCTACCTCGTACAAGAGCGCGCCGCACATGGAGCCGCGGACGTTGGCCCATGCTCTCCGTTCGAAACCCCAAACTATTTTCTAAGCCTTTATTTTACAACGGCCTAGCGGGCCGCCGCTAGCGGACGTCAAGGGCGTGTTTCCAGCTTGCTACCTCATCCCCTATACGGCGCAAGACCCGATGCCGCACTCCCTCCCTTGGCGGCCTTGTGTCTGGGCTCAATTCCCCCCTCCCCCTTGACTCCGTTTCTCCGCCAGGCGTTCTCGCCCTGCCAGCCAGGCATCCAGTTGCTCCCCGCCTTTACCACGCAGCGTTTGCAAGAGGATTCCTGCCATTCCCTCCGCGCTTACCCACGTCACCTGCCCCTTCCCGCTCACCCGCACCCCAAGGGACAATTCGAACACGAAGTCCACCACCGCCCCGTGCTTCAAAGCCTTCGCTGTGCACACGGCCATTCCTCCGCCGCTCAAATCCGTCATGCGCCCTTGCTGCTCCCCCACTCCTTCCTTCAACGTCACCGCCAGATTCACCGGATACCGGAAATATCTTCGTTGCTCGTGCACCAGCAAATCTTTGGAGATCTTGATATGCAGCGCTACACCCTCCTCATTCAGGGGCTTGCGCAGCAGAAAATTGGCGCCCGCACTCAAGATCTGCGTGGACTCTTTCGTGCTTCCGCCGCACGCAAAGATCACCGCTTTGCTATTCGACGTTCCCTTGCGGGTCGATTCGATCAGCCCCAGCGCCCCCGGCACGTCCATGTCCACAAACACGCCGTCAATCTTTCTCCGGTTCAGGCACTCCCTCGCTTCATGCGCCGTCGGCACCAGCACAAACTTGGCCCCAAGTTTCTTCACGCCTTTGGAGACCGCCTGCATCGTTGCATAGTCGCTGGACACGAGCACAAATTCGAGCTCTTGGGGCTGGGTCATGGTAGCGGGGATTCTCCGTTATTTTGTGAAGGATGTTCTGTAAGGTCTGCCTGTTGGCTTGTTTTTTGTTTTGCGGCCGCCATTATAACGAAAACATTTTTTCTGTCGAGATTCTTGCGCAGTGCATCCTTCCACAGTGAGAACCCGGGGGATCCCCACTTTTCTCTAGTACCGTGACCACCCAGTTCAATGCGCCCTGGCCGCAAGAATTTCATTTCGCGTCTGCTTCAGCTCCTTGCTGCCTTCTTGCATTCGACTTCGGTCCCCCGCGTGTCCCGACCAACGAGTGCGAGAGCCTCCTCGGTGGTGATGAGCCGAGCGCCACGGGACTGGAGCTCGTCGAGGATCTCGCTTCCCTTTTTTTGATCGAGCGACCGGATCGCGTCTTTGACCAGCTTGACGCGTCGACCCCGGCACAACAGACCATCGGCCGCGCAGCGGACGCAATATTCCGTTACCACGCCGAAGACAAGGAAATCAGGACCGGGATCGAAAGCGGGCGAGTTCGCGGCGCTGAGTCGCGCGAGCAGCGCGTCGGTATTGGGATTGTCGAACACATCGAGCGTGTTCTTCTCTAGAATCACTTGCTGGTAGGCGCCGAGGTCACGCGGTAGAGCGAATTCCTGCTGGTTCAGAATGACGAGGTAGTTGGCGGCGCGCGCCTCGGGAATGAGCTCCGCCCCGGGAGTGCCTTTCACGCAGTGAGGTGGCCATTCGCGAAATTCGGGATCGTCGGGCTGATGCGCGTCAGCCGAGGAAATCAGAAAGGCGCGGCCCTGACGTGCGGTTTCGACCAAGCGATTTAGGTTAGGGATAATTTTTTCGGCCTGGGGAACGTACAATTTTCCGCCCGGCAACAGGAAATCGGCCTGCGCGTCCACTTCCCACAAAAGCGTATTTCTGGAGACCATTTTCACCTCCATTGATTCAGATGCGCGCGGTCTTCACAACGGCTTGCCGCACCTGATCGCACAGCTCCTCGAGACGCGTGCTGTAGCGGACGGGGAACGGCTGCTGTGCGGGACGCAGGGCCAGGATATGGTCGGGAAAGCGCCCGCAGCCAGCAAGGAAACGTTGCCGGGCCGTCTGTGCTGTGGTTGCGGCAGATGCCACGGCTTCTTCCAGCCGCCGGCCTTGCCGCATCACCGGAACGAGCAGGACCTCCGCAGCCGTGAATGATTCCTCATCAAGGCCAATGACATCGCCAGAGAATTTGCCTTCTTCGCCGGTAAATCGAAAAACCTGCTTGCGGCCGGGATAGGTCATCTTCTCCTGGCTGAACTTCGCGGCGCTGCGGACGTTTCCATCCATCTCGACTTCGACCAGCTTATAAATCACGCCGACGGCGGGCGAGTCGGCGGAGGTCGACAGCGCAGTCCCGACTCCAAAGGCATCGATACGTGCTCCGCTCCGCAGCAGATCTTCGATTCGATCTTCGTCAAGGTCCCCGGATGCGAAAATCTGCACGTCGGTCCACCCGGCCCGGTCCAGCCGTCGCCGCACCCATAGGCTATCGGCAAGAATATCGCCACTGTCGAGACGCACACCGCCAGGCTTGCGGCACAGCGCCATGATTTTTTCGATGGCCGCGTGAACATCGTACGTATCGACGAGAAGCGTGGATTGCTCCGGGAAAACATCCAGGAAATCGCGGAAGGCCTCGGCTTCGTCGGCGTGGGCCATGATCCAGGAGTGGGCTTGCGTGCCATAAACGGGGATGCCGAAGCGCCGACCGGAGTAGGTGTTTGACGTTCCTTGGCAACCACCAATGAATGCGGCACGCGCGGCGAGAATGCCGGCCTCCATGCCATGCGCGCGCCGCGAACCAAATTCGACCACGGGACGTCCGGCAGCGGCGGTGATGATGCGGGCCGCTTTGCTGGCAATAAGCGTCTGAAAATGCAGAATGCTGAGCAGGCCCGTCTCGACGAGTTGCGCATCCGCAATCGGCGCAGTTAAACGCAACAGCGGTTCGCCGGGAAAGAAGATGGTTCCCTCGGGGAGCGCCCAAACATCCCCGGTAAACTGGAATTGCGAGAGATAGTCAAAGAATTCCGAATGGACATGGCCGAAGCTCGGAAGAGCGCGCAGATAGGAAACGTCTTCGTCCGAGAAACGAACGTTTTCCAGAAAATCGAGCGCCTGTTCCAGGCCTGCGGCCACCAGATAATTGCGGCGATGCGGAAGCTGCCGAACAAACAGTTCGAAGGTGGCGCGGGCCTCGAAGCCGTTCTGCACATAGCCGGCCGCCATGGTGAGTTCATAGAGGTCGGTGAGGAGTCCTGAGTAAAGTCCGTTAGGAACCATACTGGAAAAGAGATTATGCCAGCCGGAGCAAAAGGGCAAAGGGAGATCAACCTCCTGAAGAGGATACAAGGCGTTTCCGGCGCACAACATGCGGTCTACGGCCGTGTCGTGGCCGTCACTAGGAACGGAACTGTTGAGGCCATACCTTACGACTGCGCTTTCCAGTGCGAACCAGCATTCCATCAAAACGCCCGCATAAGAGGTACTAAGGGATTCACCTGACCGTCTTTCAGGGTATCCCTTCGATTGGCGGTGAATCCCTTCCATGTTAATTGACCACCGAGCGGACGGTCGGGCAAAGCTGACGCTGCAGTCTCACCAGGCCCGCGCCTCTGACTCCGACAGCGAGCAGGACCACCGCTACATGATCTTTGCTCGAAAAGCAGAAGAAGGATTTGAAGGAAGAATGGAAAAGCGCCTTCCTATCGCGATCGTCGTGCACCTGAAGCAAGCGCAGTCTGTCAACGGAACAGAGGTAACCTATACGGATAACATCAGCGCTCACGGCGCTTGTGTGGTTTCCAAGCGTCCCTGGCTCCCCGGCGAAGTGGCGGAGGTCAAGTCCTTGAAAGATCAGGTTACGCTCCGCGGCAAGGTTGTCCACTGCCGCAAACGCAGCGACAACCGTTACGTCGTCGGTTTGACGTTCCAGGGTCCCCACGGCACCGGATCCATCTATCGCATTTACGCCAGCACCTGAGCCAGGCTGCCGTTCCCGATCTCGATTTTTGCCTGCTGCCCCATGCACCGTTGGCGTTTAGCGCCATTGCGAGGATCGCGCACGATGGGATCTCTCCTCAGCTTCCAATCCTCACTCCTGCCAGCCTTCAAAGGATCTTTTTTCCACTTTTCTTCTTCCCTCCATACAGTGTGACTCTGCCGTCTACGACGTTGCCCACGTAGCGCCCCGCGTCAAGAAACTGCATCACCTTGTGTCCCTGGCGGGCCAGTTGCGCCCAGCGCGATTCCGTTTTCGGGTTTGCTCCAGCCCGCGCAAGGTCTGTCCCCCGAACACAAAATCGATTTCCCGCAAATGTTTCTTCGGCGTGGTTCGCACGTGGAACTTCTGCCCGTCCAACTCCACTTCTGCTTTATCCTCCACTAACGCTCCCCGCCACACCGCCACCATCGCTTCCTCCAGCGTCATCATCCCTCCTTGCTCTCGCTTCTGCCAAGATTCTCGTGCGCCTACAGCGGAATGGCTTTGCTTCCTTTCTCGCGGTGCTCCTCCGATTGGCAATGCCGATCGCTTCACTGGTTAACCATAACTGGCCCCTCCCGTCATGTTTTTCGTAAGTGTTGATGGCTCTGTTGACATCCTCGAGGGCGAGTCGATGCCTCAAGCGGTAGAGGTTGTAGGCCAGGCCGAGCAGGAGCGCTTGGCGGATTTGCATCGACAGGCTACGTCCCGGAGCCCGCGAGGAGAGCTT
>Ga0209802_1000185_pt1 | contig 47737 bp, 41 predicted proteins | sample GraSoiAngelo_129_FD_185886 | JGI IMG/M metagenome (GOLD analysis project Ga0209802, IMG submission 185886) | Grasslands soil microbial communities from the Angelo Coastal Reserve, California, USA - 14_0927_12_40cm (SPAdes) (version 2) | ecosystem: Environmental > Terrestrial > Soil > Grasslands ...
AACGTGCACTTCCAGGAGATCACCCCTCCGGCGAATGTGGACGTCTCGATGATCGCGCCGAAATCGCCCGGGCACCTGGTGCGAAGCGAGTTTCAGGCGGGGCGCGGCGTCCCGGCGCTCGTGGCCGTGCATCAGGACGCGAGCCGGCACGCCCTCCAGGACGCGCTCGCCTACGCGGCCGGAATCGGCTGCACGCGCGCGGGCGTGATCGAAACGACCTTCCGCGAGGAAACGGAGACCGACCTGTTCGGCGAGCAGGCGGTCCTGTGCGGCGGCGTGACCGCGCTCGTCAAGGCCGGGTTCGACACCCTCGTCCAGGCCGGCTACTCGCCGGACCTCGCGTACTTCGAGTGCATGCACGAGCTGAAGCTGATCGTCGACCTGATGTACCGCGGCGGCCTGAAGTTCATGCGCTACTCGATCAGCGACACGGCCGAGTACGGCGATTACACGCGGGGACCGCGCATCATCACGGACGAGGTGCGGGAAGAGATGCAGGAGATCCTGGCCGAGATCCGGAGCGGCACCTTCGCGCGCGAGTGGATCGACGAGTGCCGCAACGGGGCGAAGCGCTTCCAGGCGCTGCGCGTGCGGGAGAACGACCACCTCATCGAGCGCGTGGGCGCGAAGCTGCGGGCGATGATGCCGTGGTCTGAGGAGGGCAAGGCGCACGCCGCGGGCGACGGCGGGCCGGCCCGCGAGCGCGCCGGGGCCGCCGCCGCGGGATGATTCCCCGCACGCTGTTCCAGAAGATCTGGGACGCGCATGTGGTGCACCGGCTCCCGGAGGGGCCGGCGCTCATCTACGTCGATCTCCACCTGGTGCACGAGGTGACCTCGCCGCAGGCGTTCGAGGGGCTGCGCCTCACCGGGCGGCGCGTCCGCCGTCCCGACCTCACGATAGCCACCGTGGACCACAACGTGCCGACGGGCGATCGCCTGACGCCGATCGCGGATGCGGTGGCCGCGCGCCAGCTCGAGGCCCTGCAGCGGAACGCCCGCGAGAGCGGCGTCGAGCTCTTCGACCTGCACTCGCCCCACCAGGGCATCGTGCACGTCATCGGCCCCGAGCTCGGTCTCACGCAGCCGGGCATGGTGATCGTGTGCGGCGACTCGCACACCTCGACGCACGGCGCTTTCGGGGCCCTGGCGTTCGGCATCGGCACCAGCGAGGTCGAGCACGTGCTCGCGACCCAGTGCCTCGTTGCGTCGGAGCCGCGCACGCTCGAAGCGCACTTCCTGGGTCGTCCCGGCACGGGCGTCGCCGCCAAGGACCTGATCCTCGCCTTGATCGGGCAGATAGGCACGGCGGGTGCCACGGGGCACGTGATCGAGTACACCGGGGAGGCGATCCGCGCCCTCTCGATGGAAGAGCGGATGACCGTGTGCAATATGTCGATCGAGGCGGGGGCGCGGGCCGGCTTGATCGCGCCCGACGAGACCACGTTCGCCTATCTCGCCGGTCGGCCGCGAGCCCCGCACGGCGCGGCCTGGACGCGGGCGGTGGAGCAGTGGAAGCGGCTCCCGAGCGACCCGGGGGCGGAATACGACGTCGGTATCGCGCTCGACGCCGCGACCGTCGCTCCGCAGGTGACGTGGGGCACGAGCCCCGGCATGGTCAAGGACATCACCGGGCGGGTTCCGCGTCCGTCGGACTTTCCCACCGAAGCGGAGCAGCGGGCGGCGGCGCGGGCGCTCGAGTACATGGGACTCGCGCCGGGCACGCCGCTCGAAGGCCTCCCGATCGACCGGGTGTTCCTGGGCTCGTGCACCAACGCCCGCATCGAGGACCTGCGGGTCGCGGCGCGAGTGGTGCGCGGGCACCGGGTAGCCCCCCACGTTCGGGCCCTGGTGGTTCCGGGCTCGCAGCAGGTCAAGGCCCAGGCGGAGCGCGAGGGACTGGACCGCATCTTCCGGGAGGCGGGCTTCGAGTGGCGCAACTCGGGGTGCTCGATGTGCCTCGGTATGAACGCCGATATCCTGCAGCCCGGTGAGCGCTGCGCCTCGACCTCCAACCGCAACTTCGAAGGGCGGCAGGGGCGCGGCGGCCGGACCCACCTGATGAGCCCGGCGATGGCGGCGGCGGCCGCCGTGGAGGGGAGGCTGGTGGACGTGCGGGAGTGGGAGCTCGCGTCCTGATGGAGCCGTTCGTCCGGTCCGTGGGCAAAGCCGCGGCGCTGCCGCGTGCCAACGTGGACACCGACCAGATCGTGCCGAAGCAGTTCCTCAAGCGGCTGGAGCGCACGGGCTTCGGTCCCTCCCTGTTCCACGATTGGCGCTACCGGCCCGACGGCGCTCCGAACCCCGACTTCGAGCTGAACCGGCCGGAGGCGCACGGCGCCACCGTACTCGTCACCGGGGCCAACTTCGGCTGCGGGTCGTCGCGCGAGCACGCCGTCTGGGCCCTCGCCGAGTACGGGTTCCGCGCCATCGTGGCGCCGTCGTTCGCCGACATCTTTTTCGCCAACTGCTGCCAGAACGGGCTCCTGCCGGTGCGCCTGCTGGCGCGCGAGGTGGACGAGCTGCTGCGTCGCTGCCGGGCCGCGGGGGGCGAGTACTGGCTGACGGTGGATCTGGAGCAGCAGCGCGTGGAGGACGGGGCGGGCTTCAGCGCGCCCTTCCCGATGGATCCTTACCGGCGGGAGATGCTGCTCCGCGGGCTCGATGAGATCGGCCGCACGCTGCTCGAGGAGCCGCGGATCGCCGAGTACGAGCGCCACCGCGCCGCCGGGACCGCCCCGTGAAGGAATGGATCATCGCCGTCCTGCCGGGCGACGGGATCGGGCCCGAGGTCACGGCGGAGGCGGAGCGGGTCCTGGAGGCGGTGGCGGAGCGCTTCGGGCTGGGGTTCGCGACGGGCTGCTACGCCGTGGGCGCGGCCGGGGTGGAGACGGCGGGGGATCCGCTGCCCGAGGAGACGCGCGCCGCCGCGTCCGCGGCCGACGCGGTCCTGCTGGGCGCCGTGGGCGATCCGGCGTTCGACCACGCGCCCCGCCACCTCAAGCCCGAGACCGGTTTGCTCGCGCTGCGCACGCTGCTCGGCGTCTACGCGAACCTCCGCCCCGTGGCGATCCATCCGGCCCTCGCGGGCCGCTCTCCCGTGAAGCCCGATCGCCTGCGCGACGTGGACTTGTTGATCGTGCGCGAGCTCACCGGCGGGCTGTATTACGGGGAGCCGCGGGGGAAGAACGCCCTTCAGGCACTCAACACCCTCGCCTACTCGACCTCCGAGATCGAGCGCGTGGCGCGCGTCGCGTTCCAGGCCGCGCGCGGCCGCCGCCGGCTCGTGGCGTCGGTGGACAAGGCGAACGTGCTCGAGGTGTCGCAGCTGTGGCGGGAGACGGTCACCCGCATCGGGCGGGACGAGTATCCCGACGTCCGCCTCGAGCACCTGTATGTGGACTACGCCGCGATGCGCCTGGTCGCGGAGCCGGCCTCGTTCGACGTGCTGCTCACCGAAAACACGTTCGGCGACATCCTGAGCGACGAGGCGGCGGTGCTCGTGGGGGCGCTCGGTCTCCTGCCGTCGGCGTCGCTCGGCGCGGGACCCGGACTGTTCGAGCCGATCCACGGCTCGGCGCCGGGGATCGCGGGGCAGGGCGTGGCGAACCCCATCGGCGCCATCGCGTCGGTGGCGATGCTGCTGCGCCACGGGCTCGGGCTCGCGCAGCCGGCGGACGCCGTGGAGGCGGCCGTGCGCGCGGCACTCGCGGGAGGGGCGCGCACCAAGGACATCGCGGCGCCCGGCGAGCCGGTGCTCGGCACGCGCGCGATGGGAGATCGGATTGTGGAGCTTGTGGGGAGCGCGGCGCTAGAGATCCGTCACGGCTCCGAGGCTCGAGCTCGAGACCAGGCGCGCGTACTTCGCGAGCACCCCTGACGTGTACTTGGGCGCGGGGGGCTGCCAGCGGGCACGGCGCCGCGCCAGCACGTCATCCGCCACGTCGAGTCGGAGGAGTCGCCGCTCGGCGTCGATCGTGATCGCGTCGCCCTCTTCCACCAGCGCCAGGGTCCCGCCCGTCGCGGCTTCGGGCGCGACGTGGCCCACGACCAGGCCATAGGTGCCGCCCGAGAACCGCCCGTCGGTGACGAGACCCACCGCGTCGCCGAGCCCGGCCCCGATGATCGCGGAGGTCGGGGACAGCATCTCCCGCATTCCGGGCCCGCCTTTCGGCCCCTCGTAGCGAATCACGACCACATCCCCCGCCCGGATCCTCCCCGCGAGGATGGCGTCCAGGCAGGCTTCCTCCGAGTCGAACACCCGCGCCGGGCCCGTCAGCGCGAGTCGCTTCGCGCCGCTCACCTTCGCGACGGCCCCCTCGGTCGCGAGGTTGCCGCGCAGGATCGTGAGGTGGCCCCGCGGATAGACGGGTCTGTCCCAGGGGCGGATCGCCTCCTGGTCCCGCCGCGGCTCCGCCGGAACGTCCTTCAGGATCTCCGCCATGGTCTGGCCGGTGATGGAGCGCGCCTCGCCGTGCAAGACGCCGTGGGTGAGCAGCAGCTTCATCACCTGGGGAACGCCCCCCGCCCGGTGGAGGTCCGTGGTGACGAAACGCCCCGACGGCTTGAGGTCGCACAGCACGGGCACGCGGGCGCGCATCGCTTCGAAGTCGTCGAGGGCGAGCGGCACCTGCGCGGCGTGGGCGATGGCGAGCAGGTGGAGCACGGCGTTGGTCGACCCGCCGATCGCCAGTGTCACGGCGATTGCGTTCTCGAACGCGTGACGCGTGAGGATGTGCCGCGGCCGGAGGTCGTTGTGGATGGCCCTGACCAAGACCTCGGCCGAGCGCGCGGCGCTATCGGCCTTTTCGGCGTCCTCGGCCGCCATGGTGGAGGAGTAGGGGAGGCTCATCCCCATCGCCTCGAAGACGGAGGACATCGTGTTGGCCGTGAACATCCCTCCGCACGAGCCGGCGCCCGGGCAGGCACGCCGCTCGACCTCGAGCAGCTCGGCGGCGTCGATTTTCCGGGCGCTGTACTCGCCCACCGCTTCGAACACGCTCACGACGGTGAGGTCGCGGTCCTTGTAATGGCCCGGCTTGATGGTGCCGCCGTACACGAACACGGCGGGGATGTTCATGCGGGCCATCGCGATCATCGCGCCGGGCATGTTCTTGTCGCACCCGCCCACGGCGAGGAGACCATCCATGCACTGGGCGTTGCAGGCGGTCTCGATCGAGTCGGCGATGACCTCGCGCGAGACGAGCGAATACTTCATTCCCTCCGTGCCCATCGAGATGCCGTCGCTCACGGTGATCGTACCGAAGGTTTGCGGCATCGCCCCGGCGGCCTTGAGCGCCGCCTCCGCGCGCCGGGCCAGCCCGTCCAGCCCCACGTTGCAGGGCGTGATGGTGCTGTAGGCGTTGGCGACGCCCACGATGGGCTTCTCGAAGTCGCGATCCCCGAACCCCACGGCGCGGAGCATCGCGCGGTTGGGAGAGCGCTGCACTCCTTCCGTGATGGTGCGGCTGCGCAGGTTCCCGCTCATGGCGAATAAGCTAACGGCGAATACGAAGCCCCACACCACCGGAGGTGATGTGGGGCTTGCCGCTTGGACGGGCGGCCCTCAGCTCTCCACGAGGATCAGGAACTTCGATGTTTTCCAGAACTCGTCGGGGTCGGCGATCTTGAGGCGGTCGCCCGCGATCTCGCCGTGGTCGCCGGGCGGGGTGGCGAGGCCCCGCACGTCCTGCCGCGACGCGATGCGGTACGGCTTGTCGTCGGGGAACGGGATCTCGGTCACCTTGGTCTTGTCGATCGCGTGGAAGGCGGCGGGGTCGAGCTCCCGCGCCGGCTGGATTGTCTGGCCCGACTTCCACAGGACGAAGAGGAAGCGGCTGCCACCTTCCTTCACGATGATGCCGTTCTTCAGCAACTCGTCCTTGGTGCCGATCACGTAGTAGACGGTGTTCAGCTTCTCCTGCAGCTGGTTTACCGAGTCGACCAGCGCGACCTTGTCGGCTGAGAACTGGTTGATCTGCTCCGTCAGGTCGTCGATCGTCGCCTTCTGCGTCGCGATCACCGTCTGGTAGTTTGTGACCGTCTCCCCGAGCGTGGTGCGCAGGCTGTCCGAGAGCGTGCTCAGCTCGCGGATCCGCTGCTCGCTCGCCTTCAGCTTGGCGTCGCTCGCGTTCACCTTCTCGGTGATGAAGCGGACCCTCTGGATCAGGCTGTCGCGCGACGCGCGCAGCGGCGATTCGCGCGACACTCGCAGCTGCTTGATGGGCGCGCGCACCTTCGCGAGCTCGGCGCTGATCTCGCTCAGGAACCGCGACTGGTCGGCGAGCTCCTGGACCATCCGCTCGCGTTGCTGGGCGACGAGGTTCAGCGAGTCGAGCCTGGCCTGGACCTCGGGCGTGGGTCCCTGCTTGCAAGCGACCGCGGCGACGAGCGCGATCGGGAGCCAGGCCCGGCGCGCCGCGGAACGGCTAGTGTGAAGCATGTCGATCCCCTTTCTCTTGCCTCTTGCCACGGCCGGCGTGACGGGCGTCACGCGGCGCCGGGCGCGGTCGATGGGCCGTGCCCGGGGGAAGCCGCTCTCCTACCCCGCCGACCGCCCGACGTTTCCTGGCGCCTGACCCGAGGTTGAGTGACGGGCGCCCCGGGTGTTTCTTATGCGGTATGAGCGCAACCGGGCAGGACCGACAGCTGCTGCTCGTGCGGGTGGCGCCCGAGGTGGCGACCAAGGCCCGCCGCACGCGCCGCCGCTTCCAGCGGTGCCTCACGGAGAACCTCCGGGACGCGCTGCGGACGGCGGGGTACGCCGCCAGCGTGCACGACCGCTGGGGCCGCCTGTTCGTCGAGGCAGGCGACGCGTCGGCGGCCGGGGTGATCGCCACGGTCTTCGGCGCGGCGTCCCTCTCGCTGGTGGAGGCGCGCTGCCCCGCGACGCTCGACGACATCGTGCGCGTGGGCGAGCGGGTGTACGCCGAGCGCGTGCGCGGGCGGACGTTCGCGGTGCGGGCGCGCCGCAGCGGTCGCGAGGCGTTCCGTACCCGCGACGTCATGGTGCAGCTCGGCGCCGCGCTGGACCGCTACGGCGACGTGAACCTCGACCACCCCGACGTCACGGTGTTCGTCGAGGCGCGGGATGGCGAGGCGCTGTTCTTCAGCGACCACGTGGCGGGCGCGGGCGGCCTGCCGCTCGGTGCGGAGGGGCGGGCCGTCTGCCTGTTCTCGGGCGGGTTCGACTCGCCGGTCGCCGCGTGGCTGCTGCTCAAGCGCGGCGTGGCGCTCGACTACGTCTTCTGCAACCTGGGCGGTGAGGCGTACGAGCGGTCGGTCGTTTCGGTGGCGAAGATCCTGGCGGACCGCTGGAGCCACGGGTACCGGCCCGTGCTCCACGCGATCGACTTCACACGGCCGTTGGAGGAGCTGCGGCGCGCCGTGGAGCCGCGCTACCGGCAGGTCGTGCTGAAGCGGCTGATGTACCGCGCGGCCGAGGCGGTGGCGCGCGAGCTGCGGGCTACCGCGATCGTCACCGGAGAGTCCGTGGGCCAGGTGTCCTCGCAGACGCTCGACAACCTCCGGGCGATCGGCGAGGCGACGACCCTGCCCGTCCTCCGCCCGCTCATCGGCTTCGACAAGATCGAGATCATCGCGCGTGCCCGCACCATCGGCACCGCCGCGGTGAGCGCCCACGTGCGCGAGTATTGCGCGATCGAGCAGGCCCGCCCCGTGACGCACGCGAGCCCGCAAGCCGTGGCGGACGAGGAGTCGCGCGTGGACCTCGCCGTGCTCGACGAAGCCGTGGCAGCGCGCAAGCGCCTCGACCTGCGGGCGCTCACCGCGACCGACCTCATCCAGCCGTACCTGTTCGCGGCCGACATCCCGGACGGCGCCGTCGTGCTCGATTGCCGGGAGCCGCAGCACTACGAGGCCTGGTGCTGGCCCGGGGCGGAGCGTTGGGATCCGGTGGACCTCGCCGAGCGCTTCCCGGCGCTCGACAAGACGCGACGCTACATCCTGTACTGCACGTTGGGCCTACACTCCGGCTATCTGGCCGAGGCGATGCAACGGGCGGGATACGAGGCCTATTCGTTCAAGGGCGGGGTGCGGGGCCTGCAGGCGTACGCCCAGAGCCGGGGCATTCCGGTCGCGACGCTGCAGGCACGCTAGGTCGCTCGCAGGTCGGCGCGGCGGAAGCAGCTCACCAGGTGGTCGTTGACGAGTCCCGCCGCCTGCATGTACGCGTAGCAGATCGTCGAGCCCACGAACTTGAACCCCCGCTCTTGCAACGCGCGGCTCAGGCGGTCCGACTCCTTGGTGCGCGCGGGGATCTGGCGCAGCGTCTTCCAGGCGTTGTGCTTGGTCGCCCCGCCGACGAATGCCCACACGAACGCATCGAAGGAGCCGGCCGACTCCCGCAGCTCAAGGAAGGCCCGCGCATTCCGCACGGCCGCCTCGATCTTCTGCCGGTTGCGCACGATCCCGGGGTCCTTGAGCAGCCGGCCGATCGTGCCCGCCCGATAGCGCGCGATCTTCTCCGGATCGAACCCGTCGAAGGCGCGGCGGAAGCCTTCGCGCTTGTTCAGGATCACGGCCCAGGAGAGCCCGGCCTGGAACCCATCCAGCAGCAGGAACTCGAAGTGGCGGCGGTCGTCGTGCAGCGGCACGCCCCACTCGCGGTCGTGGTAGGAGATCATCAGTTCGCTCGATTCGGCCCAGCCGCAGCGGTCGGTCATGGGCGGACAATCTAGCGGCCCGGTTGACCTTCGTCTCCCGGCACTTATCTTCGCCCCCAGTCGATAGCCCGCGCCATTTTCATCTCCGGGAGCACCGTCTTGTGAAGGCAACCGACATTCGCCGCGGCCACGTCGTCCTCATCGACGGCCAGCCCTGCCGCGTCATGGAATTCACCCACCGCACGCCGGGCAACCTCCGGGCGTTCGTCCAGCTGCGGCTCCGCAACCTGGTCACGGGGAACACGTTCGATACGCGTGTCAGCGCGACCGACTTCCTGGACGAGGCGCGGCTCGATACCAAGGAGCTCCAGGTCCTGTACCGCGACCAGTCGGGCGTGCACGTGATGGATACGCGCACCTACGAGCAGTACGCTCTCGACGAGGAGGCCGTGGGCGACGCGGGACCGTGGCTGCAGCCGGAGATGGTCGTCCAGGTCGAATGGCTGAACGGCCGCCCCATCGCGATCGACCTTCCCTCCGTGATCGAGCTCGACGTGGTCGAGACGTCACCGGTCATGCGCAGCGCGACGAAGACGGCAAGCACGAAACCTGCCAAGCTCTCGAACGGCGTCACCGTACAGGTGCCCGATTTCATCAGCGAGGGCCAGCGCGTGCGCGTCGATCCACGGGAGGGCAAGTATCTGGAGCGGGCGAAATAGCGCTCGCGGCGGAGCAGCTCGAGTTCGTCGTCGGGGAGCGCGTGGGCCGCGTGTCGGCGCTGCTGCAACGCCCGCCCGAAGCCCGGCTCCTGTACGTGCTCGCCCACGGCGCGGGGGCGGGGATGCGGCACCCATTCCTCGCGTCGGTGGCGTGCGCCCTGGCCGAGCGGGGGATCGCCACGTTGCGTTATCAGTTTCCCTACGTGGAGGCCCAGACGCGACGCCCCGATCCGCCGGGCGTGCTCGAGGCCACCGTCCGCTCAGCCGTCGCCGCGGCGGCGAGCGCGGCGCCGGGGCTCCCCCTCGTGGCGGGAGGAAAATCCCTGGGTGGGCGGATGACCTCCAACGCGCAGGCGAGGCAGCCGCTGCCCGGTGTCCGCGGGCTCGTCTTCCTGGGCTTCCCGCTCCATCCCCCCAAGCGGCCCGGCGATGCCCGCGCCGAGCACTTGAGCGCGGTCCAGGTGCCGATGCTGTTCCTTCAGGGGACCCGCGACGATCTCGCCGAGCTACAGCTCCTCGAACCCGTGTGTCGCCGCCTCGGCGACCGCGCGACGCTGCACCTCGTCGAGGGAGCGGATCACTCGTTCAGAGTGCTGAAGCGCTCGGGCCGGAGCGGCGAGGAGGTCGTTGCGGAGCTGGCCGACTCGGTGGCAAACTGGGCCCGAATGGCCGTTCGGTAAGACCAACTGACCCCGGGCCGCGACCGAAGGGAGTCCTTTAGGGTGCCCCGGGGTACGCGGGAGACGCCATGCCCAGCTACTGGCTCCTCAAGACCGAACCCTCCGCCTACAGCTACGACCGGCTGGAACGGGACGGACGCGCGGTGTGGGACGGCGTGAAGAACCCCGTCGCCCTGAGAAACCTGCGCGCCATGCAGCCGGGCGACGCGGCCCTGATCTACCACACGGGCGACGAGAAGGCCGCGGTCGGTGTCGCCGAGATCGTGACCGCCGCCTACCCCGATCCCAAGGGGAAAGACCCGAAGCTCGTGGTCGTGGACCTGAAGCCCGCGGGCAGGCTGCCCCGGCCTGTCCCGCTCGCGGCCATCAAGGCGGACCCGGCGTTCCAGGATCATCCGCTGGTGCGCGTGGGTCGCCTCTCGGTGGTGCCGCTCTCGGCGCTGCAGTGGAAGAAGCTGCTGGCCCTGGGCGGACGCCCGTGAGTCACCACCAGCGGTTGAACGTCAAGCCGACCGAGTGGTCCAGGAACTCGCGACGGCTGTCGTTGGACTGGTAGGTTTCGTACTGATAGCTGAGGACCACCTCCCACGATCTCGCCAGCATCTGCCCCCACGTGATCGTCGCCACCCAGTCGTCGTCGCGCCTCAGGACCTTCGTGGTGCCCAGTTCGACCAGGCGTGACGTGTAACGTCGGACGCGATAGCGCACGCTGGACGAGACGCGGGCACCGGCCCACAGTGGACTGGCGACGTCCCCGGTGACCGCCCAGCCCTTGAAGCGGTAGCGCGTAGTGTCGGCGCGATTGTAGTCGTAACGGCCGCCGACCCCCCAGGTCCGGCCCGCGCCGAGCAGCTGCCGAAATCGCACGCCCGCGCGTGGGTCGACGGCGTTCTGGCTGGCCAGTGGGCTCGGATACCGCTTGAGGAGATACTCGCCGTACAGGAGCAGGCGGTTCGACCGATTGAAGCGGTATTCGAGCTGCGGCTGCACGCTGTACTCGTTGCGCAGCACGCGGTCCTCGGCCGAGCCGTTGATCAGGGCTTCCGCGGCGGCTCCTACCGCCCAGTGAGGCCCCATGCGGTGGTTGATCGACAGGCTGGCATCGTGCCCCGGGCGATTCCAGATCGTCGTGCCGGTGTAATTGCGGAACACCCCGTCGTACTGCGCGGCCACGGTGGTGCCCGAGGAGCGGTAGCGGTACCACCCGCCGAGCCCGACGAGCACGCCGTAGGCTTCCAGGCCGGGCTGCGAATGGTCGAGGTTGGTGTCGTAGACGTTCGAGAGCCCCGTATAGACGGCCCACGTCCGCGGCGTCGGCGCCGTCTGCTGCTGCGCGGCCCCCTGGGCGTTTGGCGCCGGCCGGGCGGGCGCCGCGTCCTGCTGCGCGGCCTCCTGGACGCTCGCCACAGGGGACGCAGGGGATCGGGACTCTGCCGTCCCGAGCCCGTCGGAAAGCCGGGCCCACTGGTAAGCCGTGAGCACGCTGCGCGCCTGTTCCAAGGCCTGGAGCATGTGGGCGTCCGATACCGCAATCCCTCGAAGCCGCGCGGCCTGGGTCGCTGACAGCCGGAGCGAGTGCCGGCTGCTGAGGATCGAGTCGATCGGGTTGGGGAGAGCGGCCAGGTCCATCCGGACGCTGGTCGGGAGGCGGACCTCGTGCAGCTGCCGCACAACGGTGAGCCTGGCTGGCGCCATGCCGAAGTAGCGCACGATGAGCTGGTGCTGCCCTTCGCTCTCGGGGAAGAGAATGGTGAACCGCCCGCGACCGTCCGTGCTCTGCCGGCGCGTCACCTGGGTCGTGACGGACGTCGCCTGCGCGATCGCTCCGACGAGGGCCTGGCCATCGGGCCCCGTGACGGTACCGGTAATGGTGTCCGTGATCGCGCCAGCCTGCGTCGGGCCGGGCTGCGGCGCGCCGAGCGCCAACAGCAAGGCGAGCAGCCGAGTCACGACGCGACCCTCCCGGCTTCCCCCGCTCGCTGCGCCAGGGCCCCGCCGAGGCGTTGCTCGCACAGCTCGAGCAGTGTGGCGGTGAAGGCCTGCCGGTCCGCGAACTGGGTGCTGAGATAGACGTGGCGGGCGAGGGTGAGCAGCGCATACGCCCGCACGGCCTGGCGAGCCGGCTCACCGGCGAGCTCGACGAAGCGGTCTTCCAGTGCCGCTTCCCGGTCCGCCAGGGCGTCCGGATCGCCACGCGTGCGCACGCTCTGCTCCGTGATATGAGCGACGCAATTGCCGGCATCGAGGGCCGGGTCGCCCTCGCAGTAGAGATCGAAGTCGAGCAGGTAGAGCCGTTCACCGTCGAGCAGCGCGTGGTCGGGGTAAAAATCGCGATGGATGCCGCAGGGCCGCCCCATCGGTGCCGCAGAGCCAACGCGATGGCAGGCGGAGAGCAGCCGCCCGAGCCGCCGCGCCCACTCGGGCCGGTGCTCCCGCAGGGCCTCCAGGCACCGCCGCAGGATGCGCAGCTCGTCGGCCATCGTGTGCCGGCGCCGGGCCGCCACGCCCGCGTAGTGCAGTTTGTGCATGGCGTCGGCCATGCGTCGCGCCAGCGCCACCCCGCTCGGCTCCGCGAGCGCCGCAGTCGCCGCGATGCCTCGGACCTTGCGCTGCAGCCACACGCCGAGCTCCGGGATCACTGTCACCGGCTCCGGGACGGCGACCCCGTCCGGGCTCGTGTCGTCAAATCCGCGGACGCGGAGCGCCTGGAGGAGGCGGAACGTCGCGGTATCCGCGCCGCGGGCCCGGGCCTTGGCCACGAGCGTGACGACCTCCGGGGGCGCATCGCGGCGCGTCAGCTCCACGTCGTACTCGATCAGGCAGCGACGCCCGGGCTTGTAGCGCACCGTGCGGATCGCGCGCAGGGCGAGTCGCGCGGCAGCGTCGGGCGGTCCGACCTGGCGGGCGCGCAGGTGGCGTTCGACTTCCTCAGGGTCGAGCGCCCGGGCGAGGAGCGGCATCCGCGGGTCTGCGCGGGCGCCGAATGGGTCCAGCGTCACCGCGTTCATGGCCCAGTCACCCGCAACCAGATCTCGAGTCGCCCGTCCACCAAGTCCCGTGGCTCGACACCGTCCGCCAACGAGTCGCCCACTTCGGGATACTCCTCCAAGAGCGCGACGGCGAACGCCGATGGCTCCTCTGTCCACTCCAGCACCTCGAACGGTCCCGCCTCGATGACAGCCCGCCACTGGCCGAGAGTCAACCGGTTGAGCGTCTGCAAGCGCCCGCAGCGGGTGGCGGCCATCGCCGCCCCCTCGCTCTCCGCGACGAACCGCCGGAAGTCCGCCAGCGACAGCCGGGCGTGGGCCCAGGGGATGTCCACGAGCCCGCGCTTGTGGCAGCCGCGGAGCCAGAAGTAGGGATCGACGCGCAGATGGATCACTCCTCGCGGGCGCACTACGCGCGCCATCTCGGCGAGCGCTCGCTCAACGGGTGCGATGTGCTCCATCGCCGAGCGGGACACGAGCACGTCGAAGCAGGCGTCGGGAAACGCCAGCCGCGTGGCGTCCGCGCGGACAAAGCGGACGGGCAGGCGCGCCAGGGTGGTGGGGAGCCGGCCCGCGCTGTGGAGGCGCGCGAGCACGAGCTCCGCCAGCCGGCGCGCGGGCGCAGCCGTGGCATCGGACTCGAACAGCGGCAGCCGGAGATCCACCCCCACCGCGCGCCCAACCGCGACAGAGGCGAGGACAAGACAGGTGATACCGTCGCCGCAGCCTACATCGAGCACGGTCGCACGGTCCAACCGGTCGTGCCGCCTTGCGATCTCGGCGACGAGCCGCCGCGCCCGGGCCAGCTTCTTGTCCGCGGCCCTCTCGTAGTCCGCCGCAGTCCACCCCGGCCGCGGCGTCACCGATGGCCGGAAGCCGAGGACCCGGTCGCGGAAGCCGGGAACGACCCGCACCGGCCGCCCGTCGGCGCGGGTGAACGTCGTCATGGCGCGGGGGCGCCGGGTCGTGCCAGGTCCGCTTTCAGGTGGTGACAGCATCGTAGCGCTGCGGGGTTGTCCCGCGACCGCCGCCGGCCGTCTGGAGGTGGTAGAGGAGGGCGTACTGTCCGCCGGCCTGCAGGAGCTGGGCGTGGGTGCCCCATTCACGCACGCGGCCGGCTTCCAGGTAGAGGACCAGGTCGGCCCGGCCGGCCAGCAACAAGTCGTGAGTGATCAGGAATGTGGTCCGTCCCTCGGCCAGCCGCTCCAGCGCCTCGATCACCGCACGTTCGTTTTCCCCGTCCAGGCCTGTCGTGGGCTCGTCGAGGATGAGGACCGGGGCACGCCGGATGGCCGCACGGGCGATCGCGATCCGCTGGCGCTGCCCGTTGGAGAGCGTCACGCCGCGCTCCCCGACCATGGTGTCGTATCCCTTAGGCAGCGCCTCGACGAACGCATGGGCGTTGGCGAGGCGGGCGGCGGCCTCGATCGCCTCGTGCGGCGTGCCGGGCGCGCCGTAAGCGATGTTGTCCCGGATCGTCGCGGCGAACAGCAGGCTGTCCTGGAGGACTACACTCATCTGCGCGCGCAGGGATGCGAGCGTGTATTCACGGATGTCACGCTCGTCGATCAGCACGCGGCCCGCCGTCGGGTCGTACAGCCGGAGAATGAGGCTCGCGAACGTGGATTTCCCGCTGCCAGACGGGCCCACGAGCGCGACGCGTTGTCCGGGCTGCAGCACGCAGTCGATCTGCTCGAGCGCGGGCAGGCCCGGCTCGTAGGAGAAGGTGACCCCGTCGAACCGCACCGCGCCGCGCAGCGCGGGCGCCGGCACCGCACCCGGTAGGTCCCGCACGTCGGGCGTGCGGTCCAGCAGATCGAGCACGCGCTCGCCTGCGGCCGAAGCCTTCGCGAGGCGGCCCGTGTACTTGACGAAGTCGCGCACCGGGCGGAACGCGTTCTTCAAATAGGCGAGGAACACGACCAGGTCGCCCGGGGTCATCACGCCGCGCAGCGCCAAGCGCGCGCCGTACCACAGGACCGCGGCCGTGGCGACCGCGATGAGCAGGTCCACGGTGCGCTCCAGACCGGCCGAGAGCCGGGTCGCGCGGACGCCCGTCGCGAGATTCTTGCGGCTCTGTCCGGTGAAGGCCTGCGCGAAGGTCCCCTCGAGGGAGAGGGCGTGGATCACCTTGACCGCGCCGATCGATTCAGCGGCCGTCGCGGCCATCGCGCCCTCCTGCTGGCGCTGCCGCCTGGCCGTCTCGCGGATGCGTCGGGTGAGCCGGGTCGTGGACGCCCAGAAGAGCGGGCCCGTCGCCAAGGCGATCAGCGTGAGGGGAGCGTTGAGCCAGAGCATGACCGCCGCCATGCCGACCAGGGTGAGTGCGTTGGCAAGCAGCGGCAGGAGCGCCGTGACCGCGACATCCTGCAGGAAGCCGACGTCCCCGGTGACGCGCACGAGCAGGTCACCGCTCCGCGCCCGGGTGTGGAACGAGAGGGAGAGACGCTGGAGCTGGCCGTACAGCTCGTTCCTGACCGTCGTGAGGACGCGGTTGCCGACGAGCGCGAAGCCGACGGTGTTGTAGTAGGCGGCGAGCGCCCGCAGGCCCGCGAACACGATCACGGCTACCGCGGACAGCGCGAGCAGCATCGCCGGATCGAGCGCGTCGAGGAACGGGAGCCGGGAGAACCCGCGGTGGCGGGTCACGCCGGCGACGCGGTCCAGCACCCACTTCAGCGGCCAGGGCTCGAGCAGCCGCAGGACGATCTCGGCGTAGAGCGCGAGCAGTGAGACCATGATCAGCGGGCGCTCGCGGCGCACGTAGGGCCAGAAGCGCCGCGTCAGCCGCCCCAGGCCGGGGAGCGAATCGCGCAGGCTCAGGGGGCGTCCCATCTACGCCGCCACCGGGTCGGGGGCGGCGAGTTCCAGGACCCTCGTCGCGACCGCTTCCCACGTGTGTCCGCGGAGCACGTTCGCCCGGGCGGCACGCCCCAGCCGGGCGCCGAGCTCGGGCTCGCGCTGCAGCCGTGCGAGCGCGGCGGCGAGCGCCGCGGAGTCCCCCGGCGCACACAGCAGCCCGTTGACGTCGTGCTGGATCACGGTCTCGAGCTGCCCCACCCGGGTAGCCACCACCGCCCGACCCGCCGCCATGTACTCGAAGACCTTGAGCGGCGAGAAGTAGAACCGCTGGGGGTCGGCGTACGGCGCGACGGCGACATCCATGGAGGTGAGCAGGCCCGGCACGTCGCTCGGGGCCACGGCCCCGGTGAGGCAGGCTGCGTCCGTGAGCTTCCAGGCGGCGAGAACCGCCCGCACGGCCGCCTCACCGCGCCCGCCGCCCACGAGCAGCAGGCGCGTCGCGGGCTCCTCGGCATGCAGGCGGGCGAACGCTTCGATCAGCACCGGCAGGTCGTGCCACGGTTTCATCGAGCCCACGAAGCCCACCGTGAAGGTCCCGGGCGGAGCCGGCGCGGCGGGCGGTACATCCGGCCGGAACCGCTCGGGGTCCACGCCGTTGGGGAGCACGTGGACGCGCCCCCGCGCGGACGGGCGACGCTCGAGCCACGCGGCGACCTCCGTCGACACCGCCACGAGCGCGGTCGCCGCCTGGAAGACCCGTGTGGCCACGTGGGCCGCGCCCCTGGTGTCGCGCAACCCGCGGTGCACCGCCTGCTCTTCGATGAGCGGCGCGTTCACCTCGAGTAGTCCAGGAGTGCCGGCGGCGCGCGCGTACTCCATGGCGGCGAAGCTCCAGAGCGAGTAGCGCTCGTACACGAGGTCGTACGGCCCGGCGCGCTCGAGCGCTGCGGCCAGCTCCCGGTTCAGCGCCGCCACCGCGGCGGCGTGACTGGTGGGCTCCCCGTCGCGTATCGAGGGCAGGCGGTGAATCGCCAGAGAGTCGAATCCGGGAGGCGGCGGCTCGTCCATGCGGGCGGCGAACAGGTCCACGTGGGCACCCTGCCGTTGGAGGGCACGGATCATCTCTTGCACGTGGACCGAGCTGCCCTTGGAGCCGAACACCGGGACCCCCGCGTCGGCGCAGACGTACGCGATCCGCCTCATCCCACCGCCTCCGCGAGCTCGACGGGGGCCGAGCTCGCCTCCTGGAAGATCGCGCGGAGCTGCGCGGCGGTGCGGCGGATGTCGAAGTCGGCTTCCATCCGGCGGCGCGCGTGCGTGGCGGCCCGCTCGCGCAGCATGGGGTCGGTGAGGAGCCGTTCCAGCGCACCCGCCAGGGCTGGCGGATCGTGCTCGGGCACGACGAGGCCCGCCTCGCCCGGCTTGAGCAGCTCCGGGATCGCCGTTACGTCGGTCGCGACGCAAGGAGTGCCGAGCGCCATGGATTCCAGGAGCACCGTCGGCAGGCCATCGCGGTCCCCGTCCGACCCGACCACGCAGGGCGCCGCGAGCACCGCGGCGCTCCTGATGTGCTCGATCACTTCGCAGCGCGGGCGCGGGCCGAGGAGCTGCACCAGTCCCTCGAGGCTGCGCTGTTGGACCAAGGCCCGCAGCGCGAGCTCCAGCGGGCCCGTGCCGACGATCTCGCACCGGAACGCGATGCCCCGATCGCGCAGGATGGCGCAGGCGTCGACGAGGTCCGCAAAGCCCTTCTTCTCGATCAGGCGACCGACGGCCGCGATCCGCGGCGGCCGCTCGGCCGGGGACTCGTAACGGAATTCTTCGAGGTCGACGCCGCTGTACACGCGCTGCACGCGCGCGGCGGCCGCACCGTAGGCCCGCCTCAGGTGGTCCGAGTTGTAGCCGCTCACGGTAACGACCGCCGCCGCGTCCGCGAGCTTGCGGCGCAGATCCTCGGGTCGCACGCTCTCGTGGAAGATGTCCTTGGCGTGCGCGGTGAAGGTGTAGGGCACCTTGGCGAGGCGGCTGGCGAGCCGGCTGACCGTGGCGGGTGCGCTCGCGAAGTGCGCGTGCAGGTGGTCGATCGCTCGCCGCCGCACCTCGCAGGCAAGCACGGCGGCTTGACACACTGACAGGGCGTCTTCGCCCCGCGCCGCCTCCAACTCGCCCCACATGCCCGGCAGCGTGGCGGCCGCGTCCTCCAGCGCGGCCCACAAGTCCACCGCCTTCACGCCCTGGCAGGGGAGGTAGCATACCGGTGCCCGCACGCGGGCGATGGCGTCCTGGAAATGCGTGTCGTTGGGCGGGTACAGGGAGAAGATCTCGACGTCGAGCCCTGCCGCCTCGTGGGCCGCGATCTCGGCGACGATAAAGGTTTCGGAGTACCGCGGGTAGCGCTTTACCACGTACCCGACGCGCAGCGGTTTGTCACGCCGCATGGTGAACCTCGGCCCGGGAGCGACACAGCGGGGGGAGGGGTGGTCCCAGGCCCAGCAGCTCTGCCAGCAGTCGCGGGATGCGGCGCAGGCCGTTGAAGTCGATGTGCTCCCGCGCGCGGCGCACCTCGGTTCGCCCGCGGGCGAGCCAGGCGCTCAGGGCGGCAGGGCTCAGATCTCGGGGATGGAGCACGTCCACGAGCCCCAGTGCTCGCAGCCGCTCGGCGCGAATGAGCTGCTCGCATCGCGGTCGCACGCGGGGCACGATCAGCGCCGGCTTGGCGAACGACAGGACCTCGCACACCGTGTTGTAGCCGCCCATCGCGACGACGTGATCTGCCCGGCGCAGCAGTCGGGTGGGCTCGGGCAGGAGTGGCACGACCCGGCGGCGAGGCTCTCGGGCAGCGCCAAGGGCTAAGCGCCCCTGCACCTCGGCGGGCATGCACGGCCCCGTGACCAGGACGCCGTTCGTGTTGGGCGGCAGGTCGGCGTCCACGAAGGCCGTCGCGAGCTCAGCGCCGTCTTGCCCGCCCCCCACCAGGCAGAGGGCGAGCCGCCCGGCCGACAACCCCAGCGCCGCCACCGGATCCTTGCCGTCACGGCTTGCGAACCTCAGCCGCGCCCGCTGATCGAGGTACCCGGTGTAGCGCGCCTTCGCCGCGATGTCCGGAGCGAAGGCATACTCGCGCACGGGGTCGTACACGGCCGGGTCGCCGTACACCCACACGGCGTCGTAGTAGCGGCGGACCGCGTCCTGGTTCTGCGCACGGGCCCACTCGCCCTGCAGCGTGGCGGGATCGTCGAGCACATCGCGCAGGCCCAGCACGAGCCTCGTCCGCCGGCGCGCGCGGAGCGATTCCAGGACGGGATCCAGCTCGCGCAGCGCGCCCCGCGGCACGTTGTCTACGATCAGGACGTCGGGGTCGAAGGCCTCGAGCGCGGCCAGCGCGATCTTCGCTCGCAGGGCCAGCAGCTCCTGCAGGGACACCGCGAGATGCCGAGGATGGTATTGTCCGGTTCCATCCTTGCGCAGCGACGGGAGTGCGACGCAGTCCACGCCGGCGGCGCCCGTGAGGGCGCTCGCCTCTCGCGCACCGGCGATCAGCAGCACGACCGCCTGCAGCCGGGAGTGGCGGAGCGCCTGCGCCAACAGCAGGTTGCGGCGCATGTGCCCGAGCCCCATCGTGTCGTGGGAATAAAGGGCAACGCGGCACCGTGAAGATCCCATCGCTCCAGACTCCTTGCCGGTCGGTAGCATCCGAGGAGCCGCTTCAGCAGCCGCTGACGACGGCACACTACGAGGGCGCCTGGCTTGATTCGAGGCAGTTGCCTCGATCTGCGTCACGACGCAGAAACGTCGCGACGACGGATCAAGCCGCGGTCAACGGTCGGCCGGGCTAGATTGAGTTTTGTGCCCGTTGCCGACGACCGCCTGCGCATTACGTACCAGCTCACCTGCACGCCGGGCGAGGATCCCGAGGCGAAAGCGCGCGACATCGCCTTCGAGCAGACAGTCGAGTTGCCGCCCGCGATCGTGCCGCCCGACATCGCCGCACGGATGGTGGGGAGGGTCGACACCCTCGATCCGCTCGGCGACTCCCGCTGGCGGGCCGTGATCTCCTACGACCGTGTGACCGTAGGGATCGAAGTCCCGCAGGTCGTCAACCTACTGTTCGGGAACATCTCGATGAAAGCCGGGATCCTCCTGACAGGGATTTCCTGGCAGACAACCCTGCTCGAGCGGCTGGGCGGCCCGGCCTACGGGATCGATGGGGTGCGGGGGCTCTGCGGCATTGCGGAGCGACGGCCGCTCGTGTGCACGGCGCTGAAGCCCGTCGGGCTGTCGGCGGCGGAGCTGGCGGACCTGTGCTTCCGGTTCGCGCTCGGCGGGATCGACATCATCAAGGACGATCACAACTTGGGGGACCAGGAATCGGCCCGGTTCCGCGAGCGCGTGGTGCGCTGCCAGGATGCGGTCGCCCGCGCGAACGCCCAGACCGGGTCGACCAGCGTGTACTTCCCGAACCTCGCGAACGGCTCCCCGGCGGTCACTGAGCAGGTCGAGTTCGCCCGTGCTGCCGGGTGTCGGGGAGTGATGGTCTCGCCGCTCATCGTCGGTCTCGACACGATGCGCTGGATCGCGCGCAGCACCGGACTGGCTGTGCTCGCACATCCCTCCATGTCGGGTGTGTTCTTCCAGCCGGACCACGGCATCCTGCCCGAGATCCTATACGGAGAGATCTTCCGGGTCGCCGGCGCGGACGGGGTGATCTATACCAACGCCGGGGGGCGCTTCGACTTCTCGCAGGCCACCTGTGACGCGATCAACGCGAACCTGCGCAAGCCGCTCGGCGCCCTGCGACCGGGCTTCCCCGTGCCGGGGGGCGGGGTTGACGCGGCGCGTGCTCCCCATTGGGTCGAGCGCTACGGCGTGGACACTATCTTGCTCATCGGGGGCAGCCTCTACGCTCAGGGTGACCTGACCCGGGCGAGCAGGCGGCTCGTCGACACCATCAGGCGGGTGTGCGATGCGTGATCGGTCGAAGGTGCTTAAGGCCGCGGGGTTCCGCTGGCAAGGGGTGGAGGTGCGGGAGTACAAGGCCGACGGCGCGCCCTGCAAGGACGTGACGCGGCAGACGTTGCTGGGTGAGGGTGAGGGCGAGGCGGACCTCAACTTCATCCCGCGCTACTTCGAGATTCAGCCGGGCGGGTACTCGACGCTGGAGCGGCACCGGCACCCCCACGCGGTGGTGGTGATCCGGGGCCGCGGGCGGGTCGCCTTGGGCGACCACACCTACGATCTCGCTCCGTTCGATTGCGTGTACGTAGCGCCCGGCGCAGTCCATCAGTTCGCGGCGTCGGGGGGGGAGCCGCTTGGGTTCCTCTGTATGGTGGATCGCGTACGCGACCGGCCCGAGCTCGTGACCCGGGACCCGTGAAGCTCCACGTCGGCACCTCCGGCTACAACTTCGCCGAATGGAAGGGCACCTTCTACCCGGAGAAGCTGCCGGCGGCGCAGATGCTCCCCTACTATGCCGAGCGGCTCGCGACGGTGGAGATCAACTACACCTTCTACCGGATGCCGAGCGCGAAGACTATCGCTGGCTGGGACGCCGCCACGCCCGTGGGCTTCACGTTCGTCCTCAAGGCGCCGCAGCGGATCACCCACATCGCGCGCCTCAGGGACATCGACGATCCGTTACGTTATTTCCTCGAGATGGCCCGCAAGCTCGGCGCCAAGCTCGGCCCCCTGCTGTTCCAGCTTCCCCCCAACTTCAAGAAGGACCTCGCCCGGCTGGGCGACCTCCTGACGCAGTTCCCGCCCGACCTGCGCTGCGCCTGGGAGTTCCGCCACGACTCGTGGTTCTCCGAGGACGTGTACGACGCGCTGCGCCGGGGCAACGCGGCGCTGTGCGTCGCCGATACCGAGAACGGGACCACGCCGCTCGTGGCGACGGCGAGCTGGGGCTACCTGCGGCTGCGTGACGAGGGCTATGCGGCGGACGACCTGGCGCGCTGGGTCGCGACCGTCCGGCAGCTCGGCGCCGCCTGGCAGGACGCCTACGTGTTCTTCAAGCACGAGGAGTCGGGCATCGGCCCGAAGCTGGCGCAGCAATTCGAACAGCTACTGGGGCAGTGAGAGCGTGGGGCCAGCGCCCCACGGTCTCACGAATCCGAGTCCTCACCCAGCCGGTCGCGCCGCTCCAGCAACTGCTTCACGACGAATCCGAGTGTGGCACCGAAGCCCGCGCTCGCCAGCCCGAGCAGTAGTTTTCCCGTCACCACCAACGCTCCCATGTACGCTGTCTCCTGCATGATGTCCTGAACGAGAACGCCCCCACCGTTTTGGAGATCGACGGTGGGGGCGGGGGGGCGTTGTGTCAGCCGAAACCGATCAGCTGCTACAGCCTAGCTACCACACATTCGATCGCGCGACGCACTCCGGTCCGCCAGCAGCGTCCACTTATTCAGTGGGACGCTCGGGACGGCCGCGCGCATACACTCTCCATGGCGTACACCGATCCTGAGGCCGCGGTTCATTCGCGCTGGAGAGGGGATAGCCGGCCGCGTCATGGATGGACCATACCCAGCCCAGGTTCGACCGGTCAACGCCCCGATCGGGGGGGCCTGATCGGGTGGTGGGTCGGGCTCCGGGCGCTACAGCCCGCCGGTCAGGCGTTCGTAGCTGGAGAGGTGTCGCAGCGCCGCCGCCTTCTTGCCGAGGCGTTCGTACAGCCGCGCCACGTTGTAGTGGGCGTCCGCGAGCCGGGGGTCGGCGGCGAGGGCCTGACGGTAGGCCTCGACGGCATCGGCGGGCCGGTCCAGGTCTTCCAGAGCAATGCCGAGGTTGTAGGCCGCCGTCGCCAGATCCGGGTTCGCGCTCAGCGCCAGCCGATAGTGCCGCTCCGCCTCCTCGACGAGGCCTTGCTCGTGCAGCAGCCGGCCGAGGTTGACGTGGGCATCCGCATGGTGCGCGTCGAGCTCGAGGGCACGCCGGTACGCGTCCCGTGCCTCCCCGGGCTCGACGGCCTCGAGCTCGAGCCCGAGCTCGTACCAGTCTTCGGCGTCCAGGTCGCCTTCGGCCGCGCGCGCCGCCTGCGCGGTGCGCCGCGCGATCGGCGCCGCGCGGGTCGCCAGGTCCGAGACCGCGAAGTCGAGGTGTGTCTGCCCCGATTCGGGATTCCACGCCGTGGTGCCGTCGCTCACCACGATGCGATCGCCCTCGGCGACGATGCGCAGCTCGGCGAGCGAGCGGCCCTGGGGCAGCTGCTGGCGCAGGTTTTTCAGTGCGCGGCGGATGCGACGAGCGGGGATGCGGGCCGCCACGAGCGCCTTGGCGGTCCGCAGGATGACCAGGTCCTGGAACGAGAACCGGAGCTTCCGCCGCGCCCCGCGACCGGGAGCGGGCGTCAAAAAACCGTCGCGCGCGAACCCGCGCACCTGCGCGACGGTCAGACCCAGCAATCTCGCGACGTCTCGGGAGGAGTAACCTTTCAACTTCGCTGTCAGCTTTCGGCCATCAGCGCATTGATCAGCGAGACGCCGCCTTGCGTTTGAGCGCTGCGGGCTTGGTGGCGGCTTGGCGCTCGACCCGCTTCGCCGGCTTACGCTCGCCCGCTGTCCCCTTCGCCTTGAGACTTGCCTTGAGCGCTTCCATCAGGTCGATGATCTTGGTCTTCGGCGCCTCGGTCGGCTCCTCGGTGATCTCCTCGCCCTGCACCTTCCGCTCAATTTGCTCGAGGATTCGCTTGCGCACGTTGTCCTCGTACTTCTCGGGTTGGAACGCGTCCGAGGACGTCTGCTCAACGAGCTGCACGGCCATCTGGAGCTCGGGCTTCTTCACGTCAATCTTCGGGATCGGGACCTCCCCGAAGCTGCGCACTTCGTCCCCGTAGTGCAGCTGCTCCATCACCAGGCCCTGCGCCTCTGGTCGCACCGACACGAGGTACTGCTTGCCGCGCGCCGCATACTGGCCAACCGCTGCGCGGCCCGTCTGCTTGAGCGCCTCCGCCAGCAACCGGTAGGCGCGCTCACCGCCCTTATCCGGTCCGAGGAAATACGACTTCTCGACGTACACGCGGGCGATCTGGGGCGCTGGCACGAACTCAGCGATCTCGATGGCGCCGGTGCCCTTTGGCTCTTCGAGCTTCTTGAGCTCTTCTTTGGTGAAGATGACGTAGCGTCCGTCTGCAAGCTTGTACCCCTTCACCGTGTCGTCCCTTTCGACGATCTCGCCATCCTTGGAGCAGATGTACTGCTGCTTCAAACGAGCCCCGTCTTTCCCGTGGAGCATGTTGAAGGAGATAGCCGCTGCCGGCTCGCCCGTGGAAAACATCTTCACCGGCACTGAAACCAGGCCGAACGACAGGGTCGCCGATCCGATGGAATGTGCGCTCATGGTCTTGGCGTGCGCTCGTGAGGGTCCGATGATAAGATTGCACCCCTATGGCCGTAAAACGGAAGCCCAGTCCCGATCCGCTCGGGACCTACCGCGCCAAGCGGTCGCTGGACCGCACGCCGGAGCCCGGTGCGGCCGCCGCCGTTGCGACCCCCTCCGCCGGGGGCCTGTTCGTGGTCCACATGCACGCGGCGCGCCGGCTGCACTGGGACCTGCGGCTCGAAATGGACGGCGTGCTGCGGTCGTGGGCCGTTCCCAAGGGCCCGTCCCCGAACCGGGCCGACAAGCGGCTCGCCGTACTGGTCGAGGACCACCCCCTCGAGTACGGCGACTTCGAAGGGATCATCCCGGAGGGGAACTACGGCGCGGGCGCGGTGATCGTGTGGGACCGCGGGCGCTGGGTACCGCTCGAGGACCCGCACGAAGGGTTGAAGAAGGGAAAGCTGCTGTTCGAGCTGCGGGGCTACAAGCTCCACGGCAAGTGGACCCTGGTGAAGCTCAAGAAGGGCGAGAAAGAGTGGCTCCTCATCAAGGAGAAGGACGGCTACGTCGCGGACGACGGCGCGCTCCCGCCGCAGTCGGTGCTGTCGGGGCTGACCGTTGAAGAGCTCAAGGAGGGGGCGAATCGTGCGGCTCCGGCGCTCGAGCTGCTCGCCCGGCTCAAGGCACCGCGCCGCGCGGTTCGCCCCGAGGAGGCCGAGCCGATGCTCGCCGAGACGCGCGAGCGGCCCTTCACGAAGGCCGGGTGGCTGTTCGAGCTCAAGCTCGACGGCTACCGCGTGCGGGCGGCGCGCGACGGCGCGGAGGCGCAGCTCATCACCCGCAACGGGCACGACATCGCGGAGACCTTCCCGGAGATCGCGCGCGCCCTCGCGGCGCTTCCCTACGACGACGTGATTCTCGATGGCGAGCTGGTCGTGCCCGACGACGCGGGCCGGCCCAGCTTCCAGCGGCTCCAGAACCGCGCCCGAGTGAGCCGCGCGCTCGACGTGCGCCGGGCTGCCGTCGAGACGCCGGCGGTGCTGTACGCGTTCGACCTGCTGGCCCTCGCGGGGTACGACCTGCGGCCGCTGCCGCTCGAGCGCCGCAAGGCCGTGCTCGAGCGCGTCGTGCCGCCCGTGGGACCGATCAAATACCTCGAGCACTTCGCGACCGACGGCGAGGCGCTGTACGACCAGGTGGTGAAGCTCGGTCTCGAGGGGATCGTCGCGAAGAAGGCGGATGCACCGTACCGCGCCGGCCGCTCCCCCAACTGGCTCAAGATCCGCGCCGACCGCACCGACGACTTCGCGGTCGTGGGCTTTACGCGCCCCAAGGGCTCGCGCTCGGGGTTCGGCGCGCTGGACCTGGGCGCATATCGGGACGGCAAGCTCGCGTACGCGGGCCGCGTGGGCAGCGGCTTCACCGCGGCGCAGCTCGATGACGTGAGCGCGGCGCTGGAGCAGGGAATTCGCCCCAAGCCCGCGTTCGCCGGGCCCGCGCCACAGGACCCGGGCCATACCTGGGTCGAGCCGACGCTCGTGGCGGAGGTGCGCTATAAGGAATGGACCGACGAGGGTCTGCTCAGACAGCCGGTGTTCGTGCGATTCCGCGATGACAAGCCGGTGACGGAATGCGTGATGCCGGGAGACGGGAAACGGGAGACGCGAAACGAGAGCGGTCCCACGTTTCCCGTTTCCCCTGTCCCGTTTCCCGAAGAACAGAGAGAGGTCCGGTTCTCCAATCTGGAGAAGGTCTTCTGGCCCGACGAGAAGTACACCAAGGGCGATCTGATCGACTACTACCGCGCCATTTCCCCTTGGCTGTTGCCGTATCTCAAGGACCGGCCCGTGGTGCTGACGCGCTACCCCGACGGCATCACCGGCAAGTCCTTCTTTCAGAAAGACGCTCCGGCGTTCGCCCCCGACTGGCTGCGCACCGAGCGGATGTGGAGCGAGGACACGCAACGAGAGATCGACTACTTCGTATGCGACGATCTCGAATCGCTCCTGTACCTCGCCAACCTCGGCACGATCCCGCTGCACGTGTGGGGCAGCCGCGTCGCGAGCCTCGAGCGGCCCGACTGGTGCATCCTCGATCTCGATCCCAAGGAGGCGCCCTTCACCCACGTCGTCACCGTCGCGAAGGCCGTGAAGCGGCTGTGCGACGAGATCGACCTTCCCTGCTTCATCAAGACGAGCGGCTCGACCGGTTTGCACGTGCTGCTGCCGCTCGGCCGGCAGTGCACCTACGAGCAGAGCCGGCAGCTGGGGGGGCTGCTCGCCCGGGTGATCGCGGGCCAGCTGCCGGAGATGGCGACCGTCACGCGGCAGGTCGGGAAGCGGGGCGCTCGCGTATACCTCGACTACGTGCAGAACGGTCACGGGCGGCTGCTCGTGTCCCCGTTCAGCGTGCGGCCCCTCCCCAGCGCCCCGGTTTCCACGCCGCTCCTGTGGCGGGAGGTGGGTCCGAAGCTCGACATCCGCCGCTTCACGATCCGGAGCGTACCCACCCGCATGAAGAAGCTGCAGGACGATCCCCTGCTGCCGGTGCTCGATGCCCAGCCGGACCTCGTCGCGGCCCTGGAGCGCCTCCACGCCCGGCTGTAGGTTTCCCTCGACAGGAGGCCTTCGCATGGGCAAAGGAGATCGCCGCACCAAGCGCGGCAAGATCTACCGCGGTACGCACGGCAATAGCCGCAGCCGTAAGAAGGAAAAGGCGAGGAAGAAGCGGGCGCAGTCGCGAAGCGCGGAACCGCAAGACCCCGGAGCCGCGCGTTGATCGCTCGAGCGGCTCGCGCCGTGCGCTTGCACAACCTGCTGGCCCTCGTGCTCGGCCTCGGCGCGGTCGCTCCGGCAGCCGCGCAAAACCGGGCGAACGCCGAGCCCGTCGACCGCTGGCAGATCATGCTCCGGGACGGGTCGACCCTGTGGGATCTGCGCCTCGCGAAGGTCAGCGGGGACACGCTCGTGTTTCAGGGCAACGACTCTACCTTGCGCTTCCCGCTGATGCACGTGGACGAGCTGCGGCTCGTGCGGAAGGCGACCCGCTCGATCGCGCCGGAGGCGGGCCGCTACGGCGGCGTCCTCGACGGCGGGGACGACGAGGTCTACCGCCTGACGCTGTTCGACCTGAACGAGCGCCGGCAGGTCCTGCAGCAGATCCTGCGCGCTCACCCCCTCGCGGAGCAACCGTAGCGGATCGCCGGATTCTCCTCGCCGACGCGGACGCGTTCTACGTCTCCGTCGCCCGCCTCGTCGATCCCGACGGGGCGGGCAAGGCGCCGCTCCTGATCGTCGGCGGCTCGGCCGAGCGACGCGGCGTCGTAACGTCCGCGTCGTACGAGGCACGCGCCTACGGCGTTCATTCCGCGATGCCCATGGCTCGGGCGGTCCGGCTCTGCCCGGGCGCGACCGTCGTGCCGGTGCCGTGGGGGGCGTGCGCCGTGAAGAGCCGCCAGATCCGCGAGGTGCTGCTCCGGTTCACGCCCGCCGTCGAGCAGGCGTCGAGCGATGAGTTCTACCTCGACCTCACGGGTACCGAGGGGTTGTATGAGAGCGAATCGCTTGCGGACACGGCCCGGCGCATGCGCGAGGCGGTGATCGGGGAAACGTCGCTCTCGCTCTCCATCGGGGCGGGGACTTCGAAGCTCGTTGCCAAGCTCGCCGCGGGGCTCGCCAAGCCGCGCCCGGGCGTGCCCGGCGCGGGCGTCTACGTGGTCGCGCCGGGCGCCGAGGGCGAGTTCATGCGCCGCTTCGCGCTCGCAGACATCCCCCTCGTCGGCCCCAAGGCGCAGGCGCGCCTGGCACGGTTCGGGCTGCGCACGGTGGACGACGTCGTGCGACACGATCGCCCCACCCTGGTCCGCTGGCTGGGTCAGCGGGAAGGGGAATGGCTCTACGAGCGGGTGCGTGGCATCGACCGCTCTCAGGTCGAGCCCGACCGGGAGGCTAAATCCATCAGTCGGGATGAGACCTTCGCTCGCGATCTCGACGCTGACGACGCGCTTGCGGCGAAGCTCCTGGCGCTGTCGGATCGCGCTGCGAGCGACCTGCGCGACGCGGGGCTCTTGACGCGCACGGTGACGGTCAAGATCCGCGACGCCGACTTCACCACCCGGCAGGCGAGCCGCACGCTCCCAGAGCCGGTGAGCTCGGATCGTGTGGTCTACGCGGTCGCACGCGAGCTGCTCGCACGGCTGCGGGTGGCGCGGCGGATGCCGGCGCGATTGGTCGGCGTTGCATTGTCACAGCTCGTCCAACAGGAGGCAGGGACGCAGGCGTCGCTGTTCGAGTCGGCCGAGCCCGCGCGCGAGACCGAACGCGATCGACAGATCGCGCGCGTGATCGATGAGGTACGACAGAAGTTCGGGCCCGACGCCCTGGGCCGGGGAGGGACGAGGGAAATGTGACAGCCCTACGCCCCTTCTGTCTTACATTGCCCCCAGGATCTGCGCCGCCTTCTTGAGGTCGCGCTGTTTCACCCACAGGATCGCGGCCCATCGTCCCATCCCGCTCGTCACCGCGTCCACGGCCGTCACGTTGATCTTCGCGTCGCCCAGCCGCGTCATCGTCTGGTACAGGGCGCCGACCCGGTCGTCTCCCTCGATCAGGAAGCACTTCTTCGGTCCCTTGAGCTTGATCTTCGCCTGCTTCGCCGCCGCGACGAACGCGGTCCCGTCGGCGGGGACGAAGTCGGCCTGGGACTTCCTCGCGCTCGGGAACGCGGAGAACGCCAGAAGGTTGACACCGGCGTTGCGCAGGGCGCTCAGCAGCCGCGCGCCTTCACCTGCCTTGTCGGGCGCCACCGTGTAGTAGTAGTCCACCTGCCGGATCATGTCGGGCATGCTACCTCCTTGAGGTCCCACGACCTCCTTGATTGTCCGCGACGGTGGCAGGAACGCAAGCCCGGGCAACTGCCTTGAATTGCGGGCCTTGTGTGGCCTCTCCGCATCAACCGGGTTCCGTTCCAACGCGCGCCCGCTCCCACTCGTAACAGGAAGGGTCACCGGAGCGACCCGGTCTAGTGGACGTTTCGTCCCCGTGTAAGATAGAGCCCGTTCCCCCTTGTCCGTCGCCGCATGCCCGCTACAGGAGGCCGCGATGCTCCGTCTCTCCCGCCGTCCAGTCGCTTTCTTGAGTCTGGTGCTCGCCGTTTGCGTAGGGGTCCCCGCGGCTGCCCAAGGACGCCGCCGGGGCGGCGCGCGGCCCCAATCCGTGAAGCCCGACGCTACGGCCGCGGTCCCCCAGGGCGCCGACTCGCTCAACAACCTCAAGTTCCGCAACCTCGGCCCATCCGTAGGGGGCGGGCGGGTCACCGCCGTGGCCGGCATCCCGGGAGACCCGAACACCTACTACGTGGGTGCGGCGGCCGGCGGCGTGTGGAAGACGGCGGACGGCGGGAACTCCTGGGACGCGGTGTTTGCGGACCAGCCGGCGGCCTCGATCGGCGCCGTCGCCCTCGCGCCCTCGAACCCGAACCTCGTGTGGGTCGGGAGCGGTGAGGCGAACCTCCGGAACGACCTGGTGGACGGTCGCGGCGTGTTCTTCTCGCCCGACGCCGGCAAGACCTGGCAGTTCAAGGGCCTGGACGACGTGGGTCAAGTCTCCCGTATCGTGATCGATCCCACGAACCCCGACATCGTGCTCGTCGCGGCGATCGGCCACGCCTGGGCGCCGAACCCGGAGCGCGGCGTGTTCCGCACCGCGGATGGCGGCAAGACCTGGCAGAAGACGCTGTTCGTGAACGACACGACCGGGGTGTCGGACCTCGTGATGGTCCCGACCAACCCCCGGGTGCTGTTCGCGGGGACGTGGCAGGTCGTGCGCCATCCGTGGGAACTCGTTTCGGGCGGCCCGGGGAGCGGGGTCCACCGCTCCAAGGACGGCGGCCTCACGTGGGAGAGGCTCAAGGAGGGTCTGCCGCCGGGCCTCATCGGGCGGATCGCGCTGGCGGTGGGACCGACGAATCCGAGCCACATCTATGCGTTGATCGAGTCGAAGCAGGGGATGCTGTGGGACTCCAAGGATCAGGGGGACCACTGGGCGAAGGTTTCCGATTTTCACGGTCTTTCCGCGCGGCCGTTTTACTTCTCGCTGATACACGTCTCGCCGGTGGACGACCGGAAGGTGTTCTTCTCGTCCTACCTGTTGCTCCGCTCCGACGACGGCGGCAAGACCACGACGCCGATCGACCGCGGCGTGCATGTCGATCACCATGCCCTATGGATCGACCCGCAGAACCCCGACCGCATGATCCAGGGGAACGACGGGGGTGTGTACGTGACGCAGGACGGGGCGAAGAGCTGGCGTTATCTCAACAACCTGCCGATCGAGCAGTTCTACATGGTCGCCGCGGACAAGAACGTCCCATACATGCTGTGCGGTGGCTTGCAGGACAACAACGCCTGGTGCGGGATGTCGAGCGGGCCGGGAGGCGGGGGAGGGGGCGGCGGAGGGGGGGGCCCCGGAGGCGCGCTCACCGGGGCCGAGTGGTTCACGGTCGCGGGGGGCGACGGCGAATATGCCGTGCCGGCGCCGAGTGACTCCAGCGTGCTCTACGTCGATTCGCAGAACGGCAACGTCACCCGCGTCGATCTGAAGACCGGGGTGACGCGCTCCATCCGGCCGTACCTCTCGGGCGTGCAGGAGAGGAAGCCCGCGGACCTGCAGTACCGCTTCAACTGGACCACTCCGATCGAGGTCTCGCCCAGCGATGCGAACGTCGTCCTGTTGGGGGGCAACGTCGTGTTCAAGACGACGGATGGTGGCGAGCACTGGGCGGCGATCAGCCCCGATCTCACGCGCAACGACAAATCGAAGCAGGTGACGAGCGGCGGCCCGATCAATTACGACATCTCGGGTGCGGAGACGTACAACACGATCCTCACGATCAACTTCGCGCCTACCGATGCGAACGTCATCTGGACGGGCTCGGACGACGGTCTCGTGCACGTGACGCGCGACGGCGGTAAGACGTGGACCAACGTCTCCGGCCGGTTTCCGGGCCTCGCGCCCAATGCCGACGGGCGCGTCTACCAGATCGGCGTGTCGCCGTTCGACGCCGGCACGGCCTACCTCACCGTCGACCGCCACCAGCTCGACGACCGGCGGCCGTACGTGTACAAGACGACGGACTACGGGAAGACATGGACCGACATCGCGCGCGGCCTGCCCCAGGAGGTGCCGGCGCGCGTGGTGCGCGAGAATCCCAACCTGCGTGGCTTCCTCGTGCTCGGCAGCGACGCCGCGCTGTGGTCCTCGAGGGACGGAGGCGCGACCTGGAAGCCCCTGAAGGCCGGCTTCCCGACGGCTCCGGTCTACGACCTCAAGTTCATCAAGCGGTCGCACGACCTGGTCGTGGCGACCCACGGTCGCGGGCTCTTCGTACTCGACAACATTACGACGCTGGAGCAGCTGACCCCCGACGTGGCAGCGTCGGACTTCCACGTCTTCGGCACCCTGCCGGCGCAGATCCGCGTGCGCCCGCGACGTCTGGGTGTCGCGCCCTCGCGGTTCTCGACTCCCAACGCGCCCGCCGGCGCCGTGCTCGACTACTACCTGAAGACGGCGCTCGATACGAGCGCGGCCCAGGCGGAGGGGGGCGAGCCGGGCGGGAGGCAGCGGCGCGGCCGCGTGATCGTCACGGTGACGGACGCCAAGGGCGACACCGTCGTCGTGGACTCGAGCGGGCCGGGGAAGCAGGGTGTGAACCGCTACGTCTGGAACCTGCGCTACGCAGGGCCCACACGGCTGGCGTTCGAGAAGCCGAGTGGCACTGAGGAAGAGGAGAACCCCTTCCGGCAGGTCGGGGGCCCGCGCGCGATCCCGGGGACCTATACGGCGACCCTGAGCGCCGGGGGCAGGACGCAGACGGCCAGCCTGACCGTGGAGCCCGACCCGTTCCTCGCCGGCGACCCGGCCCGGTTCGCCGCCCAGCTCCGTGCCGGGCTCGAGTGGCGTAACGCGGTGTCGGCGCTCAACGAGATGCTCAATCGCATCGTTAGCCTCGAGACCCAGCTCAAGAACGTCCAGCAGGCCGTGCGCGACAACGTCAAAGGCGACAGTAGCCGTACGGCGCCGCTGACGCATGCGGGACGTGACCTGGGCCGCAAGCTCAAGGAGCTGAAGGACAGCCTCTACAATTCCGAGGTGCAGCGCGACGCGGGCCAAGACGACATCCATTATCTCAACCGCTTCCAGGAGCGGCTGCAGGGGCTGGGCTTCGGCATGGCGTTCGCGTACGCCCAACCGCCCACCGAGGTCGTCGCGCAGCGCATGAAGGATCTCCGCGCCCAGCTGGACGGCTACCTGGCGCGCTTCAACGACCTGCTGCGCACGGACGTCGCGGCGTTCAACAAGGCGGCCCTGGGCGCCGAGGCCCCGACGCTCGTGGCCGGAGCGCCGCTCGAGGTGAAGCCGGTCGCGCTGAAGTGACGGGCTGAGGCATGCCGTTCACGCGCGAGGACATTCGCGAGTCGGTGGAGCGCGCCGGCGACGCGCACTGGAAGGCGCTGCGCGACCATCACGAGGATGCCTATCCCGCCAGCCGGCCCACACCGGGCGACGTGTGCAAGGCGGAGGCGGAGCGGCTCAACGAGATGGGGCTCGGCGGCGCGAAGGAGTTCGAGCTCGTCGAGACGCGCGTGGAGCGCCTTGGCGATAACGTTCGGCTCACGCACGTCTTGAGCTACAAGCCGCTCCGCCTGCGGCTGCTCACGGAGCCCTTCACGGGCTACGGCTGAGCGTGCCTCCGCAACGCGCTTCCCGGACGGCCCGCACCCGGGTGTTCGAGGAGATGCACCGGGGGGGCGAGCCGTTCGACTACAGCCGCCGCGCCGCCGAGGTTCTCCGCCATCGGTTCATCTCCGACCTGGTGCGTGCGCTCGCCCCCCGGCCGGCTCGCTTGCTCGATGTGGGTTGCAGCAAGGGCCAGCTGACACTTCACCTTGCCGCGGTGCCCGAGTTCGTCGTCGCCGTGGACCTCTCGCGTGCCGCGATCCGGGCGGCGCGGGAGCGCCTGCAGAGCGGCGGAGCCGGGGTCCGCTTCGTCGTGGCGGACGCGACGGCGCTGCCGTTCGGGGCGAGTCGGTTCGACGTCGTGGTGATGTCGGACGGGCTGCACAGCTGGCAGCTGCCGGCCGCCGAGCGCCGGGCGGCGCTCGTCGAGGCCGGCTACGTCGTGCGGGCGGGAGGCCACGCGGTGCTCACCGAGTACCTGCAGCCGCGTGCGTTCGCCGAATTCGTTTCCGAGGTGCGCGCGGGCCCGTTCCAGGTGGTCGCAGTGGAATACCTGCCCGACCGCCTCTGGTATCGCGTCGAGTCGTGGTTCAAGGCCGTGCGCGACTGGTGCTGGGTCGAGCGGCTGTTCGCGAGCGTGCCGGTGGCACGCCTGCTCGGCCGCGTGGCGCGCCTGTTCGGTCGCCGCGGGTCCCGCCACATCTGCGTCGTGGCCCGGCGGGCGGCGACGGACTAGGTCAGGGAGCGCCGCCGGCGGGCGCGGCGGCCTCCGCGGGCTCGGGTGCGGGCGCCGGCGCCGCGTGCGGGACCACCATGCGGAACAGGGCGCGGTAGCGCTCCCACGCGCCGACCACCTCGCGGGCCCGCGGGCTGCCGGTTTTGGCGAGATGCTGGCGCGCGAGCTCGAGCACCGCACGCTCATCGGTCTCGGCGAGCGGTTGCACCCGCACCATGTCGAAGTTGCAGCGTGCCGAGAACGTCTCCGTGTCGTCGAGCACGTACGCGACGCCGTTGGACATGCCGGCTGCGAAGTTGCGGCCCACCGCACCGAGCACGAGCACGACGCCGGCCGTCATGTACTCGCAGCAATGGTGTCCCGCGCCTTCGATGACGGCCACGGCTCCCGCGTTCCGGACCGCGAAACGGTCGCCCGCGCGTCCCGCGGCGAACAACGTACCGGCGGTCGCGCCGTAGAGCGCGGTGTTGCCGAGGATCACGTGCTCGTGGGTCGCGCCGGCGTAGCTCGCGTCGCGGAACGGCCGGATCACGATCTCGCCGCCGCACAGGCCCTTGCCGACGTAGTCGTTCGCCTCGCCTTCGAGCGCGAGGTGCACGCCGCGGACGACGAACGCGCCGAAGCTCTGGCCCGCGCTGCCGCGGAACCGCAGGCGCACGCTCCCCTCCGGCAGTCCTGTGCCACCGTGCCGCTGCGCGATACGCCCCGCGATGCGTGCGCCCACGGTGAGGTGGTGGTTCCCGATGTCGTACACCCCCGCGAACGGCCGCCCGCTCTCCAACCGCGGTCCCAGCACCCGCAGGATCTCCTCGTCGAGCGACTCCACGCCCGGCCGGTCATTGCGTTCGACCGTGCGGCGCCGTGACTCGCCGGGAGGGGGCGGTGGTGCCAGCAGGGCCGAGAGATCGAGCATTTGCGCGCGTGGGGCCTCCGGCCGGTCGACCCGCTCCAGCAGCTCCCCGCGGCCGATGATCTCGTCCAGGCTCCGCACGCCCAGGTCCGCGAGGATGCGGCGCACGTCTTCGGCGATCCAGGTGAAGTAGGCGATGACCTGCTCCGGGGTGCCGCGGAACTTCGCCCGCAGCTCGGGCCGCTGCGTCGCGATGCCTGTCGGGCAGCTGTTGAGGTGGCACTGCCGGGCCATGGCGCAGCCGATCGCCACCACCGCGGCGGTCCCGAAACCGTACACCTCGGCGCCGAGCAGCGCCGCGACCACGACGTCGCGCCCGGTGCGCAGGCCCCCGTCTGTGCGCACCTCGATGCGATGCCGCAGCCCGTTCTCGATCAGGATCGCCTGGGTCTCTGCGAGGCCCAGCTCCCACGGCGAGCCGGCGTGCTTGATCGACGAGAGCGGCGAGGCGCCCGTGCCCCCGTTGTGCCCCGAAATGAGGACGTAGTCCGCGTATGCCTTCGCGACCCCCGCCGCCACGCGCCCCACGCCCGCCTCGGCGACGAGCTTCACGCCGATCCTGGCGCGCGGGTTCACCTGCTTGAGGTCGTGGATCAGCTGCGCCAGATCCTCGATCGAGTAGATGTCGTGGTGCGGCGGCGGCGAGATCAGCGGCACGCCCGGCACCGAATGCCGCAGGCGTGCGATCAGCGCCGTCACCTTGTGCCCCGGCAGCTGCCCGCCTTCGCCCGGCTTCGACCCCTGGGCCATCTTGATCTCGAGCTCGTCCGCACGCACGAGGTACTGCGTCGTCACGCCGAAGCGCCCGGAGGCGACCTGCTTGATCCGGTTGTCGGCGCGGTCGCCGCGGGGCAGCGGGGCGTAGCTGTCCGGGTCCTCCCCGCCCTCGCCGCAATTGGAGCGCGCGCCCATGCGATTCATGCCGATCGCGAGCGTGCGGTGCGCCTCGGGCGACAGCGCGCCGAGCGACATCGCGGTCGAGACGAAGCGGCGGCGAATCGCCTCGGCCGGCTCCACCTCGTCGAGCGGGATCGGCGTTCCGGTCCGGACGGTCAGCAGATCCCGGGGACTCGCCGGTGGACGGGCCAGCACCCGCGCCAGGAACGCGCCATAGGCCTGCTCGGTCCCCCGCGTGATCGCCTCCTGCATCGAGCGCACGAGCGGAGGTGACCACCCGTGGTCTTCCCCGTCCCGTCGGTAGCGCACGCGCCCGTGGTCGGGCAGTGGTGGCGGCTCCGCCGTCGCGGGCTCGGCGGGGTACGCCGCGCGCTGGCGCGCGAGAACGTCCTCCGCGATCTCCGCGAACCCGATGCCGCCGATGGTCGAGACGGTGCCCGTGAAGCAGCGATCCACCACCTCGGCCCCCAGCCCCAACGCCTCGAAGATCTGCGCCCCACAATATGAGGAGAGGGTGGAGATCCCCATCTTCGAGAGGACCTTGAGAAGCCCCTTTTCGGCGGCCGCGCGGAATCTTGTCTGCCCCTCGCCGTCCGAGAACAACGCCTGCACGGACGCGAGCGCGAGCCACGGGTGCACCGCCTCGGCGCCGTAGCCGATCAACGCCGCGAAGTGATGCACGTCCCACGCGTCCCCCGCTTCGGCCACGAGCCCGACGCGCGTGCGCAGCCCCTTGCGCAGCAGGTGCTGATGCACGGCGCCGACGGCGAGCAGCATCGGGATGGGCGGGCGGTCGCGATCCGCGTCGCGGTCGCTGAGAACGAGGATGCACGCGCCGTGGCCGGCGGCCCGCCCGGCCGTGCGGCACAATTGGTCGAGGGCGCTGCAGAGCGCGTTCGGCCCGCCGGCCGCGTTCCACAGGGCCGGGACCGTCACCGCCTGCACGCCGGCCACGTTCCGGAGGGCGGCCATCTCCGTGGCCAGGAGGACGGGATGCTCGAGGCGCACCAGTCGCAATCCGGTCGGACGGTCCACGAGCAGGGAGCCGCGCCGGCCGAGGTGCATGCGTAGCGACATCACCAGTCCCTCGCGCAGCGGATCGATCGGCGGGTTCGTCACTTGTGCGAAGCGCTGGCGCAGGAAGGCGTAGACGCTCTGCGGCAGACGCGACAGCGGGGGAATTGGGGTGTCGTCCCCCATGCTCCAGACCGCATCCTGCCCCGCGTTCCCCATCGGCTCGAGCACGAAGCGCAGATCTTCGAACCCGAAGCCGAACGCGAGCTGGCGCTGCGCGAGCTCCGCCCGGTCGAGCGGCGTCGAGTCGGGCGTGCCCGCTGGCCGCGGCCGCCGGATGGCGCGCGCCCCCCAGCTCGCGTAGGGCCGTCGCCGGGCCACCTCGTGCTTCGCCGCGGCGTTCCGGATCACGGCCTTGCGGCGCGTGTCCACGACCAGGAGCTCGCCCGGGCCGAGGCTCCCGCTCTCCACGACCTCCGCCGGGTCGAGGTCGACGAGACCCACCTCGGAGCCGGCGACCACCAGCCCGTCGCGGGTGATCTTGTAGCGGCAGGGGCGGAGCCCGTTGCGATCGAGCGCCGATCCCGCGAGCACGCCGTCCGTGAACGCCAGCGCGGCGGGCCCGTCCCAGGGCTCCAACAGGCACTCGTGGAACTCGTAGAACCCGCGCAGCGCCGGGGGCAGCTCCACGGCACCCTCGTGCGCCTCGGGCAGGAGCATCATGAGCGCGTGCACCGGATCGCGACCCGAGCGCACCAGCAGCTCGAGCGCGTTGTCGAGGCTCGCCGAGTCGCTTCCCTCCGCCCAGATCACGGGTTTCAGGCGGTCGACCCTTTCGCGCCATTCGGGCGAAGCGAGGACCGGCTCGCGCGCGCGCATCGCGTTGCGGTTACCCCACAGCGTATTGATCTCGCCGTTGTGCGCGAGCACGCGGAACGGCTGGGCCAGCGGCCAGCTGGGCAGCGTGTTCGTCGAGTAGCGCTGGTGGAACACCGCGATCGCCGTCGCGAACGTGGGCGAGCCGAAGTCGCGGAAGAACCTCGGGAGCTGGGTTCCGGTGAGCAGCGCCTTGTAGACGACCGTGCGGCACGACAGCGAGCACGCGAAGAAGGGTTCGAGGCCTTCGTCCGCGATGCGGCGCTCGATGGTGCGGCGCGCGAGGTAGAGGGCGCGCTCCCAGGCGTCCTCGTCCGTCCGGCCGCCGTCCACGGGTGCGGCGACGAAGGCTTGCCGGATTGCGGGACAGGTGGCGCGCGCCGTGGGCCCGAGCAGGGCGGCGTCGATCGGCACGTCGCGCCAGCCGAGCACCGGCAAGCCCTCCTCGCGGAGCACGGTCTCGATCACGGCCGTGGCGCGCTCGAGCGCCGCCGACTCGGGCGGGAGGAAGAAGACACCCAGCGCGAACGGCTGGCCGGCCCCGAGCGGCAGGCCCAGTCGGGCGGCCTCCTCGGCGAGGAGCCGCTGGGGGATCTGCGTGAGTAGTCCCGCACCGTCGCCGGAGTTGTCGGTCGAGGCCGCCCCGCGGTGCGCCACGCGGGCCAGGGCCTGCAGCGCCCGAGTCAGGATGTCGTGCGACCGCTCACCGGAAGCCCGCGCCACGAACCCGACTCCGCAGGCGTCATGCTCCCGCCAGGGGTCGAGGTCCGGGGCGCGGCGGTGCGCCCAGGGTGATCGGTCGCGGTCCGGCATCGCCTCTCCTCGCACGTGACGCAAACAGAAAGGCCCGCTCCGTGGGGAGCGGGCCGGGGTCAGGTCTTGGTGCTCTGCACGCTACGCCGCCCGGTCGCGCTCCCTCGCGGGACAAGCCGGATTAATGACGGTCTTCGCGACGACCAGCCGGGCGTTCATGCGCTTCGCAGCCACTCCCAAAGGACTAACCCGAAAGTATTAATTATGCAGGCTATGGCATAAATATACCAGCCGTCGCCGGCGGCCGTCAAGGGGGGGCTGCGAGCAGGCGCTGCAGCTCCGCGAACGGCACGATGAGGTCGGCGAGCGTGGCGTAGGTGCCCCGCTCGCGCAGTTCGCGGGCGGCGCGGGCCAGCAGCCCCAGCGTCCCCTGGACCAGTCGGGGGCCGAGGCTCGCGCGTCGCACGCCGAGACGCTCGAGCTCGGGGATCGACGGCGCGCCCGGCCCGGCGATGACGTTCAGCGGGCCTGCGATCTCCCGGGCCAGTCGCCCGATCGTCTCGGCGTCGCCGACGTGGGGCACGAACAGGCAGTCGGCGCCGGCCGCGTGGTAGGCGTTGGCGCGCCGCACCGCCTCGGCGAAGCGCTGCACCGGCGGGAGCGCCGAGAGCTCGAAGGCGTCCGTGCGGGCGTTGACCACGAGTGGCACGCCCGCTGCGCGACCGGCCTCGCGCACGGCGTGGATCCGCTCAACGTGCAGCGCCACGTCCGCGAGCCGGCCCTCGTTTGTCCCGTCCTCGAGGTTCAGCCCGACCGCCCCCGCTGCGATCACCCCGCGCGCCGTCTCCGCCGCCGCTTCGGGGCCGGGGCCGTAGCCAGCCTCCATGTCCGCCGTGAGCGGTACGCGCACCCTGGCCGCGATGCGCGCTACCACCTCCAACATCTCGCCCCGGGTGATGCGCTCGCCGTCCGCGTAGCCGAGCGCCCACGCGACCCCGGCGCTCGACGTGGCGAGGGCGGGGAAGCCCGCTTCCTCCAGCACGCGAGCGCTCGCCACGTCCCACGCGTTGGGGAGCACCAAAATGGCCGGGCCCTGGTGGAGGCGGCGGAAGGCCTCGGCGTGGTCGCGCAGCGTGCGGGGCGTCGTCACTGCGCAATGATACAGCGGAACTCGCCTTCGCACGACGGCGGGCGGCGCGTAAGTTCATCCCGTGACTGCGAGTGACGGTCGGGGCCCCCCTCCCCCTCCCCCTCCCCCTCTTCCCCTCGCCCCCCGCGACGCGGTGCGTGTGGCGCGCACCGGGCTCGCCGTGCTGACGCTGATCAACCTGTTCAATTATCTCGATCGCTGGGTGGTCGCGGCCGTCGCCGAGAGCATCAAGCGGTCCGAGCTCCGGCTCTCCGACACCGAGCTTGGCGCCCTGATGACCGGCTTCATCATCGTCTACACGCTGACGGCGCCGGTCTTCGGCCGGCTCGGCGACACGCGGTCGCGGCGCACGCTCATCGCGCTGGGTGTGGCGGTGTGGAGCGTGGCCACGGCGCTCGCCGGATTCGCGCGCGGCTTCGCCTCGCTGTTCCTGGCGCGCGCGACCGTGGGCGTGGGCGAGGCGGCCTACGGCACGATCGCGCCCAGCCTGCTCGCGGACTATTACCCGCGCGAGCGGCGCGGGCGCGCCTTCGCGGTGTTCTTCGCCGCGATCCCCATCGGCTCGGCCCTCGGGTACGTCGTGGGAGGGCTGGCGGACCACATGGTCGGCTGGCGCGGCGCATTTTTCGTCGCGGGCGTGCCTGGTCTGTTGCTCGCCGCGCTCACGCTCCGGCTGTGGGAGCCGCCCCGCGGCGCGCAGGATGAGGCGGCGCCCCTTCGATCCCCCGGCGCTGGAGGCGCCCTGGCGGCGCTGCTGGGCAACCGGACGTACGTGCTCACGGTGCTCGGCTACGCGGCCTACACGTTCGCGCTGGGCGGTATCGCCTTCTGGATGCCGTCGTTCCTGGAACGCGTGCGCGAGATCCCGAGGGCCCAGGCCACGGTGCAGTTCGGGGCGATCGTCGTCGTGACGGGGTTCGTGGGCACGTATTTCGGCGGCTGGCTCGGCGACTACTGCCTGCGCTTCTCGCGCCATGCCTACCTCTGGGTCTCCGGGCTCGCGACCCTGCTCGCCGCACCGCTGTTTCTGCTCGCGCTCGTCGCGACCCGGCCCGGTCCCTATTGGGCCGCGCTGGTCACGGCCCAGGTGCTGATGTTCATTTCCACGGGCCCGATCAACTCGACCATCGTCAACGTCGTGTCGCCCGCGATTCGGGCCACGGCCGTCGCCCTGAGCATCTTCACGATCCACACGCTCGGGGACGTCCCGTCCCCGGCGCTCGTCGGGATGATCTCGGACGCGCGGTCGCTCGGGGAGGCGGTGCTGATTCTGCCGGCCGCGACACTGGTTGGCGGGCTGATCTGGACGTATGCGGGGGCTACTGCGGAATAGCAGCACCCAGGCGGAAGTATTTGGCCTAGACCGCGGGTTCTTGCTGCGTCAGACAGTGAATCGTGCCCAATCCCCACACGAGATCCACCGCGTGGATGCCCACCACGGCTCGGTCCGTGAACACCTCGCCCAGCACGCCCAGGGCCGCACGGTCATTCGGATCATTGAACGTGGGCACGAGCACCGCTGCGTTCCCCACGTAGAAGTTCGCGTAGCTCGCGGGCAGGCGCTGGCCGGCGAACTGGAGCGGCGCCGGCATGGGGAGATCGATCACCTCGATCTTCGACCCGTCCTCGAGCCGCATCCCCGCGAGCCGCTCGCGGTTCTCCTCGAGCGGCCGGTGGTTCACGTTTCGCGGGTCGTGCTCCCGGCACAGCACCACCGTGCGGGGGTCGACGAACCGGCACAGGTCGTCCACGTGCCCGTGCGTGTCGTCGCCCGCGATCCCCTTGCCGAGCCAGAGGACGTTCGTGACTCCGAGGGAGTCGCGCAGCACCGCCTCGAGTTCGGCGCGCGACAGCCCGGGATTGCGGGCCTGCACCTCCCGGTCGAGCAGGCATTCCTCGGTCGTGAGCAACGTGCCGCGGCCGTTCACGTCGATGCTCCCTCCCTCGAGGACCACGTCGCGGCCGCCGCACTGCGCCGGGAACAGCCGCAGCTTGCGGCGGCGGGCGACCCGCTCGGGGACCTGGTCGTCCTTCTTCCAGTCGGGGTACTTGGCCCAGGCATTGAAGCGGAACCGTATGATCGCGACCTCCGCGGGGGGCCGGGCGCGCCGCACGAACATCGGCCCGAAGTCGCGCGTCCATCCGCGGTTCGTGGGGAGCCGCAGGAACTCCGCCCCCGCGCGGTCCACGCCGGTCCGCTCCAGTACGCGGCGCGCCTGGCGCTCGTGCTCTCCCGACTGCACGAGGACGCGCACCGCTTCGCCGGGGGCGAGCTTGCGCACGATCTCCCCATACACCCACTGGATCGCGGCGAGCTTCCCCGGCCAGTCGCTCGCGTTGTGCGGCCACCCGATCCACGTCGCCGCGTGCGGCTCCCACTCGGCGGGCATGCGGAAGCCGAGCGCGGCTGGTGAGTCGGGGTCAGCCATCAGCCGTCAGCGATCAGGGCGTGGCGCATCCAGGAATCGCTCGCCGATCCCCGCGTAGGCGTCGATCCGCCGGTCGCGCAGGAACGGCCAGCCGCGGCGCACCTCCTCGATACGGGCGAGATCCACCTCAGCGACGAGGACCGCTTCGCGATCGCGCGGCGCCTCCGTCACCACGACGCCGAACGGGTCGGCGAGGAACGACGAACCCCAGAACTCGATGCCGTCCGCGCGATCGCGGCCGCCCTCCGCCGGGCGCTCGTGCCCGACGCGGTTCACTGCGGCGACGAAGAGACCGTTCGCGATCGCGTGAGAACGCTGGATCGTGCGCCAGGCGTCGAGCTGCTCGGCGCCGTGCTGCTGCCGCTCGCGCGGGTGCCAGCCGATCGCGGTGGGATAGAAGAGAATGTGGGCACCCTGCAACGCCGTGAGGCGCGCGCCCTCCGGGTACCACTGGTCCCAGCAGACGAGCGTCCCGATCCGCCCCACCTGCGTGTCGAACGTGCGAAACCCGAGGTCACCCGGCGCGAAGTAGAACTTCTCGTAGTAGGCGGGGTCGTCGGGGATGTGCATCTTGCGGTACAGGCCGGCGAGGCGGCCGTCCGCGTCGATGACCGCCGCCGTGTTGTGATACAGTCCCGGCGCGCGCCGCTCGAACACGGGCGCGATCACGACCACGCCCGCCCGCTTGGCGACCTTTCCCAGCGCCTCGGTGCTCGGCCCGGGCACGGGCTCGGCAAGGTCGAACAGCGCGGGGTCCTCCACCTGGGCGAAGTAGCGCGAGCGGAACAGCTCGGGGAGACAGACGAGTCGCGCACCCTGGCGCGCCGCCTCCTCCACGCGGGCGATCGCGTGCTTCAGGTTCTCGTCCGGATCCGCGGACATCGCCATCTGGACGAGTCCCACTTTGTACTTCGCCGGTGGCCGGGCGTCGGTCATGGGACAGAACATATCATTATCTTCGTCCCATGCACCGTCTCCTGAGCCGGTGGCTCACCCTGCTGGCGCTGCCGCTCGCCGCACGCACGATGCAGGAGGTCCCCATGGCGTTCACCCTCACGAGTAGCGCCTTCACGGAGGGCGCCCCCATCCCGGCCAAGCACACCTGCGACGGCGCCGACGTGTCGCCGCCGTTGGCCTGGAGCGGCGCGCCGTCGGGCGCCGCTGCATTCGCCCTGATCATGGACGATCCCGATGCCCCGGCCGGCACCTGGGTGCACTGGGTGCTGTACGACCTCCCGGCGCGCTCGAGCGCGCTCGCCGAGAACGTGGCCAAAACGGAGGCCCTCAAGGATGGGGCGGTGCAGGGGAGGAACGACTTCCCGCGTACAGGCTACGGCGGGCCCTGCCCCCCGCCGGGCAAGGCGCACCGCTATTTCTTCAAGCTGTACGCGCTGGACGCGCCGCTCGGCCTCAAGCCAGGCGCGACGAAGCGGGACGTCGAGCGGGCCATGCAGGGACACGTGCTCGCCACGGCGCAGCTCATGGGCACCTACGCGCGACACAAGCGATGAGGGTGCTGTTGGCGCTGCTGGTGCTCGGTCTGCCTCCCCGCTCCCCGGTCTTCGAAGTCGTCGTTCTCCCACGCGCCGTGCGGGACTCGATGCGCGCCCGCTGGGAGGCGAACAACCGTCACTGGGACGAGCTCTCCGACGTCAATACGCTCACCCAGATGCTCGGCACCGGGAAGCCGACGCAGCACGAGTACTTGGGGTGCCTATTCGGACGGGTAGCGCAGGACACCCTGTGGATCGAGGGCGCCGCGCCGGCGCGGCGCTTGCGGCAGCTGCAGTTCGCGGTCACGGGGGACTGCAACGCCGTGCACAGCTTCGTGGGCACCTGGCATACGCATCCCTACCGCGCCGGGCTCGACGGCCGGCCGCTCAAGGAGCGCGAGCTGTCGCGCCAGGACCTCAACAGCTTCCTGTCGGGCCCTGATCTCGTGACGATGGCGATGTGGGACGCGGACTCGCTCGACGCAGCCGCGCGCGGCCCGGACGGCGGCCTGCGCCACCCCGCGGCCGTCGTGGTCCGCTAGGAGGCCGCTCCGGAGGCCATCTTGACTGCGCCACCCGAGAGGCGTCCTTTACAGGACCCGCGGCGGGCCTGTTGACCGGCCGCGTGGCGGCCACCACCTGACAGTCCTACTGGAGGCACAGTCAAAGTGAGAATCTGGACTACGCCGCTGACGCTGGCACTCGGCACCGCGGCACTACTGTCCAGCGCCGCGCTGGCGCAGACGACCAGACCGACAGTGAAGATCACGACGCCACGCAACGGGGCTAGCGTCACCGGCCCGGTGAAGGTCACGCTCAAGGCGACCGGCGTGGAGATCGTTCCGGCGACCGATGAGCGACCGGGAACGGGACACCACCACCTGTTCGTGGATCGCGACGTGACGCCTGCGAACGATACGATTCCCCGTGGCGTGACCGGGATCATCCACTTGGGCCGGGGCCAGACCGACTTCGTGCTGGACTCGCTGAGGCCCGGTCCCCACCGGGTGATCGCGGTCGTCGCGGATTGGAAGCACGTTCCTTTGAAGCCACTCGTCGTCGACACGGTCCGATTCACGGTGAAGTAAGCGCCGCACCACACCCCAGGGGTGACCCATGGCCTGGACCCAGACGTACGACCCGTTGCACAGCTGGATCCTTTCCACTTTGGTGGCGGCGTTACCGATCCTGGTGCTGTTCGGCCTGTTGGCCGGGCTAAGGGTGAAGCCGCATTGGTGCGCCATCGCCGGAGCCGGGGCGGCGGTTCTGGTCGCCGTCACGGTGTTCGGGATGCCGTTCCCGCTGGCGGGCATGAGTTTCGTCTACGGGGTCGGATTCGGCGTCCTCAAGATCGCCTGGATCGTGCTGGCGGCGGTCTACCTGTACGACGTCTCCGTGTTCACCGGGCAGTTCGAGATCATGAAAGAGTCGGTGGCCGGGATCACGGGGGATCGGCGTCTGCAAGTGCTGCTCGTGGCGTTCTGCTTCGGCGCCTTCATCGAAGGCGCAGCGGGATTCGGCGCTCCGGTGGCGATCGCCGGCGCCTTCATGATCGGGCTCGGGTTCAGGCCGTTCCACGCGGCGGCGCTCAATCTGCTCGCCAACACGTCGCCCGTGGCGTGGGGCGCCATCGGGACACCCGTGCACACGCTGGCGGCCGTGTCGGGCCTGCCGGAATCTGATCTGAGCGCGATGATCGGCCGCATCCTTCCCATCACGGGGATCATCGTGCCGTTCTGGCTGGTCCGCGCGATGGTGGGCTGGAGCGAAACCTTCGAAGTGCTGCCCGCCATCCTGGTGGTCGGGGTTTCGTTCAGTCTAACGCAGTATTTCTGGTCCAACCACGTGGACTCGAACCTCGTCGATATCGCGGGCGGCGTCATCTCCCTCCTCGCAACGGTGCTCTTCCTGCGGTTCTGGAAACCGAAGCGGATCTGGAGGCTCGAGCACGAGCCAGCAGCGACGTCCGCGGCGCCTGGCGTGCGCCGGCACACGGCGGGTCAGATCATCAAGGCCTGGATGCCGTTCGCCATCCTCTCGGTCTTCGTGCTCGTGTGGGGTCTGCCGGCCGTCAAGGGGGCGATGAACCGAGCCACCACTCCGGTCTGGGAGGTGCCATATCTGCACAACGCGGTCACCCGCGCCGCCCCCGTCGTGACCAAGCTGACGCCGGAAGCGGCGCGGTACGACTTCAACTGGCTCTCGGCTACCGGGACCGGCTGCTTCTTCGCCGCGATCGTCGCCGGGCTCCTGCTCGGGGTCGGACCGGCCCAGCTAGCGAAGATCTTCTGGTCCACCCTGAAGCGCATGAAGCTCGCCGTCATCGCGATTTCCTTCATGCTGGGCCTGGGGTTCACCACCCGCTACTCGGGACTCGATGCGGTGCTGGGGTTGGCGTTCACGCGTACCGGCTGGCTGTTTCCCTTCTTCGGCACGTACCTGGGCTGGCTGGGCGTCGCGCTGACCGGCAGCGACACGTCGTCGAACGCACTGTTCGGCAGCCTGCAGCGGATCACCGCGCAGCAGCTCAACCTCGACCCCGTGCTCATGTGCGCCGCGAACTCGGCCGGCGGGGTGATGGGCAAGATGGTGGACGCGCAGTCCATCTGTGTGGCGACCTCCGCGACCAATCAGGTGGGAAACGAGGGGACGATTTTCCGGTGGGTGTTCTGGCACTCGGTCGCCCTGGGTGCGGTCGTCGGGGTGATTGTGTTGCTGTACGCCTACGTCTTCCCCGGCGCGGTGCCGCACGGGCTGACGATCGTGAAGTGATGGTGGATGCGAGTAGGGGCGCAGCATGCTGCGCCCCTACCGTTCAGGCAACCCCTTCACTCAACCCCTGGCGCCTGCCCGCACCGCTGCCGGCTGCCAGATGCTGATCTTCCGCGTCTCCGGCATCAGGAACAGGCTCAGCAGGAACGCCACGGCCGGCACGGTGATGGGATAGACCAGTGCGTGGCCCAGGCTCTGGGACATGGATAGCCCCCCCGCTTGCGCGGTCACGTACGCCGCGGTCGTGATGACGGGCACCAGCCCACCGCCCCAGCCGTTGCCGATGTGATATGGCACCGACACGGACGAGTAGCGAATGCGCGCCGGGAAGTACTCGGCGAGGAACGCGCCGATCGGGCCGTACACCATGCCCACGTAGGAGACCATGATCGCGACGATCAAGATCGCCAGCGGGTAGTTGATGTTGGCCGGGTTGGCGGCGTTGCCGAGCGCCATGTAGAGCGGGTAGTACGTGACGGCCGCGAGGAAGAACCCGGCCAGGATGATCGGCTTCCGGCCGATCTTGTCCGAGAGCCAGCCGAAGAAGATGAGCGACGGGGTAGCGAGGAGCAGCGCCGTGCCCGTGATGAGGGCGGGGTGCAGGACGTCAGGCTTCTGCACCTGCTGGATGAAGTAGAGCGCCCAGAACTGGCCGCTGTACCACACGACCCCCTCGCCGATCACGACGACGCTGGCGATCAGCACGTATCTGATGTTCTGACTCCAGAAGGCCTCGCGCCACGGATTGGCCGCCGTCTGTCCCTTCGCCTTGATGGCCTGGAAGATCGGCGTCTCCTGGAGCTGCAGTCGGATGTAGATGGCGATCGCGACCATGAGCAGCGAGAGCAGGAACGGGATACGCCAGCCCCACGCGGTGAACGCTTCGGTCCCCAGCGTCTCGCGCGTCAGGATGATGACGACCAGAGACACCACGATCCCGAGCGTAGGCGACGTCTGGAGCCAGCCGGTGTAGTAGCCCCGTTTGTCGTCCGGCGCATGCTCGGCGACGTACGTGATGGCGCCGCCATACTCGCCGCCGAGGCACAGGCCCTGGATGAGGCGAAGGAACAACAGGATAATCCCCGCTGCTGCGCCGATTTTGGCGTAGCTCGGCACGACGCCGATGAGAGCCGTCGCCAGACCCATGCCGCTCAGCGTAATGAGGAACGTGTACTTGCGGCCCACGATGTCGCCGATGCGGCCGAAGACGAAGGCTCCGAACGGGCGGATCAGGAACCCGGCGGTGAACGTTCCGACCGTCTTGATGAGCGCGCTTCCGGCGGCGCCTGCCGCGAAAAACTTGACCGACAGGAGTGCCGCCAGACTCCCGAAAATGTAGAAGTCGTACCACTCGATCACGTTCCCGACTGCCGCGGCGATAACGACACGCCGAAGGTCCTTGATGGAGAGCGGGGGCGCGGTCATATCTCCCTCTGGTCGGTAGTTGAGGTTCGAGCTGCCGGTACTAGCGCGTTGCGAACGCGCCCCAGAGTTTCACTCCGAAGCGTTGCGTAGACGCAACGGCCTCACGAATGCGTTGTTAAAAAGCAGCCTGGACTCAAGCACTTTGCCCGCAAGCTTCACGCCCGGTCGCCCGAGCCGCCGGCGACGAGTCCTTTGCTACGCCACTTCTCGAAGATCTTCTTGGCCTGCTGGTGCGCGTCGTCGAGCGCCTGCTTGGCGGTCATGCGCCCGGTGGCCGCGTTGGCGAACATGGTCGGCAGCACGAACGTGTCGAAGATCTCGCTTTCCGCCGGGTTCGCCGGTCCCGGGTGCCCGATGTTCGTGGCCCATTGCAGGGCCGTGGCGATCGGCTTGAGCTTGGACGGCGGGTTCGAGCCGAAC
>Ga0209802_1000186_pt1 | contig 47669 bp, 41 predicted proteins | sample GraSoiAngelo_129_FD_185886 | JGI IMG/M metagenome (GOLD analysis project Ga0209802, IMG submission 185886) | Grasslands soil microbial communities from the Angelo Coastal Reserve, California, USA - 14_0927_12_40cm (SPAdes) (version 2) | ecosystem: Environmental > Terrestrial > Soil > Grasslands ...
CCAGAGGATACCAGAGCATCCCCACTTTGGGAGCGGTGAACCCGGGGCGCTGGTGGTCGTGGGTTCAAATCCCACCGGCCCCACCATATCCCGCTAGTCAGGCAGAATCACATGTGGGCAAGACACTCACAGATTTATGAAGATGAAACTTAGGCACGCGCTCCACATTACTACTAGTGCATTACGCAATCAAGAGATCCCGAACCCAAGAAGACAGAGAATTAGGAATCTATCACACTATGACAGAATCATAGTCACAGACTAAGCCGATCACACAAACGGGTATTCTTAGCGCGAAAGTGGGTTGAGGCATCGGGGTTTCGGAATGCTGAATTGTGACTTCCGGACTTAGTATTCAATACGGAAATGAGCAGGGTTGATGGTCTGTTTGGGGTCTCCCAACCTAGAAGAAATCAACACTACCAGTTCAATCTTGGCTCATGTTTCCTCTAAAACAACAGTTTGGTCAGGATCGCTGAGCCAACACGGCTCGCAAGAGGAGGCGTCGACGTTGTGATGCAGCCCATTACTTCGACGGAGCGAGGCTTCAGATCGGCCTGTCAGACCTACGGTATCTACAACACACAATGACTCATTACCAGAAACATCTTCGAGGCTTACTGCTCGAAGTTGATAGAACCGATACAAGTAGATCCCGAAGCGGTGTAAATCCCGTCGGTCGGATACGCTCGCCAAGCCCCCGCTCCGACAAAGAGAATCCGTTTCTTTTTTCGTCAAGCATCTCTACTCGGAGGCGCCGTACTGTCTGAGCAGGCTAACAATCTCCCCGTATCCCTTTTCGTTGGCGAATGCTAATGCTGTCTTTCCTTGGTAGTTCTTCCAGACAAGATCTACCTTACCTGTTCCTAGTAACCAGCGGGTCACGTCGTAATTGTTTCTACTGATCGCGTTGTGTAGTGCGAACGAAACGCCTTGGTTCGCTCCCTGGTTGAACAGCAGTTGCACTAGGTCAAGATTCCCGCTAAGAGCTGCATGTGCGAGGAGTCGTATTCCATGCGCTCCTGTGGCACCAATATCCTTGGGATCTCTGGAGAGTAGGCGTTTCACGTCTTCTGTTCTTCCGAGCATCGCCGCAGTACAAATCTCCAGTGGTGCACCCTTTGACAGGAGATACTCGGCCACTGCTACGTTCCCCATCTGCGCGGCTGCCTGTACTGCGGTCTCATGATCGCTCTCCTTCCACGGATGAGCCGCGTTCAATAAGGCAGGATGTTCTTCGTACATGCGTTTCACTTTTTCGAGGTCCATGTGACCTGCGATCACAAAGTCACGGATCAGTTCTGGAGTAAGTGCTTCGGCCTTTACGCGTCGAGTTTCCGCTTGAGTGCGCACATAACTTAGCATAGCTAATCATTAGTGTCGCTAATATATAATGCTTCTCAAGGTAATGCAGTCGAGCTCCACCCTAACTCTTTTTCAATCACTTGGCGACGCCGTTTCTACGACAGGCGGACTCGGAGTTCCAGGTTTGGCCGAGGGCCACGGATTATAGCAGGCAAGCCAATGCCTCGGCAGAACTTCTACAAGTTGAGGCTCCGCCTTAGAACACATCTCAATTCTTCTCGGGCATCTAGGATGGAACCTGCAGCCTGACGGCGGGTTGATCGGACTCGGGACCTCGCCCGGCAGAACAATTCGGTCAATCTTCCTTCTAGGGTCTGGAATCGGTATCGCAGACAGGAGTGCTCTTGTATACGGATGAAGGGAATTTACGAAGAGTTCAGCAGTATCTGCTATCTCCACAATCTTGCCGAGGTACATTACTGCGACTCGATCGCACATGTGTTGGACCGTGCTCAGATCATGAGAGATGTACAGGTACGTGAGTCCCAACTTGTTCTGAATATCCTTTAGTAAGTTGAGAATCTGAGCTCTTATCGACACGTCAAGGCTAGCTACGGGCTCATCGGCGATTATCAGGTCCGGCTCAACGGCCAAGGCGCGTGCAATGCAGATTCGTTGCCTTTGCCCTCCACTAAACTCGTGAGGATATCTTTCGGCGTGATACTCCTCCAACCCTACCATTTTCAGGAGCTCGTACATTGTGAACATCCATCGGCTTTTCGGAATATGTTTGTGAACCACCAAAGGTTCCATGATGATGTCGGCCACGGTCATCCTTGGGTCTAAGGATGCGTAAGGATTTTGGAAAATGTACTGTATCTGTCGATGCAGGGCCAATATGCGCCGCTTGTTCCGTGACTTGAAGACCTTGAGCACGTCTGTTCCATTGAAAGTGATCGTCCCTTTTGTCGGCGTTTCCAAGTTCACAACACACTTGGCCAGGGTTGACTTTCCGCTGCCCGACTCACCGACTAGTCCCAACGTTTCCCCTAGGTTGACAGTGAGAGAAACGTTGTCTAACGCGTGGATGACTCCCGTCTGGCGTTTCAACAGCAAACCTCTCTCGAAGATAGGATAGTGTTTCGTCAGGGATCGTATCTCCAAAGCGGACTCTCCACCAGAACGGCCTGTTTCACGAAAAGCCAATTCTTATCCTACTCCTCCCCGACCGGGGTCTTCAGGTGCAGCTCCTTTGCAAAATGGCAAGCAGCCCGATGGTCGGGTGGCTCTTGGAACTCGAACTCGGGAATCTTGTCGACACACAGCTGCTGCGCGTATCTACAACGTGGGTTGAACCTGCATCCGGTTGGAGCATGGATGAGGTCCGGAATATTCCCAGGAATGACATCCAATCTTTTCTGGATCAACCGTGGATTAGGGACCGAGGTCAATAGTGCCTCAGTGTAGGGATGCTTTGGATTCCAGAAGACTTGATCCGTAGTTCCCGTTTCGAACACTTGCCCAGCATATAGGACCGTGACGCGGTCGCAAGTCTCAGCGACTATTCCCATGTCATGTGTGATTAGGATCATGGCCATGCCCAAACGCTTGATTAGATCCTTCATCATCACAAGTATCTGGGCTTGGATTGTCACATCCAGCGCTGTCGTGGGCTCGTCAGCGATCAATAGGCTGGGGTTGCAGCAGATTGCCCGGGCCACGGCAATCCTCTGTTTCATCCCGCCGCTTAGCTGGTGGGGGTACTGGTTCATGCGGAGCTCTGGCGCAGGGATTCCCACGATTTGTAAGAGTTCCAATGCCCTGTCATAGGCTCCATCTTTTGTCAGCGGTTGGTGCTGCATTATCACCTCTACCAGTTGCTGTCTGATCGTGTAGACCGGGTCGAGGGTTGACGTCGGGTCTTGGAATATGTAGCCTATGCGATTGCCCCGGATCGATTGCAACTCTCGCTGGGATTTGGAGATAAGCTCTTGTCCTTCAAACCTGATCTTCCCTTCCACGATCTTCCCTGGCGGCGGGACGATTCCCATTACTGACAGTGCGGTAACGGTTTTTCCGGATCCGGATTCGCCGACGATCCCGAGCGTCTCGCCTTTATCAACGTGAATACTAACATTGTCAACTGCTCTAACGACTCCGGCCCACGTGAAAAAGTAGGTTCTCAGTCCTTCAACTGTCAGTAACGGCTCGGGCAAGTATCGTCCTCCTTGACAGTCTGGTTTCCATTTTTCTCCTGTTCACTCTCTGAGCCTCGGGTCTAACGCGTCTCTCAACCCATTTCCCAAAAGGTTGAAGCCCATGACCAGTAGAGTGATGAATATACCAGGAAAAGCTCCGGCCCACCATGCCTGCTTGACGTTAGAAGACGCGTCGGTAAGCAGTCGGCCCCAAGTCAGGGTGTTAGTGTCTCCGAATCCGAGAAAGCTTACTCCTGCCTCGGTCAGAATGGACCCTGCGATTTGCAATGTTGCCAAGACGATGATGATGTGCAGGACGTTGGGGAAGAGATGCCGGAAGAGGATGCGCCGGGACGACGAGCCTATCTGGCGAGAAGCAGCAACGTACTCAAACTCGCGGACATGAAGAACTTCTCCCCGGATAATCCTCGCGGCACCAGACCATGAGAATACTCCAATGATTCCGATTATGATCCAAAGGGCACCAGTGCCAGATCCAGTTCCGGCCTCTAACACCCGGAGGAAGACCAGGAGTATGAGGAAGAAGGGTAACACGAGAAAGACCTCTGTGATCCTCATGAGAACATTGTCGACCCAGCCACCCGAGTAACCTGCGACAAGCCCGATTATTATGGCGAGGGCCATACTAATCGCCGTCGCTCCGATTCCAACAAGAAACGCCGGCCTCGCCCCATACACGATCTGGCTGTAGACATCGTAGCCACTGCCATCCGTTCCGAACGGGTCGTGGAGGCTTGGAGGCACTCTAATCTGCCAACTATCAGTTCGGCCGGAAGCCGTGGGACATGCTGGTTGGAGACCGACAAGACATTTCGTCGGGTAGAGCGCAATATAGTTCTGGAAGATTGCCATGACCCCAATGATTCCCACGATCGCTAGACCTGCAAGGGCAGCCTTGTTCCTTCTGAGCCTCCGCCACGCAAGTCCCCACTGGCTTACGCCAGAACCTCGCCAGCCTGAGGTAAAGGCGCGGAAACGCTTGTATACTTTTGAGCTGAGGCTGGTCTCCGTCGTTATCCTTTGACCTCCGCCTGTTTATTCAAGACGGATCCTCGGATCGATGTATGCATAAGTGAGGTCAGTGATTATGTTGGCCACAAGCGTCATCAGTGTGATCAAGACAACTATGCCCTGCACGATCGGAAAATCGAGGACATTGGTCGCATCGACAAACAACCTGCCTACGCCCGGCCAGTTGAAGACGGTCTCTGTGATTGGCGCGCCGGCCAACAAACCTCCGAAATACAATCCGACATATGTTGCTATGGGTATGAGCGCGTTCTTCAAGGCGTGTTTGTAGATGACGGTTCTCTCGCTCAGTCCGCTTGCTCTCGCCGCGAGAATGTAATCTTGCCTCAGAACTTCCAGCATGCTCGACCGAACTAGCAAGACTATCGGCGCCAGCAAAGCGAAAGTGTATACTGCAGTTGGCAATGTAAGATGCCAGAGCTGGTCAAGGGTTTGGTCGCCCAAAAAATACTGAGACGGTATTGTGGACTGCGCTCCTCCTGACGGGAACCAGCCGAGATAGTATCCGAAGCCCAGAATGAAGACAATTCCGAGGAAGAAGATAGGGATCGATGTTCCGACAAGGGCTGAGTTAGTGACGGTCACGTCTAGGAATGAGTATCTCTTTCTCGCCGAGAGGACGCCGATGGGGATTGCGATAACAAGGGAAAGGATAAGTCCCAACAACTGGATCTCGAGAGTTGTCCAAACCCGCGTAGCCACGAGATAGTTGACTGAGACGCCACTGTACACGGCGTAAGAGCTCCCTAAGTCGCCCATGAAAAGCTCGAAGAGCCATAACAAATACTGGGCATAGACTGGTTTGTCAAGTCCGAAATAATGTCTCAGTGCCTGACGTTGCGCCTCATTTATCCTGGGGTTTAGTGCGGTGAGGAGTTGGATGGGGTCGCCCGCTAAACGTTCGATCGAGAATACGAGGAGGGTGATTCCGAAGAAGACGGGAATGAGATATAGTGCCCTTCTTAACACGTACTTGATAATTGACACAGATTAGACCATTCTCCCGCCTCTTGTCACGATTCTTGACATTGTCAGACGCCGTTGAGACAAGGGCAACGCTCGTTATGGTTTTGTAAACAAGTCACTTTTGTGGTATATGTGTATCTGTTTGCTTATGAGCAATTTGTACATGGTCTCTGTTCTTGTTCTGGATAATGTTGAAAGTCGCCACAACGATTATACCTTTCTAACTATCAAGTCTCCTTCGAGTGAAATACACTCTGAGAACTACAATCGGAAAATCCGTATGCGCACTAGCGATTTCAATTTTGATGCTGACGCCCGCACTCCTGATTACGCCCCAATTATACGCGCAGACCGGCAATGCAACCGTGATCCTCGCGCAGACCGGACAGGCACCAGGAGAAGGCTTGATTCCGGGATTGAGCACATCATACTATGACCTTGCAGTTGTCAGTGAGATATTTCTCGGGCTCGCGATGAGGAATGACACAGTCGTAAAATCAATGTTGCCAGCCCTAGCGGAGGGAACTGTTGCAAACCCTGGCTGGTCGGTTGACTCAACATACAAAATATGGACTGTCCATATCAGACAAGGGGTCAATTGGCATGACGGCGTCTGTTGCGTCAACGCTACAGATGTGAAATTCACCTTCGACTCTCTGCAAAACGCCGGTCTGGCCGCGCCAGTCGAGTCGTTCTTGACGGGAATAATTGGCGGCCCGAACAATGAGACAATCGTGGATCCCTACACCGTGAAGTTCACATTGCCCGCCCCATATGCTTACTTTGTCCAGAACGTGCTTACGACGGGCATAGTTCCTTACCATGTCCTCCACACTCGGCCTTACAACAGTACAAGCGGAGTTGACTGGCTACACAGCGCGTTCAACACAGGCGTGAACCCAAGCTCAAGTGATCCCGGACCAATTGGTACGGGACCGTACAAGTGGGTAGGTTACGATGCGACGACGTCAACGGTCCACTTGACGAGAAACGATAACTATTTCGACTTTCCAGTTCGCGGCAAGTCCGACCTAGTTGCAAAGGGAGAGTTCAATGTGAAAGATTACTACGTCAAGAATATCGTGGGTTCAGATGCTGCGATCACCGCACTGAAGAACGGTGAGGTCAACGTTTTGGACAACAATTACAACCTCGGCACTACGCCAAGCTTCCTCAGCGATTGGGGGATGGACAATCTAGCTATTTACGATGGATTTGGCGTCCAGGAGATGGGTGTTAATATGAATCATCCGGTTATAGGAACCGGAGTCCAGACGCCCGCCTGCCAAGCTATTCCGTCTTGTGCGAACGGGTCAAATCCATCGCTCGCAGAATCCTATGCAACCGACATTCGCAAAGCAATAAGCTACGCGACGCCTAGAAACCAGATAATCAACTCTTTGCTTAGCGGTTACGGGAACCCCGCAATAACCACTCCAGTCGTTGGCAACCCGAACACAAACACGTCTCTAACAGAGGGATTCAACACAGACCTCAGACCTTACCCGTACAGCCTAAAGCTTGCAAACCAGAGCCTCGTAGCGGCCGGCTACACGTTGCCCACGGCAAAAGGAGGTTGCTATACTGCCCAACCCGCGACTTGTCTCACTCCGAACCTACACATAGTTCTACTCGTGCCAACCTCGAACAGCGCAAGACGAGCCTGGGCATCACTGGTCCAAAGCCAATTGATCTCGATTGGAGTAGATGTTGGCAAGGTAGAGCTACCGTTCAGCCCTAACATCTTCGATCGGGCGCTGACACCACCCGCTAGCTGCAACTGCTTGGGCAAGACCTATGACCAAGGCGGGTTCGACATTCTATTCGTCGGTTACAATCTGGGTATTGATGCTGACCCATGGTCATTGTACGACAATACACAGTATGCTCCGACAGGTGGTAACTACTACCTCTGGAATAATGCCACCAACAATGGTCTCGTTGAACAGATCAAGACAACAGTTGACAAACCAACTCGCCTGAACCTTGTGAAGCAATGGCAGGTCCTCGCTTACGATGCCTTGCCCTCGATACCAATCCATTACACTCGTGAGATTGTAGCGTTCGACAAAAGCATCAGCAATGGAAAGGCAATCTTCACAGCATTCAACGGGCCAGCTTGGCCGCCCATCGAACTTCTGAACGTGGGTGCCTCGAACCAATCGCCAAACTTCCTGTCCACATACGGGCTCTACATCGCCGCCGGAGTCATAGCTGCCGCTGCAATAATCTTAGGCGGTCTCCTGTTTAGGATGAGGCGCCATAGGATTGCAAGAACAGGCTATACACGCCCACTGACATCGACGACACCACCGGCAAGCGGACCTCCACCATAGAGGAAACTAGGGCATTCCGAACAATCTCTTTTTTCTTTGGACCCATTCTAACGATCCCAATAATTCAGATGGCGGATATTGCGAACCCTAGAAGCACTAGAAAAGTAGCCGTGAGCATCCACTTCAGCCCAACTGACTCAGCATGTCTTTCGGCCTCCCTCGACCAAGGCGAGGTATGGAACAGTTGTTCTCCCAGCTTGGACATCGAGGGAGAAGATGAAAGCGAGATGGCGACGCCAGCCAAGAGTCCAATTCCCCCTTCGAAAAACAAAATCAGCGTTAGAATGGAGCCAGACATTTTGCGCGTGAGGACCAGGAGGACTATCAAGTCTCCTATCGTGATGATGGCGGAGTAGACGAGACTTCTTGCGATATTCGGGAGTCTCTTGCGGAACCATACTTTCTTTTTCGGTCTTTCGAGGTTTGTGTTCAGATGGGCTCCGAAGACTCGGGATGAGGCGCGATTCTTTCTCTTCCGATTCATATTATACCCAATTCTTTTCCAGCCTTCCCGAATGCATTGAGGGCTGTGTCAAGGTCATCCTTGGAGTGTGCGCTGGTCACTATCGTTCTAATCCGGGCTTTCTCACGGGCTACCATCGGATAGACAATGGGCAACACGAACACTTTCAACTCAAACATCCTATCGGCGAGCTTCCTAGCCGTTCCACTATCACCTACCATAACCGGTGTAATTGGTGTCTCGCTCTGGCCAGTGTCGAATCCCAGGTCTCGAAGGCCCTTTTTGAAATAGTGGGTATTGTCCCAGAGCCTCTTTACCAGTCCAGGCTGTTTTACAAGTTCCAGAGCTGCGATGCATGCGGCAGGGATGCTTGGTGGTTGTGACCCTGACAAGAGGTAGCTGCGGACTTTATTCTGCAGATATTGGCAAAGCTCTTTGGATCCGACAACGTAACCTCCGACGACTCCGAAAGCTTTCGAGAAAGTTCCCATTTCTATGTCGACCTGGCCGTGCAGTTTGAAGTGGCTAGTTATTCCTCTTCCCTTCTCTCCTAGCACGCCGTCGCCATGGGCATCGTCAACATAGACTACGGCTCCGTTCTCTTTCGCTAGTTTGACGATGTCGGGGAGTGGTGCGATGTCGCCGTCCATGCTGAAGACGCCGTCTGTGATGATCAATACTCTCCTGTATCGTTCGGTGGCCTGCAGTTGTTTCTCAAGATCCTGCATGTCCCGATGCTTGTACACACGTCTCTCAGCCCTGGTCAGGCGACAACCGTCTATGATACTACCATGATTCAACTCATCGCTAATGATCAGGTCATCGTCACCGACCAAGGCCATGATGGTTCCTAGGTTTGTGGCGTATCCGGATTGGAAGGTTATCGATGCGTCCGTCTTCTTGTACTCTGCGAGGATCTTCTCCAATTGTCGATGGATGCTCATAGTTCCAGCGATGACTCGTACGCTGCCAGAACCAGCACCGTACTTTCTGGTGGCGTTGATAGCAGCCTGTTTCAGCCTTGGATGATTGGCTAGACCCAAGTAATTGTTCGAGCAAAGTACGAGAACTGACTTGCCGTCAACTCTTGCATGGGGGGCGGATGGAGTATCGAGTGTTCTTACACGCCAAAGTAATTCCTCTCTTTCTAAATCCTGAAGTTCTCTCTTCAGGGCCTCGACAAGCGGCTCACGTGCCAATCCCGGTTCTTGCACCATTCCATCCCAGCCTCCGATTCGCCTCGACCTACCATTTTTCTGATGTAAAACGTTTTACAACTCGACCTGTGGCAGGGGCGGCAAGAGAGCCGAGAAGCGATTGAAAGATCAGATGGATAGTATCGTCAAGCTCAAACCTGGGCCGGGAGCGGTTTACCAGGAATGGCCGGTCCCGTCTATTGGGTTGAATGATGTTTTGGTTCGAGTGGAGGCGACGAGCATCTGTGGCACGGATATGCAGATCTATGATTGGCATGAGTGGGTCCGGGATCGGGTCAAGCCTCCGTTTGTTATGGGTCACGAGTTTGCGGGTCGGGTCTTGGAGGCGGGGAAGGAGGTTGCGGAATTGAGAGAGGGAGATCTGGTCAGCGGTGAGACCCACATTTTCTGTGGAAGGTGTTTTCAGTGCCGGACAGGCAACGCGCACATCTGCGAGAACATGCGTTTACGAGGGGTGGATACTGACGGATGCTTCGCACAGTATCATGCGTTGCATGAGGCCAGTGCTTGGAAGAACGATTCCAAACTCTCTGTCGAGGTGGCTAGTGCTCAGGAACCACTGGGTAATGCAGTACATGCTGCCTCTGTAACGGACATATCGGGTAAGAGGGTCGCTATCTTTGGTTGCGGTCCGATCGGCGCATGTCTGATAGGATTATGCAAGTCTTTTGGGTCGACCAGGATTTTTGGGGTGGACGTTGTGGACTATCGGTTGAACCTTGCCAGGGAAATGGGTGCCGATGTACTCCTCAACGCCTCGAGTGAGGATGTCTCTTCGGAGATAATGCGGCAGACCGACGGGCGAGGAGCAGACATATTCTTCGAAATGTCAGGCGCACCAGCCGCGTTTGAACAGGGCTTCAAAGCTTTGAGACCAGGAGGTACTGCGGTACTCTTTGGACTACCTTCGAAAAAGGTGGAGATCGATGTGGCCAATTGGATCGTGTTCAAAGATGCCCACGTAAGAGGTGTCTTCGGCCGAAGAATCTACAGTACATGGTACAAGACAGCGGAGGTGTTGAGAGCGGGTATGGTCGACATGTCCAAGGTGATTACTCATCGGTTTGACATGGAAGAATTCTCAAAAGCATTTGCCTTGATGAAATCAGGCCGGTGCGGTAAGGTCATCATGTATCCGAACGGACGAAAAAAGAGATAATTTGGAAAGATCGACTCAGCGTTTCTTTGCCTGGATTGGCGGCGGTTGTGGGATCTGGCGTTGACGGATCTTTGCAACTTCTCCAGCTATTCCTTTGAGGGTTTGTATTTTCGAGCCCGTCTTCTTGATCTCGATATAGCCGGTTTTGTCCCAAGTCGTACCAGGTTTTGCTGCCTTCTCTGTTGGCTGCGGATCTAGTTCTAGGGCTCGTGCTGCTTCGACGACCTCTTTGAGACTGGGTTGTCTTATGGCTCTGGGCAATGGAATTTTTCTTCCCTGAAGTCGAGTCTTGGTGCTGTCTATGTTCGAGGGCCAGATTATCTGGCGGTTGGGTCGTTTCAGGCCCTATACACTTTCTAAAAGGGGATTAGCTACGACTATTTGCTTGTCGAGGTCTTCTCGGTGCTTAAGATGGCATTTATGACACCGTCTTGTCCGGGGCGAGATGTGACCCGTGCCTGTCCAAGTTCGGTGTCGATTATTGCACCCTTTGTTATTACACGTCTTCTTTGGTAGTCCACGTTCGCAGGATTTCTTACCACACGTAATAATTTGGTCTTAGACGTTTTTCCAGTGGCCTTGTTCGTTACGACTGCCCAGTCTGCTTGCGCCAGTTGCACCTTAGCGCTTCCTCCAAAGCCTCTTCTGAATCTTTGTTTAGTTGGACCTGCCAGGGTCTCTGTTGGAAGTCCGCCCATTTCAAAAGCTCGTTTGCCTCTCCACATCCGTTTTTTTCCTCCAGTGGGTTTCCGTTTCAGCATGCTACCATGCCATTGTGGCAAATCACATCAAATCCTTAGGGTCTGATTACTCCCTTGCTTCGCGAGCCTTCAACCATATTAATCGTTGCCCAGAGGAACCTGTTCCAACTGTATCCTTGGATTTCGATCCTTGGAGTAACCGAAGGCTTATCTCAGACAAACCGGTTCCATTTCTTTTAGAAAGGGAGTCTGACCAGGTAAGAATGCCGAGTTACTGCTTGGAATGTGGGGGCGAGCTGAAGTACGACCCTGCGATCAAGCAGTACAGCTGCAAATCCTGTGGTCTAACTTTCTCAAGTCAGGATCTCCTCAAGGGGCGAGACCAGATGGTAAGGCCAGAGACAGACGATGATGCCAAGAAGCGCCGCCACAAAGAATACCTGAAATGGTGGCTCAGCGGCGACAAGAGCAAATAGAACCGGTTAAGAAGCAAAATAGTTCTGGATTTCTCGCTTTTGGCGAAAGCGAGCGGAAACCTCTCTGAAACTCGTGATCACCATAAACTCGCCGTGTAGAGAGCGTGGGAATTTTAGTTGTAGTGGGTTCCGACAGGTCCAGAAAGAATTTCTTTATGATCTCTCACCAAGATCACTTAGGCCCCTTTTGGAACTAGTGGTGTGACGAAGTTGAGGGAAAGCTTGAAAAGATCAACGGCTATGCGCTTTTACTAATTTGACTCTCCCGACGCCAGAGCAGTATTTCGAGCGGATACACAAGATCGTGTCACAGCTCGACGAAATGAACGTGAAGATCATCAACGCAATGAAGAAGAACGGACCCAGGAATCTACAGAAGATTGCTCAGATAGCTGGTCTCAAGTATCCGACAACGTACTCGAGAATTTCTAAGTTGGAGGATGGGGGCTTGTTGGCGACGTGGGCTCAGCCGAACTTTTCGAAGCTGGGGCTGTCTAGGGCGATCGTTTACGTGACTCCGATGGCTGGGATGGACGCTTTGGCTCGTGAGGCTTTGAAGGTCCCGGGTTACTGGCTTAGGGTTACGAGGTGCATGGGTGAGTCGAATGGATACTTTTCTATTCATGCTGTGCCGACGGCGAATCGCCAGGATTTTCAGCAATACCTTGATCATCTGACGGTTTCGGGGATTGCGCAGAATTATCGGATCTATTGGACTGGTGAACAGTATACGATGGTTCCCAATTTTGATTATTATGATGCGAAGCTTGGGAAGTGGCGGTTCGAGTGGGACGCCTGGTTGAAGAAACTTGCAGATGCTTCGGAGGGAAAGGCGCACAAGACTGGTGCTAGTTGGTCGATGCCGGTCGAGACCGCCGAGTTTGACGAGCGTGACTTGGTTATTTTGAAGGAGTTGATGAAGAATGGGCGTGTGAAGCTGGCGGAGCTGGCGAAGATTTTCGGCGTTACATTGCCTGCTGCGAAGTATAGGTTTGACAATATCAAGAAGCGGGGGCTTATTCATGAGTATGTTTTGGATATATTGCCTTATGCTCCTGATGTTTCGGATTTGTACGAGGTTCGAATGGACTTCAAATCTGAGGCTTTGATGAGGAGTAGGGCTGAGGTTCTTGGTACTCTTCCTTTTGTCCTGAATTATGTGTCGTTGAGGGGGTCGAATAGTCTCTCGGTCCGGGTTTATTTGCCGCGTGGGGAGATGAGCAATCTCATCACGCTATTATCTACATTGGCGAGGATGGGTGTGCTTACGAATTTCTCGTATGTTTGGTTGGATTATACTACGATTCAGGCCCAGACGTTCGCGTACAAGGATTACACCAAACGTAATGGGTGGCATTATGACAATCGGGTCTATATGGCGAAATTGGATGGGATGGTGGAGAATATGGCGAAGGTTCGTGGTGAAGCCGCGGTTTTTCAGCCGATGAGTCCAATAACGGCCTAGTTTATTGGGCCTCTGGATAGTAGGAGCGGTTTGAGAGGGATTCTGGAATTTGGTGTTTTGTGTCTTGGGACTGTTGTTAATCTTCGTCCCTTTTTTCTAGAGATGGATTAGTTTCTAGCCTTGTTTTTGACAAGACAGACGAGGGTGCGAGTGGGATTCTTTGTATAGCATGCATCCAATGTTGACATTTTCTTGAGGGGCTAGCCGTTTCTAAGGCGTTTCCAAGGGGATTTCAGGGGGATCCTCCGATTTCCTCTGATGTTGGGGCGGCGGAAGAGTTCTCAAGGGGTTCGATTCGTCTCGCCTTATGAGGAGGTCTTCATGGGGAGCGGGCTTTGTGTGATGTTTTCAAAGAGTAAAGTGGGGTATTCGATTCGTATCGCTTTAAATAATCGATCCGATAAAGATGCAATAGTTCGAAATTGTATCGAAAAAGCCTCCTAGCCTCGTTCGTGATCCTTCTATTCTTCCTGGCTCCGGTTCATGCAGCACCATCATTGAGCCTTGGAAGCACTGCAAAATATCAAGTATCGATAATCCTGCATATTTCGAATGGTTGCACTGCTGATCCTATCGAATACGCTGGTCAGGCGTGTAACCCGATCATCTACTATCGACCGCCGGGTATGATTGGCAGCGGTGGTTATCTCAACGTTACAACTTTCACAGGCAACAGCACAATTTTCCTGCAGCATCCATCCCCAACGATAACGGTATTCGATCATGGAGTTTGCAATTCTACAAATGACAATTGTGGATTCTATCCTTCATACGCGATAACCCTGCTCGGAAATGGAGTTAGTTGGAACAATAATGGAACGCTTACCCACAACATTACGTCCATGAATCTGACAAGTTCGAAGGCTCCCCTTTTCAACGCAACTCTACCCCCTAACTATACTTTCATCTACGCATTCACGACGCCGGGGACATACCCCTACTACGACTCGTCGCACCCGTCGATGCATGGGACGGTTTCCGTCATCGCTTATCCGAATCCTCCACCTGTTCCCATCGTCACTTATCCAAATCCTCAACCAACGAATATCCAGGCTGAGATTGACGGAACCGTAGGCTGGACAGTTGTAGGATTAGATAATACAAACGCAGTGCTGAAAGTTGACCATGAACTGGCACTCTCGATCTCACCCATGCCAAGCATCACGATCACTCCAGTGCACGAGTCCGGGAGTTTTGAACAATCAATCGAACTGAACACCCGACTAGAATCTCCTGGAACTGCGAGTAGCATCATAGCTCATGTCGTCGGACAATTTCTCACCGGACTCCCGAGCTTGGGTACAAGTCCCGTCTACGGCACGCCCACCGTGAGCCCAATATTCACACGAGGGATCGACGTATCGCAGAAGATGTACACCATGTGGTGGGTAAACGGTCCACTACTCCTCGGAAGTCCTGTCAAGATACTGACAGGTCTTGCCAGCGTAACCGGCGACGAGAGTGTTACAGTAGATCCATTTGGACCGACGCAGGCATGGCTCGTCACCTCGAACACCACCGAAACGGTAAAGACCTCGATTCCATACTCTGGCGAGAACCAGGTAACCTCATCACTGAAAATGTCCTGGGCGTTTGACAAGTCGAATGATCTACTCTTGAAATCAGAGATCAACGGTCTCTTCGCCTCACACTCTACTATGAAACAGACGATATGGCCAAATCCTTGTCCGTACCCATACCTGACGCCCGGGACGAGTTGTCCAGTGTGCTATACGTGTCAAAGCCCGATCTACGTGAACGTATCAAAAGATACTCTGGTCACGCTAGACGTTGGAATGACCCTGACTTCCACGAGTCTAAAGTCAGACAGCACTAGGATGGCCAACTTAGCGCCCAATTCCGATCCTGCACCGTTAACAACAATGACTTTGCTGTCGATTGGTTCGTTGGGGGCTGTAGCCGCGGCAGGGGTCGGAGGAACTGTATGGTTCCTACAAAGACGAAAAGGTAGACCGAGCACGCTTCCACAATCGCCCGTCTGAAAATACGATAAAACTACGGTCCAAGGCCGCGCAAGTACTCATCCATCAACCATCTCATCTTCCAATTCCCTGTCCAAGGAGGAATAATATTCGTTGCCGGCTTCTTTTGAGCACTAATAGTTCGAATGTTTTTTTCGAGTTCTCTTAGATATCGAATAGCGGTTCTAACATCATCAGGGCCTGCGATTCGGCCGTGCCCCGGAACTATTCTTCTAGGCTTCGTTTTGAGGATCCATTGTAATGCTTGGATCTGGCCTTTGATCTGGGCGTCCTCGAGGTTGGGATGATACCTGTTCCAGAAAATGTCGCCTGCGAATACTGTTCCATCTTCTCTGCAGACAGCTACCGAATCGCCGTTGGTATGGGCCACAGCGACCGGATGGACAATATCGATTGTGGTTTCCTCGTCCAGATGTAGAGTGAGATTGTTGCGGAAGGCGACGCTTGGATAGCTCACTTTTACTCTCATCAACAATTCCGCTAGCCGCTTGTTTCTCTTCCGATACTTGTTGAGGAGTCCTTCTGACTGGTCCAGCATCGACCGGCGACAGTTCTCGTGAGCGATGATGCTTGCCCCGGCTTCAGTGAAGGGAAGGTTTCCAAAGACGTGATCCGAGTGATAATGAGTATTCAAAACGTACAATCGTTCCGGAGAATGCTTCCGGGCAACCGAGAATAATTGATTGGCCGTTCGATGGTGGAACCCTGTGTCGACAACGAGGCATGCTTCTTTTCCGATGATCAGTCCTGTATTCGCGCCATAGGAATGGTAAACGTCATCTCCATTACCAATGAAGGCCCAGCAATGCGGGCTGACCTCGGATGGTTTCAAACTATCCCGTCCGCAATCAAGTAGCCTTATCAAACGCTTTCGAGTGAGGATTAGGTCATCCGCCAGTACGTCTTCGAAGGTCAGCCTTAGCGGGCGTTCGTCGGGTGAACCTGTTGCAACTCAATTGAGTGATATGAGTTCAAATATTCGGTAAGAGAGTCTTTCCAATCTCTCATCGAGTTCATACCTCGTAGTTCAAGCATTTGATTGACCATGGACTCAGAAGCTGGCCTCGGGGCTGGATATTCGAGTTTGAAGTGGTCAGAGTTGGTTCCGATCAGTTCGACTCGATCATCCAGACCAAGCGTCTTAATTATGTGAGCGGCAACATCGAATCGGGTTCCGCTCCCTTTGCAAGCTAGATGGTAGGTCCCCCAATAGGACGTATCTAGCAGTTTGAGCAGAATTTGGCAAAAATCGTAGGTGTAGGTTGGAGTTCCGAGCTTATCCGTTACAGCATAAATTCTTCTTCGTCCTTCGCCGAGTTGTTTGACAATTTTTCCGACAAATTTCTTGTCGCGTTCCTTTCCTCCGATCATCCATCCAGCTCTTGCGATGAAACTACGTGCGACAAGGGCTCTGACTATGAGCTCTCCTTGATACTTTGATTTGCCGTAGATGTTTATTGGATCGGGTTGGTCAAATTCAGTATAGGGCTCTGCTTTCGTCCCATTAAATACGCCAGCGGTGCTTACGTAAACAAGGGGAACTCCATGACGGTTGCAACTGACGGCGACATTCTGTGTTCCTATCGTATTTGTTCTGTATGCATGCGACGGTTCTGCCTCGCATCTTTCGACGTTAGTCTCTGCGGCAAGATGTATGACTAGTGAGGGTTTGTGTTCCGTCACGGTTTCGTCCACGGCTGCAAAATCCCGAACATCAAGTAGTTCTGTACCTGGAGGTGACAGATCGATATCTGTTGCTACAAATTCGATGTCTTTACTATGGAGGACCGAAGCTAGTGTTGAACCTAGCATTCCCGATGCTCCTGTTATGAGAATCCGACTCAAACCGAACCCTGCACGCCTGGGCATTCAGCCTTCTCTTATTTAGCCTAAATGGATAGGTCTGGGCATTTGGTCGAGGAGCGTCGAGCCTATTGGGTGATTATCAAGGTTTTGAAAACTGAAACTGAGTCCGCGGTCATCACCAGGCGAAGATAGGGACTCTGGTAGAACAGAGACTTGTCAGGTACGCTTGTCACGAGGTATTGGATGTCATACGCCGTGAGATAATAATGCATGCTGGATGAGGTCGGGTTTTCGAAGATGTTCCGGAGGTCGTTGAATACCCGTCTGTACGGATAAGGAGCTACGTTTACGGCGAAGTTTACTCGATAGAGGAACAGTGGATAATTTGAGTAGTACATTATCCAGGTTGCGGTGTTGTCATATTCAGCATCGACGGCAACTCTACCGGTTAGATTCCCATTTTGAGCAAGCCATCTGCCAATAACGACGTCTGACCTCATATTCGGTTGCACTACTTCGAAAGTCGTGTTCGAGATCACGACCTGTGGCGCGATGGCTAGAAAGAGGATCACTCCTACTATCAGAATGGTTCTGGGGCGGAATGACTTGATTGGTAAACGCAGCCTTGAAGGAAGCCATACTTCAAACGTCTTTGTTTTGCTCCAACAAGCTGCAAGGAAAGTCCCACCCATTACACTGAGGGGCTCAACTATTCGCCATATGAACCTCACAGGTTCCAACCCTATTCCCCATAGCGGGGCATAGACCAGTGCAGCTAGCACCGCTAGCCAAGATAAGGGTACGAAACGGCGAATAGTCTTCTGATGAAGAAGGAAGACAAATCCCGAGAGGCCGAGCGCTATTACCAAGACGCCGGTAGTCGATGCCAGTGTAGATGCGAATTGTTGGGCGTTAGGGACGTCGTAGAATATTCCTCTTATTTGGTCGCCGCTTCTTGAGTTAAGAAAACCCAATGGAGGAAGGATAATCGGGGTAACAGCCGCTCCTGTGGGTACTCCTCGAAGGAGGGGTCTTGACCAAGGTGACGTTTTGATTGCACCGATTACTCTTTCTCTTCTTACCCATGTCCACACCAAGATCCGGAGAAGGAGAATCGCTGACGCAACGATTACGGCATATGGATGAAAGGCGAAACTCGTAAAGTAGAGAGAAGAACCCAGCGCTATGGATTTCCAATCGGGCGGCCGGAGAAGTAGGATATAGATCAAAGCCAGTAGTAGAAAGAAGCCAAGGACGTCGGAGAGGTTTCCTCGCTGAATATAACCTCCGGGGGAACTTGATATCGAGTATAAGATTGCTCCAAGTAGTCCCGCATAAGGATACCTTGAGAGTCTATTAGCAATCGCGTATATCCCGCCTATTGAGGCAGTAGAGAATATTGCCAAAGGCATCCAGAATATCGTGTCAGTCGTTCGTCCTGTTAGGATTGAAAACGTACCCAACAGAAGGTGTGGACCATAGACGAATCTAGACGCCTGATCGAATGGCTCGATAATAGAATAATTGGGCAGAAGGCCTGTATTCGAGACCTGCTGGGCCCAGAAAGCATGCCACCCCATATCGATTGAAGAGATTCCATAAGCAGTTCGCCAGGCCATGAAAGAAAGGGCCAGCGGTATGATCATCAGCAAATGAGTCGCCCGTATCTCTGGAACGGCTATTTTGCGGCTAGAGCCCGGGCACAGATGATGTTTGGTTCTTAAGAGAATTACAAAGAAAACTAGGTACGCGGCCCCGATAGTGGTAACTGTCAAGGGTAGAACGTCCTGGGTCACTACGCCTACAACTGTCAAGATTACAATACTCATGGCGGAAGAGAGGAAGAGCCATTCGACAATGTCGAGGCGAATTCGAGCAACAAGCAGCAACAATCCCCCAGGGAGCAACGAAATAATCAGCGGTAGGATAATGTCAACGACCATGCCGGCTACTCCTCAAGAAGATTAACGCCTGTCGGCGGACCAGTTGACATCGGAGAGACCCAACAGTCAGAGGGACTCGTAGACCTTTACGAGCTTTGCCACTATGGCTGACCAGTCGAATTGTTCCTCAGCTCTTCTTCTTGCGAGTTCACTCTTTCTTCGCGCTCTCACAGGGTCGGTGGCAAGCTCTCGAAGTCTAGCCGCTAGGCTTTGCGGATTATTGGGTTCAAAATACTCGCCTGCATCGCCAAGAACCAATCTGTTCTCGGGGAGATCGCTTGCGACAATGCACTTTCCAAACCCCATTGCTGTAAGTAGGGAGATGGAGGTTCCTTCGATAATGGAAGGGTGCAGGTATATGGAGGAGTGATAGAGCAGCTGTTCCATCAGCCTGCCATAGAGAAACCCGGTAAACAAAGTATTGGCTGATGCGCTTTTTTTCAAAGAATTCACGTAAGGTTCAGTGTCCGCGGTGGCATCACCTACGACAACGAGACCGAGACCTCCGTTCATCTCACGAAAGGCGTTGACAGCTAAGTGTGCCCCTCTCTCCGGTACAAGCCTTCCAACATATATGGCATAGTCTCCGGCCACACCGAACTTGGAAAGTGCTGTAGTATCTTGGGCACCTTCGCTCGGGGCTGTCGCGCCGTAAGGTAGGTATTTGTAGTTCCCGTGAAAGTGCGACCGGTACCAGTTCAGAGCAGGCAAATTGTCAACCAAAACCGTGTTTGCAGCGATCATAGTCAGACCGGCATATGATCTGAGTACAGCTTTGACCGGAGATGGATAGTTTGTCCGTTTCCACTCCAACCCGTCCAGTGTGAAGACAACCTTCCTCCTCAACGCCCGGGGTAACAGTGCGAAGAGCAACATGTCAGTGCCGAAGAAGTGTAGAACGTCTGCTTCTTGGAACAATGAATGAAGGGTTGTGAACACGTTGTGAATGGGATCGTCGATAAATTTGTTCCTGCTCATGAAAGGAGTAACATGCAACAGCCCAGCTCCCTTGTAGACGGATGGCTCCTGACTTCTTCCCCTGCAATAGACCCAAACTTCATGCCCTTGGGACGCCAGCCTGGGCGCAAGTTGCGAGACGCAACTCTCGAACCCACCATAGGCCGGCGGCAGTCCGCGAGTTCCCAAGAATAAGATTTTCAGAACGATACCTCCAATTCACCCAGTCTCAAATAACGCGCTATTTCCTGTACGAAATACTTCTTTGAAATAAGGACTTGACTCGAAAAGACGAATCTCACTCCCATGGGCTACCAGGTACCCGATAGGGTACTTGGTTAGGATCTGATACGCGCTTGTGCTGTTCGGCTGTTTGTACAGCTTTTCAGCATCCCGATAAATCTGGATGTAGCCTTGTGGGGCCGCGACACTTCCAAAAGATACTTTGTAGATGAAATGAGTATCCATAGAATATGTTTGAACCCACGTGGCTGTAGTATCTATATCTGCGTCATTTACAATAATCGAGTCAGAACTTGCGTTTCCCCTAAGCCACTGGCCTATTCTTACGTCGTCGGAGAAAAATTCTTGAGAAAATCGATACGGCTGAGAGACGCTAACACTGTTAGTGACTTGCACAGCTAAGAAGAGCATTGGAAGGATTATGACACCGAGCATAATCCCACCTCTGGCCGACATGATTGATGGTCCCTGTTTCGATAGCGTCCTGTACAGAACGGGCATTCGCTTGAATGCTTCGGATATAATGATCCCACCACCGATGCTCAAAGGCTCTGTCATCCTCCAAACGAACCTTTGAGGGTCCAAAACTGGCAGACCGATGAGTAAGGCGTTCGCAAGCAAGAGCAAAGCGGCAATCCAGGCTATCAGCAGCATGTGCGCTGGAGTGCGGTAGCGGAAACAGACAGCCAAACCCAGCAGCCCAAGGTAGAACAAGCCCGCGCCAATTACGATCGGGTATTGACTAAGAGGCTGGACCCACGGTTGCCATCCAGACGTTGCCAGTTGCGTCAGTGTATCTCTTCGCACGTAGGTGACGCTCGCCATGTAAGTGGTTGCAAGAATGAGAATTCCAAGCCAGAAGAGGATTTTTCTGTTGGTCGGGAACAGGCCTCCGAGAATTTGATTTAGCTCGGTGCGTGAGAAGACAAGCATCGCCGCCAGCCCAAAGAGGAGAACCACAGGTAGGATTACCGTCGCGAGTTGGTGGAACGGGATAACAGAGATGCTAGCAAGACCAAACGCATAACGGAAGTTTGTTTCATGCATGTCTATTTTGAGGAGCGAGTACAAAGATGTCAAGATCAAGAGATATCCGATTATGTCTGGAAGGTTGCCTCGCTGTATGTACCCGCCGGGATGGTAAGCGACACCTATCAGCGTCGCGGCCAATATGGAGGAGGCGATAGACTTCGTGGCCCTCCAGGTGAACAACGCGGAACCGAGGGAGATACCGGATGCGGCGATCACTTCCGGAATCCAGGAGAAGCTCTCGATCGGAGCGCCATTGATCATAAAGAACTCCGCCAGCATCGCGTGCGACCCGAAAGTGAACTTTACAGCTTGATCCAGGGGCTCGACCACGAAATAATTCGGCAGATGTTGTGTTGTTATGATCACCTTGGCCCAGTATACGTGGACACCCAGGTCGATTGAGTAAATGCCAATCGCACCAATCCAGTTATACAATGTCAGCGCGATTCCCACCACTGCAAGAATCGCGATGGGCTGGCCGAGGACATGTCCTAATCGACGGGGTAGGGAGCGAAACATGTCGATGAGCGCGGATGAATTAGTCCGTTTGAGCAGGGGCAGCAGTCCGTAGCCATCGAAGAGTATCAGACTTACAAGAACGGTCGTAGTTTGTATCCCAACCGTCCATGAGAGTAGAAGGGCTAATGCGGGTAAAAGAGTGAAACTTAGCGACAAACAATAGAACAATGTTTCGAATAAATTCGTGCATCGCAGGCGACAGATTCTTAGAATTGTTAGACCCGGAAGAAAGAAAGTCAGTAAGATAGAGACAGGCAGGCTGAAGAGAACCTCGTACAGAGACTTTCGTTCTCCGCTTGGTTAGACTAGCGGGTAGCGGGCTTCGGACTTCGGCCGGTCCGACAGCTGAGCCCGAAGGTTGCTACGAATCCAAACGCTCCCACTGAGGCAATCGCAGGCCCGTCCACGACAGCGACATGTCCTGCCAGGTTAATCAAGAGCGCAGCAATCACTGGAAGAGCGACGAGAGAGAGCCAGAGCAGCTTCCTAGCTGGGAAGCGTTTGTGCTTGGCTTGCGACCGGACCAAAGCGAGCAGGACCTGGATCGTATGATTGACCGGATTGAAGGTTGACGTATCGCCTTCGTAGGTGACTCGTATACTGCGCTCTGCAATTCGACTCTCTGACTTGGCAAGATCGATTATAATTTCTGAATCTACTCCCATCCCTTTCTCCGCGATTGATAGTCTTGAGGCCGCACGAGCTGAATACGCCCTGAATCCGCTTTGAGTGTCTCGGATGAGGGTCCGAGCCGCAAGGTTGGTGAGAATGTTAAGGAGCGCGTTCCCTATGACCCTGTGAAGGGGGACGTCGTTGCCGTTGTTGAATCTCGACCCAATGACCACGTCCGCCGATCCATCGATGATAGGACCTAGTACCCTCGGTATATCGGCCGGATCATGCTGTCCATCGCCGTCTAGGGTCACTACGACATCTGGGCTCAGCTTCGAGGCTTCTCGGAAGAGAGTGCTAAGGGCCGCGCCCTTACCCATAGTTCGTGAATGCCTGAACACTATCGCTCCCATAGACAACGCTTCCTCCGAGGTCTCGTCAGAGGATCCATCGTCGCACACCAATACGAACTCGGAATATCTCTTGGCCTCCTTTACAACAGGGCCTATCGCTCCTGCTTCGTTGAGCGCTGGGATGCAAACGATCACGGATACTTGGGGAGCTTTGACGCGCTCAAGCTCTTGTCTGGAAGTTTCGACGGTAATGACTTCTGTCAACTAAAATTTGGGCCTCGATGAAGTGGACTCTTCCTAGACAGTTTTGGCAGTGGTGGCGCGGACGGTATTTAATCATTATATAACTTGACAGAATCTTCGTTGCGTTATTGTTGGCGTTTATTCTAGAAAACGAGAGTTGCCAGATTTGGATGCCCGGCAATTCCTCTTTCCGATGTATTGACTTCCGGTATAACTCTTAAGAGTCGGATTTAGCACCTAAAAAAATAATTTCAGGTCGACGTGTCGGAAACTGAAGTGTGCCCGTATCGTTTAGTTTCTACCTACTGTTCGATATATGTGTTCTAGAAGATGTTTCTCATTCTCGTAACTCCTCGACGCTTTCCCCAAGCTCTGCATTGGAAGAATTCGTGAATCATACTGCGGAACGTGTTGAGTTGTTGTATAACTCTTAAGAGCGGTCGGCTGTCTCGAACACTACAATTAAGCGAGAGCTGAAAGTTGCCGGCAAGGTCGACGGGGGCGATGGTTACTAGGATAAAGGCTGTCTTGCCCCTAAGGGTTCTCACTCGATACTCCCGTCGATTCATTCGCGGGTCGAATGAACCCGCCGGTCCCCTGACTCGCATAGGAATGGCATTCTCAGCATTCTTCATGATCGGCGTAGGAAATTGGATTTTCGCATCATTCACCGGACCGATCGCTTTGACATCCCTCGCGCTCGTATGCCCTGCGCTGATGATCTTGTTTTTGGCATGGCGAAGAAATGTTAGTGCCGGGCGGGCGAATCTAATCACCCTTTCATGTCATCTCTGTGCCCTCTTGACGTTCTACTTTCTCACGACCCGTTTCCTTAGCGTCGTGTACTCTACTGATAGTATCATCGGGACCTATATGGGAGTCGTCAGAGTATTGCACTTGCAAAATCCCTATCTATACTCGATCAAGCCCTTCCTTGATCAGTTTGGGCTTCCTCCCTCGTTCTATACTCCAAGGGTTGACGGCTCGTTCGAGTTCCACCTCAACTATCCGGCGGTGAACTTTCTCTCGTTCGCGCCCCTCTATCTGCTGGGCATACACGATCTTCGCGACGGAGTTCTGTTGTTTCACCTGTTATCGTTACTGGTGATCTTCTGGATCATGCCGGGACGATTCAAAGCATTGAGTCTCGCTCCGTTCACATTCTATTTCCCATGGGCAATCGCGGGCAGTCTTACTGACAGCGTCTGGGCATTCGCCCTACTGCTAAGCGCCGTTACTTGGTACAAGAGTCGGAAGGCCAGCTTCGGCTTCCTAGGCTTGGCCGGCGCCTCGAAACAGTTAGCGTTCCTAGTTTTGCCGTATCTATTGGTACGGAATTGGCGCGAGACTGAAGGGTCGAGGCTTAGGAGTAGTACGAGAATGATTGCGTACTTGTTTGCGGGCTTTTGGATCCCGAACCTGCCATTTCTCTTATTCTCCCCGCATGATTGGTGGGAGGGAGTTGTGGCGCCATATCTGCCCGGTACAACGCCTCAGATAATGGGAGGAATAGGACTCTCGGAGATATTGACTAGTATGGGGTTGAATCCTCCATCATCAGTGTTCTTCCTACTGATGGGATTAGCTTTTGCGGGGTCGTTGTTCGCTTATGGTAGGTGGTTTGGAAGGATAAAGAATCTCGTATGGCTTCTTCCAGTGTTCATCCTATACTTCTACTATCGATCCTTTCCGAACTACATCTTCTTCTGGCTAATTCCTGCGATTCCTGACTTGGCTCGGATGAAGGTGAATCCATTCGGTCTTAGACCGTCGATATCTTCGATGCCGACTATCCACCTTCCGGGGAGGATTCCACGATTCTTCCATGGAGGAATCATGCCCTCGGTGATGCTTGGCCTTGTTCTCACTACCGCATTCGTCGGGGCTTCGGGGGCGTATATTTCACGAAATTCCGACTACAAGGTCACTGTCCATGTTGACAGTATTGGCGATCCCGATTCGTTAGGTGTAGGTACTCTGATGAAGGTAACAGTGTCGAATATCGGGACGGACCCCGTCTTCCCCGTGTTTTATGTCAAGTTCTCCATCCAGCCCTTTCTCTGGTCCAGCCTGAATGAGACCCGAGTCTTGAAGCCGGATACTAGTGCGTCGTATACGATTGTTCCCTCAGATCCAGTCGCCGCGGTCCCGAGTAACGGGCAGTTCCACCTCTGGGTTTTTGACTCGACCACTGGTAATCTGGTTGGGCAGTCCCAATTGACGACGGTAAAATTATCGGATCCGACCGTGTTGAATCCAAAGTTCAGATGGTGGACCCTTGACCTTTCGACTGGGGTGAAGGTTCCGTATGGCTGGAAGCTGGAGACGTCCGATGTTAACATGGTCGATTCCGGGATAGCAGGATTGGATCAGAACTGGACGGCCGGTGTCAGGTTGAAGTTGAACTACACCGCGACGACCCAAGGAGTGGCCCATATGGCCCTGGTTCAGAAAGTTGCTGGCAATGTTACTGTCATTGAGGTGGCAATCGAGCGTCAATTCTCAGGCATCAGGAATCAGACGAACACTGGAGTGTTTGGTGCGACGCTAACGGATGGGAATCATGTGTTGGACCTTGTGTTCTCAGATGCCGTCACGCAACAGACCGTCCGGGTTTTTGCCGAGAATACGACTGTAACCCTTCCATTACCGACTGCGTCTCTGACTTGGATGACGCTGGAGGTGGCGAGCTTCTGGACATCCCAGGGTTGGGGGGTGCCGAAGCAGTTGTCTCTAGGTTTCTTCATTCAAGCCAGCAGCAGCGGGGTCTACTATGCTCAGATTGGAGAGATACTAAAAGGTCCCCGCGTTCGGACCCAGTAGAGGCATTCGTAAATCTCGTCTTAGATCTCGCCGGGAACGTTAGCAAGGACTGGTCAGGTTCGCAATTATCATAAGATACAATACCGAGGGTAGGTTCAGCGTTGGATGAGAAGCTGTGAAGGGCATAGTCCTCCATGGCGGTGCCGGGACCAGGCTTCGCCCGTTAACCCATACTGGGCCGAAGCAACTCATCCCAATAGCTAACAAGCCAGTATCCCGTTATGCAGTGGAAGATCTTCTCGCCTGTAGCATCGATGAGATCGCCTTCGTGCTTGGAGACACTCATCCTGATCGAGTGAGGGAGTATTATGGCGATGGGTCCAAGTTCGGGAAGAAGTTCCAGTATGTTGACCAGGGGGCCCCTCTTGGGATTGCGCACGCTGTTGGCTTGTGTCGTGATTTCGTAGGTAGTGACTCGTTCATCGTTTACCTTGGTGATAATCTGATCAAAGGGGGGATCACTGAGTATGCGGACGAGTTCCGCAGGTCAGATTCTGACGCGATGATTCTCCTGACAAAGGTGAAGGAGCCGTCGAGGTTTGGTGTTGCCAGTTTTGATGGGAAAGGGAAATTGATTGGGCTTGTGGAGAAGCCGAAGAAGCCGCCGAGTAATTTTGCGTTGACCGGGATATACATGTTCAAGCCGATCATTTTTGATATGATTAAGAAGTTGAAACCGTCCTGGAGGAATGAGTTAGAGATCACAGAGGCGATACAGATGCTCCTTATGGACGGTGGAAGAGTAAGTCACCACATTGTAGAGGGTTGGTGGAAGGACACTGGGACGCCGGAGGACATACTTGAGTCGAATCGGCTCATACTAGACGAACAAGGTTCTAAGATTGATGGAGTAGTGGAGAATGGAGCTTCGGTCCAGGGACGTGTCGTAATTGGTAAGGGGTCTAGGATCTTGCAGGGGGCAAAGATTCGGGGTCCATCGATAATAGGAGAAGACACTGTTTTAGACTCTGGAGTATACGTTGGGCCGTACACTAGCATAGGGAATCATGTGACGATCAAGCGTGGAGAGATCGAAGATTCGATAATAATGGATCATTGCACTATCGACGCTCCCTATAGGATAACGAGCAGCATAATCGGAACCTACACAACAATACGCGATAGTGGAAGCCATACTCCCAAGGGCATACGATTGACCCTCGGGGAAAACTGCCAACTTGACCTCTAGAAATTATTGAGGGGTGAGCCGGATTTGGATAGGCTGGTTGTGACCGGTGGACTAGGGTTCATCGGAAGCAACTTCATCCACCACATCTTGTCGAGCCGATCAGACGTTCGAGTTGCAAACGTGGATTATGAGGGACCGAGCAGCAATCCCTCAAACACCGCAGACCTCCGCAGGAACAAACGCTATCGACACCTGAAGGGCAATTTAGCCGAGCCTCGGATTGCAAAGTGGGTGGCGAAGAATGCTGATCTGGTGGTTCATTTTGCAGCTGAGACTCATGTGGATCGAAGTATTGCGAACCCGAGACCGTTCCTTGAGAGCAACATTCTCGGGACTTACAATCTCGTTGACGCCTTGAGAAACGGCAAGATACAACGTCTTGTCCACATATCGACCGACGAAGTGTACGGGTCAGCAAATGATGGGGAATCTTTCGACGAGGAGTCTCGACTCGATCCTTCTAGCCCATACTCTGCGACCAAGGCCGCAAGCGATCAATTGGTCAACGCTTGGATAAGGACGTACAAGGTGCCGGGAATGATCTTACGGTGCACGAATAATTATGGTCCCTACCAGCATCCAGAGAAGCTAATTCCTAAGACGATCATTCGAGGATTGAACGATTTGCAAGTACCCTTGTACGGTGGTGGCACACAAGTCCGAGACTGGATTTATGTCATCGATTTCTGTACTGCCATTGAGAAGGCGCTCGAGAAGGGCGAGGTTGGCCAGACCTACAATGTTTCAGCTGAGAACGAGCTCACGAACAAAGAGGTTGTCCAGCGAATATTGCGACAGATCGGAAAGCCGTTGTCACTGATCGTATCGACGGAGGATCGCCCTGGGCATGATGTGAGGTATAGTCTTTCGTCAGAGAGGGCCCGTGCGAAACTAGGCTGGAGGCCGAGGCACGAGTTCGAGCATGCCTTGGGTTTGACCGTCAAATGGTATCTAGAGAATGAGCCATGGTGGAGGCCCATGGCTACTAAGAAGATACTTTCTGCCAGGCCTTGGAAAGAGAGATGGTAGTCTCACGCGCATACTGGTAACCGGATCCTCCGGCTTGCTTGGCAACAAGATAGTCGAGCACGCGATCGCAAAGGGGCACGAGGTGTACTCGACATACCAGCACAATCCACCTAGACTCGGCGTTCCTTTAGTGTTGGATCAGACGATTCAGGCTGAGGTAGAGAAGGTGGTCTCGTTGGCTTCGCCGGACGCTATCGTGAATTCTGCCGCTTTGACGGATGTTGATCTTTGCGAGGAGCTGCCGGAGATGGCCAGATTCGTGAACTCGATATCTGTTTCACATCTAGCCAGTTCGGCCAGCGCACACAAGGCATTCCTTGTACAGGTTTCGACGGATTACGTGTTTTCCGGCGAGAAGGGCATGTACTCTGAGACTGATGCGCCATCGCCCGTCAACGAGTATGGTCGATCGAAACTGGAAGGCGAGGAGATGGCTAGGTTGGCCGGTGATGGTAATTGGTGTGTTGCCCGGGCCAGCGTTGTGTATGGCTGGGGCCGTCCCCAGAGAGGAAATGCTGCTACATACGTCTACGATAAGCTATCGAAGGGCGAGCAGATCCGAATGGTGCAAGATCAATACTGCAGTCCTACATACAATGACAATCTCGCCAGGATGATACTCGAAATTGTAGAGAAACGAGTCTTGGGAGTAATTCATACTTCTGGCGCTACCAGGATCAACAGGTATGACTTTGCAGTCTTGTTGGCCAAGGCGCTAGGATTGGATGCCAATTTGATTGTTCCAGTGGAATCGGCGAGCCTTCAGTGGAAAGCAAAGAGGCCACGGGACTCTTCCTTAGATGTCAAGAAGAGTTCAGACATACTCGGGGAGAAGCCGGTGTCCGCGCCGGAGGGTGTCAAGAGCTTCTCTGAGGAAGCTAAGGCACGACCCAACAAGACCCCATAAGCGACGCTACTTGTGCGGTGGCTTGTTCCAGTCGAAAGGTTCGGACGTTCGAGGATCGATGATGGTCTGGTCGTTCCAAGCTCTTCGTTCCTCATCCGGATTCTTCAGATCATAGAGTCGGTTCACACAGTAAACCGTCAGAGACGGTTTGTACCCTAGGGTCTTGGTTCCGTGCCAATAATGCCCGGGTATCCGGACCACCTGCAATTTCTCACCACTTGCCACCAACTCGTCCAGTTGTCCCTTTGTAGGGGAACCAGGCTTGTCGTCGTATGCACAGATCTTCAGGGCGCCGTCGAGGACGATGAAATAGTCGACTTGGCCACGGACATGGCGGTGCCAGCCTCTGATCATCCCTGGATAGCTGTAGGAGAGGTTGGCCTGGACCATGCTGTCCTCGCCTAGGAGGTCTCTCCAGTCGTTTCTTAGAATCTCGGCAAAGTAACCTCGCTCGTCAATGTTCTTCCTGAGGTCGAAGACCTGTACGCCTGGCAGCATGTTTTCGTCGAAAAGTTACGAGCAGTATTTAACGTGGCAACGCGATTTACGATGGTCGATATTACGGTGAAACCTAGTTTTGTGCACGCTTGAAGACTATAGTCATCTCGCTATGATACCCTACTGCCGGAATCTACTAGTGACCGAGTTGGTTCAGTGGCATAAATGGTATCTGCCTCAGAAATCGATTGATGGAAAGACTGTACTTGACGTAGGAGCCGGATGCGGGGAAACGGCTTTCTTCTATCTGAAGCACGGCGCGAAGCATGTCATATGTGTCGAGCCGCCGGGAGAGGCACTTCAGATGCTCAAGAAGAATTTTGGTGGCGACTCGAGAGTGACCATAGTCGAGTCCTCGGTTGACATGATCAAATCCGATATTGAGGGTGCGGAGCTCGACGCGGTTTTCGAGATCCATTTTCCTGTGAAGTTCGAGAAGATCGCTGAGGGCAGTGACCCGCATGCCTCTATTTGGAGGATCAAGAAGAAGTGAACATCGCTTTCCTGGCTTAGTTTAAAGGTCGTGCGGGCCATTCTCAACGCTCGGAGCAAACTTACAAGACAAATCCTCGTTAACGACTTAACGTCAGTAGCCACCGTTCGAGAATCCTGGAGCTACTTTCTGACGCGCTAAATCTTATCAGTTAACCATCTTGGCCGTGAGCAGGGAAGAGTAGAATCAACAAATGCCGACCGGCTCGCCAGATGCATCGTTCTGGAAAGGTAAGACCGTGCTAGTAACTGGTACAACTGGTTTTGCCGGAGGCCACTTGGCGGAGCTGCTGAACGGTCTTGGAGCAGAAGTTCGATGCTTTGTCCGTTCTCCCCATGGTATGACCCTTCACCTGGGTCCCAAATCTAAGACAGTGGTCGGGGACGTGCAGGATTACCAGAGCTTGTTCGAGGCGTTGAAAGGTGTCGATGTCGCTTTTCATCTAGCGGCTACGACGATTATTCCAGAAACGAGGGCGAAGGTGTTCAACACTTTTGCGGTCAACTCTCTGGGAACCTTGAACTTCTTGATGGCCGCTCGTGAACGACAAGTGAAGAAGATGGTTTACGTTAGCACGTGTCACGTCTATGGGAAGCAGGATCATATGCCGATTAACGAGGAGCAGCCCGCCCATCCAATCGACATCTACTCGGCTAGTAAACTCTCGGGAGAGAGTCTAGCACTATCGTTTGCAGAGATGTATGAGATGGACATCAGCATCTCAAGAGCGTTCAACCATTTCGGCCCCAGACAACGTCCAGAATTCTTGATCGCTTCCATCATAACTCGCCTGTTGAATAGGGAGCCATTGGATATGGGCAACCCTAATCCCACTCGAGACTTTGCCTACGTGGAAGATATTGTCCGAGGATACGCGCTGTTGGCCGAGAAAGGGAAGAGGTCAGAGATCTATCATTTTGCCAGTGGAAAGGAGAGGTCTGTTGGACAGATTATGGATGAGGTCGTAAAGGTCAGCGGGTTGAAGCCTGAGATTCACTGGAATCCTGATGCTCGCCGTGTCGATATCCCAAGGAGCTGGGGCGATTTTTCCAAGGCTCGGAGAGAGTTGGGTTGGGAGCCCAAGGTAGGTTTTGAGGATGGGCTTAAGCGAGCATTCGCCTGGTACCGTTCTGAGATGAAGCGAATACCGGTAGACGCCGAATAATGTCCGAGACACTCGACAGGGTACGTCCCTACATTCGAAAGCATTTCCAGGCCAGGGACAAGCATGAGTTTGTCCCTGGCAAAACAAAGATTCCACTAATTATTCCCAGCTACGGAGCAGACGAGGTAGAGGAGGCCTTGGAGTCCATGCTTTCCACCTGGGTGACCATGGGAAAGAAGGTGAAGCGATTTGAGGAAATGTTCGCAGAATACTTGGGGTCTAAGCACGCGGTCATGGTGAACTCAGGCTCCTCAGCCAATCTACTAACGCTATCTGTATTGACGAATCCATTGCTTCAGGATCGAATAATGCCCAGGACAGAGATCATCACGCCCGCAGTGACCTGGGCGACAACCGTGTATCCGATCGCGAATGTTGGTTGTACGCCTGTTCTCGTGGATGTCAATCCGGAAACTATGAACATCGAGCCTGAAGAGGTAGAGACGGCGATCGATCCACAGACCAGCGCTATAATGCCAGTGCACCTTCTAGGATGCCCATGTGAAGTAGACGAGTTAGCGAAGATTGCCAGCGATCATAATCTGTACCTCCTGGAAGACTCTTGTGAGTCCACCGGAGCCGAGTACAAGGGTCGAAAGGTCGGAACTTTCGGGGATATGGGCACGTTCAGCTTCTTCATGTCCCACCACATATCGACGATCGAGGGAGGTATGGTTGTTACAGATGACGACGAGTTCTACGAGTATCTGAAGGCGATGCGGGCCTTTGGTTGGATAAGAGACCTTAGAGAGGGTCAGAAGCACGCTATGGAACATAGTGGGATTGATCCACGGTTCCTATTCGTGACCTATGGCTACAACTTTCGACCTACAGAGGTTCAGGGCGGGTTTGGAATTCATCAAATCGGGAAGCTGGACGGGTTTATCGATATCCGACGGGAGAACGCAGCCTATTGGGACAAGAGGCTATCAAGCTACAAGGACGTTCTTATGACGCCGAGAGAACCGGCCGGGACCAAACACGTTTACTTTGGATACCCACTGACCATCCGTCCCACCGCCCCGTTCAAGAGAGAGGACCTGGTTGGCGTCATGGAGAGGGTGGGTATAGAGACGCGTCCTATCATGGCAGGCAACATGGCTGAACAACCTGTGATGAAGCAGTTGCCTTACAGGGTTGTTGGCGACCTGAGCAATTCTCGGATGATCATGAGGAATTCTTTCTTCTTTGGAAACCATCAGGGGATCGGCGAGGAAGAAAGAGAGTTCATAGCCGACTGCATTAGTGGATACATAGATTCTGTCTCCAAGAAATGATCTGACAGAGGGGAGAAGTCAGTAGTGAAGCAGGCCGTCGTAATTCATCCTAGGTTTACAGTTTACGGCGGTGCAGAGATAATCGCTCTGCACATCATGAAAACTCTTCAGGAGCTCGATTATGAGGTCTCGATCGTAACCGACAACTACAACCCGGCAGACATTGAACGCAACTTTCGAATGGGCAAAGTTTTAGAGAATACTAAGCCCATCCTCGTCCCCCCTTTCAAACCCCGCCTCTCCAGATTCCTTGCACTTCAACACCTCAGATACAGCGAAATAGTCATGAGGGTTCTGAGTGGCTTGCACCCTGACCTCGCGTTCAGCACTCAATCAGTAATCTACCACATTCCAGATGTGAAGACGTTCCAGATTGTTTACGACATGGCCGATTTGTTCGAGATCGTACCTGACGGTGGCCCATTGTCTTCCGTCTGGAAGAAACCATACTACATGCTACTTCGTAGGCGGCTTAGTCCGGAGAGTTTGAGTAATCGGTATTTCGTTCCGCTATCTCACGCCTTGGAAGAGCGTCTAGAAAATCTTGGTTTTCCGCATTCCGCGGTCGTCTTTCCGCCCTGTGATATGATCTTCAAAGCGAGACCCAAGAAGAAGCAAGTTTGCCTGGTCACGAGGGTCGCCCCACAGAAGAATGTGCACGAGTTCATGCTCATTGCCCAGAGGCTCCCAGAATACAGATTCATCTTGGTCGGAGCCGAAGCGGATAAAGACCCTCGTTATGCTCGGAGCGTCCTCTCAATCAAACCTCAGAATGTTGAGTATAGTGAGACTAGGATACGGGATCGACCCGAACTCATTGAAGAGAGCAAGGTTTACCTCTACACCAGCCGTGAACCGGGCATAGGTATTTCTCTAGGTCAGGCCATGGGCGCAGGCTGCATCCCGGTGACTCCTGCCTGGGGCGGTGGGGCAGAGATGATCGCTCAGACTGGCGTCGGATACACCTATGGTTCACTTGACCAAGGCACTGAGGTCGTACGAACTGCCTTACAAAGTGAAGCGCACCGCGATGGTGTGGCGAATATCTCGGAAAGAGCTCAGGTCTTCTCCTCAAAGAACTTTGGGATGAGGATCGAACAACTGGTTAAGCATATTCAGGGTTCGGCATGAGGATTTCAATCGGCGACAAAGGCAGTCTGTGATTTGACGAAAAGAGCGCTGGTAATTCACCCGGTAATGGACTATCATGCAGGCGGTGAACTAATGTGCATTTACGTTTGCAAAGCTCTCCAAGAATTGGAGTACGAGGTGTTGCTCGCTTCACAAACGTTTCAACCATCTGAGTTCGAAAGACTCTATGGAATGGGAGACATAATGGAAAATTGCACCCAGCTGCAAATACCGAAATTTAAGGCAGTATTGCCACGTTTGCAGAGTTCGCAGAGACTCCTCTATTCGCTAAGGGTTTGGCCGATTCTCGCTGGAACGAGTGTAGACGTTGCCTTCAGTACACAGTCATCCCCGTTCTTCGTTCGAAGCAAATCAACGTTTCATTTCATATACGATATCTCGAACTTGTTTGCATATCCGCCAGATGCCAGTCCGCTCATATCGTCTAACAATCGGCTCAAGAAGCCGTACGACGCATTCCAGCAGAAGACGAGAGAGGTTCTATGGAGAAAACGATTTTCTCCGCCTTCGTGGTTCTTCGCAACGGGAAGCAAGGTGCTGGGAGATCTGCGTGGGAAGGGATATGGGAATTCTTCCCTGCTATATCCTCCCGCACGAACGATGTACGGCCCTATTCTTCCAAAGAAACGGCGAGTGATTCAAGTGGCAAGAATTATTCCCGACAAAAGATTGGAGATGTTTTTTGACATTGCAAAACGACTGCCTGAGTACGAGTTCCTACTTCTGGGGAGGAATTCACTCCTAACACAAGAGGAATTTCCGGGCTATTCCAAGTCGCTTCTGGAGACTGTTCCTGACAATGTTGTCTACATCGAGTCTCCCCTTAGACAACGGCCTGAAGTTCTACAAGAAAGCAAGGTTTACCTTTACACTGGAAACGAACCTGGGATCGTATTGTCTATAATCGAAGCTATAGCTGCGGGTTGCGTGCCCCTCTCTCCTCCTCGCGTTGGCGCGGCTGATATCATAGACGCCTCAAAAGCTGGATACATTTACGAAAATATCGAAGCCGCCTGTCGGATCATTCGAACAATAATGAAGACAGACTACTCAGACGAAACCGTGAACGAGATCTCGAAGAAGGCGGATCTATTCAGTCCAGAAGTCTTCGAGAGAAATATCCAGGGCTTAGTGCGGCAATGAAATGTGAAAACGGGTTCCGCTAAGTGCAAAGGGAAGCGTATTTACTTGGGAATTTTTGAGCACCTCCATTCTGGCGCAATTGAAACTTTCAATCCTTTGGCGAGGATTAGTGAAACCAACAACTCCCGCATGGTTATTGCGTAAGTACTGGAACTTGACGGTGGGACGACTTGTTCCTGTTAAGTACACTAGTGTCGAAGGAATCCGGTTCTACTTCCTACGTCAGGGTTCGCCACCCCAGTTTCCCGAGGTTCTTTCTAAGCAAGGAGTAGAGTTTCACGAAAAGGTTGCCTCGGTCTCGGGGGAAACGGCGATCGATGTTGGAGCAAACATTGGATCCTACACGCTAAGGCTTGCTCGAAGATTCAGACTGGTGTTCGCTTTCGAGCCCAACCCGCTCGTTAGCCGGGTCCTGAGGATTAACGTGGCCGCGAATAAGTTTACTAACATTCGGGTTCATGAGGTTGCTCTGTCCGATAAAAGTGGATTTTTGCCGTTTTACCTCGATTCGCGAGGAGAAGGACATAGCAGCTTGAACCCGCATCATTATGATGCCGAGTACGACGTGGTGAAGCAGGTCAATGTCATGAAGCTCGACGAATTCTTGAATGACATTGGAAGAGTGGATTTTGTGAAAGTGGACGCCGAGGGGTTTGAGCTCCAAATCTTGAAGGGTGCGAGACGACTCATAGACAGGTTCAGACCAATCCTTGCCATCGAGGTTCATTGCCTGAGAGTCCCGAAACTAAATCACTCGTGCTCTTGCGACACGTGCTCGCTTCTGGTCGGTTCGGATTACGACGTAGAGGTCATAGGAGAATCCCGGTCAATGGGACCGGTTCATTGGACTTGGGCCAGGCCTGTATTTCCGCGTTCTCTCTAAGACGTCAAACGATTCGTCGCCTCAATCTGGCCTTCCTGACGAAACTTGATAGTTTGCGCTTAGCATAAAGTGTCCCGTAGATTCTGGGTCTGTTCATCAGAAACCAATTCCGAATTGAGCTTATCTCTGCTTCTACTTCCTGAGTCATCACATCAGTCACTCTCTCAGGTGCATGTATGTCCTTGAACGACAATGTCTCAGTTAGGAAGTACGATGTCTGGCGCTCCGCTGCTTTCATGAAGAGGGCCCAATCAGATGACATTATGTCTCGAAGGGGAAAACCTTGGGTTCGAGCGAAGTGCGTCGAGACTATGCCCGAAGACGCGTGAATGAAGTTCCACCCGTAGAGTTTGACCGCGACATTGGGGGGCGGAATTAGGCCCCCTTTGAATGGTTGCGGGAATACTTTGAATTCTCTCTCGTTTGCCTCAGCCCATCTGTCCCAACTCAGCCCAATGCCATTGTGATTCCAGGTCTCCACGTGTCTTTCAAGCCTCCTTTTTGCCCAATAGTCGTCGCTATCCAAGAGGGCGAGAAGCTTACCCTTTGCCAGTACCGCGCCTAGGTGCCGAGCTTCGGTCAGACCTACCTCACCCCTATTCACGAAGATAATTCTGGAGTCGAGCGTTGTTAATTGGCGAACTGCCTCTTTCTCCTTTGAGGGAGTATTGTCAAGGATGAGTAATTCGAATTCAGGAAATGATTGATCTATAACGCTCAAAATCGCTCTCCTAACAAAACTAACCCGTCCCCGAGTGGGCATCACAACAGAGACGACTGGTTTCATGTCATAGGCTCCTCCGACCCAATTGCCCTTGTCGAGACGAAGTTTCGTCGCTTTTTTCTCAAGAATCTTACTAATGTCTTCTCGATGGAGTGCCGTCTATTATTCGAAACTGGGGAAGAGGGACTATGAACTTGCCGCCGGATGCGAGGTATTCACTCTCTTCTTTCCTAATTTCGTCTAGGAAGTGATGTGGCAATATGAGGAAGTAGTCCGGCCTATCTAATCGGGCCTCTTCCTTTGGCACTATCGGTATGAAAGTCCCCGCAGTTTTTCTGCCCCATTTTTCGGGATTGGCATCTGTCGCTTTTCCGATTAGCGTGTGGTCAAGCCCGCAGTACTGGAGAATCGTGTTTCCTCGGTTCGACGCACCGTATACATAGATGGTCTTCCCCTGCTTGACTTCCTGCACGACAAACTCGCGCAATTGCGATCCGATCCTGCCGATATTCGCGGCGAACTTCTCATATGTAGCGTGTTCATCCAGTGCCAGCCGGGCTTCATGCTTCTCCATCCTGCCCACGCTGTCTCCGACGGGAAATCGTCCTTTATGGCCAATGAATGTCCTAAAGCTACCTCCGTTCACGTCGTTAGTGTCAACCTCGAATACTTGCAGTCCGTGACGGTCTAGGAGCTTCCGCATTGTTCCCAAGGAATAGTATTCTAAGTGTTCATGGCCAATGTTGTCGAAACCGTTGTGCTCCAGCATAGTTGCTAGGTAGTTCTGTTGAACGACCCATACTCCATCAGGAGCTAAGATGCGTGCGATGTCCGTGACGAAACTGTTGGGGTCCTCTAGGTCGTAGAACATGGCGACGCTGGTTATGATCTTGGCCTTTGTTTCGCCGAATTTATGTGTGTAGGTCCTCGCATTGAAGAAGTCGTGAAAGATCCAGCTAGTACCTTTTTTAGCCTCGGGGACCAGATTCTCAGCAGGTTCGAATCCCACCAACATGAGTCCCGGTGTGTCGTATGAACGGAGGAGAGTTCCGTCGTTGCAACCAATATCGACAACGATGTCATTGTACTTTGGTCGGGCCACTTCACAAGTTTTGATTGCCAGGTCCGAAAGGGCTCGTCGCATGGTTGGGCTAATCCCTGATTTGTACCAGTAATGCCGGTAAAGACTCGCTCTGGAAAAAGTATGTCTTAACTGAATAAGTCCACAACTCTGACACCTAACTAGTTCCAATGGTGCTTTGGGACTGGTTCCCTCTGCGGTGATGAAATCCGGGACGTACTGCTCTCCCAGAGACAAGACACTGTCTAGCTTTGCTGACTTGCATACCCGGCAAGCCTTGATTGCGGTGACGCTAGGACCTGTCATTTTCGGTACGAGAAGCTTCGAGCTCTCTTGTATTTTTGCCGTTCGTCGTGTAGGACCTGATGGCGATGGCCTACCGTGGCTCACTTCTGAACTCGAGGAGTTTGGACGAAATCATCACTCGTTCGTCCGAGTCTATAAGAATGACTTGTGCAGTGAAGACTTGTACAAGTGGCTTCGCAAATTGCCCGTTGATCTAGGCGCGAAGGACAAAGAGGCCCTAGTTATTCATCCTAAACTATCCGTTTACGGTGGAGCCGAGTACCTTTGTCTATACGCATGCATGACTTTACAAAAGCTGGGTTACCACGTAAACCTCGTCTCGGACGATTATGACCCTACACGAGGACAGTCTCTTTTCGGAATGGGAAATGTCCTATCTGAATGCAGTCACATCTCTCTCCCGGTCACTAGGTTAAGAGTCCTCAACAGATTCCTGCCCCTACAGAGACTTCTGTACACTTGGAAGTTAGCAAGGTTCGCTAATTCACTGAATAAGATCGACGTTTCAATAGTGTTTAGCACTCAATCCTCGATCTTCGCATTCCCAGGTAAAAGACTGTACCATTTTGTCTATGAAGTCTCAGACTTGTTCTGCTACCCGATGCCCATAGCAAAAGGAGCTGTTTCCCGCGGTGGGAGGGCAAAACGAGCCTATTTCGCCTTTCTAAGATTTGTCTACAATGCAAAAGCCGGCTCTCCATCTCCTCTCTGGTTCTTTGTCACAGGCCAGAGTGTACTAGAGAAGCTCAAGAGTATGGGTCACGAGAATTCATCATTCTTCTATCCTCCAGCGAGAATGTTCAATCTGAAACTTCCAAAGAAGAAACAGATCGTCCAAGCCTGCAGAATAGCTCCTGAGAAGAGGCTGGAGTTCATGTTCGAAGTTGCCAATAAGCTTCCGGAATACGATTTCTATCTTATCGGTAAGAATCTCCCAGAACATCTCGCATCAAACCCCGGATACTCAGACAGTCTATTCCGCGACAAACCAGCCAACGTTCACTATAGTGAAGCCTTGATCCGGGATCGACCTGAACTTTTGGAACAGAGCAAAGTCTACTTCCACACCGGATTGGAAAGGGGGATTCTCTTGATTCTAATCGAAGCAATGTCGGCAGGCTGTGTTCTCGTTGTTCCGGAAGATGGGGTCGCTGGGGAAGTCGTTAGGGCGGCAGGGGTCGGGTATCAATACCGCACAGTGCAAGAGGCTGTTGAGAAACTCAGGAATGCGATGGATGGATCGATACCTTGGACTCCCATGGAAATCTCTGAAAAAGCAGCGGAACTCGGTCCCAAGGGCTTCGAGGACATGATTACAAGGCTTGTCAAGCATGGTCCAGAGGCGGCCGTGAAAACTCAGATTTACAGTTCAATTACCAGACCCCGTTGACAAGGGCTCCGAGATTACTCGAAGCATATCGGATGTCTTTGTTCTTCAGCCCAGCGGCTGTCGCGACTGCCTTGCGGATGCCCCACTTGACAAGCTCACGTTTCGGATAGTATCTCCTCAAAATGTACGGCATGTATCTTCGTGATTCGTCCATCAATTTGTTATGGCCGGATCCATGGCGCTCGTGATAGACGATGCTTTCAGGAGAGTAGACCACTCTCCACCCGTTTTTTCTGGCTCTGTGGCAGTACTCGACGTCTTCGTAATAGAGAAAGAATCGTTCCTCCAATAATCCGATCTGTTCAATGAGAGGCCGTTTGATCAGGGCGCAGCCAAAGTTGCACGAAATCAGCTCAGTAAGATTGTCATATTGCCCATGGTCGATCTCTCCTTGACCCCTGTCTCCAACTGCATACGGCCAGATTTTGTAATCGTGTCCCGTGCTGTCTATCAATCTGTTGAATTGGAGGAGCTTCGGCGCTACAACCCCAATTTTTTTGTCTTCTTCTGCTTTTTCAATGAGTCTGGGCGCCCAGTCTTCAGTGACCTCACTATCGGGATTGACGAGTATGATGTATTTCCCCGTTGATTTCCGTATCAACATGTTGTTTGCCTTTGAGAACCCGAGATTCTCATTATCGTTCGAATGTTCTAGATGCTCGTAGTTTTCCGTGTGTTTAGCGAGACTTTCAACAAGTCTTGGTCTGTACTGATCGCTGTGATAGTGTACGGTCAGGATACTCGTTTCTGGTCTCGCGATAGCCTATCGTCCTCCTTACTCTGATACCTTGATATTGCCGACTTTACAGGAGTAGATAGAATTGCTTCCAGCCCTTGCCGAGAAACATTGTCGTCCCTGCCGGGACATCCCTCCAATGACCAAGGCTGAGGCTCAGAAACATCTTCTCAATCTACCCGGTTGGCTCCTATCCGATAACAAGATCGAGAAAGAATACAAGTTCAAAACTTATCTCGAAGGCCTTGACTTCGCCAACAAGATTGGGCATATCGCTGAAGAACAAGATCACCATCCCGACATTCTCATCGGATGGCGTAGGGTAAAGCTCAGCTTGACGACCCATTCTATCAAGGGTTTGAGCGAGAACGATTTCATAATGGCCGCCAAGGCAGAGGAAGCTTATGGATGATCATCCGAGAAGATCACGGTCCACCTGACTCAATACCAAAGTGTCTCCGAATGATGGCTGCTCTCAACCGACCCGCCAAAATCCCAGTCAGTTAGGATCCAGTCCTTTCAGCCGCTAATACTCTTCTCTACACATTCTTAGAGCGGTCAAGCTTGGTGGGTCAACCCAAACCAAGGATTTTTCCGATAGTCTCCCTACGACAGCTAGAAACCACATGTCGAGAGCGAATTACTTTTTCCTGGCCAAGATAATGTCCTGACCAAAGCGGAGATTGCCCCCTCTGCCCACCCACCAACCGTAATGAACCGGCTCGACGATCTCAAGACCGGTATCCAGGTAGATAGTTTTCACATATTTCTCTTCGTAGGCGTTGGCGTATTCAGTAGGATTCTCCAGCTTCATCGATGTGCAAGGTCCCCGAATATCCTCTAACTCATAATCGCGCGATCCAGAATCAAGAAGACGCTTGGATTCTTGGTTGAGGAGATGATATGTGATCAAGCATCTGCCGCCCTTCCGCAGAACTCTTGAGATTTCCGACAGATAATGTTCTACGTCCTCTGGAATCATGTGAGTAAATACGGATACTAGGAAGACGAAGTCGAAAGATCCGTCTCCATAGGGGAACCTGTATTCTGAGGCGCTGAGCTTCCCGTTAGGATTGTACCCCTCGTTATGGACATTTGCGAGGCGAAAGTGGAAGTTCGGGTGCTTCGGAGTAATCTTATGTTGACACCAACCAATGCTCATTGGGACTATGTCGAAGCCTTCGTAGGTGCCTTTGTCGAGAAACCTGGTCAAGGGGACCGCGGTTCTCCCTATTCCGCAACCAACCTCAAGAATGCTCTCGTCAGGCTTGAGCTCTCCTATCTCTATCAAATTTTCAAAGACCCTTCGGCCTGCGGCGCTAAAACTGCTTACTTCTCCTCCCACACCTGCAGTTCGGAATAGATGCCAGGGAGGAGTCAGCTCACCCCTCCTCCGCAGAAGCCAGTTAGCGTAATCGGAGGTTAGGTTGTGGAAAGCTCGATAGTTTCCGCGTGTTCTTTGGCGAAATGTCTTCGGAATGCGTTTCCCAATTGATGTCGGCAACAGCCGTCGAAAACTCCGATGCTGAGATCTGGACTCAGTACGATTCAATCTCAAGTCTCGACCTAGTGTCCTTTGACGACGTGGAGCTTTTCTTACTTTAGTTCTTGCCAAGCTATGAACGTAGCTCCTTCGAAAATAGGATTGGGCGGGCGGAAGGATGCTGCAGAGTCTCCCGATTGAGAAAACTGGAAGGAGGGGAGTTAGTCGGAAAACCATGGTAGCAGAGAGTTGCCGAGCACCAAAGAAATCTAGCTAGTTAGGCTCTCGCTATTTTCAAGTGGTCCTCTATCCTCTTCAACCTATTATCCATACTCGTCAACCGATCCAGTATCTCCTTCAACAATCTCCCTAGCTCATCGGACATTGGAGTAACCGGTATCGGCGGTCTGAATGGCTGTGGAAAGGGCTCCACTGGTGGGCGCATCGGCTCCATCGGGGGTCTATATGCCAATCTGGGATCCCTCTATCGAGAACTTGAAACCAGGACTCTCATGAATCTTTGGCTAAGCTTGTAGTAGACGCCAATACCCATCTGATTAGCATCGCAACGAGCGAGAAAACAAAATTCAGATGCAGTAGTTGGGAGGATTCGATAGTTCTCTACTTCGTCTTGTGGAACAGGTGGAGCCCTCGTCTCCTCCAGTACACCATAATGCCTAGCAACCCCACAGCCAACACAGCCACTTCAACAAGAATGGATTGCCAGGTGAAGAGGAATGAGCAGCATGTGTCAGCCATGGTGGTAGCCTTCACAGTTAAGACCGGACCCCAATTTCCAGCCGCATCTCCGGCAGAAACTTGGAAAGTATACTCTGTACCCGGCGAGAGACCGGTCACCGTGAAATCGGTGAACGTTCCTGGAACGTACCCAACTATACTGGTTCCTTGGTATATCCGGTAGACCACAACTTGCTGATCATCCCTAGCCGGAGACCAAGTAAGAGTGAGACTACTAGCGGCAGGGCTTGCAGCTAATGCGGCTCCTGTGTTCCACGAAGGGGGAGAACTGTCCGCAGCAGCATTGTACGGTTTGGCGAGTGGATACCTGTCCCCGCCCATTGGTTGATCTATTATACCGTCAGGGTCTGGACAGATGTTCTGTGCGGGGCCACTGCAATTGTCAGGAGTTGAAGTGCCATAATAATTGCCGCCACTTGGGTATCCGTTGTCCAATTTGACATCGGCGTACCCGCCAAAGGCATTTCTTTGGACTTGGACCGGTCCACCCAGAAGGTTGTTGTGGTAGATGCTGACCCCGGTCCCGTTGGCGTACACAGTGTAATGGAAAGTGTTGTTCGTTACCAACGCTCTCTCCGCGTTGAGGGTCAAACTAAGGTAATTGGGGTCCAAGGGCTGAGTAGTCCCTATCTGGTTACCTACGATAGTAAGGTCGGATCCCGTCATGGTGGCTCCGAACGAGAAAGTGTTGTGAAAGATGAGCGCCCCTTCCGTGTCCAGCAACTCCACCCTTTCCGGGACTGCCTGAAGGTTTGCAAGACGGAGTCCTCTGCAGTCAAAGGCTACCAGTTCACCCACTGGTATGCCGTCTAGATCCAGACTGATACAGTTGTTGTAGAAGTAGATGGGTTTTCCATTCACAACATTGTCGGGTGTGACGGTAGAATCCCTGTTTTCGCCTCGGGCGATGCCTCGCGAGACAAATGTGTTTCCAGAGATCACAGAGTTGTGAGAGGTCCCAAGGTCTAAACCCGCGTGCGAACTGTTCTCTATCCTGTTCGACGAGACGCTTGCGTAAGCTACTGTCCCGAGCGCGATTCCCACATAACTATTCTTTAGAATGTTATTAGTGATAACCGGTCGATCTCCTGAGGAGACACCGATTCCTCCCCCGAATGTTTGCGGATTCTGAATCCAGTTACCATCGATAACCGCACCGGGAGTATTTTCAATGCTCACCCCGGATGGGGTGTATCCGCCGTTGGTCGCTGTGATATTGTTCTTTGAAATCAGGATTCCAGAACTGGCTTGAACAAATATCACAGACGATCGGGAGCCCAAGAGCGTATTACCGGCGACCGTCACATTCGAAGAATGCTCCACCCAAATGCCGGTTATCCCCTTCACGGCCATGGTATTGCCTGATATCTTGACAGCTGAAGACGTGTGGACCTGAACCCCATCACTAGAATAAGCCGTTGTGTTGTTTTGACGTAGCGCGACGTTACTGGAGCTTGTAATGATCACCGTATTCAGGTTACTAGTGTCCACGGTGATAAAACTGGAGTATTCGATCGTGTCTTGGGCTGCGGCCGTGGTGTTCGTTACTCGACCGTTCTGGACTCCTGTTAGGAGGAATCCTCGTACTCCACCCTGAATGTTTACGTTTCGGATTACAAAAAATGCGGTAGTGTTCGCTACGCTGACACCGTTAACAGAGCCAGCATCTATCTGCCAATCGCTAATGAGGTAAGGATCATTCTGAGAGCCCGTTCCTCCAACCACGCCGTTAGGTGTCGTAAAGTCGCTATTGGTTTTGATGACGATAGGTGCGTGCGGTGAGAGGGACACCCCTTGGACTTCAATATGTGGAAGTACTAGGGTAATAGATACGACCAGTAACAGAACAGCAAGGCATCGCGCCAGTCCAAGCTTTCGCATTAACGGCACAACCGTGCGAAGTTGATTCTCTTCCTTTCCAAGTTGCGCATCGTCCAGCTATTAGCCGTTGCGGGAAAGGCCAGGATAAGTCGAACTTCGACACGCCTTGTCAATCCAAATATACTCTGCACGAGCCCGCTCAATAGAAAACCAGTAACAATTGACTAGCAGGGCGAGAACAGAATCCATGTCAGGGCTGGGAGAGAATGAAGCTAGAATACTCAAGGCTCTGCAAGAATCCGGTGGCAAAGCAACCCCGGCCATTTTAGCCCAGAAATTAGGCTTGGCAGATTCCGCCGTAGCCCGGGCGATCCTCAACCTCTCATCCGGAGGATTGATCAAGGAACTAGTCGACAAACGTACTGAGATACAAGCAACTAAGGAAGGCGAACAATATGTGACCAAGGGGCTCCCGGAACGCCAGGTGGCCAAGATTATCGTCCAATCTGGTGGTCACCTCAACCCGAAAGAAGCAGTAGAGAGAACCGGTCTCTCACCGGACTATATCCCGATAGTAACTGGATGGCTCACTCGTAAGAAGTGGGGACGCTTGGAAAAGAGGGATTCCCAGACCGAGCTTATTGTTGAAAAAGATCCGGAGAGAGACGACGACGAAGAAGTACTAGCTCTCATCGATCACAAGGTTCTAACTCAAGAGGAGCTCCCAAACGAGCTCACCTTTTCGATTATCCGACTAATACGACGGAATATTCTAGAGTCTCGCGAAAAGAGCGATAGACGAGTTGAGATAACCCAAATGGGAATTGAAACCGCACTAGCTACTTCCTTCACTGCCCCTAAGACTGAAGTCAGCAATCTCACAGGTGACATGATCGCCTCTGGGGAGTGGGAGCGTGTCCAGCTCAGAACCTACAACGTATCCAGCAACGTCCCCAACACCTGGCCGGGACGGTTACATCCATACGCCAAATTCCTACGCAACGCAAAACAACAACTCATCGGACTAGGATTCCAAGAGGTCACTGGACCATTAGTCGAGTATGCATTCATCAACTGCGACTGCCTGTACATGCCACAAGACCATCCCGCCCGAGAAGTACACGATCTATTCTATCTCAAAGAACCCAACAAAGGCGACCTATCCATCTGGAACGGCACGGTCGACCGTGTAGAAGAAACCCATGAAAACGGAGACAAGACCGGCTCCAGGGGATGGAGATACGCCTACTCCCGACAGGAAGCTGCCCGGCTCATCATGCGCAGCCACGGCACCGCTCTAAGCGTACGCGCAATGCTCTCCAAGAACGTCAAGATACCAGGCAAATATTTCGCAGTAGCCCGATGCTACCGACCCGACCCACTAGACAAGACCCATCTAATGGAGTTCAACCAAGTAGAAGGAATAATCATCGATCCCAACCTCAACCTCCGCAACCTACTCGGGGTACTGGAAATGTTCGCCAAAGAAGTCGCAGGCGCTGACAAGGTCCGATTCAAACCTGACTACTTCCCATTCACCGAGCCTAGCGTGGAACTCCAAGCCTACAAACAGGGATATGGCTGGGTCGAATTCGGCGGCAGCGGAGTCTTCCGCCCCGAAGTCACAATCCCACTAGGCATCAAGGCACAGGTTCTCGCCTGGGGGCTCGGCATTGATCGATTGTACATGATGAACAAACGGATCAGTGATATTCGCCAACTATTCAGCCCCGACCTCGAATGGATACGACAACAGAAGGTCGACTAAGGCCATGCCATCAGTCCAATTCAGTCTCAAAGATCTGGAAGATCTCCTTGGTACAAAGGTCCCGCATGACAAGGATGGACTCAACAAGTTAGTAGCCTACGTCAAAGCTGACGTCGAATCCATGGAAGAAGAAAACGGTCAATCAACAGTCAGTATCGAGGTCAAAGATAGCAATCATCCCGACATCTGGTGCGTGGAAGGCGTAGCCAGAGCATTACGCGGCTACCTTAAACTAAAACAATCCAAACCAACAACCGTCCAAGGTCCATCCGGCTTCAGCATCACGATCGACAGACGATTACGATCAATCCGTCCCTACATCGCATGCGCCATCGTCCGAAACGTCAAACCTAGCGAGGAGGCGTTGAAGAGCTGGATCAGCTTACAGGAGAAGATGGACCAGACATACGGACGTAAACGACGAAAAGCCAGCATCGGCCTCTACCAAGCCGATCTAATCAAGCCACCCATAAGATACACGGTCAGCAATCCAGACGATACCAGTTTCATACCGTTAGGATCAGACACATCCATGACTCTCCGGCAGATCGTCGAATCACATCCTAAAGGGATCGAGTACGGACAAACCATCTCAAAACACGATAACTGGCCATTACTCATAGACAAGAACGACAAGATACTCTCCTTACCACCCATAATCAATTCCACCGACCTCGGAAAAGTCACAACTGAAACCAAGAATATTCTCATCGAAGTAACCGGGACAAGCCTAGAAACAGTCCAGGACACGTTGAAGATCGTCGTCACAACCCTCTCAGAACGAGGAGGCAAGATCTACAGCTGCACCCAGAAATATCCGTACGCTCCCACGAAGACGACCACTCCTGATCTAAAAGAACAGCCCTTCCAGGTATCGTTGGATTATGCCAACAAACTCCTCGGAACCAATCTACAGTCGAAACAGGCAACCGATCTTCTCCAACGAGCCGGCTATGCACCCAGAAAGATGATCGGCGACAAGATCACGATCGGTGTGCCATCCTATCGAATAGACATCATGCACCAAGTCGACGTAATCGAGGATATCGGAATCGCCCTGGACATCAATACTTTACAGCCTAAATGGCCCGGAATCTTCACAGTCGGCGGGCTATCCCCCGTTACTACCAAGCTGGACAATATTGCCGAACTAATGGTTGGTCTAGGCTACCAGGAAATCATGACCTACAGCTTGAGCTCGCCAGAGACAATGGCGAAGAAGATGAACATGCCCGAGGCTGAACACATCGAACTACAAAACCCGAGCATGACAACCTACACTATCCTCCGTCCCTGGCTACTCCCAAACCTCATGGAATTCCTCTCCAACAATACACACGTCGAATATCCTCAACGAATATTCGAAGTAGGAAACTGCTTCACACGCGACCCATCAACACCCACAAGCGTGAAGGATATACCAAAACTATCCGCAGTAACAGTGCACGCCACAGCAGGCTTCACCGAGATCAGACAATCACTCGACTCTCTACTACGAAGCCTAGGCATCGAATACTCCGTCAAACCATCCACGCATCCTAGCTTCCTGGAAGGACGCACCGGACAAATAGTCTCCACGAACCAGAATATCGGTACGATTGGAGAATTGAACCCACACGTCATCAAAGCCTGGGGATTGAGCCTACCAGTTGGCGCGTTCGAACTAGACCTCTCCCTTCTATTCAATCTGAACTGAAAATCAGCTAGTGTTTAACTAGCAGCACAAACGGCGCAAGCCCCGTCTAGAAAACGGGTCTGGTCCTCTCCTAGTTTGTTACAGTCGATAACATGCCTAGCCGGCGGAGTCGGCGCCGCCAGATTCCTAGAAGGACTCGTACATGTCTACCCACCCGAAAAAATCACAATAATCGCCAACACAGGCGACGACCTAGAATATCTCGGACTATACATCAGCCCAGACATCGACATAGTAAGCTACACGCTAGCAGGCTTGGTAGACGAGGAAAAAGGCTGGGGACTGAAAGAGGACACTTA
>Ga0209802_1000187_pt1 | contig 47634 bp, 42 predicted proteins | sample GraSoiAngelo_129_FD_185886 | JGI IMG/M metagenome (GOLD analysis project Ga0209802, IMG submission 185886) | Grasslands soil microbial communities from the Angelo Coastal Reserve, California, USA - 14_0927_12_40cm (SPAdes) (version 2) | ecosystem: Environmental > Terrestrial > Soil > Grasslands ...
GCCCTGCAGCCGGAACACCCGCCGCGGCTCGCCGGCGTTCGCCAGAGGGTCGCCGGATTCCAGTGCGAGGACGCCAAGGTCACCGCCGTCGACCAGCACCCGACTGGCCGCCGGTACCTGCTCTGCGGCAAGGCTCCAGTCCCGCCCGTCCCAGCTCCAGATCTCCGTCCCGCCGACTGTTGTTAGGCGCGTAGCGAGAATGCGGTTGCCGGTCCGATCGAAGACCATACTCTCGGGGGCGAACGGCAATTTATGGGCTGGGCTGGAGAGGTGCCATCCGCTATCGTCGTTCAGCCACGTCTCCAGCGAAATGCCTCTGGCGTCATCGACACCCCAGCGGAACGTCGGCGGCATGTTCACGACCACCAGCTGGTGCCGACTGCTGTCATAAGCCATCGCCCCGCCGTCGATACTCGCAGAGGTCGGCGCATCGGGGAGACGGGTCCACCGTCCGCCCGCCCAGCTCCAGACCTCACGGAGGAAATCGAAGGCCTTGCGTCCGGCGATACCCCCGAGTAGCAGGACGCGCTTGTGATCGGGGTCATAGGTAGAGAGCCCTCGTGCCCGTTCAGTCGGCATTTCGGCGCCGGCGGGCAGCGGGACGGTGGTCCAGCTCTTGCCGTCCCAGGACCACATGTCGGACAGCTGCCTGGTTGGAAGGGACAGGCTCTGGCCTCCATAGATGACCACCTTCTGCGCTCCGGGATCGTAGAAGGAGATGCCCAGCCAGCGAGCCTCGGGCACGGCGGCCGGCACCTGCACTTGCGACCCCGTGCCACACGCAGTAGCCAAGGTCGAGATAGCAGCTACCAGGATGGCTAAGCGGGAACCCGTGTGCACCAACTCTCCAGCCCATATAACGTGGATTGGCTGCCTAGCGTTTCGGCCAAGAGTGCGCAAGAGCGCGCACAGCTAGCGACCGCCGAAGAGCGCGATCGCCCATGCTGCCGAGCCGGGCATCGGCTGGCTAGGTTTGGGTTCGCCTCATTTGGCAACTCAAGTCGCTAATCGGAATGGGTCGGGCAACCGCGGTGACTTCGTACTGGTGATCGATCCACCACAGTCCGTCGCCGACGATGTAGGGGTTCCCCGATTGCCCATAAAAGTCACCGATGGGTGGCAATTCCGGTATTCGCACGGCGCACCAGCTCTTGCCGCCTGGCTCGAGGAGCTGCGGATGGTCGGTGAACGCTAGCAGGCTTCCGTTCGGCAGCATCATGAGTCCGGGGTAGCCGTAGTAATTCGTCCCCTCAAAGCCACTGGGCGGCTGGAGTTCGGGTAGCGGTATTAGCTCCCACGTCTGGCCGCCGTCGTCACTGATCAACGGAGATGCCTGCCGGCTCCCATCGAGGAACAGCAGGCGTCCGGTGCTGGTGGTGACCAGGTGTGCGGGGAGGCAATGGTGGACGACGTCCGGAAGCAGGGGGATGGCCCACGTCGCTCCGTGGTTCTGCGAGTACTGGACCCACTGCGCCGCGATGACGCCGCCGGCGCAGTTGGCCCAGCGAGCCGGGCTCCAGGTTGCGCAAGGCCCGACGCTCGGACACGTCTGATTCCCTGTCGTCCAATGCAGTCCCCCGTCGGTGGTTTTCTCCACGATCCAGATTTGGGTCGGACTGAGAGTAAAAGCCCGGATGTCCGAGCGGTAGAAAATCGCCTCCACCGTCGGCCCGACAACAGCGAACCCGCCAAAGTCGGCCATCGTCGATCCAGCGGGGACAGGTACGGTCTGCCAGTGGCGCCCGCCATCCAGGGTCTGGTACGCAGTCCGGGAGAACGGCGGGGGCACCTGGCCGCGCCGGACCACGTCAAACGACGCGTAGGCCACGGACTGATGCCCTGGATCGACGATTCCTTGATCACACACCGGGCTTGAGAACGGTTGGGGGTTTGGCCCGAGCGCCACGATGGGGTAATCGGTCGCCAGCGACGCGGCCACGGCGGCCTGGACCGAGACGTCACTCCAGGAGACTCCGCCATCCGTGGACGAACGGATCGCGCCGGGAGCGCAAAAGGACAACCGATCAGGGGCCCCAGGGTCTGGCGCCAGCGGCGCCAGCCCGTCGGACTGTTGGAGGACGGGGTGCATCCTATCGAGCTGCGCCCAGGTTAGCCAGCTCTCGTCAGTGAAACGGATGGTCGGGATGACCTGGCGCATCGTGAGTACGTCCGTGTCGACGGTCAGGAATTCGTACGAAAGGCGGGGCGTAGGAAACCTCACCACGAGCTCTGCCATGTTGCGTTGTTGGTCGACCGCCATGATGAGACAGCCTTCGTGGCCCTGGATAAGCAGCATCTGAATCGGCGGGTTGGTGCCGAAAGGCTTCAGGACGTGGTTCGCGGCCAGGGAGCAGAGGAACGTGAGCGTGGGCGGCTTCAGCCCAGACGGTTGTGGGCCGGGACCGCTTCCGCGTGCACTAACCAGCAGGAAAGTGCCTGCGGTGATGAAGCGATGCGGATCCGATGGATCCAGTGACCAGCTCGCCGGCCGCGCAAGCTGAACCTGGAAGGTTTCGTCACACCAGGCCACCCAGTCGAATGGCGTCTGCGGCTGCCGCGGGCAAGTCCGCTCCGCAACAGGGCCAGTCGCCGTTGGCGTCGGTCGCGGACTTTGAACCGGCTTCGCGACTTGTGAAGCGCATGCGACGGTAAGTACCGCCAGGAGGACCGGGCCCAGCGACCGTGTCACGCCCAGCCTCCTCAGCGGCCGAAATCGGACCAGAGAACCCATCACCTGTAGAACGAAACCAGACGGTGAGTGTTACCACCCGACACCTCAGTCGGGGTTGTCACCTGCGACGCCACTCCTGAACGGATCACGCCGGCGCGTCAGCCGGGGCCGGGATTGTTGGCTGAGGCCGTCACGAGGGCGGCATTCTGCGGCTGGGCGGTCGGGATGGTGCACGAGACCGTGGTCGTCGCGTTGTAGCCAACGTCGGGCTGGACCTGCACCTGGCAGCTGCCCAACGACATACGCGACACCGGGTCGGTCATGGTGAAGGTTACTGTCGACGGCGCCTGGGCTCCAGTGGGGCCGCCCAGGTTCTTGAGCAGCGCCGAGACCAGGCAAGTTGAGGTTGCCAAGGTGGAAGGCGCCGCCGAAGGGGATGGGAAGACCGACGGGGGAGGAGACACCGACGAGGAGGGGAGCGGCGACGGCGACACCGACGGGGACGGTGACGGCGAAAGACACTCCGAGGTGTCCACGGAAACCACCGTGTACAGCGGCGGCAATGCCGACAGGTTTGAGAAGTCGATGACCTCGGTCGGTGCCTTGATTACGAAGTCTCGGTTGTAGGGTCCGTACGTGAGATCGGCTTCGCCCAGGCCGTCGATGTTAACGCCCTTCTTCATGTGGACACGCAGCAGTGAGAACGGTGGCGAAGACGCGATGAAGACGTCGGCTCGGGCGCCGGAGAGTTCGACCGCATCGACCCCGTCGACCGAGAGGTGGTCAGTGCGCGTCGACGAGGCCGATCCCAGGAATGTCGATCTGAATGTGGCGCCGTCCGTGAGATCGGGAAGCCGGGGGAAGTTCGCGACCGGGCCGTTCCACCAGGAGTTGCCTTCAGCGCGGAGCAGGTCTAGCGAGAGCGGATCGTTTCCCAGGTGCTGGGCGAGGAATTGCTGGCCGCGGAAGTATCCTCGGCCGCCCAGGACGATGGCCTCGATTTTCTGATCCGGGCCGGTCAGCACGATGTGCTCCGTGTTGGGCCGGACGATCTGCAGGTCGATCATCCATCTGCCTCCGGCGTCGCCGTAGGACCCGACGATCTCGAAGCTGGTGGCTTTCCCCAGATTGGCGACCGCTCCTTCCTCCAGCGCCCGCTCGCCCGGCAGTCCGAGACCCAACGTCGGGTCGCACGAGGTGAGGGCGAGGAGGCAGGCTGCGGTGGCGAGTATTCGGCTTGCCAAGGCGACTCGTGAGGATAACGGGTTGCCTACCATGATCGTTACCCGATCATGCTGACCGCCCGCCTGCCGTCCTCGTGGTGGTTGAGCGTTCCCGCCAGGCCGGCCCGCCGCCGGGCGTCCATGCGCCGCGGCATTCGCATTCTGGGTCACGACTATCCGGTCCTCCTCCCAAGCCTCCGCGACCCACGGCTTCACGTGGCGGTGGCCCTGCTGACGCTGCAGGTGCTCGGCCAGACGGTGCTCGACTTCCGCCTGTCGGTGGCCCAGATCCTGGCCTGCCTGGCCGCCGGTGCTCTGATCGAGTTCGCGGTGGGTTTCTTCAAGGACCGGGTCATCATGTGGCCGGCCAGCGGCTTGCTCACCGGCAACAGCACGGCCATCATCCTCCGCGTTCCCGGCACGTTCCATGGCCAGTGGTGGAGCACCCACGGAATCTGGATCTTCATTGGAGTCGTGGCCGTCTCGATGGCATCGAAGTACCTGATCCGCTGGCGGGGAAGGCACATCTTCAACCCGTCAAACCTGGGACTGGTTCTGGCCTTCATCACCCTGGGACCGCAGTACACCGAGCCGCAGGATCTCTGGTGGATCCCACTGGGGCCGTGGATCTACGTCACCTATGCCGTCCTGATCGTGGGCGGCCTGCTGATCGGCTTCGAGCTGAAGCTGCTTGGATTGGAGCTCGGTTACATGGCGGCGTTCGCCGCCAGCGCCGCCGTCGCCCTGACCGCGGTGCCGGATCACTGCATGGTCGCCAGCTGGCACGCCACGGCGATGTGCGGACGCGAGCTGTGGCAGATCCTGGTCACCTCGCCTGAGGTTCTGCTCTTCGCGTTCTTTATGGTGCCCGATCCGCGAACCGTGCCGGACGGCCAGGTGGGCCGACTTGTTTTCGGCGTCCTGGTCGGGGTGCTGTCCGTACTGCTGCTCGGTCCGACGACCCTCGAATTCTGGACCAAGACGGCCATCCTGGCGAGTCTGCTGTACGTGTGCGCCGGGCGGTTCGCGCTGGCGCGATTGTTAGCGCCGCTGGAGAAGGCCGGCAGGCCGCGTGCCGGCGTGCCCAGGCTGGCGTGGGCCGCCGCCGGGGTCGTCGGCATCATCGTGCTGCTGATGGCGGCCGTCCCGGTTTCGGCCCAGCTCTCGACGCATGCCCCCGCGCCGGCGCCCGAGCTGCCGGACGGACGGACCCCCCAGCTCGCGCTCACGGTCGGGGCGGGCCCGGCCGTGGCAACCTGGCTCTTCTCCAATGCCGGCTCCGCGCTGCCTCCCCCGACCAACTCAATTCCGGTCTCAGCCTCGACCCATGTCTGGGTGCTTCCGCCGATTCCGTCGGTGACCATCCCGTCGAACGTGATGGCTTTCGACTCTTCGATGACGCAGGAGCAGGCCGACCGGTGGGCGCACGACGTGGTACTCGACCTGATGATCGAGTCCGAAGCCCGCCGAGCGCATGACCTGAAGCTGGCGGAAGACGGCGCCAGCGGCGACGGTCTCACGGAATTCAGCGATGTCATCGGCCAGGATATTTCGGCGGGCAGGCAGATCCAGAAGACCTACAGCTTCGACTCCGTCCAGCTGACCCTGTTTCTCCCGAAGTTCAGCACCCAGGCGCCCCGACTGATTGGCGTGACGCTGCATGGCACCACCACATTGATCACGCTTGACGCATCCGGCAATGCGCTGACGCAGCAGACGCTGCCCTACGCCAAGAGCTGGGGTCTCAGTAGCGGGAACGGCGGGACCCTCAACCACGACGTGATCATCAACAACTTCACCGACTTGACGCCGGCTTAATCCGCTCCCCACCTGTCCGCCGCAGAAGACTACCGCCCTGTCGGCACCCTATGCAGGTGACGGATTGAGGGAGACGGGCGCATGGCCAGCGTGTCGCACCCACCCCGCTGCGAATGTCCACGTCCAGGTATCGTCAGTGGTTAGCGGCGCTGCGCCATTTTGCCAGCTGTCGCTGAAGGTGACCAGCTCACGACGACTCTGGTCAAAGGCGGGCGATAAGGAAAGGCTGGGTCCGGTGGTTAGGGGCCCAGCAACGCTCCACTGATCGCCGTTCAACCTGTACACCGGGCGAGGCTGGCCAGGAAGGCCAGTGGAGTCGACTGCGAGAATGCCGAGATCACCGCCATCCACCAATACGGCTCTTGCCCCTGGTAAGTGGTCTGAGGTGAGGTTCCAGTCTTGCCCGTCCCAGCTCCAGATCTCGGTGCCGTTCTGGGTCTCACGCGAGGCGAGGATGCGATCACGACTGGAATCGAAGATCATATTGACGGGGGCAAAGGGCATCTTGTGCTGCGGCTGGACCTGGCGCCAGCCCTGGTCGTTCCTCAGCCATGTGTCTAGCGGAAAGGCATTCGGGTCGTCGATCCCCCAGTGAAATGCCGGAGGCATGGTGACCACGACCAGCTCGTGGCGACTGGGATCGTAGGCCATAGCCCCGCCATCGCTGGTGGCAACGATTGGGGCGTCGGGCAAGCGACTCCATTGCCCGCCGGCCCAGCTCCAGACCTCGGGCAAGAAAGCAAAAGCTGTCTGGCCAACGGTGCCCCCGAAGAGCAAGAAGCGCTTGTGCTCGGGATCATAGGCCGTGAGTTCTCGAGCGCGCGCTGTGGGCAGCTGGCCATCGCCGGGCGCCGGCACGAATGTCCAACATCGTCCATTCCAGGTCCACATGTCAGACACCTCCCTGATCGGCAGGGTCAGTGTTTGGCCTCCGTAGAGGAATACCTGCTGGGCTTGGGGATCGTAAAAGGTGACACCCAGCCAGCGGGCCTCCGGCACCGCGGCGCAAGAAGGCGATGCCGTCGCGGAGGCCGATGCCGAGGGCGGTGGCGAAGAGTACAGGTGGGCGACAATTCTTGGGTTGCCGCCCCTCGCCAAGCCCGGAGCGTCAATTTGCCGACTTCCCAATGGGGAACTGAGCTTTACGGTCGTGATGTACTCGTGACCTTCAGTGGTGCAGCCGAACTGTGCGTTCGGATGTACCACCCGAGCAACCCCCAAGTAGACACTAAAGACGACCCGAGTCGAAGTCTCGGAAACGTCCACGCGCAGCGGGAAGCCCGTGCAGATGTTGCCCCCGGGGAAATAGAGCGTTACGGTACGGTCGTCCCTCCCCACCACAGCACCGTCCCAGACGGTGAAATCGGGAATGATCAACATCGGGCAAGGGACCACATATTGGCCGCCAAGAGTGACCCCCGCGACGGTGATCCTTTCCCCAGCAAAGAAGGGCGGCGGAGCCGGGTGTCGGCTGACGCATGCCACGGCTGCGGGATCGAGAACGTCTCGGGACCACGGCAACCGGTCCCACGGATCGCATGCGGGTAAGCAGGTCAGCACGAGGAGGGTCGCCGCCCACAAAGCTCGCCTGGGCATTAGCCGCAGACCACTAGCCACACCGCCAACCCAGCCTACACTTCGATATTTTCCGGTGCGCCCCCAGCCCTTGTGTGGGAAACGAAAGCGGCCCGAAAAAACGAACCGCAAATGGGCTGGAAAGAGAAGAAAAGTCCCGGGGCCGGAGTCGGACCGGCGACACCATGGTTTTCAATCTTCCGGGGCCTAGCGCTGCCCCACACCTATGGGATGCGACCGTAGCAGGTCAGTTATGGTGTCACTTGGGCGGTTTCGGCTTGCGCCCCTTCTTCAACCATTTGTCGAACTCCTCGCGGCTGATCTCCATGTCACCAACGAGACGGGCAACCGCTTGCGGCCAGAAGGACTTGGATGGATGGCAGTGAGCTCCGACCTTGGCTCCTTGCCGATTCGTGACCCGAAGCTGGCCGGAATCTTCGCCCTCAAGATTTGTACCAAACGCCTTGAGGAGGTTGACGAGGTCTCGGTACTTAAGCTCGGGAAAGGAACTCAGACAGGAATGAGCTCGACCGTTACGTGCCGGCTGTGGGCGGAACGGGCTTCTTCAAGGAGATCCGGGTACTTCTTGAGTAGCTGAACAAGGTTCCGGATTGCCTCGGCCTCGGTGTCGCCCTGGGCTGTGGTGCGAGCCTCAGGAGCAAAGGCGATCCAGCCCTTGCCGACGACTTCCTCCGTGGTGATAGCGATTTCCACTTCCTGAACCTCTTGACAAATTGTATACACCGTGACACGTAGAATGCTAGGGTCGAAGGGCGTGACGGTCTCGTAACGAGTGTCTCATTTGACCTCGCGCGGCTTCTCGAACAATGGGCGCAGCTGGCGCATGTCGTAGCAGGTACCGCTTGCCCACATACCGCCATTTGCGGAGGGGGTGGCTGGAAGTCTTGAGGGATTCGTATTCCGGAGAGGGGGTTTGGTGCCGAGGGCCGGAATCGGACCGGCGACACCATGATTTTCAGTCATGTGCTCTACCAACTGAGCTACCTCGGCGCCGGGGAACTATTCTAGCGAGAGGGTGGGTTGTTAGAATCGCGAAAGGAGAGGTCGTGTGATCCCCTTCGGGTATCTGGGCGCCAACGCTTCGCGCGACGCGCTTGAGCCACTGCTCGAGCACGCCGGCCGCCTCCGGCCACATCGCAAGGGGTCCCGATGAGCCCGGCGGCCGATGCAGGCGCGAACCGGCAAGAGCTGACGGCCGAACTGGCCGAGCTGGACCGTCAGCTGCGCGATCTGTCGCAGAACTGGGAGGCGGTCGAGACCGAGATCGCCCAGAAAGTCCGGCGGCGGCGGGAGCTCATCGTCCGCCAGGATGAGACGCAGGAAGACCACACCGATGAGATCAACCGGCTCCAATCCGACGTCTATGCGCTGCGCGACCGGATCAAGCTGCTCCGGGACGCGCACTTCGATTTCAGTGCGCTGTACCGGATCGTCCAGCAGGCCCGGCACTAAGGCCAACGAAGGGCGACACTTCGAGACCCCCTCCCCGACCCTGCCCACGCGGGAAATCCCGCGACCCTGACAACAGTGGCTGCCCACGCGGGAAATCCCGCGACCCTGACAACAGTGGCTCCCCGCAAGGGGGAGGGAGACTTAGGCCTCTTCGCCCTTCGCCGCCTCTTCCTTAGCGCGGCGTCTGATCTCTTGCACCAACGTCGGGTCGGCCAGGGTGGTCGTGTCGCCCAGCGGCCGGTTCTCGGCGGGGTGAACACGATGTTCGCCGGCATGGCGATGCGCCCGATCTTTTTGGCCAAATGCTCCCGCAGCTCGCGCATCATTTCGGGCGAGCCTTCGCCGCCCCTTTCCGCGTCACGACGGCGACGATCGCTTGCCCGCTCTGCGGGTCGTTAGGGCCTGCCCCCTTGCTTACTCGGCCTGTCCGAACGCTTTGATCTCCTCCAGCTCCTGGGGGCTCAACTCGCGTGGCAGCTCGCCGCGTTTCACCTTTTCCGACTCGACGTGATGCTTGATGGTGGCCACGATCTCGGGATTGGCGAGGGTGGTGATGTCGCCAGGACTTGTGAAATTGGAGATGCCGGCGATGACGCGGCGCATGATCTTGCCAGAGCGGGTCTTGGGCATGTCCGGGACGATCCAGACGTTCTTGGGCCGGGCGATTTTCCCGATCAGCCGCTCGATCGCGGCCGAGACCTTCTCTTCGATCTGCTTGCTCGCCTTATGGCCCGGCTTCAGCGCGACGTAGATCTCCACCGCCCGGCCTCGCAAGTCATCGACCACCGGCACCGCAGCGGCCTCGGCGATCTCGTCCACGGTCAGGCTCGCGGACTCGAGCTCCTTGGTGCCCAGCCGGTGCCCGGCCACGTTGATCACGTCATCGACCCGCCCGAGGATGCGGTAGTAGCCGTCCTCCGCCTGCAGGGCCCCATCGCCGGCGAAGTATGGCCAGTCGTGCCAGTCTTTGCTGTCCTTCTTCGTGTTGTACTTGGCGTAGTAGGTCTTCACGAACCGATCGGGATCTCCGTAGATGGTCTGGAAGATGCCCGGCCAGGGGTTGCGGATGCAGATATTGCCGGCCTTCGAGCTGCCCTTGGGCACCGGCTTGCCCTGTTCGTCGAGGATCACCGGGAAGATTCCCAGGACGCCCGGGCCGCAACTTCCGGGCTTCATTGGCTGCAGGGCGGGCAGGGTACTGCCCAGGAATCCGCCGTTTTCGGTCTGCCACCAGGTATCGACGATGGCGGCCTCGTCCTTCCCGACCGCGTGGTAATACCAGCGCCACACTTCGGGCTCGATCGGCTCGCCGACCGTGGTCATGTGCTTGAAGTGGTAGTTGTACTTCTTGGGCTCATCGGGACCGAGCTTGCGCAGCGTCCGGATGGTCGTGGGGGCAGTGTGGAAGATGTTGACGCCCAGCCGCTCCGCGATTCTCCATGGGCGGCCGGCGTCGGGATAGGTGGGCACGCCCTCGTACATGACGCTGGTGGCCGCCAGCGCCAGCGGTCCGTAGACGATGTACGAGTGGCCCGTGATCCAGCCGATGTCGGCGAAGCACCAGTAAGTGTCCTCGGGGTGGATGTCCTGGTAGTACTTGGAGGTCCCGGCGACGTAGGCCAGGTAGCCACCGGTGCTGTGCTGGCACCCCTTGGGCTTGGCCGTGGTCCCGCTGGTGTACATCAGGAAGAGCGGGGCCTCGGCCGGCATCGATACTGGTTCGACGATCTTGCCTTTGTAGTCGGCGAGGAGTTCGTCGACGAAGAAATCGCGGCCTTTCACCATCTCGGTCTTGGATGAGTACGTACCGGGGTGGCGCCGCCAGACGAGGACCTTTTCGACCTTCTGACCCTCCTTCTTGGCGGCCTCGATGGCCTCCTCCGCCTTGACCTTGTGGTCCAACAGGTCGCCGTTGCGATAGTAGGCATCCATGGTCACCAGGATTTGGCTGCCCGAGTCCGCGATCCGGCCGCCGCAGGCCGCGCCGCTGAACCCTCCGAACACCTGGTTATGGATGACACCCAGACGGGCGCAGGCGAGCATGGCGATCGGCAGCTCCGGCACCATCGGCATGTGGAAGGTGACGCGGTCACCCGCCTTGACCCCGCAGAAGTCCTTGAGCAGGGCGGCGAACTCGTTGACGCGCTTGTAGAGCTCCTGGTAGGTGATGACCTGCGTGGCCTCGGCCTCCGGCTCGGGCACCCAGATGAACGCGGCTTTGTTCCGGTAGTTGGCAAGGTGGCGATCGACGCAGTTATAGGAGGCGTTCAGCCGGCCACCGACGAACCACTTCCAGAACGGCGGGTTGCTGGTATCGAGGGTCGTGTGCCAGTACTTATCCCAGCTCAGCAGATCGGCGTACTCTTTGAAGCATTCGGGGAAGTTCGCTTCCTTGAATCGGTCGAAAATGGCCGGGTCATTCGCGTTGGCCTGGCCGATGAATTTCGCCGGAGGGTAAAAGTACTCCTCTTCACGCCAGTGGACCGCTATCTCTGACTCGGAGACCTCGACTTCTTCCGCCGTTTTCATCCCTTACCTCCCTCAGTGCTGCAGCACCCGAGCCAGCCGCCGATCTCCCCCTCCGGCCGGCTTGCTTTGATATTAGTCAACGCCATAGCCGTTTTGCTACGCGCCGGCGGCGGACAGGGGCTCGCCGGGGCATCCAGGCACGGGCCCGGAGGGTGCACGGCGGCGCCGGGCTGGCCCTCCAGCCACCCCATGGATGGTCCGGCGGGACGCGACCCGCAAGATCACCCCGACCGGATCAACTGGCTACCCTCAGACGTCTACACGTTGCGCGGTCGGTTCAGGCTGCTGCGGGCTGCGCACTTCGACTTCCGCGCGCTGCACCGAAGGGTGCAGCAGGCCCGACACTAGGGCGCCGGGCCCGCTGCCCCGAGTAACGTCCGGCCGTTGTCCTAGCGGCGGACCGGGGTCCGTTCGCGCTCGCCAGCTGTCTGCGCCGTCCAGATCGGGGTTCCCACCGGCAGGAAAGGCTTGGTCGCCATCGAGTTGACCACGCCAGCGGCCGACGCGTACCACGCGACCAGCGCCGTCAGGATGCCCATCCAGCCGGCGAGCTTGATCAAGCCGTCGCTGCCCGAGAAGAACCCGAGGAGCAGCAAGATCTCGGTTACCTCCAGGGTCAGGAACACGCCAAAGACCGCGACGTTGAGCCGAGCGCTCCAGAACATCATGTAGGTGTTGAAAATGGCGAAGCCAACAAAGTAGAACCCAAGCGATTTCGCGATGTCGCCCGTCGGAATCTTGCCGAAGGTGATCAGCAACAGGTAGGTCCCCAGCGCCAGCCAGAAGGCGCCGTAGGTCGAGAAGGCCGTCGCCCCGAAGGTGTTCTTGTTCCGGAACTCCCACATCCCGGCCATGAACTGACCGACCCCGCCGTAGAAGATGGCCAGCCCGATCACGACCGCGTTTCCAGCCGTTCCAAAGAGCCCGGCGTTGTGCGAGCTCAGCACGAATGTCGTCAGCGCAAAGCCCGCCAGGCCAAGTGGGGCTGGATCGGCCACGACTTGCGTAGGTCTGACTTCGTCAGCCATCGCTTATTCTTCCTCCCTAGCTCACGTCCAACGAATCTCGCTGCCGTTGGTCAGATAGTGCAGGGACGGATCACGGCGGATGGCCGTGCGCGCCCGGCAGGGGACCCCCTGAGGCCGCCTCACTTGCCGTCATTCCCGCTCCCCGGAGACGATCGGTGGACTGCTCCCGGAGACATCCTAACCGAATACGAGCCAAGAGGATTTACGGGCTGTGGGCGGTGGAGGGCACGATCCTCCGACCTTCTGGTTGTAGGCCAGACGCTCTACCAGCTGAGCTAACCGCCCCCGCGACGCCCCATTATGCAACTCGCGCGGTAACCGGACCTGTCGCCTCGATCCGCGCCTGGAACTCGGTCAGGAAGGCATCCTCGACGTCCACCATGGCCGGCACCCGGTCGCCCAACTCGACGGCCATCGACGTGATGCCCTTGTCCGGGATCCCACAGGGCAGGATGTGGGAGAAGTACGACAGGTCCGTGGCGACGTTCAAGGCGAACCCGTGGGTGGTGACGCCCTGGGCCACCTTGACCCCGATGGCCGCGATCTTCCGGTTGCCGATCCAGACGCCCGTGTACCCGGACAGCCGGTCCGCCGAGACGCCAAAATCCGCCAGGACGTCGATCAGGCTGCCTTCCAACAGCCGCAGGTAGCGGCCGACGTCCGGAGTGGGTCCCAAGTCAAGGATCGGATAACCGACCAGCTGACCCGGCCCGTGGTAGGTGACGTCTCCCCCGCGGTCGACCTCCAGGCAGGTGATGTCGCGCTCCGCCAGTTCGCGTTCGGTGAGGAAGACATGGTCACGCGTGCCGCTGCGCCCAATCGTGTAAGTGTGCGGGTGCTGGAGCAGCACCACCGTGTCCGGGATTCGCCCCGCGCGACGGTCCGCAGCCAACTCCTGCTGCAAGGCCCAGGCTTCGCGATACGGGACCAGGCCCAGACGCCGGACGTCCATGGTCAGCTGGCCGCCGCCCGGGACGGAATCTGGCTGGCTGCGTGGTAGGAGCTGCGCACCAGCGGGCCCGATTCGACATGCCGGAAGCCCATTGCTAGCGCGTCGCTCTTGAGGTCGGCAAACTCCTCCGGCGTGACGTACCGAACGATGGGCAGGTGGTTCAGGCTGGGCCGCAGGTACTGGCCCACCGTCAGGATCTCCACGTCGTGGGCGCGCAGGTCTCGGAAGACCTGCAGCACTTCCTCGCGCTCCTCGCCCAGGCCGAGCATGATGCCGGACTTGGTAAAGACCGTTGCGTCCAGCCGCTTGGCGCGCTGCAAGACCTCGAGCGAGCGCGGGTAGCGCGCCTTGGGCCGCACCTGCGGATACAGCCGGGGCACGGTTTCAATGTTGTGGTTCAGGATGTCGGGCCGGGCCCGCATCACCTTGGCCAGCGCCATTTCGCTGCCCATGAAGTCCGGGATCAGCACCTCGATGCTGCACTCGGGTGACCGCTTACGCACCTGGCGAATGGTGCCGGCGAAGATCCCGGCCCCGCCGTCCTCGAGCTCGTCCCGGTTGACCGAGGTGATGACCGCGTGCCGGAGTCCCATCCGCTCGATGGCTTCGGCGACCCGCACGGGTTCGCCCAGGTCGAGGGTCAAGGGGCGCCCGGTCTTGACGGCGCAGAACCCGCAGGCCCGGGTGCAGGTGTCGCCCAGAATCATGAAAGTTGCCGTGCGGGCCTCCCAGCACTCGCCGATGTTGGGGCAGTGGGCCTCTTCGCAGACGGTGTGCAGGTCCAGGTTGCGCATCAGCCCCTTCAGCTCCTGGTAGTTGGGACCGCCAGGGAGCCGCACCCTCAGCCAGTCCGGACGGCGGGTATCGAGGGGAACGACCGCGTTCTTCTTGGAGCGGCCGTAAAAGGTCAGCGGGACCGTGTCACCCATTCGCTCTTCAGTATCCCAAAGAAGGCTGATTTCAATACAACGGGAGCTGTTCGGAAACCCCTTCGAGCCAGCGGCGCAGGCCCTGCAGGAAGCGCGCGGCGTTGGCTCCGTCCATCACCCGGTGGTCGAAGCTAAGGCACAAGTTCATCATCGACCGCACCGCGATGGCGTCGCCGTCCAGGACGACGGGCCGCTTGACGATGGCCTCCATGCTGAGGATGGCCGCCTCGGGGCTGTTGATGATGGCGTAGGACAGGATGTTGCCGAAGGTGCCGGGGTTATTGACCGTGAAGGTGCCGCCCTGGACGTCCTGTAGCGTCAGCTTCTGCGCCCGGGCTCGGCGGGCCAGGTCGTCGGTGGCCCTGGCCAGCGCCGCGATGGACAGCTTGTCCGCCTGGTGAATGACCGGCACCACCAGCCCATCGTCGATGGACACCGCAATTCCGATGTTGAAGTCGTGGTGAACCAGGATCTTGTCCTCGCCCCAGCTGGCGTTGAGGCGCGGATTGTCTTTGAGCTGTTCGACCACGCCCTTGATGACGATGGGGAGGTAGGTGAGGTCCACCCCTTCGCGCTGCTTGAACGACTCCTTGACCGACCGCCGAAACCGGACCACGTTGGTCATGTCGACCTCGGCCACGGTCCAGGCATGGGGCGTCGTCTGCTTGCTCTTGACCATGTGGGTGGCGATCGACCGCCGGATGGGGCTGAGGGGGATGACCTCATCCCCGGCCCGCGGTGCGGCCGTGGGCGCCTGGACCGCCGGCGCCTTGCCGGCGCCCGCGCCACGGCGCTCGATGTAGTCCTGCAGGTCCCGCTTGCTGATGCGGCCGCCGACGCCGGTCCCTTGGACCTTCCCGAGCTCGTCGTCCCCGATACCGTGCTCGTCGGCCAGGGTCCGAACGGCCGGGGACAGCCGGCCGTGGGCCTCCTCTCCCCCATTCCGGGTCGGGGCCGTTGCAGTGTGCGCTGGCTGCTCCTCCCTCGAGGGAGCGGACTGTTTGGGAGCGGCGCTGGAGACAGTAGCCGGCACGCTCTCCTCGATCACGCAGATCTCGGTCCCCACGGTCACGGTGGCGCCTTCCTGGACTCGGATCTCCTTGAGCACCCCGGCGACCGGGGCGGGCACCTCGGCGTTGACCTTATCGGTGATCACTTCCACCAGGCTCTCGTACTTCTTCACCGGATCGCCCACTTTCTTCAGCCAGCGCGCGATGGTGCCCTCGGTGATGGACTCACCGAGCTGGGGCATGGTGACGACGGCCATCAGTACTTGGCCAGCTCGCGCGCCTTGGCCAGGATCTTCTCCGGGCTCGGCATGAAGGCCGCCTCCAGCACGTGGTTGAAGGGCATGGCGGGGACGTCGGGTCCGGTCAGGCGCATCACCGGCGCGTCCAGGGCATCGAAGGCCTGCTCCATGATCACGGCCATCACCTCGGCGGCCACGCCGGCGAAGGGGTTGTCTTCGTGCACGACCAGCACCTTCCCGGTCTTGCGGGTAGTGGCGATCACCGCGGCCACATCCAACGGCTTGATGGTACGCAGGTCGAGGACCTCGGCCTCCACCCCTTCGGCCGCCAGGGTGTCGGCCGCCTCCAGGCAGTAGTGCAGCATCAGGCCGTAGGCGATCAGGCTCAGGTCCTTGCCCTGGCGCTTGACCTCGGCCTTGCCGATCGGCACCAGGCGGTCGCCGTCCGGGACTTCGCCCTTGATCAGCCGGTAGGTCCGCTTGTGCTCGAGGTAGAGGACCGGGTCCGGGTCGCGCACGGCGGACTTGAGCAGGCCCTTGGCGTCGGCCGGTGTGCCGGGGGCCACCACCTTGAGGCCCGGGACGTGGGCGAAGAGCGCTTCGATGCTCTGCGAGTGATAGAGGGCGCCGTGGACGCCACCGCCCCAGGGGGCCCGGATCACGATGGGGAGGTTGAGGTCCCCGTTGGTCCGGTAGCAGATGCGGGCGGCCTCTTCGATGATCTGGTTCATGGCCGGTGCGATGAAGTCCGCGAACTGGATCTCGGCGATGGGCCGCATCCCGTTGGCCGCGGCCCCGATGGCCAGCCCCACGATGGTCGACTCGGCCAGCGGCGTGTCGATCACCCGGTCGGCGCCGTATTTTTTGAACAGGCCGTCGGTGGCCAGGAACACCCCTCCACGCTGGCCGACGTCCTCGCCCATGATGAAGACCGACTGGTCGCGGGCCATCTCCTCATCCATCCCCTCGCGAATGGCCTCGATCACGGTCTTGACGGCCATCTAGCCGAGCTCCCGGGCGAACACGTGGGGCAGCAGGTCGTCGGCTGAGGGGTCCGGCGCCTGTTCCGCGTACTCGGTGGCGTCGTCCACCTGGGCGGTCACCCGCTCGGTGATGGCGGCCTCGACGGGTTCCGTGAGCACGCCCGCCTCGCGCAGGTAGCGCTGGTAGCGGGGGATCGGATCCTTCTGCCGCCAGACCGCGACCTCTTCGGCCTGCCGGTAGCGCCGGTCGTCGTCGTCGCTGGAGTGCGCCGTGAAGCGATAGGTCTTGGCTTCGATCAGGGTCGGCCCTTCGCCGGTTCGGGCGCGGGTGACGGCATCGCGGGTCGCCTGATAGACGGCCAGCACGTCGTTGCCGTCCACCACCACGCCCGGGAAACCATAGCCCGCAGCACGGTCGGCGACGTTCAGAATGGCCATCTGCTGGCTTTGCGGCACCGAGATGGCATAGCCGTTGTTTTCACAGACGAAGATGACGCCCAACTTATGGATGCCGGCGAAGTTCATGGCCTCGTGGCAATCGCCCTCGCTGCTCGCCCCTTCGCCGAAGTAGGCGATGGTGACGGCATCCTCCTTGCGGATGCGGGAGGCCAGGGCGATGCCGGCGGCGTGCAGGAGCTGGGTCGCCACCGGGCTGCCCCCGGTCAGGATGTGCAGCCGCTGGGACCCGAAATGGCCGGGCATTTGCCGACCGGCGCTGCTGGGGTCCTCCCGTTTGGCGAAGAAGGAGAGCATCTGGTCGCGGGCAGTCATGCCCAGCGCCAGCACCACGCCGGCGTCGCGATAGTAGGGCGCCACCCAGTCGTAGCCCGGTTTGAGGGCCATGGCGCTCCCTACCTGGGCCCCTTCCTGGCCCTGGCAGGAGATGACGAAGGGCGCCCGCCCCTGGCGATTGATGAGCCACATCCGCTCGTCGACGGCGCGGGCCAAGCGCATGACTTCATAGATGGCCAGCGCCCGCTCGTCGCTGAGGCCGAGCGCCCGATGGCGGCTCTGCCCGCCCCTGGCCTCGACTTCCGCGGTCTTGGTGGCCATTAGATGTGGATGGCCAGGCCGTCGACGGCCAGGGCGGCCTCCTTGACGGATTCGGACACGGTGGGGTGCGGACTGATGCTGGCACCGATCTCAAAGGGGGTGGACTCCAACAGCTTGGCCAGCGCCACCTCAGAGATCAGGTCGGTGGCATTGGGACCGACCAGGAAGGCGCCCAGCAGGTCGCCGGTGTCGGCGTCGCTGATCAGCTTGGCGAAGCCTTCGGTCTCGCCCAGGATGACGGCCTTGGCATTCCCTGCCAGGGGGAACTTGCCCACCTTGACGTTGAGGCCCTGGTCCTTGGCCTGCTTTTCGGAAAGGCCCAGGCTGGCCACCTGCGGGTAGCTGTAGGTGGCGCGCGGGACGCGATTGTAATCCAGCGGCTTGGGGTTCTTGCCGGCGATGTGCTCCATGATGTGCTCGCCTTCGTAATAGGCGACGTGGGCCAGCAGATAATTGCCGATCACGTCGCCGGCCGCGTACACGTTGGGATGGCCGGTGCGGTAATGCTCGTCCACCTTCACAAACCCTTTGTCGATCTGGATGTCGAGCTTCTCCAGCCCGAAGCCCTTGGTGATCCCTTCGCGCCCGACGGCCACCAGGACCCGCTCGCCCTCCAGGGCCTCGACGCCGTCCCCCACTTTGGCGGAGATGGTCACCCGCCCGTTGGAGCGCTTGAGTGACTCCGGCTGCACCTGGGCCCCGGTGAGGACCTTGATCCCCCGCTTGGTCAGGACCCGGGCCAGCAGCTGGCCGACCTCGGCATCTTCCGCGGGAAGAAGGGTGGGGAGGAACTCGACCAGGGTCACCTGGGCGCCGTAGCCGTGATAGACGCAGGCAAACTCCGTGCCGACGGCGCCGGCGCCCACGATCACGATGGACTTCGGCATCCGGTCGAGCTTGACGGCGTGGTCGCTGTTGATCACGGCCTCACCGTCCATGGCCAGGCCGGGCAGCGACTTGGGCTGCGACCCGCTGGCCACCACCAGGTTTTTGGCCCGGACGGTGGTGCCATTGCCCTTCACCGTGACCTGGTCCGCGGCCTCGATTACGCCCTCGCCGTTGAAGACGGTGACTTTGTTCTTCTTGAGCAGGAATTCCACACCCCGCCAGAGCTGGGTCACGACGGCCTCCTTGCGCTTGAGCACCTGGGGCCAGTCGATTTCGGGCTGGCCGACCTTGAGACCCAGGCCGCCAGCCGCGCTTTTTATGGTGTACGCCAGCTCCGACGAGTGCAGAAACGACTTGGTGGGGATGCAGCCGCGGTGGAGGCAGGTGCCGCCCACCTTCTCCTTCTCGATGACGGCCACCTTGAGCCCTAGTTGGGCCCCCCGGATCGCCCCCACGTACCCTGCCGAACCGCCGCCAATGATGGCCACGTCGAACGTCTCGTCCGGCATCAAGCCCCATTCTAGCTAGCTGTAGTTCCCAGCCAGGGAGGTTGTTGACGGAGGCGGGATGAGTACACGCCCCCTGATGGCGTAGCGTTGGACCGTGAGCCGGGAAGCCGAGGACTTGAACCGGCGCCTATTGCGCGCCCGCGACGCCATGGACCGCGCCTACGCCGAGCCGCTCAACGTCCGCGCCGTGGCCGCGGTCGCCCATGTCTCCGAGGCGCACTTCATCCGCAGCTTCCGCGCCGTGTTTGGGGAGACGCCGCACCGTTACCTGCAGCGGCGGCGGGTGGAGCGCTCGATGTTCCTGCTGCGCGAGACCGACCGCAGCGTCACCGACATCTGCTTCGACGTCGGCTTCACCAGCCGGGGGACCTTCAGCCGCACGTTCCGGGAGGTCGTCGGCGAGGCGCCGTCGCACTACCGCGTGGGGCATGGGCCGATGGTGGCCCCCAACTGCTTCCAGCTGTGGGCGACGCGACCGGTGGTGGCGGCGGGGGTCGCGATGCAATCGAGCAGTTTTGGAGACGCCGCCGCAGCGACGGCCTCCTAACATGAGGGTCATCCCCATCAAGTCAAGCAAAGGAGAAAACGAGCGATGATCACCAAACTCAACGTCGCCTCCATCATGGTCCTCAACAAGGACGAGGCTCTTGACTTCTACGTCAACAAGCTCGGGCTGGAGAAGGGCCAGGACGTCAAGCAGGGTTCCTACCGCTGGCTGACGGTGCGCGTCCCTGGCGACGTCACCGAGATCTCCCTGGAGGAGCCGGGCCCGCCGGTGCATGACGAAGCCACCGCTGCGCAGATCCGCGAACTGATCACGAAGGGCGCGCTGGGCGGGCTCGTGTTCAAGGCGGACGACATCCGGGGTCTGTACGAGACCCTCAAGTCGCGCGGGGTCACCGACTTCACCCAGGAGCCCACCGACCACTTCTACGGCACCGACATGGGCGTCCGCGACCCCTTCGGCAACGCCATCCGGATCCTCCAGCAGGGGAAGGTCGCCCAAAAGGTGAAGGCCTGACCGGGCCGGCCTAGCTGTGGCCGATCTCCCCGCTGCGATGGGGGCGGACGAGTTCGACGAGACCCCCTCCCCGACCCTCCCCGCAAGGGGGAGGGAGAATCGGCTTAAGTCATCGCAGAGAACCCACCCGGCACTCCCGGCAGGGGGGAGATACGGGGCGGGGTCTCGTTGTCTAGCGTTCCAGGACCTTCAGCCCTTCCGCCAGCTGCGTATCCTTGCTGAAGTCGTTCGGGGCTCGATCGATCGCGTATTCGTCGGTGGTGTTGGCCAGCTTGACCTCGTCGTCCGGCACGATCCCGTTTTTCTCGATCGAGTGCCGGTTCGGTGTCAGCCAGTGGGCAATGGTCAGATGGAGGTCCCCGTCCCGAACCAGGAAGTCCTGCTGCACCGAGCCCTTGCCGAACGTCTTGGTGCCCACCAGCACGCCCCGGCTGTGGTCCTTGATGGCGCCGGCCGTGATCTCCGACGCGCTGGCGGTGTTCTCATTGACCAGGACCACCAGCCGGGCATCGAAGGCGCGCCCCTGGCCGCTGACGGTGCGGACCTCCTCCTTGGCGCCGCGCTGGACCAGGATGGTGGTCGTCCCGCTGCGAATGAACTCGCTCAGGACGTCGTTGGCCGCATCCACAAAGCCGCCCGGGTTGTCGCGCAGGTCGAGCAGGACCCGGTTGACCGGACCCTTCAGGTTGTCACGCAGCGCGGTGTCGAACTCGGCCGACGTGCGGTCGCCAAAGTCGAAGATGCGGATGTACAGCACCTGGTTGTCGAAGACGTGGGCCGCCACGCTGGCCACCGTGATCACCTTGCGCACCAGGTCCAGCGTCAGCGGCTGGCCGTTGCGGTCGATCCCCAGCACCACGTGGGTGTCCACCTTGCCCCGGATCCGGGCCACGGCCTGGTCCGCGGTCCATCCTTCGGTGCTCTGGCCGTCCACGGTGGTGATGATGTCCCCCACCTGCAGCCCCGCCCGCTGCGCCGGTGTGCCCGGCAGGATGCTGTCCACCTGGAGGACCGTGCCCTTCTCCAGGACCGAGGCCCCGATGCCGCCGAAGGAACCCTGCAGGAAGGTCTGATTCAGCGCGTATTCCTCGGGCGTCAGGTACCGCGAAAAGGGGTCGTTGAGCGCGCCGACCATGCCCGAGGCGGCGCCCTCCGTCAGTTTGTGCCCGTCCGCATTCGGGTTCAGGTAGTGCTGCTGGATGGTCTGGAAGACCTCTTCCAGCCCCTGCAGGTCGAGGTCGCGAGTGGGCGGACGGTACAGCAGGACGGTCTTCACCCAGTCGGGCGCATACCCGCCGTACTGGAACTCCACCAGGCTACCGAGGTAGAAGGCGGCCAGCGCCACGACCAGCACCACGGCAACCGTTCGGAGGCGAGCCATGAAACCGAATTATGGAGACACGGCGTCCGCGGCTATGGGAGGTAGATCAAGGGGTTGACCGGCGTGCCGTTGATGTCGATCTCGAAGTGCAGGTGCGCCCCGGTCGAGTTGCCGGTGCTGCCTTCGTAGCCGATGACCTCGCCTTTTACCACCTCGGAGCCGTTCGCCTGGGCGTAGTTGGAGAGGTGGCCGTACAGGGTGGCGAACCCATTGGCGTGCACGATGATGACGTAGTGGCCGTAGCCACAGAGGTAGGCAGAGGTCCACGAGCACGTCATGGTGAAGTTGTGGACGAACCCACCATCGGCGGCCCGCACGGCAGTGCCCCAGTCGGCGGCGATGTCGATCCCCGAGTGGAAGTGCCGGTAGGGGCAGCTAGGCTCGTAGGGCTCAAACGGATAACTCGTGCAGCCGAACCCCTGGGTGAGCAGGCCCTCCAAGGGCCACATAAAGTGGCCAGACGAGTGGGCGCCCAGGCTTTCGGCCACCAGCTCCTGAAGCTGCTGCCGAACGGCCGCCCGCTGCGCCTCCATGGCGTCCAGCTCGCGCTGCACCATCGCCTCGACGACCGCCACCCGTTGCTGGGCCGCGGCCTGCTGGACCCGCATCGACTGCAGTTGAGCCTGCTGCTGCCGGATACTCGCCACCACCGCCGCCTGCTCGTGCTGCTTGACCTCCAGGTCGGCTTTGAGGCCGGCCACCACCCGGCGCTCCAGACGGAGCTGGTCCACCTGCCGGTTGTCCTCGCGGACGATGTCGGCGAAGAACAGGGCTCGATTGAGGAGGTCCACGAAGTTGACGGCCGAGAAGACCAGTTCCACGCCGCTGATACTGCCGTTCTTGTAGAGGTGGCGCATCCGAGCGCCCATCTGGGCGATGTGGTCGGCGAGCTCGGCTTCCTTCTTCACCAGCTGGACCTTGGCGGCGTCGACCTGGTCGTTGAGGACCTGGAGTTTGCCCTGTTCCTCCTGGATCTGGTTGGCCACCGCCACCAGCTGGCTGTCCAGGGCGGCGATCTGGGCCTTGAGGGCGCGGTCCTCGGCGGCCAGCTTGCCCAGCTCGGTCTGCATCTGGCCGATCTTGCCGTTGATCCCGTTGAGCTGGCCCTGGGTGTTGTTGATCAAGTCGCCCAGGTCGGACGGCATCACGCCAATCAGCAGAACCAGGACCAGGATCGCGCCGGACAACCTCAGCCCCTTCACTGGTGCAGGAACCGGCGCACGCCGAGGTAACTGCCGAAGACGCCCAGGAACATGCCGAAGGCCAGCATGGCGGCCAGCACCACGCGCAGGAAATTGGGGTCGTAGAAGAAGGGCACGAAGATGAGCACGCTCTGCAGGTTCTGGACGGCCGGCCGGTACCCAAATCCCACGATGGCCACTGCCAGGATGGCGCCCGCGCCGCCGGTCATGATGCCCTCCAGGATGAAGGGCCAGCGCACGAACCAGTCGGTCGCCCCCACCAGCTTCATCACCTCGATCTCCTTGCGCCGGAGGTAGATGGCCGTGCGGATGGTGAGCATGATGATGAAGATGGAGAGCGCGGTGAGGGCGATGATGAGGACCAGCCCCGCGATACCGGCAACCCGCGCCAGCAGGATGATCTTGTCGATCACGCTGGGCTCATAGTTGGTGGCCGGCGACTTGTCCACCAGCGGGGAGGCGCGGACCTCTTTGTCGATGGCGGCCAGGTCGCGGATGTCGTGGACGGTCACGTCCAGGCTGGCCGGCAGCGGATTGGTGCCCAGGGATTCGACCACCTCCGGGGACAGCGCCGGCATCTGGCGAAACTTTTCCATGGCCTGGTCCTTGGTCACGAAGGTCACGGCGCTGACCCGCGGATCGCGCTCCAGGTGAGCCTTGAAATCCATGGCGCTACTGAGGGGCGTGCTGTCGGCCAGAAAGATCGAGATCACACTGGCCCGCGATTTCTCGACGTTGACCACCTCGTCCAGGGAGTGGAGCCCGAGCAGCAGGCTGCCCAGCGCCAGCAGCACCACCCAGACGATCAGGAGCCCGGCCACGCTGACCGTGGCGTTGCGCCAGAAGTTCTGCCAGGCGCTGCTGGCCGCGAACTCAGCGCGATTCCAGATTCGCCTGAGCATGGTACCCTCCCGCGTCTTCATCCCGGGCGATGCGACCGCTCTCGATGGCGATCACCCGCCGCCGCATCACGTCCACGATCTCGCGATTGTGAGTGGCCATCAGCACCGTGGTGCCGCGAGCGTTGATCTGCAGCAGCAGCTGCAGGATCTCCCACGAGGTGGCCGGATCCAGGTTCCCGGTCGGTTCGTCGGCCAGGAAGATCTTGGGGTCGTGCACCAGCGCCCGGGCGATGGCGACCCGCTGCTGCTCCCCGCCCGAGAGTTCATCCGGGAACTTCTTCTCCTTCCCGTCCAGGCCCACGATGCTGAGCACCTCTTCCACCTTGGGCTTGAGATGTCGCAGCTCGCCGTCCGTCACCCGGACGGCGAAGCCCACGTTCTGAAACACGGTCAGGTTGGGCAGCAGCTTAAAGTCCTGGAAGACGATGCCGATCTTGCGGCGGAGGTGCGGCAGCTGGCGGCGCTTGAGCCGCCCCAGCTCCTGGCCGTCCACGAAGATCTTGCCGGTGGTGGCCCGCTCCTCCCGGATCAACAGCCGCACCAGGGTGGACTTGCCGGCGCCGCTGGGTCCCACCAGGAAGACGAAGTCCTGGCGCGGCACGTCGAGGGAGACCTCGCGCAAGGCCTCCGTCCCATTGGGGTAGGTCTTGCTCACGTTCTGGAACGTGATCAGGGGGGTGGCGTCGGAGACCATGGTGCTCACCATGTTGCGCCGAACGGTCAGCGCCGCCTCGGCCGATTCGGTGTCATCCGACTCGGGCGCGGTGGCGGAACGAGGACGTCGAAGGGTGTCGATCTCAGCTCCTTGGGCAACTCATTTCTGTGACGAAGCGGGACGGGTGGTACGACTGAGCTGGGTCCCGAAGGACCCTCGACAGGCGGAAGTATACGGCATCGGGGCGCTGGGTTCGCCCCAATAGGGTTCATATTGCCGGCCTGTCCCTTGGGGGCCCGCGGTTGCGTGTCTATACTCGCTCCCGTGTCCGACCTCGGCGTCCCCATGGTGGCGGAGGACCGAGGCGAGGTGCGGGAAGCCACCCACACCGGCCACCTGGTGGCGGTCGACGCGGAGGGCCGCCTGCTGGCCGCCCTCGGCAACCCCGACCGCCTGACCTACTTCCGGTCCAGCGCCAAGCCCTTCCAGGCCATCGCTGCGCTCCGCAGCGGCGCCCGGGAGCGATTCGGGCTCACGGATGAGCATGTCGCGGTGATGGCCGCCTCCCACGCCGGCGAGCCCCGGCACGTCGACCTGGTGCGCGACCTGCTGCGGCGGGCGGGCGTCCCCGAGGACGCCCTGGCCTGTGGCGCCCACTGGCCGCTGGCGGAAGCCGCGGCCCAGGCGGCCCGAGCGGCCATGCCGGCTCCTATCCCGGTCTTCAACAACTGCTCCGGCAAGCATGCCGGGATGCTGGCCGCCGCCCAGGCCCTGGGCGCCCCACTGGAGGGCTATCTCTATCCGGTTCACCCGGTGCAGGTCGAGGTGCGCCGGACGGTGGAGGCCTTTACCGGCTGCTCGCCGGAGGCGATGCGCTATGGGACCGATGGCTGTAGCGCGCCGAACCCGGCGGTGCCCCTGCAGGCCATGGCCCAGAGCTTCGCCCAGCTGCTCCGCAGCCCGGAGCCGGTGGCCCGGCTGGTGGTGGGGGCCATGACGGAGCACCCCTACCTGGTTAGCGGTACCGACCGCTTCGACACCCGCTTGATGGAGCTCAGCCGCGGCCGCCTGCTGGCCAAGGGCGGGGCCGCCGGCCTCCACTGCCTGGCCGACCGGGAGTCGGGGGGCGCCCTGGCCGTCAAGCTGGAGTCGGGCAACGGGGCCTTCGTGCCCGCCGTCGTGCTGGCGGCCCTGGGGCAGCTAGGGTGGCTTCCGGAGGCCAGCCTGGACGCGCTACGGGCCTTCGCCTCCCCCACCCTGCTCAACTACCGCCGCCTGGAGGTGGGCCGGGCCTACCCCATCTTCGAGCTGCCGACGTAACGGCGGTGTAACACGAGACCCCCTCCCCTAACCCCTCCCCGCAAGGGGGAGGGGACAGTTCGGACCCCCCAAACCCCTCCCCGCAAGGGGGAGGGGACAGTCGGACTCTCCTAGCCGCCCCCCGCAAGGGGGAGGGGACAATCGGACTCCCCCAACCTTCCCCGCAGGGGGGAGGGGACAATCGGACTCCCCCAACGCTTCGCCGCAAGGGGGAGGGCACAGTCCGACTGACGGTTCCCGCTCGGGGGCGGGGTTATACCGCCGTGCTGGGACTACAACACTGGCGGTGGCGCATCGCCTTTGGACTGGCGGCTCTGCTGGCGGCCCTGTACCTGTGGCGCATGGTGCTGCCCATCCTGGAGCCGGCCACGCCCCGCGCCGACGATTTCCAGGACTACTGGCAGGCGGCGCTCCAGATCCGGACCGGCGGCGATCCGTATGCCGACTTCGACCGCACCCACACCCAGCAAGACTGGACTCTGAGCAGCGGCTATCTCTACCCGCCGGCTTTCGCCGCCCTGCTGGCGCCGTTCACGGTGTTTCCCAACGGGCTGGCGGTTCGGGTGTGGTTGCTGCTGATGCTGGCAATGATCATCGGCAGCCTGGTGCTCGTCTATCGCGTGCTCGGCCCCCCCGGTCCGGCAGAGGCGCTCTGCATGCTAGTCATCCTGGTCACCTTCTTTCCGGTGACGGCCACCCTGCTCACCGGGGCGATGAATCCCGTCCTCCTCCTGTTGCTGAGCCTGGCGTGGGCCGCCTGGCTTCGCCGCCGCGACACCCTCGCGGGTGCCGCCCTGGGAGCGGCCATCGTGATCAAGCTGATCCCCGCAGCCCTGATCCCCTACCTGCTGGTACGCCGCCACTTCCGGCTGCTCCTGGCCGCGGCCGCGGCCGCCCTGCTGGGCGTCGCCCTGGGCCTGGTGGTCACCAGCCCCGCCCACAGCCTGCATTACTTCCGGGACATGGTGCCGCACCTCTCGGCGGGCAGCGGATACCGTGAGAACGAGTCCCTCAGCGGTCTGGCGAGCCGGGTCTGCAACCCGGCGACCGCTGACCTGGGTGGCAACGGTGGCTGGTGCGGGCGGATAGTTGCCTGGCCCGCCATCGCCGTCGTGCTCGGCCTGGTGATGGTCGCCACCCGGCGGCGCGGGCGGTCGGGGCTGGAGTTTGGGCTGGCGGTGGCCGCCCTGCCGCTGGTCAGCAGCGTCACCTGGGGCTTCCACCTCGTCCTGCTGCTCCTTCCCATCGCCCTCTTGCTCCATCATCATTTCCGGGTGGCGCCCTTGCCGCGCTGGCACGTCCGCCTGCTGTTGCTGGCGTGGCTCTGCTTCTCGGTCTTCCCCGGCGTCCACTACCTGCTGGTGTTCCGTCCGCTGCCGCCCGGCCTGTGGGCGACGCTGGTGACCCGGGTGATGGCCGAGAGCTACCTGCTGGGGACCCTGCTCCTGTTCGCGGTCCTTTGGCAGACGGTGCGCGCGGCCGACCGAGCGCAGGCCGAGCCGACGGCCGCGGCGGCCGCTGCCTGACTTAGCGCCGCTCGGCGCTCTGCGCCGCGTCCCAGCGCAGGAAGGATTCCATGAACGGCTCGATTTCCCCGTCGAGGACGGCCTGTACGTTCCCCATCTCGAACCCGGTCCGGTGGTCCTTCACCAGCGTGTAGGGATGCAGCACGTAGCTGCGGATCTGGCTCCCCCACTCCATCGATTGCCGGCCGCCCTTGAGCTGCTGCCGTTGCTCCGCTCGCTGCTCCGCCTGCATGGTGGCCAGCCGGGAGCGCAGCACCTTCATGGCCGTCTCCCGGTTCTTGATCTGGGAGCGCTCGTTCTGGATGGTGACGATGATCCCGGTGGGCACGTGGGTGAGCCGCACCGCCGAGGAGGTCTTGTTGACATGCTGGCCGCCGGCGCCGCTGGACCGGAAGGTATCGACGTCGAGATCCTCCGGGCGGATCTCGATGGGGGCGTCGTCCTCGATCTCGGGAATGACCTCCGCCAGGGCAAACGACGTATGCCGCCGGTGGGCCTGGTCGAACGGGGAGAGCCGCACCAGGCGGTGCACCCCGTGCTCCGAGCGCAACCAGCCAAAGGCCCGCCGCCCGCCCACGCGCAGGGTCACGCTCTTGAGGCCGGCCTCATCGCCGGGTGACTCGTCCAGGATTTCCGCGGTCCGGTGGGTCCGCTCGGCCCAGCGCAGGTACATGCGCAGCAGCAGGGCGGCCCAGTCCTGGGAGTCGGTGCCGCCCGCCCCGGCGTGGACGCTGACCAGAGCCGGATGATCCGCGTACGGATTGGCGAACAGGAGATCGACCTCCTGCTGCTGGAGCGCCTTCTCCAGGGACTCGAGATCGGTGCGCAGCGATCCATCCAGCTGGTCCTCGCCCTCCTCGATGGCCATCTCCAACAGGCCAACCAGGTCGCGGGCCCGGGTCTGCAGGCTGCGCCAGGTGTCGACCTCCTCCCGGAGGCCCTTGCTTTCCTGGGCAAGCCGCTGGGCGCGGGCCGAGTCCTGCCAGATGGCAGGGTCGTTTAGCTCGGCCTGGACGGCGGCGACGCGGTCCTGTTTGCGGGCGAGGTCAAAGATGCTCCTGGAGTTGGAGGATCTTCGTGGACAGGTCGCGCGCCCGGTCTAACAGGTCATTCATGGGTTAGCGTCCGTGACAGTTCTTGAAGCGCTTGCCGCTGCCGCAGGGGCACAGATCGTTGCGGCCGACGCCGGCGAAATTCACGACGGCAGGACGGCGAAAGGGCGGCCGGGCCGCGGGCGCCGCGGGCGCCGCGGGCGCGGGACTCTCAGCCGGCTTGGTCGCCGGCGTCCCGGCCTTGGGAGCGGACTCAGATTTCTTGGCTGGCATGGCGCTTCATCATACCCATCGCTATCTTCCGTGACACTTCTTGAACTTCTTGCCGCTGCCGCACCAGCAGGGATCGTTGCGACCCAGCTTTTCGCCGCCGGCCGGGACCCGGGCCGCCGGGTTGCCGTTGGGCGTTTGCGGGCGGGCGGCCGGGCTGGCGCCGGTGGCCGCCGGCTCGCCCCGGTTCATGAGCATCACGGGTGGCGGCTCGGGCGGCGGCGTCTGCACCAGCTGCCGCTTGAAGATGGTGGTGGCGATCTCCTGCTGAATCTCGCCCTGCAGCTCCTGGAAGGCCTGGAAGGCTTCGTTCTTGTATTCGACCAGGGGATCCTTCTGGCCGAAGGCGCGCAGCCCGATGCCTTCCTTGAAGTGCTCCATCATGGTCAGGTAGTTGACCCAGCGCCCGTCGATGGTGCGCAGCATCAGGATCTGCTCCAGCTTGCGCATCTCCGGGGTTCCCTGCTGCTTCTCCTTGGCGTCGTAGGCCTCGGCGGCGTACTGATAGAGGCGATCGGCTACCGACTCGGGCGTCTCCCCCAGCTCGTCGGGCGGGATCTCGGCGTAGGGCGGCAGCGGGAAATCGAGCCGCAGGTGTTCGACCAGGCCTTCCAGGTCCCAGTTGTCGCGATGCCGGGACTCGCAATAGGCCGGGACCGTCTCGCCGATGACCTTCTTGATCATGTCGAGCACGGTCTCCTTCATGCTCTCGCCCTCGAGGATCTTGCGCCGGTCGCCGTAGATGATTTCGCGCTGCTTGTTCATCACGTCGTCGTACTCGACCACGTAGCGGCGGGCGTCGAAGTTGTGCCCCTCCACCTTGGTCTGGGCGCCCTCGATCTGGCGCGACACCAGGCCGGACTCGATAGGCTCGTCCTCCCGGATGCCCAAGCGGTCCATGATCCCCCGGATCCGATCCCCGCCGAAGATGCGCATCAAATCGTCGTCCAGGGCGATGAAGAACCGGGAGGAGCCGGGGTCGCCCTGCCGGCCCGACCGGCCGCGCAGCTGGTTGTCGATGCGGCGGCTCTCATGGCGTTCGGTGCCGATGATGTGCAGGCCCCCGTTGGGGGCCACGCCCTCGCCCAGTACGATGTCGGTGCCGCGGCCTGCCATGTTGGTGGCGATCACGACCGCGCCGGGCTGCCCCGCCCCGGCCACGATCAACGCTTCCCGCTCGTGCTGCTTGGCGTTGAGCACCTCGTGCGGCACGCCCCGCTTTTCCAGCAGCCGGGCCAGCCGCTCGGACTTGTCGATGGAGACGGTGCCCACCAGGACCGGGCGGGCCTGCCGGTTGAGCTCCACGATCTCGTCCACGACCGCGTTGAACTTGGCGGCCTCGTTCTTGTAGATGACGTCCGAGTTGTCGGTGCGGACCATGGGCCGGTGGGTCGGGATCACCAGCACCTCGAGCTTGTAGATCTTGTGGAATTCTTCGGCCTCGGTCACCGCCGTCCCGGTCATCCCGGCCAGCTTGTGATACAGGCGGAAGAAATTCTGGAAGGTGATGGTGGCCAGCGTCTGGTTCTCCTGCTGGACCTTGACGCCCTCCTTGGCCTCCACCGCCTGGTGCAGGCCGTCTGACCAGCGGCGGCCGGGCATCTGGCGGCCGGTGAACTCATCGACGATGATGACCTCGCCGTCCTTCACGATGTAGTCGCGGTCGCGCTTGTGCAGGAGGGTGGCCTTGAGCGCCTGGTTGATCTGGTGCGCCTCCTCCACGTGCTCCAGCTCGTACACGTTCTTGATCCCGGTCCAGCGCTCGATCTTGGCGATCCCCTCTTCGGTGAGGGACGCCGATTTGGTCTTCTCTTCCATGGTGTAATCGCTCGGCGAGAGCCGGGCGATCAGGCGGGCATACTGGTAGTACTTCTCGGTGGGGTCGTTGGCCTGGCCCGAGATGATGAGCGGCGTGCGCGCCTCGTCGATGAGGATGCTGTCCACCTCGTCCACGATGGCGTAGTGCAGCGTCCGCTGCACGCACTGGGACAGGTCGACCGCCATGTTATCGCGCAGGTAGTCGAAGCCAAACTCATTGTTGGTGCCGTAGGTGATGTCGGCGGCGTACGCCTCCTGGCGGCTGATGGGCCGCAGGTGCTGCAGCCGCGAGTCGGGGTGGGTCTCGTCCAGGTAGTCCGGGTCATACCGCAGCGACATCTCGTGGCCGATGACCGCCACCGACATGCCCAGCCGGTGATAGATGGGTCCGTTCCAGCCGGCGTCGCGGCGGGCCAGGTAGTCGTTGACCGTGACCAGGTGGGCGCCCTTGCCCTCCAGCGCATTGAGATACAGGGGCAGCACGGCCACCAGGGTCTTGCCTTCGCCGGTCTTCATCTCGGCAATCTGGCCGTGGTGCAGCACCATGCCCCCCACCAGCTGGACATCGAACGGGCGCAGCCCGATCGCCCGGCGGGAGGCCTCCCGGACCACGGCAAAGGCCTCCACCAGCAGGTCGTCCACCGTCTCGCCGGCTTCCAGCCGCTGGCGGAAGTCGGCCGTCTTGGCCTCCAGCTGAGCATCGGATAGCGCCTGGATCAGCGGCTCCAACTCGGTGATCTGGGCGGCCACCGCCAGATGGCGCTTGACCTCTTTGGCGTTCGGGTCCCCGAGGACCTTGGTGATAATGCTCATAGGAAAAAGGACGCGAAGTTAGAATACCCGGCGGTAGCCGGGGCTAACCGCAGGAGCCCGGATCCACCGGTCAGGCGACGCAGATCGGGATGCGGGGCGTGCCGAGCCGAAGGAGGCGACGAGCACGGGAGGGAGCGCATCCGTCGATGCGTGACCGAGCGCGCGCAGGAGACGACGCCCGGATCGGCCGCCTCCGCGCCCGAGATGCCAGCTTGATCCGGTGGATTCGGGCTTAGCGCAGCGCCGCCTCGACCAGCCCCAGGCTGCCGTTGCGCCGCCGGTAGAGGATATTGACCTCCTGGCTGTCTTCGTTGAGGAAGACGAAGAAGCTGTGGCCCAGGTCGGTCATCTCGGTCTTGGCCTGCTCCTCCGAGATGGGCTGGAGGTGGAAGCGCTTGATCTTGGCCACCCCGTTGAGGCGCGTCTCGCTGGGGACCGCCGACTCGGCCTCTTCGGCCTTGCCCTTGCGCCGGCTGCGCAGCCGCTCCTTGTGCTGGCGGATCTGCCGGTCCATCTTGTCGACCACCAGGTCGACCGCCTCGTTCACGTGCTCCGACGCCTGGACCGCCTTCAGGATGGTGCCGTTGACGTGCACTACCAGGCGGGCCACCTTCATCGTTTCCAGGCTCTTGTTTTTTTCGGTGGCGAGTTCCATGCGAGCTTCCATGATCTGGTCGAAGTGCCGGGTGAGCTTCTCCAGCTTGCCCTGGGCGTAGGCCCTCATCCGGGGATCGGCGGCCGCCTTCTTGGCCTGAATCAAGACCTTCATCTGCGCAGCCTCCCGCAGTGAGATCTGGTCGCGTCCGTGTGCTCACAGTATAGATACCGGGGGGCAGATCCCCCCGTCTTCGGCGGCGTCAAGACTCGCTCGCACCGGCTCGCTCCTGTGTCTTGACCCCGCCGGATCGTCGTGCTGATGCACGCCGATCCCCCCCTCGGCCGAAAGGCCGTTCCGGCCCCGGGCCGCCTAGGCAACGACGGGTTGCTGGCTCAGGACCATGATCCCGCTCACCAGCAGGCTGGCGGCGGCGGTGCGAAGGACTGCCAGCAGGGCGCCCAGCGGCCGCCGGCTCATGCCGCGCGGCGTTCCGGCCCGCCCTGGCCACTCTCGCCGGCCCGGCGGTCTGGGAAGACCCGTGACAGCTCCGGTGGGATCGGCACGCCGGCGGCGAACAGCTTGTCCATGATGTGCGGCCGGATCCCGGTGGGACGGAACACGCCTTTGATGTTGCCCTGCTTGTCCACCCCATGGGACTCGAACAGGAAGATCTCTTGCATGGTGATGGTGTCGCCTTCCATGCCGGTGATCTCGGTGATGCTGGTGACCTTGCGACCGCCGTCCCGCATCCGGGACAGCTGGACGATCAGGTCGACGGCGGAGGCCACCTGCTGCCGGATGGCCCGCATGGGGAGGTCGATGCCGGCCATCAGCACCATCGTCTCCAGCCGGGACAGCGCATCGCGAGTGCTGTTGGCATGGAGGGTGGTCAACGATCCATCGTGGCCGGTGTTCATGGCCTGCAACATGTCCAGGGCCTCGCCGGCACGACACTCGCCAACCACGATCCGATCGGGGCGCATACGGAGGGAGTTGATGACCAGGTCGCGGATGGCGACCCGATGCTCCCCGTTGAGGTCGGGCGGCCGCGATTCCATGCGGCAGACGTGCTCCTGATGGAGCTGGAGCTCGGCCGCATCCTCAATGGTCACGATCCGTTCGTCCGTCGGGATGAACGACGAGCAGACGTTGAGCAGGGTGGTCTTCCCGGTACCGGTCCCGCCCGAGATGAGCAGGTTGGCGCGGGCCATGACGCAGGCTTTCAGGAAGCCGACCGCCTCCGGGCTGATGGTGCCAAAGTTGACCAGGTCCTCGGCCTGATACGGGTCCCGCGAGAACTTTCGGATGGTCAGCATGGGGCCGTCGAGGGCAATCGGGGCAATGACGGCGTTCACCCGGGAGCCGTCCAGCAACCGGGCATCGACCATCGGGGTGCGGAAGTCGATCCGCCGGCCGACCGCGGAGACGATGAAGTCGATGACCCGCAGCAGGTGGTTCTCATCGTCGAACTTCCGGTCCGTGAGCAGGATCTTGCCGGCCCGTTCGACGTAGATGTTTTCGGGTCCGTTGACCATGACTTCGGTCAGACTCTGGTCGAGAACGAGGTCGCGGATGGGGCCCAGCGCGTCGTAATAGCGCTGCAGCTCATCGTGCGAAACCTCCGAGGCGTTGACCATCAGGTGTGCTCTCCTTGAACAGGAGTCTCGGGCAGGCGAACTCTGCCCGATGTAACGAGCCCACCCGGCAAAGTTTGCACCGGCGCGACAGCCAGGACCAGGTAGCCCGAGAACCGCCCACCGACGTCGGCGAGAGCCTGGGCGGCCGCCTGGAGCGTGGCCCCGGTGGTGGCGACGTCGTCCACCAGGGCCAGCCCGGGCGGAGGCGGATTCGGGGCGGCCCAGCGGAAGGCGCCGGCCACGTTGCCCTGACGCGCCGCCTGATCCAGTCCCACCTGCGGCGGTGTATCCCGGTCGCGGGTCAGGCCGGCCTGCAGCGGGAGGCCCAGTCGGGGCGCCAGGCACCGGGCCAGCCGTTCCGCCTGGTTGAATCCGCGGGCCCGCTGCCGGGCCGGGTGCAGGGGAATGAATGTGAGCCCGGTGGGGCGGATGCTGGCCGCCTGCACGGCGCCTGCCAGGTGGCCGGCCAGGGCGGCGGCCAGCTGGGGCCGGCCGCGATATTTATAGGTGTGGATGGCGTGTTGCCAGGCGCCCTCCAGCCGCCCGGCGGCGATCAACGGGGTGCCGTCCAACCACGCGATCGGGAGCGGGCGGACGCTGGCGGCACACGCCGGGCACCAGCCTGACCCGGGCTCTCGGCAGCCCGCGCATCGCGGGGGAAACAGCAGGTCGAGCAGCGCCGCGCTCAGGCCGAGAGCGCCAGGCGGTCCCCCCGCTCCAGGTGCAGCCGCTTGGCAGTCCCGGCGGGGAGCTCGGCCACCCGGTCCGCTTTCCACACGAGCGGGATTAGCCCAATCCAGGGGAGCAGCCGGTGATAGACCTTGACCACCGTATTCGACTTGTCCAGGAACACGGCATCGATGGGAAAGCGCATGAACATCATGTGGATGCCATTGCAGCGATAGATCAACAAGCCCCCGCCGGCCGGGATGGAGCGCCGGAACATCAGGCCCATCCCCTGGGTGTAGAGATTGGTGGCCTCTTCCAGCGGCTGGGCGACGATGGTCCCGTCGGTCTTAGTTAGGCGCAAAACTTCTCCCTTGAATCATACCGCACGGGCCGCGCCGGACGAAAGCTTATTTGTGCTGGAAGGTATGGATGATGATGATGACGGCCGGGCCCATCAGGACGATGAACAGGGTTGGGAAGATGCACCCGATCATCGGGAACAACATCTTCAGGGGTGCCTGGGCCGCCTGCTCTTCCGCCCGCTGCCGGCGCCGGCGGCGCATTTCCTCGGACTGGATGCGCAGCACTTTCGCGATCCCCACGCCGAGCTGTTCAGACTGGATGAGGGCCTGGGTGAAGGTATGCAGTTCTTCCACTCCCGAACGCCGCCCCATCTCGTCCAGCGCCTCCAAGCGCGGCCGGCCCAGTCGGATCTCGTTCAGCACCTGGGCGAACTCATCGGTGAGCGAGTTGTGGAACTTCTCGATCAGGCGGCCGATGGCGGCGTCGAAGCCCAGCCCGGCCTCCACCGAGATGGTCAGCAGGTCCAGGGCGTTGGGGAGAGCCAGCCGCAGCTCTTTCTGGCGGCCCTTCATCTTGCCGTTGAGCCAGACATCGGGCATATAGCGGCCCAGGGCGCCCGCCGCCACCACCAGCGCGGCCTGGACTGGCAGCTTGATCCCCAGGACAAGGGTGAACCACAGCCCCAGGGTGCCGAAGACCAGCAGGGCAATCACCTTGAGCACTTCGAAGGCGTTGACACTGAGGCCGTACGGACGGCCGGCCAGGTTCAGCTTGTTCTGCATCACGACCTGCCGGTTCTTGGCCATCCGGGAGGTGAGCAGGGACCCGAGCCGGTCCAGGGCCGGCCTGACGAACCGTTCGGTGAACGGCAGCGACAGCTCGATCTCATCGAGGGTGAGGTTGTGATCCCGATACTGCGACAGGCGCTCGGCAATCAGGTCGGCGCGGGGCTTGGCCGTGACAGCCTGGAAAAAGATCAGGACTCCGCCAAACGCCACGATCCCGAAGATGACTTGGAAAATATTCAAGGCTACACCTATACCTCGATGTTTGTGATCTTGCTGATGATGCCGTAGCCGATCGCGATCGAGATGAGACCGATGCCGATCAGGACATAGCCCAGCCACTCATGGAAGAGGGGCGTGATATAGCTCGGGCTGATGAAGGTCAGGACGAGCGCCAGCGCGAAGGGCAGACCGGTGATGATGTAGCCCGATGCGCGGGCCTGGGCGGTGAGGGTGCGGATCTCGCCCTGGATCCGGATCCGTTCGCGGATGGTGAAGGCGATGGTGTCCAGGATTTCGGCCAGGTTGCCGCCGACCACCCGGTGGATCTGGACGGCGGTGACCATCAGGTCAAAGTCCTCGCTCTCGATGCGCTTGACCATGTGCTGCAGGGCGTCGTCCACGGCCACGCCCAGGTTCATCTCGCGGACGGCGCGGCCGAACTCATCGGCCATGGGTGGCGAGGAGCTCTTGGCGATGGTCGCCATGGCCTGGGCGAAGGAGTAGCCGGCCTTGAGCGCGTTCGAGAGCAGGACGATGGTGTCGCCCAGCTGGTTGTTGAACGCCTTCAGCCGGCGCCGCTGCCGAAACTTCAGATAGAAACCGGGGCCGAAGTACCCGACCGGGATCCCGAACACGGCCAGGAACACGTTGTGGAAGCGCAGGTAGATGACCAGCACCAGCACCACGATGAGGCCAATGACCAGGATCACGTACTCCGAGACGCGCAGCTTGAGGTCGGCCCGCATGAGCTCATCGGCCAACCCCGACGTCCGACCGCCTTTGCGCGTCAGGCGCTTGTTGAAGCCCTCCAGCATGCCGTCTACCAGGCCGCCCTTGCCCGAGCCGCCGGCCGCGGGATTGTAGGCATCCATGTGTAGGTCTGGGTCCGAGGAACCCCGGTTGGCCGCCAGCCCCATGAAGATGATCAGGACGCCAACCGCTGCCGCCAGGCCGATGAAGATGGTGGTCACCTAGGCGCCTCCTTTTCCGGCGGGATCCGGCACCGGCTTGAACAAGTCCTTGGACACGCCCTCGCCGGACGATTGCATGTGGTCGAAATACTTGGGCATAATGCCGGTGGGCGTGAAGTAGCCCTGCACCCTGCCGTCTTCGCCTACGCCGGTTTGCTTGAACACAAAAATGTCCTGCGTTTTAATCTGGTCGCCGTGCAGTCCGATGACTTCACTGATGGCGATGACCTTTCGCTGACCATCTCGAAGGCGGCTCTGCTGCACGATGACGTTTATGGCGGAGCTGATCTGCTCCCGGATGGCCCGAGACGGCAACTCGGCTCCCGCCATTAACACCAACGTTTCCAGGCGGTTCAAACTGTCATGTGGCGAGTTGGCGTGGATGGTCGTTAACGATCCGTCATGACCGGTGTTCATGGCCTGGAGCATGTCCAGGGCCTCGCCCCCGCGACACTCGCCGACCACGATCCGATCTGGCCGCATACGAAGGGCGTTGACGACCAGGTCGCGGATCGCGATCCGCCCCCGGCCCTCGACGTTGGCGGGTCGTGACTCAAGTGTTACAACGTGGTCCTGGTTCAGCTGGAGCTCGGCCGCGTCCTCCACGGTCACGATCCGCTCTTCCTCCGGGATGAAACTGGAGAGGACGTTGAGGGTGGTGGTCTTGCCGGAGCCGGTCCCTCCGGAGACCAGGATGTTCAGGCGGGACCGCACGGCGGCCCGGCAGAAATTCGCCATGGGCTCGGTGATCGTCCCGAATTTGATCAGGTCGTTGATCATGTAGGGCGTTTTGGAGAACTTCCGGATGGTCAGGATGGCGCCGTTCAACGCCAGCGGCGGGATGATGACATTGACACGGGACCCGTCCTTGAGCCGAGCGTCCACCATGGGCGAGCTCTCATCGATCCGCCGGCCGATGGTGGACACGATCCGATCGATGACTCGGCGCAGCTGCGAATCACTTTCGAACTGGATGCTGCTCAGGGTGAGCTTGCCCTTCTGTTCGACGAACACCTGGTTGGGGCCGTTCACCATGATTTCGGTGATGGCCGGATCATTCACCAGCGACTCGATGGGGCCCAGCCCCAGGAAGTCGTGCAGCACGGAGTCCTGCAGCTTCTGCTTTTCGAGCTTGGTCATGGTCAGCCCCAGCTCGGCCACCACGGCATCGAGCAGCTCCACGATGCGGGCGGCCGTCTCGTCCTGGCTCTGCTCCTCGGTCTGGTCGATCTCCTCGATCAGGCGGGCCTGGAGTCGGACCTTGACGCGCTCCGTGGTCTGCTCGAAGGGAGTCCGGGGCCGAGCCGACGCCGTATTCATCCGGCCCTGCGGGGGCCGGGCCGCCGCCTGGCCGGCCTGGGGCACGTAGGCCCCTTCCGGCAGGCTGGGGTCGGGCCCCTGCTGCTTCTGAACGCGGTCCAGGAGTGACACGGCTAGACCCGGCCCTGGCCATTACTACGCCCTGTGGGCGACCACTGGACGGAGCGTGACCTTTGAGAGCGGGCGGGGATGCGGAAAGTGGGGTGCATAGGTCTATCGCCGGGCGAAGAGGCCCTTCTTTTGCTTTTTGTCGATGACCTCGACTTCTTTGACGGGGGCGGTGGGCAGCATCTTGCCGACCAGCTCCCGGATCCGCTGGCTGATTTCCGACTCCGGGTGGGTGGTCACAAACGGGTTGCCCCGGTTGATGGAGTTGATCACCAGCTTGGCATCGTTGGGGATCTGGGCCGTGATCGGGAAGCGCAGGTTGGCTTCCACGCTTTCCTTGTTGAACTCCGAGTGCGCGTCCGATTTGTTCAACAGCAGGATGACCCGGTCGGGAGAGACGGACAGGGAGTCGAAGATTTTCAGGGCCAGCTTGGTGTCCTTGATGGCCGGGATGCTCAGTGACGTCACCACCACGATCCGGTCGGCGTGGTCGAGCACTTCCAGGTTGATTTCCCCCAGGTGGGTCCCGGAGTCGACGATGATGAAGTCGAAGATCTTCCGCATCTCGGCAAAGATCTTCCGGATATGGTCGACGGTGACCAGATCCGCCAGCTCGGGGCTGATGGGCGAGAGCAGGACTTTGACCCCGAAGGGCCCCTCCACCATGACTTCGCGAATGAAGTCCGGGTCCATATGCTCGATGTTTTCGACCAGGTCGGTGATCCCCTGCGAGTGGTCCAGGTTCAGGAGCACCCCGATGTCGCCAAACTGGAGATCCAGATCGACCAGGGCCACCCGGGCCTTGGTCTCTTTGGCCATCGACACCGCCAGGTTGGCCGCGATCAACGACTTGCCCACCCCGCCCTTGCCCGAGTAGAAGAAGATGACCTGGCTCTGATCGGCGCGTGGCCGGGCGGCTTCGGCGGGGGCGGCGCCGCCGGCCGCGGCGGCCGGGGCCTTGGCCATGAACGACTCTTTCTTTTGCTCGAGCTGGTACACCCGCCGGATGCTGGCGATCAGCTCGTCGCCGGAGAACGGCTTGATGAGGAACTCCCGGGCGCCCGATTGCATCGCCCGCCGCAGGTAGTCGCGCTCTCCCTGGACGGACATGATGATGACCGGCGAGTTGGGAATTTCCTGGGCCAGGATCTCGGTGGCCTGGATGCCGTCCATGATGGGCATGTTGACGTCCATCAGGACGATGTCCGGGGCGGACTTCTTGGACAGGTCGATGGCTTCCTTGCCGTTGGTGGCCGTGCCGACGACCTGGATGTCGGGCTCGAAGGAGAGTAGTTTCTGCAGGTTGTCCAGCGTGCTCGGGATGTCGTCGACGATCAGGACCTTGATCAGCCCGTCGCTCATCCCTGCACCCGCATCCCCGGATTCATCGATACCAGCCCCATTCGGTGATTTCCCACATAAGCAATCCCCGCGAAATCTTCTGACTTCGCGGGGAATCTGTCAACGGGAAGAGGGACCCGGTCCCTCTTCCTGCCATCGCTCCCTGCTCCGCAGCAGGTGGTCAATGTCCGGTCTCCTCAGGGTTTAGTGGAGGTGGTACGTGGCCTTGAAGGTATTGATGTCCGTTCCCAGGGTATCCGGGTCCGGCTGATCGTAGTCCTTGACCGACTTGAGCACGTACCGGTAGTTGGTATTGTCGATCAGGAACTTCAGGTCTTCCGCCTGCTGCAGGGTGACCACGACGGTCAAGCTGCTGCTGATGCCACGCGTGTTCTGGCCGCCGGCCGGTCCGACGCGCAGGACCCGCAAGTTGTGGAAGGCCGTCTTAGTCGTCGCCCCCAGCGTCACAATGACGTCGATTCGGTCTTCCGGCTGGATGTAACCGCCGGCGCCGACCAGCTCCCCGGTGGGGATCTGCATGCCGACCTGGCCGGTCGGAATGTCCAGGTAGGGCTGCTTGGTCACGGTCACCTTATCCGCGGAGGCGACGAGCAGGTTGTCGGACAGGGGCTCATTCAGGTGGATGGTGATGGCGGAGTACTTCCCGACCACCAGGTCCTTTGACTTGAAGGCAAAGGGGGGCTGCTGGTCCGAGCTGAAGTACTGGATCGTCACCATGTCGGTCGTCAGCTGGGTCGCGGGCGGGATGTCTCGGGTAGCGACCACCACCGGGATGTTTTTCGGGCCGCCTCCTCCACCAATCGATCCCCCACTGGTCTTTCCGAGCATCAGTGCCAACCCGAAAGCCCCGAGGGCGCAGAGAACACCGAAAAGCATGAGGAGCCGGTTGCTCTTCGGCTTCACCTCGGTCGCCAATCAACTCACCTCCTGAATACTGGGCGCCGCCGCACCCGGCGGCACGCACTCCCGTCGCATGCTGTATCCACAAATCCCGAAGCTTCCTTGCGGGAAAACGAAGAGGGCTTCCGCGTGGAAGCCCTCTTGTGTGCTCGTTATGAGCCGAGGCTTACTGGCCCAGGCCGCCCGAGATGTTGCAGAAGACGTTCTTGACCTGGTTGCCGAGGACGATAAGGACCACGATAACAACCACAGCGATCAAGACGAGGATAAGGGCGTACTCTACCATGCCCTGCCCTTCCTCACGGTTGAGCAGCTCGCGCAGACGAAGATAAAGGCTGGTCAGCATTTTGCGATTCACCTCCTTACTAGGGATCGCGTCGCAGCGTCAGTGTCGCATCGATCGACACCCGTAGCAACGCAGTCCCCGCAGAGGAATCGCACGGGAGTTGTCACAACCTGGTAACGCCTGCCGGCCAGCCGATCGACTCGACTAGGACTTCTTGTCGACCCGGATTTCGACCTTGACTTCCGTCCCTCGCCCGGGCTGGCTCCGGATCTCCAGCGTCCCCTTCTCTAGCTCGGCCCGCTCCCGCATGCTGAGCAGACCCAGGTTCTTATTCTTGTGGAGGTTGGCCTCCGTCCTGGCCACGTCGAAGCCCTGGCCGTCATCCTTGACTACCACCGTGACCCGCCCCGGCTGCAGGTTCATCGTCACCTCGGCGGTCTTGGCCCGGGCGTGCTTGTGGACGTTGGTGAGCGCCTCCTGGATGATCCGGAAGAGGACCCCCTCCAGGTTGGTCGGCAACCGGCGCTCCTGGCCCACCACGTTGAAACGCGTGGTCAGCCCGTAGCGGTCTCCATACTCCTTGATGTATTTCCGGAGCGTGGGGATCAGCCCCAGGTCATCCAGGGTCATGGGGCGCAGGTCGAAGATCAGCTGGCGCGTCTCCTCCAACGCGTTGCGCACGCTGTTCTTGAACTCCGCCAGCTCGGCCACCAGCTGTTTGGGATTGCGATCCAGCAGCCGCTCCAGAATTTCGGCCTGGAGTACGAGATTGGCCATCGATTGCGCGGGACCGTCATGCATGTCGCGGGCGATCCGCATTCGCTCCTCTTCAATGATCTGGAAGACCTGACGGGAGGCGTCCCGGAACTGGGCCTCGCCGTCGGCCCGGCTGGGCGGACTCTCTTCGCCATGCATCCGCTGGAGGTCGAGGAGGATCTGGCTGGTCGAGCGCAGGAACTGGCCCTGGTCCTTCAACTCGGCCTGGCGCGTGACCAGCGCTTCGTACTGATCCTGGGCGCGCTCGAGCTTGAGCTGCGCGTCCACGATGTCGTGATAGACGGTCTGGATCTCATCGGCCGAGAAATGTTTGAGGTTGTTCAGGATGTGCTTCTCGGTGACTTCGATCTCTTCGGAATGCTCCTTCAAGGCCTCCAGCGATCGTTCCAGCTCGTGGGCCTTCTCCTCTGTCCGCTCCACCTCCGCCTCCAGCATCTGGAGGCGCGTCATCACGGACTGGTGCAACAGGACGAAAGGATCAAAGACCTCGTCCGCGACCGCCGTAGCATTCATGTGGGCTAGAGACCCCCTAAGCCTGCCAAAATCCCGATTTTGGCGGCCACTATGTTAGCACGGAATTTGCCGACTTCCAGTTACATGATGCCGCCGGCACCGTCAAATAGGCACGAATTTTCCGCATTTCTAGTTACGGTAAGGGATCTCATGACGGCCAGGCTGTCGTTCTTCTTCGGCCGCGCCCTCCCGCTCGGGGTATTTGGCTTCCTGGTGGTCATCCAGGCCGAGCTGGCCATCGCCGGCCTGGGCCGGTTGGGGCAGGACTGGACCACCGTCGCGTACCTAGTCAACCGCCTCCTGACGCTGGCCTTCTTCTCCTTCCTCTTCATCATGTACATGGTCCGCGGCCGGGCGGTCGCCCGGGACCACAACCCGGTAGCGGTGCTCGCCGCCATGGTGGGGAGTTTCATCCTGTTCGGCATGATCCTGGTCCCCAGCCCAGCCCGATCCGAAAGCCTGGTGGTGCTGACGGCCAGCAATCTCTGCCTGGCGGTGGGCATGACTCAGGCCATTTACGCCCTCGCCTACCTGCGCCACCGCTTCAGCATAGTTCCGGAGGCGCGCGGGCTGGTCACCTCGGGCCCCTACCGGCTGGTCCGGCATCCGATCTATCTGGGCGAGATCCTGGCCGGCTTCGGGCTGGTGCTGCCCACCATCGCCGGCCTGCCTGCCATCGTGTTCGTGGTCTTCGTGGCCGCCGAGGTGCTGCGCACCTACTACGAGGAGCGCGTGCTGCGCCGGACCTACCCGGAGTACGCTGCCTACGCGGCCGGCACGCGACGCCTCATCCCGTTGGTGTTCTGAGCTCGAGAGGGCTTCGCGAGGCGGGCGGATGATCGCCCGGTACTCGCAAACTCCGGTGCTTCCCGTCGTTACCACACTGTTAAATTGGCCTCCGTAGCTCCTCTCCCGCGCCAGCCGAAGCGGCGACCGGCCACCGGGGCGGCCGTGCTCTATCGGTGGCTGGACTTGCCCCGCCTGTTCACCCTGGCCGTGGTGCTGATCCTGTTGATCCCGGCCATCCAGCCGGTGACCGATCCCGACTTCTGGTGGCACCTGGCGACCGGAAACTGGATCCTGGCGCATCACGCGGTGCCCCATAAGGACCTCTTCACCTACACCGTGGCCGGCCACGCCTGGATCACCCACGAGTGGTTGAGTGAGGTCGCCCTGGGCGCCCTCTTCACCCTGGGCCGGCTGACCCTGATCAGCCTGGCGTTGGGACTGGTCACAGCCGCCGGCTTTCTGCTGATCTACCGGGCCATCGATCGGCGGGTCAATTTCGTCATCGCCGGGCTGGCCCTGGCGCTGGGGGTGGCAGCCGCCAACCCGATCTGGGGACCACGCATCCAGATGGTCACCTTCTGCCTGGCCGCCCTCACCTACCTCTGGATCAAGCGCTTTTGCGAGGGCAACGGCCGGGCCCTCTACGCGCTGCCCCTGGTGATGGTGCTGTGGGCCAACCTGCATGGCGGGTTCGTGGTCGCCTTCATCTTTCTCGGCGTGGCGTTTGTCGCCGAGCTGATCAAGGTCGTCCTGCGGCGACCGGACGCGATGCCGATGGTGCGCCTGCAGCACCTCGGGCTCATCGGGCTGGCGTCGCTCCTGGCCATCATCATCAACCCCAACGGCTGGAATCTCTACATCTACGCGGTGCAGACCCAACTCAGCGGTGTGCAGCAACGCTTCATCGTGGAGTGGGCCTCACCCAACTTCCACATGGCGGAGATCCGTTTCTTTGAGGCCATGCTGTTCTTGGTCGTCTGCGGCCTGGCGGTGGTCCGCAAGGTCGAGCTCCGGTCATTCCTGCTGTTCCTGGGCGGCCTGGCGCTGGCCTTGCAATCGGTGCGCCACCTGGCGCTGTTCGTCATCGTGGCGGTACCGCTGCTTGCCGATCTCGGCCAACAAGCCTGGGAGCGCGTGCAGAGCCGAGTCCGGCTGCGACCAGTGCCCGCCAACGCGCTCACGTTCTGGATCAACAGCCTGGTCCTGGCGCTGGTCGCCCTGGCCGTCGTCGGAGCGACCGCCCCCGTTTACGGCCAGGCCCTGGACGGCAAGCGGGTGGCCCGCGACTACCCGGTGCAGGCGGCCACTTTCCTGGCCAAGAATCCGCCGCCTGGCCACATGCTGAACCAGTACGGATGGGGCGGCTACCTCGTGTACCGGCTCTCCGCCAGCGGGCAGAAGGTCTTCATCTTTGGGGACGCGGCCCTGGCCGGCGACGCCCTGCTGGAGGACTATTCCCACCTCATCTACCTGGCACCCGACCAGCCCAAGCTCCTGGACCACTACCAGGTCAACTGGGTCATCTTCCGGGATGACGACCCGCTGATCACCGAGCTAAAGCAGGCGCGCGGTGCCTGGTTCGTGCTCAAAACCACGCCGGACCACGCGGTCGTCATGATGCGCGACACTCCCCAGAACCGGTCCTTCGCGGCCCACGCCGGGCCGTGAGCGCGCCGGCCGTGGCCGACCGGCGGCGCCGCTTTCGGCTCCGGCTCCTGCTTGGCTTCCTGGCCCTGCTGACTATCGCCTACACGCGCCAGATGCTCACCTCACCCACGGTGGGACAGGATTTCCGCGCCTTCTATGCCGGCGCGGTCGTGCTGCGGGCCGGGGGGAATCCGTATGACTGGTCCCAGTTGGGCGCCACCGAGGAGGCGCTCTACAACGCCCCCCGCCACCTGCACGGCGGCGACCCCGCCTACTACGACTTCCTGCCACTGCCGGAAGGTCCATGGCTGATCTGGGCGCTGGTGCCGCTCACCGTCTTCACCTGGGTGGTCGCGGCGGCCATCTACGCCGGCCTCATTCTCGCCGTGATGCTGGCGGGCGCCTGGTTCTGGCTGCGTCATCTCGGATGGCAGGGCGCCCGGCTGGCCCTCGGCGTGCTGGGCGTCGCGCTTTCCCCGGTGGTCTTCATCAACGTATTCCTGGGCCAGGCCACCCCACTGATCTTCGGCGCCTTCTGCGCGGCGGTGGCGTTGGCCGCCGGCCGCCGTCCCTTGCTAGCCGGGCTGGTGCTGTCCCTCATCTGGATCAAGCCCAACCTGGCGCTCGTGCTGCCGGCCGTGGTGGTTCTCTTGGTGCCCGGGATGGGACGTCGGCTGCTGGCCGGGTTTGGGCTCGGATCAGTGATCGCGTTCGGGCTGGCCTTCGCCAGCCTGCGCGCCGGCCTGCTCGAGTGGCCGCGGGGCATCGTGCAAGTGTGGCGCTCCGTCCAGGGTCCCCAGCCCGACATCGCGTCCCTCCACAGCTTTTACTACCCGCTACTGAGCGGGTGGGTCAAGACGGCCGCCCTGGCGGTGGCCTGTCTGTTGCTGCTCGGCTACGGCGTGTGGGCGGTTCGCCGATCGCCGTCCCGGCCGCTCACAGGTCTGACCGTCCTGCTGCTCTGGCTCTGCGCCCTGCCGTACACGCACTCCTTTGACGCCATCCTGCTGCTCCCAGTGGTGGCCACCCTGGTGGGCAGAACTCAGCGCGGCCTCGCGGATCCGCTGGTGGAGACGACCCTGTTCGCCTTCGCCGTGCTTCCCCTCCTCTACTTCACGGGGGCGCATCTGGGGCCATTCAATGGCTTCGCGGCCATCCCGGTCGCCCTCACCGCCTGGACCTGGCACCGGCGTATCGTGGCCCCCTCGCCGCCGGCCATGGAGGTGGCCGCGTGAGGCACTGGTACGGGATCCGGCTGCTCTTCCGGCCGAAGGCGCGCCAGGGCATCGAACGGCTGGTGCTGATCCTGGTGATCGGCTACTACGTCTTCTACTCCGTCTCCCAGTGGGTCACCCTCACGCCGGGCGATTTGCGCTTCGACTTCCAGAACTACTTCGGCGGGGCGGTGGCCGCGGCGCACCACACCAATGTCTACGGCGACTTCGAACGTCTGTGGGGAACGCACGCCTGGACAGTGGCCTACATCTACCCCCCGTTGTTCGCCCTGTCGCTTGCCCCCCTGACTCCGCTGGGGCTGCTCTGGGCGGGACGTGTCTGGCTGCTGGTGGTGCACGCGGCGTTCGTGGCATCGCTCTGGCTCATCCTGCGCATCAACCCCGAGCTGACCCCGGCCGCCCGGCGGCTGTTCCTGATCGCGGCCTTCATCTTCATGCCGGTCTACCTCACCCTCCACTTCCAGCAAGTGGCCAGCCTCTGGCTGCTGCTGCTGACCGCCACCTTGTGGGCCGCCCTCCGCGGGCACCATCGCGCCGCGGGGATCACGCTGGCGCTGGCCGCCTCCCTGAAAGTGGTGCCCATCTTCCTCATCCCGCTGTTCGCACGCCTCGGTCGGTGGGCGACCGTGGCCTGGGCGACGGCCGCCCTGTGCGCCATTACCGCGCTCACCATGCTGGCCTCGCCCGGCAGCCTCGATTTCTTCACGGTGGTCCTCCCCCGGCTGAGCCTGGGGAATGCCAACTGGGACAACGGGTCGATCAACGGCCTCATCAGCCGTACGGTCGACCTCTTCCCCGGCGTGTTCGGCAGCCAGACGGCGCGGGTGGCGGCCGCCCTCATCAGCGCCAGCGTGGTGATCGTGGTCGGCATCACGCTCTGGCAGGCGGGCCGAGCCGGACGCGACCCCTGGCAGCTGCGGCTCAACGTGGCGGCGCTCCTGGTCGCGCTCTTGATCGTGTCCAGCGTCACCTGGCAGCACCACCTGGTCACCCTGCTGCTGCCGCTGGCGGTGGCCATGGCCTGGATCATCGAGCGACGCCCGGGACGCCGCTACGCGGTCTCACTGGCCGCCGGCTACCTCCTGTGCTGGCTCGACCGCCGGGCTTTCCCGCTCCCCGCCGATGGGGTAGCCCACTCGACGCTGCAGGCCGTTGGCATCCTGGCCGGAACCTCGGTCAAGCTCTGCGGCCTGCTGACCTTCTGGATCGTGCTCCTCCTGATGCTGCGGCACGAGCGCCGGCTGGCGCTCACGCGGCTTCGTACAGCCGCGGTCTCGCTGCCGCCCGCCGCTTGAAGTCGATCAGGTACCAGCCCAGCACGCCGGTGAGCGCCAGCGCTCCGGCGCTGACCGGCAGGCCGTGAAGGTCGACGACCCATCCCACCTGCAAGATCACCAGTCCGGCGACCGGCGACCGCAGGCGCCCCTGGCGATGCAACACAAACGCCGCCCAGGCGGGGACGAGGAGCAGCACCATATCGTGCGGCAGCGTGTGGGGGGACCCCAGCAGCGCCAGGCAGCCGGCCAGCCCCGCAAACGGGAGCAGGTCCGTCCGCCGGCGGGCCAAGCCCGGATCCACCGATCGGGCGCCGCAGATCGGGATGCGGGGCGTGCCGAGCCGAAGGAGGCGACGAGCACGCGAGGGAGCGCACCCGTCGGTGCGTGACCGAACGCGCGCAGGAGACGACGCCCGGATCGGCCGGATCCGCGCCCGAGATGCTAGCTCGACTCGGTGGATCCGGGCTAAGACTGGGAGCACGATCAGGGTCGCCCCGAAGAGGCCCAGCCCCGCGATCATGGCGAGCCGGGGCGGCAGCCCCAGCGCCAGCAGGCCGGCCCAGCTATCCATGGAACGCAGATCGGCCCAGGCACTGCCGGCCAGCATGCCCCGCACCATGGCCGCTATTCCCGACGGTCCCCCGGCCAGCAAGGCCGAGCAGCCGACCAGGAGGCCGCCGGCGATGACTGCCACCAGCGCGCGACGGCAGCGACCGGCCCACAGCAGCACCAGGTAGGCCGGCAGGTACTGTGGCTTGAAAGCCAGTAACACCCCGCCCAGGAAGCCCCAGCCGGCGACGTCACGATCGGCGGCGGCGAGCACCGCGACGGCGCCGACCAGCAGCACGCCGCCGAGCTGTCCTTCGGTCAACAGGGCCCACGTCGGCTCGGCCGCCAGAACCGCGAGCAGCCCGAAGGGGACCGCCGCCGGGCCCAGCGGATGAAGGCGGTTGAGGATGAAGACGGCGGCGGCTAGCAGGAGCAGGATCAGGAGCTGCCAGACACGAAACGCCGCCTGCAGCGGCAGCAGCGTGAGCGGCACCAGCGGTAGCGCGTCGGCCAGCGGATAGTCAAACGGCAGGGTGGGGTCGATGTGTCCCTCGGACACCTGGAGCAAGGCCGGCCCCATGGTCGCCTGGTTGTACACCGCCGCCAGCTGTCCGTGGCGGACGAGGGTAGCGGCCGTGTACAGGACCGTGAAGTCCGAGTTTTGCACGGCCGCCGCTCCCGCACGCACGCTGAGGACGACAGGCACCAGGGCGAAGCCGGCCAGCACGCCCACCAGCCACCTTCGCCGGCGACGGCTCACGGCCGCACCTCGAACAGGCCGCTCCCCCCGGACTCCAGCACCAGCCGCAGCATCGGGTCATCGCGGAGGCGGTCGACGCGAGCCGC
>Ga0209802_1000189_pt1 | contig 47436 bp, 41 predicted proteins | sample GraSoiAngelo_129_FD_185886 | JGI IMG/M metagenome (GOLD analysis project Ga0209802, IMG submission 185886) | Grasslands soil microbial communities from the Angelo Coastal Reserve, California, USA - 14_0927_12_40cm (SPAdes) (version 2) | ecosystem: Environmental > Terrestrial > Soil > Grasslands ...
GAGGGCCTGGACCGCGACGCCGCGGTGGAAATTTTCGTGCGCCGGCCCGAGGCGTTCACGGCCGGTTCCGACCTGCCGGTCACGCCGGACGGGCACCGCCGCCCGTTCACGCGTGGAGAGTTCATCGACCTCACCGCCGGCGATCGCGAGGACCGGTCCATGTACTACGTCCACGACACGCCGGCCGTGCGCTTCGTCGTGCTCGACACGGTGTGCACCGCCGGCGGTGCCGATGGCTGCATCGACGAGGACCAGGTGCGCTGGCTCGAGCGTCGCTTGCAGGAGGTGCGCGACCGGCCGGTCGTGATCACCTCGCATCACACGCTCGATACTCTCGGCAACAAGCGACGCGCGGCAGGATCGCGATACATCGATGTCGATGAGCTCCTCGAGGTCGTACACGAGGCCGGCAACGTCGTCCTCTGGCTGAACGGCCACATCCATGCCAATGTCATCAGGCCCCGCCCAGATCCTCGCGAGAACGGCGGTGGGTTCTGGGAGGTGACGACCTGCTCGCTCGTCGACTGGCCGTGCCAGGCGCGCGTGGTCGAGCTGTTCGAGGCCGGCGAGGATCTCCTGGCGATCGCATGCACGATGGTCGACCACGACGGTCCGCCCGACCCTGGCGGAGCGGTCGAGCCGGCAGAGGTCGCCGCGCTCCACCGCCAGCTGGCGGGCAACGTCCCGATAGGCGGTTTCGATTCCGGGAGGGCGGGCACGCCTCTGGACCGCAACGTCATCCTGCCCGTCCGGCTCTAGCGTTGCGCAGAGCGCGACAGTACCGTATAGTGCGACATCGAGGGAAAATGGTGAGTGGTCGCGCACGCTCGGTACCGGGGGCATCGGCAAAGCTGCTGGGACGCATCGGCCTCACCGACGAAACCAGCCGCCAGGGCCTGATCAACTTTCTGCGCGCGCCGCGCTATGAGGTCCTCCCCACCGAAGACGTCGAGGACTTGGTCCTCGCCCACGTCCCTCACGAGGTGACGGTCACCATCACCGCCTCGCCGCGGAGGGGAATCGAGGCAACCATGTCGCTGGCCGAGCGCCTGGCGGGGCACGGGTACCAGGTCGTCCCTCACATATCCGCGCGGTTGATCAAAGACGAGGCGCACCTGCAAGAGGTCCTCGAGCGGGTGGCCGCGCTCGGCCGAAAAGAGGCGTTCATCGTCGCGGGCGACGCCAAAGAGCCCGCCGGTGAGTTCCCCGACTCGGTATCGCTCCTGGCGGCGATCACGGCCCACCCGCATGGCCTGCGCGAGATCGGCATCACGGGCTATCCCGAACGCCACAGCTTCATCGAGGACGACCTCACGATCCAGGCGATGTGGGACAAGCGCCGCATCGCCACCTACATCGTCAGCAATCTGTGCTTCGACCCGCGGATCGTCAAGAAGTGGGTCGCGCGCGTCAGGCGCCGCGGCGTGCAGCTGCCCATCCACATCGGCCTTGCGGGAGTGGCCGAACCCGCCAAGCTCCTGCGCGTCTCCACGCGCATCGGGCTCTCCGATTCGGCTCGTTTCCTGCGCGGCCACTCCAACTGGTTCATGCGCATGGTCCAGCCCGGCGGCTACGACCCCGAACGCTTCGCGACCGCCTTGCTGCCCGAGCTCGCGGCGCCCGACCGCAACGTCGCGGGTCTGCACTTCTTCACGTTCAACGAGATCGAGGCCACCGAGCGCTGGCGCCGGGAGACACTCGCGCGCCTGCTCGCTTCATGAGGAGGAGATGACCACATGGCGGTGACCTTCCCGACCGACCTGCAGATCGCGCGCAAGGCGCGCCTGCTGCCGATGACCGAGGTCGCGGCCAAGATGGGCATTGGTCCCCACCTCCTTGAGCCATACGGCTATGACGTGGCCAAGATCCGCCTCGAGGCGATCGATGAGCTCGCAGACCGCCCTAAAGCCAAATACGTCGTCGTCTCCGCGATCACGCCGACGCCGTTGGGCGAGGGCAAGACCACGACGACCGTCGGCCTCGGCCAGGCGCTCTCACGAATCGGCAAGCAGGCTACCGTCGCCATCCGTCAGCCGTCGATGGGCCCTACTTTCGGCATCAAGGGCGGGGCGGCGGGGGGCGGCTACAGCCAGGTCGTGCCGATGGAGCGCTTGAACCTCCACCTGACCGGCGACATGCACGCCATCACAGCCGCCCACAACCTGCTGGCTGCGATGATCGACAACCAGATCCACCACCACGAGGCGCTCGTCGACCGCGACAGCGTGACGTGGCGCCGAGTGATCGACATCAGCGACCGCGTCTTGCGCAACGTCATCGTCGGGCTGGGCACGCGCGAGGACGGAGTCATCAGGGCGACCGGCTTCGACATCACGGCCGCGTCCGAGGTCATGACCGTTCTGGCGCTGACCACGGGTTTGCGCGACATGCGCGAGCGACTCGGCCGCATCGTGATCGGCAACACGCAGGGCGGCAAGCCGATCACCGCCGAGGAGCTCTTCGCCGCCGGCGCGATGACCGTGATCCTGCGCGAGGCGATCAAGCCCAACCTGATGCAGACGCTCGAGAACACGCCGGTGCTCGTCCACGCCGGACCGTTCGGCAACATCGCGACAGGGAATTCGTCCGTGATCGCCGACCGGATCGGGATCCATTGCGGCGACTTTCTCGTCACGGAAGCCGGCTTTGCGGCCGACATGGGTGCCGAGCGTTTCTTCAACATCAAATGCCGGACGTCAGGGCTGTCCCCTGACGCGGCGGTGATCGTGGCCACGGTGCGCGCCCTGAAGGTGCACTCCGGCCGGTTTCGGGTCGTGGCGGGCAGGCCGCTGCCGGCGGAGATGGTCAAGGAGAACCCCGACGACGTTTGGGCCGGCGCTCCCAACCTGCGCAAGCAGGTCGAGAACATCCGCCTTCACGGCGTGACCCCGGTCGTCGCCATCAACGCGTTTCCCACCGACCATCCCTCGGAGCAGGCGGCAGTTCGGGAGATTGCCGAAGAGCTCGGCGTGCGCTCGGCTGTCTGCCACAACTTCGCCGAAGGCGGGCGGGGTGCGACCGAGCTGGCGGAGGCCGTCGCCGAGGCTGCCGACGAACCGAGCTCGTTCCACTTCCTCTATCCGATCGAAGCCAGCCTGCGCGAAAAGATCGAGACCGTGGCGACGAAGGTGTATGGAGCTGACGGAGTCGAGTACTACCCACCCGCCGCCGAGCAGCTGGACTCGTTCGAGCGCAACGGTTTCGGCAAGCTCTGCGTCTGCATCGCCAAGACGCATCTGTCCATCTCGTCCGACCCGAAGCTGAAAGGGGCGCCGACGGGCTGGAAGCTTCCGGTGCGCGAGGTAAGGGCCTCGGTGGGCGCCGGTTTCGTGTATCCGATCTGCGGCGACATGCGCACCATGCCAGGACTGCCGTCGCACCCCAACGCGGTGCGGATCGACATCGACGATCGCGGAGAGATCGTCGGCCTCTCCTAGAGTTGACCGCCACCGTTGTCGCGCCGCTGGCCGCGGCGGGCCTGTTCGGGCTCGTTTCCGGGTTCAACGACGGCGGCAACCTGATGGCGTCTTTCACATCGGGACGGCTGATCACTCCGCGGGCGGCGGCAATGCTGCTTCTGATCAGCGTGACGGGTCCAGTCTTGCTGGGAACCGCCGTGGCCCAGACGGTGGGGACGAACGTGATCGATCTACGAAATCAAGGCGAGCTCAACTTCATCCTCATCACGTTGTCCTCTCTGAGCGTGGTTCTCTTGTCATGGCGATTCGGCGTGCCGACCAGCATGACCCTGGCCCTGGTCGGTGCGATGTTGGGTTGGATGGCGGCAAGTGGTGAGCTCGGCCTCGTCCATTGGCGTGGCGTGGCTCGCATCTTGCTCGGCATACCGATCTCCGTTTTGGGCGGCGGCGTGCTCGCGCTCGCGCTTTATGCCGGAGTCAGACGCTTCCTCGGCGGTCGGTCCCACGCATCGATGCTCGGCCTCGCTCGATTCCAGTTCGTCTCGGCCGGCATCCAGGCTTTCGCGTACGGCGCGAATGACATGGAGAAGACGGTGGGCCTGATCGCAGTTGGCTTGTCGTTTCCAAATCACGGCCAGGCTGTCTTGTTTTCAGGTCCCGCGCCTATCATGGGCGCATTCATTCTGTTTTTCGCAGGTGCGGTTCTTGGAGGATGGCGAGTCGCTCGGCGCATCGGATTCGGAGTCCTCAAGGTTCGTCCGATGCAGGCGCTCGCGCAGCAGCTGGCATCCGGCGGCGTCGTGTCAGCGCTGGCCCTTGCCGGGGCCCCGGTGAGCATGACGCAGACGATTGACGGCGGACTGGTCGGAGTCGGCGCAGGCCTGCGCGCCTCATCGATCCGCTGGGGAATAGTCAGGGAGATGGTGGGCAGCTGGCTGCTGACGCTGCCGCTCGCGGTGGTGGTCGCTGCGGCCCTGCACCTGGTGATGCGCCTCACCTCGATTTCTCAATGAGCAGCTTCGGCCGCTCGATACGAGCTCTCGCCCGATCAAACGATCGCCGTTTCATCGAGCTGCTCTGCGACCAGGCAGACCTGACAGTGCGCGCCCTTCAAGTCGTAGAGAAGTTCGGCCGTGCGCCCGGCGGCAATGACGAGCTCGTCGACCAGGTGAAGGCGATCGAGCGCGAGGGCGACGCGAAGAGACGGATTCTGATCGACGAGCTGGCCCACACATACGCGACGCCGTTTGACCGCGAAGATCTCTTCGCGCTTTCGCGCGCGATCGATGACATCCTCGATGCCGCCAATGAAACCGCCGTCGAGCTCGCGATCTACAAGATCGGCCCGCCGGAAGGCTTCAATGAGATGGCCAAGGTGCTGGTCGAGGGCGCGACGCACATCCGATCGGCGGTGGGAGAGCTTCTGGGCCATCCCGGAGTGGCGGCGGAGCATGCCGTGCGGGCCAAGCGCTCAGAGAATCGGATCGACGGCCTGTATCACCAGGCGGTCGGCAGCCTTTTCGACAGCGAAGCGCCGATGGGCCAGATTCTCAAGTCGCGCGAGATCTACCGGCACCTGAAGAATTCGGCTGATCGCATCGACAGAGCCGCCGACGAGATCTCTGTAGTCGTGATCAAGCGGAGCTAGCGGCCGCCTCCAGCAGCTCGGCGAAACGGTTCGACTCCAGCACCGCGAGAGCACGATCCCAGCGGGCGCTGTAGTAGCCCTTGAAGTCGTAGTCGATAGTCGAGATCTTCGCCTGGATCGCTCCCCACAGCGTCCAGCCCACATCGGACATGAGCGCGAACAGGTTCATGCGCGCCAGCTGCTGTGGGTCGGACCGGCCGAAATACGATTCGCATAGGCCGGCCCTGAGCTCATCGTCGAACTCGGCCTCCTGTGCGGTGTTGCCGAGGTCGAAGCACGGGTCGTTGTTGCCGCTCAGCTCGTAGTCGACGATGCGAAGAACGGATCCGTCATCGATGAAGTTCTCGCACAGCAGGTCGTTGTGGCAGGGAACCGACGGGAGAGGTCTGACGTTCACCGCTCGCTCGATCTGAGCGATGGCCGGCAGGCGGTCGCGGTAGTCGCGCGGGATCGTGACGTTGTGCGCCTCGACGATCTCGAGGTAGGTGTCGATGAGCCGGAACATGTTGAAGTCCAGCAGAAAGCGTGGTGCGGCGTGGAGAAGGCGGAATGACATTGCCATCCGATGCGCCATCGACTTCGATTGGAGCGCTTTCGCCGACATGGTCGGCCCCTCGATGAACTCGAGCACCATCACGTCGAGGTCGGGGATGACCTCGAGCACCGCAGGTCCAATCCCGGCCGTCGCCGCCGCCCTGGTGTTGTGAACCTCGTTGAGGCGATCGATCGACAGCAGCTCGGTCGACTGCCCGGGGATGCGGACGACGTAGCGCGAGCCGCCGGCCTCGACCAGATAGTTCTCGTTGGTGAGGCCTCCCGACAGCGGCGACACCTTGGTCGCCGCACCCTTCCAGAGCGAGACCCGCGCGACCGCGTCGTCAGCCCTGGACATGCTCACGTTGGACCACCGCGTCGGTCGTGACTGCGGCCGGCGCCATCTGCCCGAACACCTCGACCTCGACGCTGCCTCCCGGCTTGAGATCGATTGGTAGGTAGGAGTAGGCGAGGTTGCGACGCGCCGTGAATCCGTAGCCGCAGCTGCGCAGCCTGCCGATCACCTTGCCCTCGTGCCGCACGGCCTCGCCTCCGTAGATGGGGACGTAGTCCTCGCCTCCGACCTCAAGGGTGCGCAGTCGCCGCGAAATGCCGTTCTCGCGCGCCGCCAGCAGCGGGGCGCGGCCGTTGAAATCCGGCTTGTCGAAACGAACGCAGAATCCCAGGCCGGCCTCGAGCGGATTGTCGAGCAAGGTGAGGTCGGTGCCGTAGTAGCGGTAGCCCTTCTCCATGCGCAGCCCCTCGAGGACGCGGTAGCCGCCGGGCTTGATTCCGGATGCCTGTCCCGCGGTCATCAGCCGGTCCCAGACTTGCCCGGCCCACGACGGCTCGAGGTACAGCTCCCACCCCAGCTCGCCGACGTAGGTGACCCGCTGCGCCAGCGCGATTGCGCCGCCGATTCGGATGGCGCGCGCCTGCATGAACGGAAAGCCGTCATCGGACACTTCGTCGCCGGTCACGCGCTCCAGGATGTCGCGCGCGCACGGCCCCCACATGCCGATGACCGAGAAGTCTTCGGTCGACTCGCGCAGGTCGACACGAGGGTCGCCTTCCTTTATCTGTAGGCGGAGCCAGCCCAGGTCGGTATTCACGTAACCCGCGCCGGTCACAACTCGGAAGTGGTCCTCGGCCAGCCGCGTGATGGTGACGTCCGCGGCAATGCCGCCATCCTCAGCGAGCAGCTGGGTGTAGACGACGCTGCCCGAGGGCCGGTCAATGAGGTTGCCGGCCACGCGTTCCAGCAGCGGCAACGCGCCGGGCCCTTTTACCTCGATCTTTCCGAACGAGCTCATGTCGATGATGCCTGCGCGCTCGCGGAACGCGGCGTGCTCTTCAGCGAGCAGGTCGAAGTAAGGAGGTCGCGTCCAGCCGAACGCCCGCTGGTCCGCGCCGGCGCGACGCCACGGCCGGCCGGGTTCGTAATAGTCGACCCGCTCCCAGCCGTGCTTGGCACCGAACACGGCGCCAAGGTCCTGCATGCGCTCGTGGAGGGCGCTCGTGCGCCGCGGCCGGCCCCACTCATCCGCATCGAACGGATAGCGGAGGTAGTAGTAGTACCGGTACGCCTCGCGCGCGAGGTCCGCAGCGTAGCGATGGTCGCGGTGCACCGGACCGAAGCGCCAGCAGCGGTAAGGATGGAGATCGAGCTCCGGCTCGGCGCCCGTGATCCACTGCGCAAGGGCGCGGCCGATCCCCCCCGCGCCGCCGAACCCGTTGAGCGAGAGTCCCGCGGCGAGGTACAGCCCGCGGACGCCGGGCACCGGGCCGAGCAGCGGATTGGCGTCAGGGGTCATCGCATCCGGGTGGCAGACGAGCTTCACAATCCCGGCTTCGCCGAGGAAGGGGAAGCGGCGGGCGGCGCCGCGGAGCAGCGGCTCGAAGCGGGCCTGGTCTGGCGGGAGCGAGGTCCCGGAATGGTCCCAGGGCACGCCGTCGATCCAGCGCGCGACCGGGTCGGGCTCGTACCCGCCCAGGATCACTCCCTCGGCCTCCGACTTTCCGTAAACGAGGTTGTCGGGATCACGGAAGCACGGCATACCGGCCGGAAGCTCGTGTCCGGGAACCGCACGCAGGGCGGCGTGCTGATGGTCGACCGGCGTCGAGACCACATGGGCGCCGGCCATGGCCGCGATCTGCGGCGCCCAGATGCCGGCGGCTACGACGACGACGTCGGCTTCGATCCTGCCTCCCTCCGTGACGACGGCCTGGATGGCGCCGCGGTCCGACAGCTCGATGCCTGTGACCCTCACGCCGGTGGTGACGATCGCGCCCAATGCGCGAGCTGCCCGCGCCAGCGCGTGGGTGGCCGTGTGCGGGTCCAGGTGCCCGTCGCCCGGCACCCATACCGCGCCGTAAAGCGATCGGGTGCTGATCGCGGGCATCAGCTTCGCGGCCTCGGCGGCGGAGATCAGCTCGACGTCGAGCCCGATCCCTCGCGCCCGGCTGGCGGTGCGCTGCAGCTCCATGAGCTGCTGCTTGCTGGAGGCGAATCGCAGGCTTCCGACGGGCTCGAACACGCCCAGCTCGCGATAGAGCTCGATGCTGTAGCGGCGGAACCGCATCATCGTCGGCGATGGGTTGAACTGGGTCACGAGCCCGGCCGCATGGCAGGTCGACCCGCTCGTCAGCTCACCCTTCTCGATGAGATGGACGTCGCGGATCCCCGCCTTGGCGAGGTGGTAAGCGACGCTGCAGCCGGTGATGCCGCCCCCAATGACGACCGCGCCGGCCCGGTTTCCCCTATCCATCTGTGGTCGACGCTTGCGAGTCACGCACGCGGCGCCGCTCAACCGCCTCCGAGAGCAGGGTCGCCAGGTCGATGACCTGGAGCTTGGCGCCTGTGGTGCGCACGCCGTCGTCGAGCATCACGGTGCAGAAGGGGCATGCCACCGCCAGGGTCTCCGCCCCGGTGCCCATGGCTTCGCGCACGCGCTCCTCGTTGATGGGCCGGCCTCGACTCTCCTCCATCCACATGCGCGCGCCGCCCGCTCCGCAGCAGAACGTGCGCTCGCGGTTGCGCGGCATCTCCACAGCCCGGCCGGCCGCGGCGGCCAGCTCGCGTGGCGCCTCGCGCACGTCGTTGTGGCGCGCGAGGTAGCACGAGTCGTGGTACGTGATCGTCCGGTCGCCGGCGAGCGTCTTCAGCTTGCCTTCCCGCACGAGCCCGGCCAGGAACTCGGTGTGGTGCACGACCTCGTACCGCCCCCCGAAATCCGAGTACTCGTTGCCGATGGTGTTGAAGCAGTGCGGGCACGTGGTCACAATCTTCTTGACCCTGGCCTCGTTCAGCGTGCCGATGTTCTGCTTGGCCAGCTTCTGGAACGTGTACTCGTCGCCCATACGACGCGCGGGATCGCCCGTGCACGACTCACGCGGCCCGAGGATGGCGAAGTCGACGCCCGCCTCCTTGAGCAGCTTGGCGGTCGAGATCGCGCCCTGCTTCGCGCGCTCGTCGAACGATGGCCCGCAGCCGACCCAGAAGAGGACGTCGGGCGCCGGTTCGCCGGCGTTGAGAACGCGGACGCCGAGGCCATCCGCCCAGTGAGCGCGGTCCGATTGGGGCTTGCCCCAGGGGTTCGATGCCCGATCGACGTCGCGCAGCATCGTCGCCGCCTCATCGGGAAAGCGCGACTCAACCATGACCAGATTGCGGCGCAGGTCGACGATGTGGTCGATGTGCTCGATCCCAACCGGGCACTCGCGCACGCATGCGCCGCACGTCACACAGTCCCATACGACGTTGTCGCTCACCGCGTTCGGAACGATGGGCGTTGACTCGCCGCTCAGGAGCTGATCGCGCAGCGCCATGATCAGGAGCTTCGGCGACAGCTCCTTGCCGGTGTTGAATGCCGGGCAGACATCTTGGCAACGGCCGCACTCGGTGCAGGACACCGTATCGAGCATCTGCTTCCAGGTGAGGTCGGTCGCCGCGGCGGCGCCGAATCTCACGTCGGCATCGGTGGCGGCGTCGAAGTTGATCGGCTCCAGGCGCCCTCGCGCGCGCGTGCGTCCGAAGAACACGTTGACCGCGGCCAGAAATATGTGCAGGTGCTTTGAGTAGGGGAGGTAGACGAGGAAGCCGAGGATGAGCAGCACGTGCGCCCACACCGCGGCGCGCTCGAGGTATGGCGTCCATGGCTGATGGAGGGCTTGGGCAATCAGGCTCGAAATCGGGGCCCATGAACCTGGGAACTCGTTGAGGCCGAGAGCGATCTGGCTCGCGTGCCACAGGAACAGCGAAACGACGATGCCGGCGATGAGCACCAGGATGAGGTCGGCCTCATGCATGTGGCTGCCCACGAAGCGCCGCGGCCGCTGCACCTTGCGGATCCCGAAAGCCGTGATCACGCCCGCGAGCACGAGGAACGCGAAGACGTCGACGAGGAGCGCGTACCACCCCTGGTGGCCGAGCCACGGCAGAGTCGCGTGCTGGTCGACCACGCCGATCATCGCGATGGCGATGGTCGGGAGCAGGACGATGAACCCCCAGAAGATCGCGGCGTGCATGAGGCCGGGGAGCAGGCGCTGCAGCAGCTTGCTCTGGCCGACCACTACCACGGCTTCAGCTTTGGCGCGTGCCGGAATGTTGTCGAATCGAGCCGCCGGCTTGCCGCTACGCACCAGCCGGTAGAGCCACTGTGCGCGGCGCGCGAAGAGAGCGACCGCCCCCGCGAGCACGATTGCGAGCGCAGCCGCGGCGACAGGATTCATTTGGTTTTGCGAATCTCGGCGGAGATGGCGGGCACGATCTCCTTCAAATCTCCGATCACCGCATAGTCCGAGTTCTGCATGATCGGCGCCTCGGCGTCGGCGTTGATGGCGAGGATGCGCTTCGCAGCCTTGCATCCCGCCATGTGCTGGGTGGCGCCGGAGATCCCGCACGCGATGTAAAGGTCCGGGGCGATCTTGGTGCCGGTCTGCCCGACCTGGTCTGAGTGCGGCCGCCAGCCGGCGCTCGTCACCACGCGCGAACAGCCGACGGCGCCGCCCAGCAAGCCGGCCAGCTCCTCGATGATCGCGAAGCCTTCCTTGGAGCCAACCCCGCGGCCACCACTGACGACGACCTTCGCCTCCGCCAGCGAAACGCCACCGCCGGCGGCGTCGACGTGGTCTTTGACCTGCACCACCAGGTCCGCGGGGTCGATCTGCGCCAGATACGGCTTCAGGTCGACGTCGATGGGCGTCGGCCCCTCGGTCACGCGGACGGTGTGCGGCGCAACGGTGATCAGGGCACGAGGACCCCGGAGCAGCGCGTTCTCGAACAGGCTGCCGCCCCACCGCTGTCGTACGACGCCCACCGGGTCGCCAGGCTCGGCCGCGATGCAGTTGGCGGCGAAGGGTAGGCCGGTGCGTGCCGCGAGCCGCGCGATGACGTCGTTGCCGCGATCCGTGCCGGCGGCAAACACCGAAGACGCGTCCAGCTCGTCAGCGGCGAGGGCACGGGCCAGGATGGCCGCGATCGCGTCAGGGGCAAACGGCTGAACCGCGTCCATGGGAACGCTGCGTAGCGGTTGGCCGAACTTGCGGGCGAGGGTCAGCATCTGGAGCGAGGCGTCGTTGTTCTCCATCAGGACAAGTACGGTCACAGGGGTCCCCGGAAAATCGTCAGATTTTTTGGGGTGATCACAAGACACCCACACTTCGCAGCATCTCGACCACAGCCGGTGCGGCCGCAGCCCCGTTTCCCAACACCTCGGCGCGCCTGCCCTGGCCCGGCGGCACCTCGAGGCGGACCAGCTCCAACTGCGCGGGCGGCCTCGCCGGCGTCGACGTTGCCACCGGCTTGCGGCTCGCGCGCATGCGACCCGGCACCGACGGATATCGAGGCAGGTTCAAGCCCTCTTTGACCGTCAGCACGACAGGCGTCGGCACCATGTAGACGTCGCGACCGCCATCGACCTCCTGCTCGCAGCGCAGCGAGCCGCCCTCGACTGTCACGCGCTTGAGCCCGGTCACACACGGTCGCCCCAGTGCCCGCGCCACCCGCAGGCCGACCTGGAAGCCACCCGAGTCCGCGGATTCATTGCCGAAGAAGATGACGTCGAACGGACCGGAGGCCGTTTCGTCGGCACGAACGGCTTCCTCGATCGCCGCGGCCGTCGCCTCGCCATCCCACTCGGCGCCGTCCGTCTGCAGGTGGATAGCGCGATCGATGCCCAACGCCATGGCATCGCGCAGCTGCTCCACGGCTTCGGGCGGCCCGAGCGTCAGCACGACCGACTCACCGCCATTGGCCTCGACCAGCCGCACCGCCTCCTCGACCCCGCACTCCTCGTGGGGGCTGATGGTGAACCCGAGATGTCGCGTCTCGAGCGACATCGAATCGGCGGCGAGCACCATCTTGCCGCCGGTAAATGGCACGCGTTTGACGCAGACCAGGATCCTCACGAGCGGATGCGCGTGTTCTCCGGATCGAAGAGTGGAGTGGAGCCGACGACCGCGACCGTCACCGGGTAGCGTTCGCCCATGTACTGGACCGCAAGCTGGGCGCCCGCCACCGCGTGCTCTGGCGGCAGGTATGACATGAGGATGTGCTTGCCGACCGATGGCCCGGCGCCGGCGCTGGTGACGTATGAACGGCGGCCCCGGCCGTCGACGACCGGCGCCCCGTCACGGGTCAGTATCGGCTCGCGCCCGAGCATGTAGCGCTTCTCGCCGCTCTTCGACCTGTGGTCGTCGACGGTGAGCGTGCACATGACGGCCGCAGGCTCTTCCTCGCGCTGGCGCAGGTGCGCCTCCTTGCCTACGAAATCCTCGGCCTTGACGCGCGGCGCCTGCATGCCCGCCTCGACCACGTTGTACTCGGTCTCGAGCTCGTTGCCGTGCGCCCGATAGCACTTCTCCAGCCGGCCGGTGGTGCCGTACACCCCGATGCCGCACGCGGCAAGGCCGAAAGGACGGCCCGCTTCCCACAGCATGTCCCAGAGGCGCAGGCCCTGCTCGATGGGCACGTACAGCTCCCAACCCAGGTCGCCGACATAGGAGATCCGCGAGGCCAGGACCCGCACCGTGCCGACGTCGATGACCCTGCAGGTGCCGAACTTGAAGCCTTCGTTGGAGACATCGTCGCCGGTCGCCGAGGCAAGAATGTCGCGCGCGCGAGGGCCCCACAGCCCCACCGTGGTCATCGATGAGGTGAGGTCGAACAGCTGCGCTGATCCGTCCGCGGGCAGGTGGTCGCCGAACCACTTCTTGTCGGACATCCCGGCCGCGCCGCCGGTGACGACACGGAAGTGGTCGTCGCCGAGCCGCATGATCGTGAGGTCGGACTTGAAGCCGCCGTTGGGGCTGAGCACCGGCGTGTAGACGTTCCTGCCAGAGGGCACGTCCATCTGCCGGAGGGTCACCTTCTGCACCGCCCCCAGCGCGCCCGGGCCCTCGATATCGAAGATCGTGAAGGCCGAGAGGTCGAAGAGACCTGCGCGCTCACGCATCGCGAGGTGCTCGGCGTTGATGAGCGGCGACCACCATCGCGACTCCCATTCCGAGGTGCGTCGCGTGACGCGATCCCCGAACTCCTCGAGGAGCGGAGCGTTCGACTCGTACCACATGGGGCGCTCCCAGCCGGCGGTCTCGAAGAACATCGCCCCGAGCTCACGCTCTCGCTCGTGGAAGGGAGCGAGGCGCACGTCGCGATTGGAAGCCCACTGCTCGCTGGGGTGGACGATGCCGTAGGTCTTGTTGAACCCCTCAGCAGCTCTCGCGCGCACGTGCGCGCGCGTCTTTTGGTGTTCGTGGAAGCGGGCGATGTCCGAAGAGTGGAGATCGATCTCGGACTCGCCATGGGTCATCCATTCCGCGAGCGCCTTGCCCGTACCGGGGCCCTCCTTGACCCAAACCGCCGCCGCCGACCACAAGCCCTTGACGTCCGGGGACTCACCGAGCACCGGCATCCCGTCCGGTGTGAGCGAGAGGATGCCGTTGATCGCGTATTTCACGCCCACCTTCTCATCGCCGACGATCTCCGGCATCAGCTCGAGCGCGTGCAGCATCTGGAGCTCAAAGTCCGGCTGCGTGAAGGGGAACTCCGTCGGCGAGAGGGCGGCACGCTCGATCGGCGGGATGTCCTCGGGGTCGTAAAGGATCGGCCGGTGGGCGTACGAGCCGATCTCGAGGTCGCCGCCCGCCTGGCGCTCGTACATGTTGGTGTCCATGTCACGGACGATCGGTACCTCGATGTCGCCCCTGGCGCCGGCAAAACGAGGCACCGGGCCGACGTCGATCATCTGGTGCACCGCCGGCGTGAGCGGGATGCGGGCGCCGGCCATGCGCGCGACGCGCGGGCTCCAGACGCCGCACGTGATCACGACGGTCTCGGCCTCGATCTCCCCGCCGGTGGTGCGCACGCAGCGAACGTGGCCGCGCTCCACGTCGATCCCCACCACCTCGGTATTCGCCACCACCTGCAGGGCGCCCGACGCCTGAGCGCGCTCGCGCATGATCGTGCCCGCGCGCAGCGAGTCGACGACGCCGACGCCAGGCGTGTAGAAGCCGCCGAGGATGATCGTCTCGTCGATGAACGGGACTAGCTCCTTGACCTCGGCGGGGCTGACGAGTGAGGTCGGCTCGATGCCCCACGACGCCGCCGAGGACATGCGTCGGGTGAGCTCCTGCAGGCGCTCCCTGGTCCGCGCGACCTCGATGCCGCCCGACTGCGTGAAGACGCCCATCTCCCGGTACTGGTCGACGCTCTCGACCGTGAGGGCGGTCATCTCCTTGGAGTGGTCGACGAGGTAGATGAAGTTCGACGCGTGGCCGGTCGATCCACCCGGGTTCGGCAGCGGTCCCTTGTCGATGAGGACGACGTCTTTCCAGCCCAGCCGGCAGAGGTGATAGGCGACGCTGTTGCCGACGATGCCGCAGCCGATGACGACGGCGCGGGCATGTGCGGGCAGGTTGATCAAATCGCGTCTCCCTCCTCTAGTCCGGCTGGTAGGGTGAGCGGACCTCCTCGGGCAGCTCGTACCAGCGCATGCGATCGCCCACCTGGGCCCGCAGCTTCCACTTCAGCGGTTTCGGCTGCGCCTGGATGGCCGACCACAGGTCGTCGAGCCGCGAGCGCACGAGACCTCGGTCGACCTCCAGCTCGTCCAGCGTTTCTCGCAGCTTGCCGATGTTCACCTGCAGCGTCCGGTACATACCCCAGTCGTCCGCCGCAACCTTGGCCACGTACGCGCAATCGATGCACTCGTCGTCTTCGCGCTTGACCACCTGGTGATCGAGAAGCAACGCCGTGAGGTCGACCAGGTCTTTTCGATTGACCTCGTAGATCTGCAGCTTGCTCAGCAGCAGGTCCGCGGGGCTGGCGCACGGACCGTCGCCGTCGAGGCGGCCGCGCAGATCGATCACGTGGGACATCTGGATGATGTCGATGAAGATGTCGATCTGCCGGCTGTGGTCCGTGTCGTAGAAGTACAGGCGCCGATCCCCTTGCATGAGGTTGAAGCGCTCATTGGCCTCATAGCCGAGGGATGGAAACAGCGTCTGCACGGCCTGGCGGTCTTTCTTGCGAATGGCGTAGTCGAGGTCGCCGTACTTGCGCTTCAGCGGCGGCTTGCGCGCGCTGGGCGAGCTGAGGTTGATCCCGGCGCCGCCCAGCAGCTTGGCCTTGACGCCGACTGCCTTGGCCGCCGTAGCGATTCGCCCGGCCTCATCGATCGGGTCCTCGAGCGGCCCGTTCGTCACGCGTCCTCGACCTCGATGACGATCGTCTTCAGGTCGCTCATCTGCTCGAGCGCGAAGCGCCCGCCAACCCTGCCGATGCCGCTTCGCTTGCCCGCGCGTCCGCCAAATGGAAGGTGAGCCTCCCAGTAGTTGGACGACTCGTTGATGTTCACCCAGCCCATGTCGAGGCCGTCGGCAAAGCGCAGCGCGCGCGAGAGGTCCTTCGTGTAAACGGCGCCGAGCAGCCCGTATGGCGAATCGTTGGCCAGGGCGAGCGCCTGCGCCTCGTCGCGGAACTTGATCACCGGTGCGATCGGTCCGAACGTCTCCTCGAGGCTCACCCGCATCTTCGGCTGCACGCCGTCGAGGATGGTCGCCGGGTAGTAGAGCCGCGTGGGGAAGCCTTCGGCCCGCTTGCCGCCCATGACGACGCGTGCGCCGTTCGTCACCGCATCTGCCACGTGTTCGTCCATCTTCGTCGCGACGCCTTCGTTGTTCAGCGGGCCGAGCGTCGTCTCAGGCGCGAACGGGTCTCCCAGGCGCAGCGTCCGCGCCGCGGCTTCGAGACGCTCGAGGAACTCGTCGTGCGCGCTTTCCTGGACCAGGATCCGCTCGCCGGCGGTACAGCTTTGGCCCGCGCACAGGTAGCACCCGACGATCGTGCCCTCGACCGCCTTCGCCAGGTCGGCGTCGCTGAACACCACGATCGGTCCGTTGCCGCCGAGCTCCAGCATCACGTGCTTGCCCGCTGCGCGGCGGGCGACCGATGCGCCCGTCTCGGTCGAGCCGACGAAGCCGACGCCATCCACGAGCTCGTGGCCCGCGACCTCATCGCCAACTTCGGCACCCGGGCCCGTGACGAGGTTGATGGCGCCGTCCGGCAGGTCGGCCTCGGCCATGCACTCCATCAATGCCACCGAGATGACGCTCGTCGACGATGCTGGCGTCCATACCACCGTATTGCCGGCCGCGAGGGCCGGGGCAATCAGCTCGGCGGCCATGGTCAGCGGCCAGTTCCAGGGCGTGATGATCCCGTAGACGCCGCGCGGATAGTGGCGCGCCAGGACGAGCTTGCTCGGGCTGGCGGATGGAAGCACGCGACCCTCCAGCCGCTTCAGGTCCTCGGCCGCGATGCGGAAATACTCGGCGGCTTCGTCGACCTCGCCGAGCGCCTCCGCCACCAGCGGCTTGCCCTGGTCGAGCGTGAGAGTGCGGCCCAGCTCATCCCGGCGGCGCTCGATGGCCTCCGCGATGCGGTGCAGCCGCCGCGAACGCTCGAAACCCTTCAGCGCCGCCATCGGCTTTCTGGCGCGGTGCGCGGCCTCGATCGCCTTCTTCGCATCGGCGCGGGTGCCCTTCGGCACGTGGGCGATCACCTCTCCCGTGGCGGGACTGACGGCATCGAAATGCCTGCCGCTCTCGGAATCGATCCACTTACCGTCGACGAACATCTTCTTCACCGAGCGGGCGACGTCGATGGTCATTTCCTAGCTCCCTGGCCAAGGTCGAATGCGCGCGCGTAAATTCGACGGTACGCGGATGCATCGACGTCGCGCGGGTTGCCGATGCTCTGGGGGTCGGCCGCGGCTTTGTCCGCGAGCATCGGAATCTCATCCCTGGTGAACCCGAGCTGCTCGAGGCTCGGGATCTCCACGTCGATCGTCAGCTGGTGCACGTACTCGACCGCCATCTCGGCGGCGCGCCACACGGTCACGTTGCGCACATCGAGCCCGAACGCCGCGGCCATCCGCGCAAAACGTTCCGGTTCGCCGGCGTGGTTGTACTCCATGACCGGGCCCAGGAGACGAGCAGTCAACGCTCCGTGCGGTGCGTCGTGCACTCCGCCGGCGGTCTGGCTCATCGCGTGCGCCGCGCCGGCCGAGTCGGTCCCGTAAGCAAGTCCGGCGAGCATCGCGGCGCCACTCATGTGGTAGCGGGCTTCGACGTTGGCTCCCTGTGAGAACGCGACCCGGAGGTAGCGCGCGACGTACTCCATCGCGAGCAACGCCACCGCGTCGGTGAACGGCTGGTGGTAGGTCATCGTGTAGCACTCGACGGCGTGGGCCAGCGCGTCCATGCCTGTGCCGGCGGTCACCGCGGCAGGGAGCTTCACAGTGAGCTCAGGGTCTATGACGGCGACCCAGGACGCGATGTTCGGAGTGCCGCCGACGTTGAACTTGATCTTCCGCTTCGGGTCGGTGATCACCGCCCAGAGCGTGACCTCGCTGCCGGTCCCGGCGGTGGTCGGGACGGCGATCATCGGCGGGATGCGGCTCGCGATCGGGCTCCGTCCCCATTCGTAGTCGAGGATGCTGCCGTCGTGCGCCGCCACGACCCCGATCCCCTTGGCGGTGTCCATGGAGCTTCCTCCGCCGATGGCGACGAGGCCGTCGCAGCCCTGTGAACGGTACTCGGCGGCGCCGGCATCCACCAGCTCGACCCCCGGGTTTGCCCGGACGCGGTCGAACACGACCGGCTCGCAGTCGGCGCCGCGCAGCACCTCGAGGGCGGTGTCGAGCAAGCCCGCCGCCTTGACTCCCGGGTCGGTGACGAGCAGCGGCCGGCGGATGCCGAGCAGGCCGGCCTCCGTGCCCAGCTCGCGGATTGCGCCGAGGCGCTGTACGAGTCGGGTGGGACTCTGGTAGGTGCGAAGGGTGTATTCGAGCATCAGTGAGAAATAGGGCCGCCGGGCTCGAGCCCGGCGGCCAGTGAACTGCTATTCAACCGGAATTTCGTGATGGATGCGGGCGAGGTCGATCCCCTGCCGGCTCCGGTATACCCGCGCCACCACGTAGATGACAATGGCGACGACGTATGTCGCGACGAAGTAGATGACGGAGTTGGGCGTCTTTTGCAACGACGTCCCGTAAAGGTTGTCAGGGTTGAAGGACCACTGGTAAAGCATGAAGAGCAGGAACAAACCGGTGATCACTCCGACGACGGTAATCAACGGCACCCCGGCGATCTTGAATCGGGCGATCGGCGAGGCTTCATAGAGGTCCTTGCGGCGCCAGGGCAGGATGATCGCTGCCACGACCGTCGCGAGGAAGGTCAAGGCAAGCACTGCTGTAGCGTCCAGGAACACACTGGTGAAGTCCGGCTTGTAGGCATAGATCGCGCTGATCACGAGGGACGGCGCGATCATCAGAATCAGAGCGCCGTACGGCACGCGGCGCTTGGCCGATATGTTGGCCGCCCATGCCGGCAACACGCGATCGAAGGCGGCGGCGAAGATGACGCGAGTCGAGGACAGGAACAGGGTTCCCGCCCAGCCGAAGAACCACAGGCCCATGACGATGATCAGCAGGGCCTGGAAGAGATGGTTGTCCACCAAGAATCCCGCGAACATCACGGGGTATGGCCAGATCGGAACCGGCGGGGCAACCGCGCCCTGCACGGCGAACAAGTTGTTCCAGTAGGCCGCGTTGGCCGACTGGTAGAAGTTCCAGCCGATCGTCTTGTTGATCAGGATCACGACGAGCGCAACCATGGCCACCGTGACCCACAGGCCCGCGAACATGCTCCAGAAGGGCTTGCGAATGTCTTTGGCTCCACGGACCTCGCCGTAGAGGGTCGCTCCCCAGTTGGGCCACAGCAGGTAGAAAGCCAGCCAGGGGAGCAGAAGAAGCAGCGGACCAAACGTGAACGTGCTGAAGCTCGACCCTGCGAAGGTTTTGCTTGCTGCGTCGATCGTGCCCTGGTACGCATTGGCGGGCGCGCCGAAGAGGCTGGTCGCCTCGCGGTTGAAGGCGTTCTGGAAGTCCTGGGGACTTGCGAAGAGGAGCAGGGCGCAGACAACCGCCAGACCTACGATGCCGATCCAGAAGCAGACCTTCTGGATTCGCGCGTAGGTTTCCATGCCCAGCGTGACGACGATGCTCACGAACGCAAGCACGATCAAGCACGAGACGAAGATGCCGGTCTGACTGGTGAAGAACGTGGCGACGCTGGTCCAGCCAAGCGTATATGCGAGGGGAGAAAAGAACTGGACGACCAGGATGTTGGCGTAGATCGGCGCCCAGAGGAACAGGGTGAACCACCAGCCGGTCATGGATAGTACGAAGCCAAGTCCGCCGCCTAGCACGCGGCTCTGCCAGGCGTAGTCGCCGCCGGTTCGCGGCATGACGCTCACCAACATCGCGTATGTGACGACGAGGAAAGTTGTCAGCACGCCGAACACCAGGATCGCGGCGAGCAGCTGTCCATCGGGGACGGTGTAGACGTAGGACATGCCGTACAGGCCGAGCGTGATCAGGTTGACCGACCAGAACGAATAAACGAAAGCATCGAACGTCGACCAGGATTTAACCAGCCCGGTTGCGTTGCGCAGGAACAGCGTCGGCCGCGCCCCGGCCGATCCCATCGTCGATTCAGCCATGTGTTTCTCTCCTTCTCCCTTTCCCGTTATCCGTTGACCAATTGGTAGCTCTTGATCCCCTTCTTCGCGTCGAGATTGATGATCGCCGACATGAGGATTCCCTCCTCGTAGGAGCTGCCCGGGTTGATCGACAGCGTCTTCCCGAGCTTGACCGCGCCCTTGCTCTCGTGAATGTGCCCGTGCAGGGACAACAGCGGTTGGTGCTTGTCGATCGCCTGGCGGACCGCCGTAGATCCGACCGGGCGCAGCGCACGCCCGCCGTGCATGAGCTTGAGGTCCGCGTCGATGGCCGGGGCCTCATCGAGGCCCGAGCGAAATGGCGGGCAGTGGAGGTTGAAGATCGCGTGGGACGGATCGGGGATGTTCTTGGCCATCGCCTCGATCCGCTCGCCAAGCTTCTCCTCGGTCTCCTCGCGGTGGGTGTTCCACGGCGTGTGGTTGGACCAGCCGGTCGAGATCATCGTGAAGCCGTCGATCTCCACCATTCGTCCTTCACCGAGCTCGACCATGTCGGATTCCCGGACGACGTCGTCAACCTCCATCTCGTCGTCGTTCCCCGGGCACACGAATATGCGCACGCCGGACCCGCGCAGCTTCTCCTCAGCCATGTTCATCCAGCGCCGGACGCCGTCCAGCATGATCTGCCGGAAAGTCTCCTTTCGGGCGTCGGCGTTCTCGTCCAGCTCCTGCAGGCGCTCGGGCGTGACGTGCAGCGGGTAGTAGCCCCGACGGCGGATCTGGCTCTCGATCTCGCCGACCTGGTCCGCGCCGACCACCTGACGCTCGCTGGTGATGGTCACCGTGTAGTGGCCGTTCTCCTCGACGATCGGGATCATGGCCTTGCCCGTCATGTCGCCGCCGCAGATCAGAACGTCGGCCTCATAGAACTTCGCCGCGTTCAGGAATTTGCGCCAGCACATCTCGGAGCCATGCAGGTCGGTGGCGAAAAAGATCTTCGGCATCAGCTGATCACCTCTACCTCTCCACCAGGACTTTGCGAATCTCCCGCTCGAAACCCACGACGTGACGCTTCATACAGTCCTCCGCGCGCTGCCCATCGCCGGCGATGACGGCACGCAGCAGCTCGATATGCTCTTCGACGGCTTCGCGCAGCCGCACGCCATGGTCGATGACCAGGTACCAGAGCCGGAGGCTCAGATTGAAATACCTCTCGAGCGTGTTCTCCAGAAACGCGTTCCGGGCCGAGCGATAGATCTGGCGGTGGACCTCCCGGTCGAGCTGCATGAGCTCGCGCTGGTTGGTGCGCTCGACCAGGTCGAGGCGCTCGAGCAGGTCGCTGATGGCGTCTCGATCGTGCGGGCCGCTGCGCTCGGCGGCGAGTCGCGCCGCATGGCCTTCGAGGACGACCCTGACCTCCGTGATGCGCGCGAGGTCGGTGATGTTCACGTCGGTGACGAAGGTTCCGCGGTGGGGAACGCTGCGGACCAGGTTCTCCCAGGCGAGGCGCTGGAGCGCCTCCCGAATCGGCGTGCGGCCGATTTCGAGCTCGTCGCGCAGCCGGCCCTCTTCCACCACGGATCCGGGCGGCATGTCGAGACAGACGATGCGGTCGCGAATCCGCATGTAGGCCTCTTCGCTCTGGGAGCGGCCCGCTTCGGTGACGGAGCTGGGAGCACGCCGTCCGGCCAGCGCGCGAGCTTGCGAAGCCACCCCGGTTGACCCTCCCCTGTCGGCCATCGACCGATATGCGACCGATATACCGGCGGCAAAGGTAGCACCGCTCTGAGAAAGCGTCAATCGGGGAGCGGCGCGCCTCGAGTCTCCGGGAGCAAGAGCAGAAGGAGAGCCCCGGCGAGGGCGATCACGCCTGTCACGCCCAGCGCCGCTCCGAGGCTGAGCGACTGCGACAGCAAACCGACCGCCTGCAGCCCCGCCACGCTTCCCACGGCGGCCGCCAGAGATGCCATGGCCTCGGCCGTCGCCCGCGCCCGGGTCGGAAAGAGCTCGGCCGACCACGCCCCCAAGACCGGGGTGGCGGCGCTCGAGATCGAGCTCCAGAGCACGTTGCCGATCACGAACCCGGGCGTCCCGGTGGCAAAGCTGAGGCTCGCGGCCACCGCGGTCGCACCGGTCAAAGCGGTGCCTGGAATCCGGCGCCCGAACCTGTCGCTGAGGAAACCGCCGGCCAGGTACGACGCTGCGCCCGCGACCCCCGAGGCGAAGATCAGCTCGCTGATCGCGACCGCGCTCAGGTGAAGCACCTGGCTGGCGAACAGGGTGAAGAGGAGGCCGGCCGGCTCGAGCAGCACGGCCAGGAGCGCCGTCGTGGCCGCGATCACGATCAGGCGCCGGCGCCACGCCGGCGCGAACAGCAGCCGTAGGGCTGAACCGGAAAGCCGCACCCCCTGCCACACGCGCCCCTCGGGCAACCTCCTCCAGATCACCGGCGCCGCTACCAACCCGACGCCGCCGGCCCCAAACAACCACCGCCAGTGTGGTGCGACCAACGGGTAGACGAGCACGGTGATGCCGGTGCCGATACCGCTGAGCACAGCCAGAACGCTCACCGCCTGGCCGCGGCGGGCGGCCGGCGCCTCCTCGACGATCAGGGCGGTGGCGACCCCTCCCACAAGGACTTCGAAACACACCGCGACCAGTCGAAGGAGCGCCAGCGCCTCGAGCGATGGGGCGAACGCGCTGGCGAAGTTGGCCACCGAGAATCCGCCCACGCCCACCGCGATCAACCTCCGGCGGCCGAAGCGATCGGCAAGAGTGGCGAGGGGAAGAGCCCCGAGGCCCCCAAGTGCGAGCACGGAGCCGAGGTTCGAGAGCGCCGGGACGCGCGCGTGAAAGTCTGCGGCGATCGCGGGCAGCGCGAGGACCAGCACCGAACCGTCGAATGCGGTGAGCACCACGGCAAGGCCCGCCCACGTCAGGGTTCGCCTCTGCAGCGCATCGAGCTCGACCACTAGATGAATTTCAACTAGAGGAGGCCGAGCCTCTTCAGCAGATACGGCCCCGGTCCAAGGAAGCCGCACGTGGCCACGATGTGCGCGATGGAGACGCCGAGCAGCGAAGGCGGTCCCGGCAGCAGCCAGAACGCAAGGCCGAGCGGGACGCCCACAAGCGCCGTCGCGAGCGTCTCAGCCCAGGGCCAGCCGAGGCGGTGATAAAGGACGTACGAAGCAGTGCCGGCGATGAAACCCACGGGGGCTCCGAACGCCAGGCCGAGCCCGCCCTGCACGAGACCCCTGAAGAACGCCTCTTCGATCGGACCGTTGAGCACATAGAACCCGGCCTGAAACCAGGCGTCGCCGCCGCCTGAGGGAACGCTCAGCGCGCCACGGCGGCGTGCCAGCAGCAGCTGCACCAAAGCGGCCGCGACGAACAGCACAGGCGCGGACACGGCCGCGAACAGGATCTGCGCGCCGGCTCGGCCTGTTGAAAAGCCAAGCCATGCCGGTCGCCAGCCGACCTCGACCACGGCGACCATCACCGCGAAAGGAAGGAGGCGGCGGAGCAAATCCGGCGCCATCCAGGCCCAGCTTTCGGGAATACGCGTAAGCACGATGCGCGTTGGAGTCGTCATGGAGTTCGAGGTCTACTACGACTATTCGTGCCCGTTCGTATATCGCGCCTCATTGCTGCTCGCGAGCGTGGCGGCCAGGCGACCTCTGGACGTTCGGTGGCGCTATTTCTCTCTGACCCAGGTGAACTCCAAGGAAGAAGGCTGGACGGTGTGGGACGCGCCCACCGCAGAGAAGGTCCGCGGCCGGCTCGCTTTCATGGCCGCCGAAGCTGCGCGGCGCCAGAACAGATTCGATCTCTTTCATGCGGCCCTGCTGCGCGCTCGGCATGAAGGTCGACTAAATCTCGACGACGTCGAGGTGATCGATGTGGTGGCCGAGGAGTCCGGCCTCGACGCCGACCGTTTCCATCGCGACCTCGCCGACCCGACGATTGTGGCGGCGCTTGCGCGCGACCACACGAACGCGATCGCCGTGCATGGCGTGTTCGGAACGCCGACGTTCGTGTTTCCCAATGGCGCCTCAGCGTACATTCGACTGGCGGAGGTGCCTCGAGCGGATGGCGCGCTGCAGCTGTTCGACAGCCTGCTTGCGATCGCGGCGGACGAGCCCCGCGTGCTCGAGATCAAGCGCCCGGTCAAACCCTCACCGGTTTAGAAACTCTTAACAGCGTTTTACCAGTCCGGGTAGGACCATTCGGGTAGGAGTTCCTGTTACGGGGCAATGGGTTCGAAGGGGAATCGGTGTTGAGTCGTTGGTTCGGAGGCGGTCACCGCCCGCCCGTGGGCGGCAACGGCGGGGAGCAAGTCCCGCCGGCCAAGGACGCCGATTTCATCGTGCTGCCGGCGGTGGCCAGCGACTCGTGGCGAAACTGGCTGATGACCGGCCTGCGTCGAGCCCCCTTCGACCGGCGCCGAATACGCGGCGACCACAAGGGCCTGAAGAAGATGATGATCGAGGGCACCACCGCTCCCGACGACCGGCCACAACCCTGGAACGACTTCTCGAGCGCGATGGTCCGCCAGGCGGTCGATGAAGCGTTGAACGCGCTGCCTCCCGGAGACAAGCAGGCGGTCAAGCTCGCCTACTTCGGCGGCATGACGAACGAGGCCATCGCCAAGCACCTCGGCGTGGGCCCCGGAGCGGTCCGCCGCCGGCTTCGCGAAGCGATAGCCGCCGTCGCCGCCCACGTCGAGACCGGGGCGGCCATTGGTCGCAAGGCGATCTACGCGATCGCGACTTTTGCGGCCGTGCGCTGGACGATGGATTGGCTGCGGCGCGTGCCGCTCCCGGCGACGGATCAGGTGGCGCAGGCGGCGGTCGTCCTCGCCTGCGGCGCGGTGACTGCATCGGTTCTCGGCAGCTCCTCGCCCTCGCCGGCGCAGCTGACGCAGGTCGACCGCGGCCAGCTCACAGCGCCGGCGGCAAGCGTGCCGCTCGGCGTCTCGACGTCGCCGGTCACGCCGGCGATAGGTTCCGTGCCGGTTCCGTCGCCCGCGGCACCCGCCCTGCCCACCGCGCCGCCGGTCAACTTGCCCGTGACCCTGCCCGTGACCCTGCCCTCCCTACCACCCATTCCAACGCCCTCACCCATCCTTCCGACCCCGCCCAACCTGCCTTAGGCATTGGGCGCGTAGATCGCGACTCCGTCCACCACCGCGACCAGGTGGTACCGGCTCGCGACCAGGTCCTGGAGCACCGGGTAGTTGCGCATCGGGTACGTCGCAAAGTCGCTCCAGCCCGCTGCTGCGGTGTCGACGATCAGTGACGGCGGGTTGTGGTCGAGATCAGCCTTGAGCTCCGGCCACACATCAGGTGCTGTGTCCCAATTGTTTGGCGGTAGGTCCGAGCCCCGCGGGAATCCGCGCAGGAATCCCGGAAACCGGGTCGCCATCAGACGGTCCGACTCGACGTAGAGCGCCGGCCAGTCGCCCCAGACGAACACCCGGTCGCTCGGTTTGGTGTGGGCTCGAATGTAGGCGGCGACCTTTTCGTGCTGCGGGACCGGCGGAGCGAAGTCGTAGGTCAGCGGATCGGCGAAAACGTTGTACGCGCACCATCCGATGGCAGGCGCGGCGACTCCGATGGCGACGATCCAGGCGACCTGTCTTTTCATCGACGTCCGGAGAGCCGCATCGACGGCGAGCGCCGCAAGCAGGGCCAGTGGGCCCATGACCTGGATGAAGTAATGCCAGGAGAGATGACCTCCCGCCAGCGCTCCCACGACCGACAACACCAGCCACGCGACGACGAGGCGCTGCCCTGAATCCAGCCGCCGCCACCGCACCGCCCACGCGATTGCCGCCACCCAGGGCACTGCCATGTAGAGCACGAAGGGGACGACGCTGTCCTTCGCCCGCGACCACACGAGAGGGGGAGCCCAGTTGCCGCTTGCGTACTGGGTCAGGATTCCCACCGTCCAGCGCCAGAAGCCAGACAGCGACCCAGTCAACGCGATCACCACGCCGCCCGCCACCAGCCCGGCGGCCACGCCGCCGATGAAAAGAGCCGACGCCCGCAGTCGGCCCCCGCGCGGCTCGAGATAGACGACCGCAAGCGGCAGCAACAGGACGTCGACCGCGGCGGATTGCCTGAACGCGCCCGCGGCGGCGAGCAGCAATCCCGACCAGACCCAGCGCCGCTGGAGCATCAGCAGCAGCGACGCCGTGAGCGGCAGCATCATGAACGCCTCGGTGTTGGCCGCCAGGAGTCGAGGGTTGCCGGCTGCCGTCATGACGCCGTAGAAGATCGCCGCGAGGATGCCAACGCTCGTGCCGGCCAGGTGCCGACCCACCAGGAAGATCAGGACGCAGGTCGCCCCGATGGCCAGCAGGGCGATCGCGTGCACGGCGGTCATCTGGTACATGCCGAACACGCGGAACGCGACGGCGTAGACCCAAAAGATCCCTGGCGGCTTGTTGTCCACGCCGCCCTGCGCGTACAGCGGGTCGCCGAGGTTCATTAGCGCCGCGATGGATCCGTAGATGGCCTCGTCGCCGTCGAGCAAGCGATGCAAGAAGGACGGAGCGTGCGCGATCGAGACCGTCACCGCGACCAGCACCCCCCAATACACCGGGTTGGATGTGCGGCGCGTCATCGCGGCGGTGATCATGGGGCGCACCTATATTGCTGTACGGTCGAAGCGTGGCCACCGCCCGCCGGTTCTGGGTGCCGTTTGCGCTGGTCGTGGTGGTCCTGGCGCTCGCTCTCGATCTGTGGAATCGCAACGAGCCCATCGGCATCGACTTCCACACGTATGAGGCCGCGGCGCGCGTGGGCCTGCAGGCGGGCTGGTCGCATATCTACGACCAATCGCTGGTCGCGGCTCAACAGATGAACCTCGTCCCGGGGCAGACCGTCCAGCCCTTCCTCAGCCCGCCACCGGTCGCCTGGATCGCGGGACTGCTGTCGCCGCTGCCATACTGGCCGGCTTACTACGTGTGGGCTGCGTTCACGTTCTTCGTGTTCGCGTTGGCCCTGGTCTGGGCGTCCAGCGACGTCGGTACCGTGCGGTGGGTCGCGGCCGGCGCCGCGCTGGCTCCATGGTGGCTGATGCATGCGGTGCACCTGGGCCAGGTCGTCCCGCTGGTGGCCGGCGGCATCGTGCTGGCCTGGCGTCTCGCTCGCGAACGCCGGGACGTCGCGGCAGGGTTTGCTCTCGCGCTCGTTCTTCTGAAACCGAACACGGCGATCCTGATCCCGTTCGCGTTGCTTGTCGCCGGTCGCTACCGCGCGTTCGCAGCGTGGGCGGGGGCCGGCGCCGTCGTCGCCGGCGTTGCTTTGGCGACGATGGGGCCGAGCGGGGTCTCCACGTACATCGGCCAGCTCATCGGGCCGCTGCCGGCCGGCGCAAACTCGCTGACCCTCGAGGGCGCGCTTGGAGTGGGTGGCGCGATCGCCTTCGGACTGCGCATCTTCATCGTCGCGGCGACGCTCGCTGCAGCCTTCCGCTTACGCCAATCGCCCGGGCTGGCCATTGCCGCCGGGACGCTTGGTTCGCTGCTGGTCGCCCCGTATCTGCACGGTTCCGACCTGTGCCTGCTCGGGGCGGCAGCATGGTTGGTGTGGGAGGAACGCCCGGCGCTCGCCTGGCGCGTCCCGATTGCCGCCGGATGGGTCGTCGCGAGCCCCTTCGTGGCGTCCAGCGCACTGGGCCTCGGCCTCAACCGATGGCCCCTCGTCGAGCTTGCGTTGCTCGCGGCGCTGGTGGTCGAGGCCTGGCGCCCAGGGCGCGAGCGCGCACCGGCCTTAACAGGCAAGGCTGAAGTCAGGACACGGGCGCCCGCATAATCCAAGAGCCCGCCTCACCGGAGGAAACGTTTTGCCACTCGACGTACACGACATTCACGGCCCGCTCCGAGTCCTAGCCGGGCCGGGGACCGGGAAGACTCGCGCGCTGGTCGACCTCTACGAGCAGGCCGTGCTCGAGGGCGCTGCCTCGCGCGACCAGATCCTCGCGCTCACCTTTTCCACCGGCGCCGCCGACGAGATCGCCCGGCGCATCGACGAGCGGTTGAAGGACGATTACGGAGAAGCGTGGATCTCGACATTCCACAGCTTCTGTTGGCGTGTGCTCCGCGACCACTCGCCAGATCCTCACCGGATGCTGATCAACAGCTTTCAGGAGTCGATCGTCATGCGGCAGGTGCTCACCGACCTCGATCCCGACGTGCTCGGCGCGCTCGTCGGCGTCATGCGGTCGGACGCATTCGCCCGGGACCTGCTCGGTTTCGTCGCCCTCATGAAGCAGAACCTCGTCCACCCGGCCGCTCTGGTGCTGGCGACCGAGGCCGGCGGAAGCGACCGCCTACGCGCGCTGGCCGCCGCCTACCAGGCGTACCAGGAGCGGCTGCGCGCTGCCGGCTTGTTCGACTTTCGCGACTTGATCGTCGGGGCGATCGAGCTGCTGCAGTCGAAGCTGGAGCTGCGTGCGCAGCTGCGCGCCAAGTTCCGCCTGATCCTCGTCGACGAGTTCCAGGACGTCGATCCGGCGCAGTTCCAGCTCCTGCAGCTGCTCGCACCGCCGGAGGCGCGCCCACGGCTCGTGGTCGTCGGCGATCCGGACCAGTCCATATACGGGTTTCGCGGCACGGTGCCGCGGCTCCTCGGTGTCGACTTTCCGACCGTCTACGGTGCCGCCACCGTAGGGCTGGACGAATGCCGGCGGTGTTCGCAGGAAGTGCTCGACGCCGGCGAGCGGCTGCTGAATGCGACGCAGCCCGGGCGCGCGCACCGAAGCCTGCGCTCCGTGGCGCAGATCTCGGCTCCGACCGTGGTCGTTGCGCACGAGGGCGACGCCCTGGACGAAGCGTTCTTCTGCGCTCGAGAGATCAAGCGGATCCACACCGCCTTTCCGGAGCTTCGACACGACGACTTCGCGATCCTGCTTCGCAGCACGACCGCGATGGGGGCGCCCTTTGAGGAGGCGCTGCGCGCGCTCGGCCTTCCTTATGAAGTGCGCGGGTCTGGGGCGGCCGCCCGCAACGAGGTGGTCCGGTTTCTGGTCGGCTACCTCGAGTCGCTGCGCAGGCCCGATGACCCCGAAGCCCTGGAGGGCGCGCTCGCGTCGAGCCTTGGCGGCGTCGGCTCGCGGACGTTGAGCCGGCTTCGGGCCCACGCATTCGAGCAGGCGAGGCCGCTCACGCGTGTCATACGCCGGCTGATGTACGTGCTCGCCGCCAAGGATCCGCAGCGCTATCCGCTGCCGTGGGGCGGTGAGGCACCAACGGAACCTCCGACGCCTCCCGACTACTACGAGTACCTGACCGACGCGGAGCTCGATGCGTTGCACGCCGCGATGGTCGCCCGTTACCGGCTCCTCGACCGCGCGAAGCGGCTGCCGCTCGCGAGCCTGGCTTATTCGGTCCTCATCGAGGACGGCGCTATGGGCCGGCTGCTTCAGCTGGAGCTCGCCGCCGATGACCGCACGGAGGCGATGGGCGATCTGCGCTCGACCATCGACGGCCTCGAGGCCCTCGAGGATGTGTACGAGAGGCTTCACGGGTCGAGGCCGCTGCTCTCGGACATCAAGACATCACTCGACGCGCTGCTGGCGGGCGCCGCCGACGACGCCGAACCCGCATCCGCCCGCCGCGATGCGGTGCAGGTGATGACGGTGCACCAGGCCAAGGGCCTGGAGTTTCAATTCGTCTTCGCCGCCGGCTTCGCGCATGGGCTCTTCCCTTCCGAGGCGCGGCCGCACCCTCTCCTCGACGCCGACGACAGGTCGTGGCTCGAACGTTTCAAGGTCGGGTTCATGCCCTCATGGCCGGCCGACCCGGACGGACATTTGGCCGAGGAAGCGCGCCTTGCGTTCGTGGCCATGACCCGCGCCAAGCGGGTCTACCTGACCTACGCCGACGCGTACCTGCGCCAGGCGGGGCCCTCGGTCTTTCTCGGCATGGCGGCGCCCGATGCCGAGATGAAAGAGCTCACGCGAGCCACCGCCCGGCTCGAGCCCGCGGACGTGCTGCTCGCTCGCGAGGCGGAGGTGCTCATCGCGGCGCATCGCGAAACCGTCACACCGGCGATTTCGGCGCGGGTCGCCGCCCTCGGCCTGGACGCCGGCTTCATCGCCGATCGCGACGCCGGCGAGCCGTTCGAACCCTACGGCGGCGATCGCAATCCCGAGCACGTCCTGATCGATCACTTCAGCCCGACGACGCTCAACGACTACCTGAAGTGTCCACGGCTGTACTGGTACAACCACCACCCGGGTTTGGCGGAAGAGCCGAGGTCGGTGGCGATGGAGCGCGGCGGCTTTCTGCACGAGGTGCTCGAGGACTTCCACATGCAGGAGACCGAATGGCGACCGCTCGAAAGCGAAGGCCAGAAGGAATGGCTCGAGACCGTGCTGCAGAAGCACCTCGACGGCTATTTGTCCCGGATGGAGGGAACGCTCGATCGCAGGCGCGAGGAAAAGCAGGTTCGTTCGTTGCTCGGCAACTACATCCGTTTCGTCACCGGCATGCAGCACATACGCCGTCTGGGGACGCTTGCGCTCGAGCAGCGCTTCCACCTGCAGCTGGACGGGGCCGAGATCGTGGGCAAGATCGACCGAGTCAATGACGTCGGAGATGGCGAGGTGGAGGTCATCGACTACAAGACGGGCGCGGGCAAGGCGATGCGGTGGGCATACGAGATGTACTTCGGCCCCGATCTCTACGACGTACAGCTGGCGCTCTACTACCTGGCATGCAAATACGGATTCGACGACGAGGGCAAGCCGCTCGGCTTTCAGCCGCGATTCCTGTCGCTCTGGTACCCCAAGGATTGGGTCTGGGGCTCGATGCGCCAGGACATCTTCACCGTCGGCCGTCCGGCGGGTCTCAAGGAGTACCGGGAAAAGGTGCTCGAACCGGCCGACCTCGAGCGCAGCCGCGACATCGTGCTGCAGGCCATCACGCGCATCAAAGGCGGCCACTTCGAGCCGGCGCCGCGCGACCTGGCCGGCACATGCATATCGCGCTTCTCGTCGTGCCCGCACTCCGCCATCTGTCCTTACGGTGGAGCCCCCGCAGAATGATCGCCGAATCAGCGCGGAAGCTCAGCGCCGAGCAGGCGGCCGCCGCGCACGCGGGTCCCGAAGGTGCGTTTCTCATCGCCGCCGGACCTGGCACCGGCAAGACCGCGACCGCGACCGAGCGGTTCTGCTGGCTTGTGGAGCATCGGGTCCCGGCCGGCCAGATCCTCGCGGTCACCTTCAGCGATCGCGCCGCCGACGAGCTCCGATCGCGCATCACGGACGAGCTTCGGGTGCGCCGTCCCGACCTAGGGCCGGAGGTCCTCGACGGCGCGTGGATCGGGACGTTCCACGGCATCTGCTCGCGCCTGCTCGACGAGTTCGCCTACCTTGTCGGGGCGCCGCGAGAGCTGCGCGTGCTCGACGAGACTGGACAGCGGCTTTTCGAGCAACGGTTGGTGTCGCGCCTGCGAAGCGGTGAGGCTGCACCCCTCGATCCGGACTCGTTCACAGGGCTGAGCGTCGACGACCTCGACGACCTCCTGCGTTCCGGGCTCCGCTTCCTTCTCAAGCTGAAGGGCAGGGGCATCACGCCGGAGCGATTCCACCAGCGCGCTCTCGAGCTGCACGCGCAGCACTGGCAATCTCCCGTCGACGCCACCGCGCGCCAGGCGGCCCAGGCCGAGCTGGAGGCGATCGAGGTGCTCCACCTGGTCTATCGCACTTACGAGGACGCGCTCTCGGCGGAAGGACTGCGTGATTTCGACGACCTCATCCTCGACGTGATCGATGCGCTGGAGCGTGTGCCAGAGTTTCGCAGGCGCTGCCGCGAGCGCTTCCGCTATCTGCTCGTCGACGAGTTCCAGGACACGAACAGGATCCAGCTCGACCTCATCCGGCTCCTGTCGTTGGATGGCTTCGGGAACGTGGCCGTTGTCGGCGACGCGAAGCAATCGATCTACGGCTGGCGCGACGCCGAGATCGAGAACATTCGCAGCCGTTTCGGCGGCAGGCGGCTGCCCCTAACGCACAACCGCAGGTCGTTCCAGGAAATCCTTGATTGCTCGACGGCATTCATCCGGCGTGACCCCGACTTCGCCGGCGAGCCCGACCTCGTGGCGACGAGGGGTCCGGGAGAGTGGCCGGTGACCGTGGTCATGGCGCCGGACGCACGCACCGAAGCGCGGTCGGTGGCGGAGACCATCCGGCGGCTATACCGCGGCGGCCGGCGCTTCTCCGACATCGCCATCCTCGCCCACTCGATTCGCATGCTCCCACGCGATTTCGAGGACGAGCTCCGGCGCCAGGGCATCCCATACCTGACAAGCGGGGGCTCGGGCTTCTTCGACCGCCAGGAGATCAAGGACGTGCTGGCGATGCTCCGCCTCACCGAGAACCCGATGGACGACGGCGCCCTGGTGCGCGTTCTTCAGGGACCGATCGTCCGCCTGCCGGATCGAGGTCTGTATCAGCTCGCCGCCCGGCGGTTCGGCCGCCACGGAATGCGCCTGCGCGATTGTTTCGAGGTATCGCGAATTGAGGGGTTCCCGGACATGGAGCCGAAGGTCGCCGAGCGAGCCGTGGCGCTGGTCGATCTGACCGACCGCGTCGGACGCCTTCGCGACGCGCTGACAGTGGCCGACATCCTGAACCGCCTCCTAGAGGAGACCGGGTACCTGCGCTGGGCGGAGCTGCGCGCGCAGCGAGACGGAAGTCCGCGCGCGCTTCTCAACCTGCGCAAGGTCTTTCAGCTTGCGTCCCGTTTCGAGCGCGAGCTCACGCTCGCGGGCATCGGCGATTTCGTGCGCCACCTGGACCAGGTCATCGACGCGGAGCTGCCGGTGGGTGAGGCGACAGAGGAGTCGGCCGCGGCCGACGCCGTATCGCTGCTGACCATTCACGCCGCCAAAGGGCTGGAGTTTCCTGTTGTGTTCCTGGTCAACCTGCGGCCCGCGCGCGCCCGCGATACGGAGCGGCTCTTCTTCGACCCCGACAGTCTCGGTTTCGTGATGAAGAGCTGGCGGGGCGAGAAGCACCCGCGCTACCAGGCGACCTCGCCGGGGGAACCCGCGGTCAAGCTTGCGATCGGCGAGCGCAGGCGAATCGTCTACGTCGGCCTCACGCGCGCCAAGGACTCGCTGTTCGTGACGGCGACGCGAGAGGAGCAGTCCGCGCGCGATGTGGAGATGGGCGACCAGGATCACTTCGCTGAGATCCTCAGCTGGGCGCTTGCACACCCGGAGTCGGCCAACGTCGTCGAAGCCGAGCAGCTCGAGCTCCTTCCCGGCCCCGCGAGCGTCATAGCCGCGGACGGTTCCGGCGTCGTGGCGGCGGTGCTCGATCGCATGGAGGCGATCCAGCCGCGGCGCGACTCGGCCACCGGCGCAAAACCGCCCGAGGTCAGGATCAGCTTCTCGCAGCTGCACGACTTCGAGATCTGCCCGGTCCGATACCGGTTCAGCCAGGTGTGGCGTGTGCCGGCGCCGCCCGACGACCTGCTGCCACGATTCGCGCGGGCAGCCGGCGCGACCGAGCTCGGCGCGACCGTGCATGCGGCCCTGGCCGCTTGGCACTCGGTGGGCGGCGACCTGTTGGGGCAGTACCAGGGACCGGACGCGGGTCGCGAGATGCTGCGCGGCTACCTGGCGCATCCACTCGCCGCGGCGCGGACGCTTGGTGTGGAGGTCGAGTTCAACCTGCGTGTCGGCGGGACCCGGGTTCGCGGGATCGTGGACCGGATCTGCGAGCTGGACGGCCGTACGGTTCTCATCGACTACAAGACCAACGCGACGCTGGACGCGGCTTTGATCGAGGCATACACGACGCAGCTCCGCCTCTATGCACTGGCCGCCGGGCGCGGCCTACTGCCCGGAGGGAGCGACCCGCGCTTGGTTCTGTTCGACCTTCGGAGGTCCCGAGAGATCGAGGTCGTGGCTGACGACGCGGCGGTGGATGCCCGCGTGTCGGCGGTGTCGAATCGCATCGCCCGAGGCGACTTTGCGCTCGGTCCCGAGAACGCGCAGCGGCCCTGCGCGATGTGCGCCTACAGGCCGATCTGCCCCGACGCACGGAAATGACGCTGGACGTTCGTTACTTCGAGCGCCGGCAGATCAAGGAGGCGATCGCGTTCGCGGAAGCAGGTGGCATCGCCGTGCACCGCAACTTCGATCACTACCACGGCTCGACGATCCGAGGGATGAGGCGCGAGCGGCCGTTTCTCCACGTGATCGGCCTACGCGGGAATCTTGAAGCGTGGGGCCGGCTGCACGGACTGCGGCCGGAATGGATCCAACCTGAAAAACGCCGGAAGGTCGCCCACTACGACGTGTTCGGTCCCTACGCGGAAGCGCTGATCGCGAAGTGGAGCCCTCCTTGACCCAAGTTGACGCAATGCGTTATGATGCAATGCGTCAATAAATCAACGGAGGAAACATGAGCACAGACATTTCGACAGTTGAAGAGGTGGCGTTCGGCGCCGCCAGGACCGCGGCTGAGGTTGCCTCGGACCCGATCGGTTCGGCCCGCAAGCAGGTCAAGGGACTCAAGCGCAAGGGCAGCCCGACCGCGCGTAAGGTCAACCGCCAGCTGACGGAGCAGATCAACGCCGCCACCGCACCGGCCATGGACGCGGTGAAGTCATTCGGCAAAGCGGCCGAGAAGGTCGCCGCCGACCTCCTGCCGGAGCGGATCGCGATGCGCGGTCTGCACGTGGTCAAGGTCCAGGCGAAGCGCCAGGACCAGGTGGGGGAGGTCGCCAAGCGCACGTTGAAGATGTTCAACGGCTCGTTCAAGACGATCGCGCGGGTCGCCAGCAGGCTCGAGAAGGCCAGCGACCTGCCGGTCTCGGCGCCGCGCAAGGCCACGGCACCGCGTCGGTCAGCTCGGCGAACGACGGCTCGCCGCAACGTAGCGGCCTGAACGACAGTCATAAAGGAAGGGGTGTCCGAGCACGGGCGCCCCTTCACCTTGACTGCCCACCTTCGGTAGGCTTGCACGGCTGTGAGCGTGGTCTGCACCGGCTCGATCGCGTTCGACTACATCCTCAGCTTCAAGGGCCGGTTCAAGGACCACATCCTCCTCGACAAGACGCACATGCTCAACCTGAGCTTTCTCGTCGACAACCTCAAGAAGCGGCGAGGCGGCGTCGCCGGCAACTACGCGTACAACCTCGCCCTGCTCGGCTATCCCAGTGCTGTCCTTGCGACAGCGGGATCAGATGCGGTCGAGTACCGAGCCTGGCTGGAGAAGCTCGGGGTCGACTGCCGCGGCCTGCGGTTGATCGAAGACGAGATCTCCGCCACCGGCTTTACGACCACAGACCTGGACGACAACCAGATCACCGGCTACTACGGCGGCGCCATGAACCTTGCTGGGAGTCTTGGGCTGGACGACACGGTGGCCGAGCCCGAGGCTGTGATCGTGGGGCCGAACGCGCCCGACGAGATGCGACGCCTGGTCCACGAGTGCCGGCAGCGCGGGGTCCCCTGGGTGTTCGACCCCGCGCATCAACTCCCCCACCTCTCTGGCGACGACCTGGTCGACGGATCTCGCGGCGCGTGGGTGCTCATCGGCAACGACTACGAGCTGGAGATGATCCAGCACCGCACGGGCTGCAGCATGGAAGAGTTGAAGCAGCTGTCCGAGCTTGTCGTGACGACGCTCGGGCGGGAAGGATCACGCATCGACGCGGGCGCGGAGTCGCATGTGATCACGGCTGCGCCCGCGCGGACCGAGGTCGATCCCACCGGCGCCGGCGACGCCTACAGATCAGGCCTGGTGGCGGGCCTGCTTCGAGGTCTCGACGTTCCCACCGCCGGCGCGGTGGCGTCACTCGCCGCGACATACGCGGTCGAGCAGGTGGGCACCATCGAGCACGGTTATTCGCACCGGGAATTCTCTGAGCGCTACAAAGGTGCGTTCGGGGCGCAGCTGCCGAAGGAGTTCTGGCCGCCGGTCAGCTGAATTTACGGCTCTCTTCGCGCCGATACGCCCAGAGCGCAATCGCGAAGAACGCCACGCCGTAGCCCGCCAGGTACAACCAGTCGGTGGTGACGTTGTCGCTCGTTGGGGCTCCGATGGCGTCCCATCCCAGCTGGCCGAAGCGATAAAGGGGTAGGTACGGCGAGATGTTCTGGATGATCTGCGGGAGGAGCTGCTTGGGAAAGAACAACCCCGACGCGAAAGCGGTGGGTAGGTAGATCAGGTTGATGACCGCGATGGCCGAGTTCGGCCCCGCCAGGTAGCCGATGGCAAAGCCCAACGCGATGAAAGGAATCGACCCCAGGAGAACTCGATACGCGAGCGTGAACCACTCCGTCGCATCCAGCCTGACCCCGCCGGCGATGTATGCGAATGGGAACAACACGGCCAGAGTCAGTGCCGCAAAGACGATGGCCGTGATGCATTTCGCGAGCAGGTACGCCAGGGGCGGGAGCGGCGTTGCCCGCATGAGGAGATCCATCTTCATTCCCCGTTCGTTTGCGACCGAGATCCCAAAACTGAAGATCATCACGTTCGCCACCGCGTAAACAGCCATCGAGGCGAGGAAGTAAGCCCCGAATGTGATGTGAGTCCCCTGAAGCCGTTGCGAAGCTTGTCCGATGCCTATGAACGCATAGAAGACCACGGGGAGAAGCAGGCTTGTCGCGCTGAATGCGGGCACTCGCCAGAGCTTCAGAAATTCCGCGGCGGTCTGTCGAAACAGCATCGGCCCGACAGGCGCTCGCGCGGACGTCGTCAAGGCCGCGCTCAATCGCTCGCTCCGTGGCTTGTCATGGCGATGAAGGCGTCCTCGAGGTCGGCACCTGCGACCTCCAGGTCTGACATCTCCACGCCGCGCTGGAACAACTCTCGCAGCACCGACTCGGGGCTGTTCGTCAGCAGCTGGATGCTGTGGTCCTTGATCGTCACTGCGGTGACAGGGAGGCCTTCGAGATCTTTTTCCTCGAGGGCCGGGGCGACGAAGCGCACCCGCCGTCCGGCCACCCGCGACTTGATCTCAGCCGGAGGAGCGTCGGCGATGACCACGCCGCGATCGATGACGATCACCCGCTCTGCCAGCTGATCGGCTTCCTCGAGGTAATGAGTCGTGAGCACAACCGTGCGTCCGCTTCGGGCGAACCCCGCAATTCGCTCGATGAACGATCGACGGCCTTCGACATCCATACCCACCGTCGGCTCGTCTAGGAAGAGAACGTCCGGATCGCCGCACACGGCAAGAGCGAAGTAGAGACGCTGCCGCTGCCCGCCGGACAGCTCCTTCACGAGAGCATCTGCCTTCTCTTCGAGCCCGGCGGTCGCGATCGCCACGTCACGAGGCATCGGCTTTGGGTAGTACGAGCGGAACAGGTCGACGATCTCCCGCACCTTGAGCATTTCCGGGACGCCCGACTCCTGCAGCATCACACCAACCCTGCTGCGCGCCTGCAGGTTGGTGGGGTCGAGCCCCAAGAGCAAAGCCTTGCCTGAGGTCGGCTTGCGCAAGCCCAGCAGGAGACTGATCGACGTGGTCTTGCCGGCACCGTTTGGGCCAAGCATCGCCACCACCTCGCCGAGCTCGATCCGGATCGTCACCCCCCTGAGGGCTTCGACCTCCCCGTACTTCTTGGTCGCATCGATGAGCTCCGCGGCGGGCGGCATGGTGTTCAAGGCTAGCGGCTTACGCTTACCTGGTGGCCAGCGTTTTCAGCCGCATCATCGCCGGTGAGCTGCCGGCGCGATTCGTATGGGAGGACGACGAATGTGTGGTCTTCCTTTCCAACCGCCCGCTGCGTCCCGGGCACGCGCTTGTGGTCCCTCGCCAGGAGATCGATCACTGGATAGACCTGGACGCGGAGCTGCTCTGCCACCTCACGGAAGTTGCCCAATCGATCGGCAGGGCGCAGATGGCGGGGTTCAAGCCGGCGCGCATAGGTCTGATGCTGGCGGGGCTCGAGGTCCCGCACGTCCATTTCCACGTCGTCCCCATTCGCGGCCTTCACGACCTGGATTTCGGCAATCAGGACCCGAACCCCGACGAGGCCATGATGGATCGGGCGGCGGAAACGATTCGCGAAGAGCTTCGGCGGCTCGGGTTCTCCGAGGTGGCGGGGCGTCTGACCGGCTAACCCAGGGAGCGCTCGAGCTGGTCGACGTGCTCCTCGAGGTGGTTGATCAACGGATAGCGGGCGAGGAAGTCGGCGCTGACGGAACCACCGCTGGCGTCCTTCGCCTCCCGACGGAGCGACGCCGCCTCCACCGTTCGCAGCAGCGTGACGGTGCGCGCATGGTCGGCCTGCGTCGTCCGAAGCAACTCTGAAGGTTCGATTTCGGCCATCCGCTCAATCGTGGTGTCGCGCAGATTGGTGCCGGCGAGCAGGTCGACCTCGGTCATCTGGCCGCTCGAGATCCGGTGGATCACCACTCCGTAGAACTTCGACAGCCCCGCGATGTGGGCCAGCACTTCGTGATCGCTCCAAGCTCCCTCGCCGCGGCCGGCTTTGATACGAGGCCCGATGCGCGCGAGGCGCTCTGAAGCGTTCTCGAGGCGGTCGGCCAGAGCAAACCGTTCGTGGTCGAACAGCTCGTCGTAGAAGCTTTGCAGGTCGGCCTGGGTGTACTCGGTACTTTCGATCTTCATCGCCCCACCAATCTATTGGAGAATCGACCCATGTGCTACTCAGACGACGCCCGCCCACCGCTGCCTCCGATCTCCGGCGCCGCCGCCGACCAGGGTGACATGACGCTCAAAGCCGCCGACGGCAACGAGTTCATGGCGTACTTCGCCCGCTCTTCCAAACCTACCGGGGCCGGAATTATCGTCATGCCCGACGTACGTGGGCTCCACCACTTCTATAAGGAGCTGGCGCAGCGTTTTGCCGAGGCGGGCATTGACGCGGTTGCCATCGACTACTTCGGACGCAGCGCCGGCATGGGTGATCGCAGCGACAGCTTCGAATACATGCCCCACCTCGAGAAGACCACGCAGGAAATGATCGCGATGGATGTCGCCGCGGCGCACGCGTACCTCAAGTCCAAAGACGGCGGTGCAGCGAAGTCGGTCTTCACAGTGGGATTCTGCTTTGGGGGGTCCAGCTCGTGGAACCAATCGGCGCTCCAACGCGAGCTGAATGGCGCTATCGGCTTTTATGGGAGGCCACCGCGAAGCGAGGCGTACATCTCAAAGATGAAAGCGCCTCTGCTTTTGCTGATCGCGGGCGACGACGCTGCGACTCCACTCGATGCTTCCAAAGAGTTCGAGCACAAACTGAAGGCCGCTGGCGTACCGGCTGAGATGCACATATACGAGGGCGCTCCGCACAGCTTCTTCGACCGCACGTTTGCCCAGTGGAAAGAAGCCGGCGACGATGCGTGGCGCCGCATGCTCGCGTTTGTCAAGAAATACAGCTGAAGCCGGTGCATTTCGACTCGAGGGCCTAAGCCACCGCATAGCCGTATAGTCAGACCATGGCCAAGGCAGTTGCGAAGCTGGCCCCGAAGTCCAAACCAGCGCCGCAGCTTCCCGCCGCGCTCATGGTCGAGCTCGAGCGCAGGCGCGCAGGCCTGGCACGTCACATGGCCCGAGCCGTCGTGGCCGTCGTCCACTGGGATGATTCCACCGGCGTCCCGCCCCAGCGCGGCGCCATCGCCAAGGCATGCGAAGCCGGCCTCGACCTGTTCCTCGCGACCGCTCGCGAAGCCCGGCCCGCCACGCCGGAGGAGCTGCGTCGGGTCGCCCAGCTCGGCATTCTGCAGGCGCGAAGCAGTCAGTCGGTCGAGCCCATCCTGGCGGCTTATCGCATCGCTGCGCGGGTCGCGTGGGAGGAGATCCTCCGCGCGTGGCGCGGCCATCCCGAGGCGACACCCGAAGCCATCATGCTCACGGCCAACTACGTGTTCGCCGCGCTCGACCAGGTGGCCGCCGAGGTCACCAAGACATACCTCCACGCGCGCGAGCAGCACATGCAGCGAGGCACCCGTGCTCGCGCCCGGCTCTTTCACGCGCTGATCAGCGACAGCTTCGACTCCGAGCTGGAGCTGCAGAAGCAGGCGCTGGCGCTGAACATGCCCATCGCCGCCACCGGCTACGTCGCCGTCGTGTCCAAGCTGGTGGTTGGAAATGGCGATGGAGCGCGGGGCGGCGAGTCGCTGGCCGAGGTGGCTGCGTCTCTCGACTCACCGCGCGGCGCGATGCATCACGTCACCGACCCGTCGACGATGGTCACGCTCTGGCCCGCCGAATCGGCCAAGGACGTCGAGGCCGCGCGCCAGTTCATCACCCAGCTGCACAAGGAGGCGGTGGACAGGTCGGGCGCCGCGCGTGCGCGCGTCCGCGCCGGCATCGGCGGCTACCACCCGGGGCTACGTGGAATCTCCCGGTCGTACCTCGAGGCCCAACAGGCGATCGAAGCCGGCCGGAAGCTCCGCCCCGACGCGGTCGCGCATGGCCATGACGAGGTGATCCCGCAGCTCGTGCTCGCCCAGAACCCGATGCTCGCGGAGCGCTTCGTGGCGCACAGCCTGGGGCCGCTGCTCGATCCCAGGACCCGCAGCCGCGACCAGCTTCTCGAAACGCTCGAGGCGTATCTGACCTCGGGGTCGGTCAAGGATGCCGCGGCTGCGCTCAATCTGCACCGCCACACCGTTCTCTATCGCCTGGACAAGCTGCGCGAGCTCCTGGGCGCCGACTTCGACGCTCCGGCGAGCCGCCTCCGGCTCCAGCTCGCTTTGGACCTTCGCAAGCTCATCTGAGCACGGTTTGGACACGATGTCCAAACCCGACGCCCTCTTTTCCCACCGCGTAGGGATGTAGCTAGGCCTTCTGGTCCGTATCCTCAATTACGTGACCGTCAAAAGCAATGGTCGGCGTGTGGCCGTCACCGGCATGGGCTTCATCACCCCGATCGGCAACGACCTCGAAACCGTGTGGTCGAACATGGTCGAAGGCGTGTCCGGTGTGGGCAGGATCACCCACTTCGACACCACCAATTTCGATACCAAGATCGCGGGCGAGGTCAAGGGCTTCAACGCTGAGGAGTACATGGACCGCAAGACCGCCCGCCACATCGGCCGGTACTGCCAGTTCGCGCTCGCGGCCTCCAAGCAGGCGCTCGCGCAGGCGGGCCTGAACCCGGCTGAGATGGACCCCGACGACGTGGGCGTCATCGTGAGCTCGGGTATCGGCGGCATGGAGGAGATCGAGAAGAGCCACACCGCTCTCATGGAGCGCGGGCCGAAACGGATCAGCCCCTTCACCGTGCCGATGATGATCGCCGACATGGCGGCAGGCATCGTCGCCATCCACACCAAGGCCGGCGGGCCGAACTACGCCATCGTCAGCGCGTGCGCGTCAGGCTCCCACGGCATCGGCGAGGCAGCCGAGATCATCAAGCGCGGCGACGCTGTCGCCATGCTGGCCGGCGGCTCGGAGGCGACCATCACGCCGCTGACGATGGGCGCGTTCTGCCAGATCAAAGCCACCAGCGAGCGCAACGACGAGCCGGAGAAGGCATGCCGGCCGTTCGACCTCGGCCGTGACGGATTCGTTATGAGCGAGGGGTCGGTGATGCTCGTGCTCGAGGATCTCGACCACGCGAAGAAGCGTGGCGCGAGGGTGCTCGCGGAGATCGCCGGTTATGGAGCGAGCGCGGACATGTACCACTTCACCGCGCCGCATCCGGAGGGCAAAGGCGCGATTCGCGCGATGCGCAACGCCCTGGAGATGAGCGGGGTCGACCCCAACGACGTCGGCTACGTCAACGCTCACGGCACCTCGACCAAACTCGGTGACGTGGCCGAGACCAAAGCGATCAAAGCGGTCTTCGGGGACCACGCGTACGACATGGCTGTGAGCTCCACCAAATCCGTCCACGGCCACCTGCTTGGCGCGGCCGGCGCCATCGAGGCTGCCGCCTGCATCCTGGCCCTCGACCGCGGTTTGCTGCCGCCCACGATCAACCTCGACGACCCCGACCCGGAGTGCGACCTCGACTATGTGCCCAACAAGGCGCGCAAAGCCGACATCAAGGTGGCGCTGTCGAACTCGTTCGGTTTCGGCGGCCACAACGCGAGCCTCGTAATCAAGGCCCCAGAGGCCAATTAGGAGAGGACTATGGCCAGCCAGCTCGACTTCAAGGAACTTCAGGAGCTCGCCGCCGAGATTCTCGGCATCGAGCCGGACCAGGTGCAGATGGACAAGAGCTTTCAGCGCGACCTCGCCGCCGACTCACTCGACCTCGTCGAGCTCATCGCCGCCATCGAGGACAAGTACGACGTCGAGCTTTCCGAGGAAGAGCTCGAGAGGATGAAGCTCATCGGCGACCTCTGGAAGTTTTTGGAGCAAAAGACCGCCGAGCGGCTGGAAGCGTAAGCAGATGGCGATCACCAACGCGTACCGCACACGGTCTGACGCCGTCCAACTGCGCTCGTTCAAGGCCAAGGGGCGTCCCAGCGCCATCGCGGGGATGGGCGTCTACGCGCCCGAGAGGATCATCACCAACTTCGATCTCGAGAAGATGATGGACACGTCCGACAAATGGATCACGGAGCGCACGGGGATCCACAAGCGCCACATCGCCGAGCCTGGTACGACCACCTTCGAGATGGCGACCAGGGCCGCGCGCGGCGCGCTCGACGCCGCCGGCATCAAAGCGCAAGACCTCGACATGATCCTGGTCGGCACGTCGTCGCCCGACGGCCCGTTTCCGTCCGTGGCGTGTCGAGTCCAGAACGAGCTCAACGCTCCGGGGGCGGTTGCGTGGGACACGCTTGCCGCCTGCACGAGCTTCGTCTACGCGCTCTCGATCGCGGACACGTACATCGCCACCGAGCGCGCCGACAACGTGCTCGTGATCGGCGCCGAGGTGCTCTCGCGCATGCTCAATTACTCCGACCGCGGCACAGCCGTCATCTTCGGCGATGGCGCGGGCGCGGCGGTGGTCCGCCCGGCTCCCACCGGCGCCGGGTTCAAGAGCTGGTGCCTCGGGTCTGACGGCCGCGGATACGCCCAGGTCACGGCCGGCAACATCGAGAAGGGCGCATACGCCGCCAAGGACACGACCCCTTACATCGAAATGGTCGGCCCCGATGTCTTCAAGTTCGCGGTCGACATTTTCATCCGCCAGGCGACCGAGGTGTGCAACACCGCCGGCGTCGCCCTGGAGGACATCGACCTATGGGTCCCGCACCAGGCGAATTTCCGCATCATCGACGCCGCCGCCAGGCGAATCGGCCTGCCTCTCGACCGCGTCGCGATCAACATCGACGAATACGGCAACACCTCGAGCGCCTCGATTCCCCTGGCGTTGGAGGAAGCCATCCGCAAGGGCCGTGTCAAGAATGGGGACAACGTCCTGCTGGCCGGCTTCGGCTCGGGGCTGACCTGGGGGGCATGTTTGATGACCTGGGTGTGACGTGGGTGTAAATCTCATCGGTCCGATCGCGCTCCTGTTCCCCGGCCAGGGCGTGCAGAAGCCCGGCATGGGAAAGAACCTCCACGACCGCTACCCTGCCGCGCGTCGCGTGTTCGAGCGCGCCGAAGAGGTGCTGCAGATGCCCGTGCGCCGACTCTGCTTCGAAGGACCGCTCGAGGACCTCAATCGCACCGATGTCATCCAGCCATGCGTGATGACGGTGTGCTGGGCGGCTTATGAGGTGTGGCGCGAGAGCTACGGATTCGAGAACGTGAGCGTGACAGCGGGCCACAGCCTGGGTGAGATCGCGTCGCTCGCCGCGGCGGGCGCCATCCCATGGGAGACGGCGCTCCTGCTGGTCAAAGAGCGCGGCCGGATCATGGCCCAAGCGGCTGATGAGCAGCCGGGCGGGATGATCGCGATCGTCGGCCTCGACGAGGCGCAGGTGGAATCCATCCGCGAGCAGGCTTCGGTCCACGGGCGGCTGTGGGTCGCCAACCGGAATGCCGACGTGCAGTTCGTGCTCTCCGGCGAGACGGCGGCCGTGCAGGAGGCGGAGCGACTCGCCCTTGCGGCCGGCGCCCGTCGCGCCCTCATCCTCACCATTCCGCTGCCGGCACATTCACCCCTGATGGCGGGGGCCGCGGCCGCGTTCCGCAAGGTGGTCGACCGGCTGCAGCTCACCGCGCCGTCGATCCCGGTCCTCGCGAACGCCTCCGGCGAGGCGATGCGGACGGTCGCCGCATTGCAGGACGAGCTTCGCCAGCAGATGCTGCGCCAGGTCGACTGGGCGCGCACCATGGTTTCCATGCGGGCGATGAAGGTCAGGACCGTCGTCGAGCTCGGCCCCGGCCGGGTGCTGGCGAGCCTCGCCGCCAAGCACATTCCAGGCGTGGACACCTGGAACGCCGAGGAGCTGTTCATCGACTTCGCGGACAACCCAGCCACGGCATGAGTGCCGACCTCGAAGGTAAAACCGCCCTCGTCACGGGCGGTGGTAAAGGCATTGGGCGCGCCATCAGCCAGGCGCTGGCCGCGATGGGCGCGAAGGTGGTCGTGAACTACCGGTCGGACAAGGCCGCCGCCGAGGAGACCGCGGCCGGGCTGCGCGGAGCGAGCGCGCACAAGGCCGATGTCGGCGACCCGGCTCAGGTCGAGGCGATGGTGAAATCGATCGGGCGGGTGGACGTGCTCGTCAACAACGCCGGCGCGGTGCGCGACAAGCTGCTTATCCAGATGTCGCCGCCGGATTGGGAGGAGCTGATCCGCACCGACCTCCTTTCCGCCTTCGCAACGACTCGCGCCGCCATCATGTCGGGCATGATGCGCGCGAGATGGGGCCGCATCGTCAACATCTCCTCGATCGTGGGCCTGACCGGCAACGCGGGCCAATCCAACTACGCGGCCGCCAAAGCCGGGCTGATCGGTTTCACGAAATCGGTCGCTCGCGAATACGGCTCGAGGAACATCACGTGCAACGCGGTCGCGCCCGGTTACGTCCGCACCGAGCTGACCACCGGCTCGCTCACCGATGACATGGTGGGGGAGCTGGTCAAAATGACACCCATCAAGCGCGAGGGGACAGCAGAGGACGTCGCGGCGGCGGTCGCGTTTCTATGTTCTGAGCGCGCCGGTTTCATCACCGGGCAGGTGATCGCGGTCGACGGAGGGCTCAGCTTGTGATGGAGCTCGCGAAGACGCATGCCGAGATCCCCATCGCGGGCGGCAAGCTGCCCCCCATCCCTCTGCCGACGAACTGCCCGGGTTGTGGCGTCGGCCTTGATGTCGACGTGCTTCGTAAGCACGCCTACGTGTGCACGTGCGGCCATCATTTCCGGCTCGGCGGCGATGCCTGGATTGCTCTAATCGCCGATCGCGGATCCTGGAAGGAGCGGTGGGGCGATGTCCGCTCCCACGACCTTCTGAACTGGAAGGTCCCCAAGCCATACCAGGCGACCATCGACCAGCTCGCGGATGAGGGCCTGAACGAGGCTGTCCGCACCGGCACCTGCACCCTCGGCCGGCGCCAGATCTGGTTGGCGGTGTTCGATTTTCGGTTTGTCGGCGGGACGCTGTCCATCGTCGCCGGCGAACGCCTGGCGCGAGGGATGGAGCAGGCCGCCGCCTCCGGCCTGCCCTACGTGCTCGTTTCGGCTTCCGGCGGCGCGCGTATGCAGGAAGGCGTGCTTGCCCTCATGCAGATGGCGAAGGTCAACGCCGCGGTCGGCCGTCTGGATGCGGCGGGAGTCCCGTTCTTCTCAGTGCTCACCGACCCCACCTTCGGCGGCACGGCCGCATCGCTGGCGCTGGTCGCGGACATCAACATCGCGGAACCCGGTGCGGCCATCGGGTTCACCGGTCCTCGCGTGATCAAGCAGGCGACGTATGCCGACCTCCCCGCAGGCTTTCAGAGCGCCGAGTTTCAGCTCGCCCGCGGCCAGATCGACATGGTGGTGGCGCGCACTGAGCTGCGGCGACTGCTTGCTCATGTCCTGGAGATGTATCCATGACCAGGCACGGCCGGCGGCCAGAGGAGACGACGCTCACGGTCTGGCAGGTCGTCGAGCTCGCGCGCCATCCCAACCGGCCCTATTCGCTCGACTACATCCGCCGGCTCGCACCTGACTTCATCGAGCTGCACGGCGATCGCCTGTCAGGTGACGATCCCGCGCTCGTCGCCGGTGTCGGCACATGGCACGGGCGCACCACGATGTTCCTCGGTCATCAGAAAGGACGCAGCCTGAAGGAGAGGGTCGCGCGGAACTGGGGCATGATGCACCCAGAGGGCTATCGCAAGGCGATTCGCCTCGCGCACCATGCCGCGAAGTTCGGCTTTCCAATCGTCTCCCTGATCGACACTCCTGGGGCGTACCCGGGAGCCGGCGCCGAGGAGCGCGGCATCGCGGCCGCGATCGCGCGGTCGATCCTTGAATTGTTCCGCGTGCGAGTGCCGATCGTCGCGGCGGTGATCGGCGAGGGCGGGAGCGGAGGCGCGCTCGGCATGGGTGTCGCGGACCGCGTGATCATGCTCGAGAACTCGATCTACTCCGTCGCGTCACCGGAGGCGGCGGCGTCCATCGTCTGGCGTGACAACGCTCGCAAGGTCGAGGCGGCGGAGCAGCTGCAGCTCACGTCGCGCGACCTGCTGGCGATGGGCGTGGTGGAAGAGGTCGTCACCGAACCCGACGGCGGCGCCCAGCTCGATTACGACGCTGCGGCTCGAGTGCTCGATGAAGCTCTGCACCGTCACCTGCAACCGCTACTGGAACAGCCAGCCGAGGAGCTGCTGCAGCATCGCTACGAGCGGTTCCGCTACATCGATTCGCTGGTGCATGCCGAACCCCATTTCGGCCCGAAAATCGATTAGGTGCGGATCGTCGCGCAGCGCGTGACCTCCGGGTCGGTGACCTGGGAGGAATCCGCCACCAAACGGGTTGCAACCATCGGACCAGGCCTCGTGTTGTTGGTCGGTGCGGGGTCAGATGACGATGAATCCACGGTGCGCAGGCTCGCGGACAAGGTGGTCGACCTGCGCGTGTTCGAGGACGAGGCAGGGAAGATGAACCTGAGCCTCGAGGATGTCAAGGGCTCGGCCCTGCTCGTGTCCCAGTTCACGCTGTTCGCTGACATGAGCCGCGGACGCCGCCCGAGCTTGCTCAAGGCGGGCGACCCCAAGCGGGCCGAAGAGCTGTATCTCGCTTTCATCCAGCGATTCCGCGAGCGTGGAATAGAGACTCGCACCGGGAGTTTTGGAGCGGATATGCGGGTAACCATCGAGAACGACGGTCCGGTGACGCTGGTGCTCTCGTCTGACGATTGGCCAACGCGTGTCTGATTCCAACCGCGGCCTCATCCCGTACCTCGCTCTCGTCGGCCTTGCCTTGATCTGGGGCGTCTCGTTTCTCTTCATCAAGGTCGCGGTCCACGACATGAGCCCCATCGCGCTCGTGCTCATCCGCTCCGCCTCGGGCTGCATCGCCCTGGCCTTGATCGTGCGCGCAATGGGCCGCCCTTTGTTCGGCGAGGGCTGGCGCCGCCGGCTCGTCCCGTTTGCGATTCTTGGGATCACGGGAGGCCTCCTGCCGTGGGCCGGCATCGCGTGGGGCGAAACGCGGATTTCGAGCGGGCTGGCCAGCATCCTGAACTCGACGACTCCCCTCTGGACCGCGGTGCTCGTCTACTGGGTGATCCCCAGCGACCGGCCGAGCGCATTGAACTACGCGGGTGTCTTGATCGGCCTCGCGGGGGTCGTCATCCTGGTCGTACCCGACTTCGCGGCCAAAGGGATCGGTGGCAGCGCGGTGGGCGCGCTGGCGGTAGTGCTGGCATCGCTCTCATACGCCGTGAATGCTCTCTACCAGCGCCGGAAGCTACGCGGGGTCAGCGTCTACGAGGTTGCCCTTGGTCAGCTCGCCGCGACCGCGCTGTTTGCGC
>Ga0209802_1000191_pt1 | contig 47074 bp, 45 predicted proteins | sample GraSoiAngelo_129_FD_185886 | JGI IMG/M metagenome (GOLD analysis project Ga0209802, IMG submission 185886) | Grasslands soil microbial communities from the Angelo Coastal Reserve, California, USA - 14_0927_12_40cm (SPAdes) (version 2) | ecosystem: Environmental > Terrestrial > Soil > Grasslands ...
TCCCGATGACGATGCGCGTGGGGAGGGGCAGCTCCAGGTTCACAGAGGCGAACATGTTCTGGAACGTCGGGATCACGAAGATGAGCAGCACCGCTATAGCGATGGCCGCGACGGACATGATCACCGCAGGGTAGATCATGGCGCCCTTCACCTTGCGGATGATGGCGTCATTCTTCTCGAGGAACTCCGACAGGCGCACGAGAATCGTGTCGAGAATACCGCCCGCCTCGCCGGCGGCAACCATGTTGACGTACAGGTCGCTGAACGCCTTGGGGTGCTTGCGCAGCGCGTCCGCGAGGGTGTGGCCGCTCTCGACGTCGTACACGACCGATTTCGTGATTTCGGCGAGGGACTTGTTCTCGGTCTGCTTCGCGAGGATGTCCAGCGCCTGCACCAGCGGGAGTCCGGCGTTGATCATGGTCGCGAACTGCCGGGTCATGACCACGAGATCGCGGGTCTTGATGCCGCCGCCGAACGTGAGGCTGAGCTTGAAGGCTTTGGGCGCGGCGCGCACCTGCACCACGACCATGCGGTTCTTCCGCAGGTGCGCAATGACGTCGTCTCGCGTCGGGAGATCGACCTCGCCCGACTGGAGCTCGCCCTTCAGCGTGCGCGCGGTGTACTGGAAGACCGGCATCGGTCAGCTCCTTCCGGGGCCCATCAGCGGCGCGCCGCGACCTTGGCCTGCGGCGCGGCCGGCGCCATCGGCTCCTTCTCGTCCAGCGGCGCCTCTCCGATCATCCGCAGGAAGTCGTTGGGCTTGGACGTGACCCGCAGGCACTCGTCCTTGGCGACCTCGCGGGACATGTAGTGCTGGTACAACGCGTCGTTCAACGTCTGCATGCCGTACTTCTTCCCGGCCTGCATCGACGACTCGATCTGATGCACCTTCTCGTCGCGGATCAGGGCGCGGATCGCCGGTGTGCAGATCATGATCTCGGCCGCCATCACGCGGCCCTTCCCCTTGGCGCGCTGCAGCAGGGTCTGCGTGACCACCCCTTCCAGCACGAAAGCGAGCTGGGCGCGCACCTGCGACTGCTGATGCGAGGGGAAGACGTCGATGATGCGGTTGATGCTCTCCATCGCGGAGTTCGTGTGCAGGGTCGCGAACGCCAGGTGCCCGGTCTCGGCGATGGTGAGCGCCGCCTGGATGGTCTCGAGGTCGCGCATCTCGCCCACCAGCACGACGTCGGGATCCTGGCGCAGCGCGTACTTGAGGGCCGCCGCAAAGCTCTGCGTGTCGGTGCCGATCTCGCGCTGGTTGACGATGCAGCTCTGATGGCGGTGGATGAACTCGATCGGGTCCTCCACCGTGATGATGTGGCCCTTCATCTCCTTGTTGACCTTGTCGATCATCGCCGCGAGCGTGGTGCTCTTCCCCGAGCCGGTCGGCCCGGTCACGAGCACGAGCCCTCGCGGCCGGTCGGCGAGCTGCGCCACCACCGCCGGCAGGCCGAGCTCTTCGAACGTGCGCACGTTGAAGGGAATCTGCCGGATCACGAGCGACACGCAGCCCCGCTGCTTGAAACAGTTGCCGCGGAACCGCGCGAGGTTCTGGATCCCGAAGGAGAAGTCGAGCTCGCTCTCCGTCTCGAAACGCTTCTTCTGGTTCTCGGTGAGCACCGAATAAGCGATCGAGAGCGTGTCCTTCGGAGTGAGCACGTGGTCGACCGACGAGTTGGTGATGTCGCCGTCGACCCGCAGCTTGGGCCGCTCGCCCGCCACGATGTGCAGGTCCGACGCGTCCCGCTCGATCATCTCCTCGAGCAGGGAGCGGAGATTGACCGTCGACACCGCGCCGCCCGTCATGCCGCCGTCTCTTTCACGACTTCCTCCAGGGTAGTGACGCCCTTCTTCACTTTGAGCATCCCGTCCATCCGGAGCGTCAGCATACTCTCCTTGACGCCCTGCTCCCGCAGCTCCTCAGTGGAAGCCCCTTTCAACACCAGGCGCCGCAGCGCGGAGGACATGGCCATTACTTCATACAGGCCTTGGCGACCCTTGTACCCCGTGCCGTTGCACGTGTCACAACCCGTCCCCTTGAAGAAGGGCCCGAGCTTCGGGTCCACTGCGAAGGCGTGCATCTCCTCCGGCGAATACTGATGCTCCTCTTTGCAGCTGCCGCAGATGCGGCGCACCAGCCGCTGGGCCACGATCAGGTTCACGGCGCTCGCTACGTTGAACGGCTCGATCCCCATGTCCACCATACGGGTGACCGTGGACGGGGCGTCGTTGGTGTGCAGCGTCGACAACACGAGGTGGCCCGTCAGCGCAGCCTTGATCGCGATCGACCCCGTCTCAAGATCACGGATCTCTCCCACCATGATGATGTTCGGGTCCTGCCGCAGGAACGCCTTCAGGGCCGCCGCGAACGTCATCCCCACCTCGTTGCGCACCAGCACCTGGTTGATCCCGAGCAGGTTGTACTCGACCGGGTCCTCGGCGGTCATGATGTTGACTTCCGCTGTGTTGATCCGCGAGAGCGCCGAGTACAGCGTCGTCGTCTTCCCCGAGCCCGTGGGACCCGTGACCAGCACCATGCCGTAGGGGTTCAGAATCGCCTTCAGCAGGTCGGCCTCCGCCTTCGGCTCGAAGCCGAAGGTCTTGAGGTCGAGCGCCAGGTTGCCCCGATCGAGAATCCGCAGCACGATCTTTTCGCCGTACAGCACCGGCAAAGTCGAGACGCGGAAGTCGATGACCTTGCTGCCGAACTTGAGCTTGATGCGCCCGTCCTGCGGCACCCGGCGTTCGGCGATGTTCAGCTGCGCCATGATCTTGACCCGGGAGGTCAGCGCCGCCTTCATCTTCACGGGCGGCTTCATCACCTCCTGCAGCGCTCCATCCACCCGGTAGCGCACCCGGATCTCGTGCTCGAACGGCTCGATGTGGATGTCCGAGGCCCCCCGCTTCACCGCGTCCGTGAGCAGCCCGTTAATGAGCTTCACGACGGGCGCGTCCTCGGCCAGATCCTGCGCCTTGACGTCCTCCTCCTGCTCCTCCTCGACGACCTCGACATCCGCCTCTTCCACGCTCTTCAAGAGCGACTGCAGCTGGGCGTCCGATTGCTGGTAATAGCGATCGATCGCATTGCGGAGCGTGTACTCGCCCGCGATGACCGGGAAAACATCGCAGCGGGTGATGAACTTGATGTCCTCGATCGCCGTCACGTTGTTGGGATCGACGATCGCCACGGTCAGCGTGCGGCCCTCGCGCTTGAGCGGCAGGACAGTGTGCTTGACCGCGATGTCGGGGGGGAGGAGCTTGATGATCTTCGGGTCGACCTCGAAGCGGGACAGGTCCACCGCCGGCATGCGGTACTGCCGGGCCAGCATTTTGGTGACCTCGGTTTCCTCGACGAAGCCGAGCTTCACCAGGGTGTAGCCCAGACGCATCCCCGTGCCCTTCTGCTCCATCAGGGCTTTCTTGAGCTGATCGAGGGTGATCAGCCCTTCCCGCACGAGGATTTCGCCCAGCTTGTCGGTGGTGGCTGCCGCGGTGGCCGTATGCAACTCGTTGAAATTGAACAGTCTAAAGTAGTTCGCCGCGGAGGGGTGTCAAGGCATTGGCGTGATTGCCCCCGAAAAAGTGACGAATGGACCGAGCGACTCGAGGAGCTTTGGCCCCACGCCGGGCACGCTGTCCAGGCGCGCGAGACTGCCAAAAGGACCGTGCGCCGCACGCCACGCGACGATCCGCTGCGCCAGCGCCGGACCGACGCGCGGCAGCCGCGTGATCTCGATCACGTCCGCGCGATCGAGATCGACGCGCTCGCCGGGGAGCAACGGGCGCGCGAGCCGCTCCGCCTGACGCGCCGTCTGGCGCAACGCGGGACGCGGAGCCGTGTCGGCGCCGGGCGCGAGGCGGACGTCGCCCGGGGCCGTGCCCGCCGGCGGCGCGAGCGCCCAGCGCGCGCCGGCACCGGCGAGCGCGAGGAGGGAGAAGACGAGCGCGGCGCGTTTGTCATCCACGCTGCACCCTAACGCGTCGCCCGCCGCCCGACGGTACCCGTTCCATGCGCAGTGCGCCGAGAAATTGCGGTGTCACGATTGCGGAATGCGGATTGCGGAATGGCAATGGGAGGTCGTGCTGCAAATCCGCAATCCGAAATCCGCAATCCCCAATCGTCAGCGCACCAGGGCCACGGCTACATCCCCGACAATCTGGAGCGACGCCGCGCTCACTTTGTCGATCGTGTCCTCGGTCGTGTGCCAGTAGGGATAGTCGAAGTCCACCACGTCGATGGCGTGAATACCGACCCGCTGCAGACTCACGTGGTCGTCGATGAGGGTGTGCTTGACGCCGGGGAGGAAGTAGCGACCGTACCCGAGGTCCGAGGCGGTGCGCCACACGCGCTCAACCACCTCGGGCGCCACGGCCATGGAGTTGCCCTCGTAGTAGATCTGGAGCGAGCGGTCACCGACCATGTCGAACAGCACGGCGTACAGCGGCGGGTAGCCCGGGGGCTGGTGCGCGGCGAACCAGCGCGACCCGATGAGGACGTCGCTCGAGTCCTTCGTGAAGTCGCCGTAGTCCTCGCCATCCGCGAACAGCAGGTCCACGCCGACCGCCGGCGGCTTCGCCTTGAGGGCGTCGGCGAGGCCCAGCAGCACGGCCACTCCCGAAGCGCCGTCGTTCGCGCCGGGAACGGGCAGCCGTTGCTGCCCTAGGTTCGGGCTCTGGTCCGCCCTGGGGCGTGTGTCCCAATGGGCGAGGAACAGCACGCGCTCCGCGAGCTCGGGCCGGAAGCGTGCGAACAGGTTCCTCAGCTGCAGGGTGGCGCCCTGTTGCGTGACATGACGGAACGGCTGGACCGCGACGGTATCGGCCGTCGCCCGCAGCCGGGCGAGGATCCAGTCGCCCGTCTTGTCGTGTCCGGGCGTGTTGGGCACGCGCGGCCCGAAGTCCATCTGCTGGCGGAGGTAGTCGAACGCCCGCTCGCCGGGGAACTCACGGGGATGGGTCTGCGCCTGACAGGCGAGCGCAAGGGTCACGGACGTTGCGCGGACGAGGCGCTTCACCGGATCTGCCCCACGCTGGTGCTGAGATTGACGAACGCGGTGATCGCGAGCTGGGACGTTTTCCGGCTCGTCTGCCGCTCGTCGTTCACCAGGTACGCCATCTGGAACCCCGCGCTGAGGGAGGGAGGAAACTCCGTGTCCAAGGTAAGCTGCGCCTGCACCTGGCGGCTATCCACGTAGGGCACGCAGGCCGCCTGGCCGGCCGCCTGGAGGCAGCTCGTGGACCGCGTCTCCTGGTAGCGCAGCGTCGCGCGGATGTCGCGCGGCATCCGTGCGAGGCTCGCCGGCGGCCGGAAGGCGAAGACGAGGTTGCCGGCGGCCTGGTTGCGCTCGCTGCGGAACAGGTTGCCCGCCGCGAGCTGCTCGGTCTTGAGTCGCGCGGCATCGAACGACGAGAGGATGCCCTTGACCCAGGTGAGCGCCACGGCCGGGGTCAGGGAGCGCTCCGTGAGCTGCGTGCGCGCGGCGCCCGCGGAGTCTCCGCCCAGGGCACTCTGCTCGGTCGCCGCCTCGCGCCGGCGATAGGTGACCTGGGCCGTGAGGCTCGCGAGCAGCCGCGCGATCGCGCCGCGAGGGGCCGCGACGCTCCAAGCGACCGTGGCGGAGGGCCAGTCCCGGCCGCGCGTGTGCAACGGCACCTGCTGGTCGGTGCGCAGCACCCAGGTGATCCCCTGGAGGCGCTGGTAGTTGGCCCGCACCCGCAGCCCGACCGGCAACTCCGCCCCGCCTCCCAAGTTGAAGCTGTGGTTGTCGGCCGCGGCGCCCGCCCGCAGCCCGTCCTGCTCGCGGAACCCGGAGAACCCGACCAGCGCGAGCTGGTAGCCGAGGGACGGGGTGAGCGGCGCCCGGTCGTAGCTGGACGTCCACACGCGCCCGTAGCTGACGTCGGGGCCTGTCAGGCGGCTGAAGAGCCGCACGACGTCGGCGCTGTCCCCGAACAGTGCCCGTCCCAAGCGCCGGGCGTCGAGCTGCGCCCCGAGCTCGAGGCGCCGGGAATTGCCGAAGCCCGCGGGGATGTGGAAGCCGCCCGCCGTATCGCCCACGTCGCGCACCGGATCGCGCGCGTTCGGGTCGCGCGACAGGAAGAACCCGGTGGCGAGGGTGGCGCGCGGTCGGAGCCAGGCCGCGAGCGGCGGCGTCAGATTGAGCAGCGTCGTGACCGAGCGCTGCGTCTCGAGGCCGACGTCCCGGCCGAGGAACGTGCGGCGCTCCTGGCGCACGAGCCGGCCGATGGTCGTCGAGTCCCCGTAGTCCCGCAGGTCCCGCTGGGAGGCGACGTCGACGCGCAACTGCACGCCGCCAAGCGGGAGCAGGTCGAGGCCGCCCGCGCTGCGCCACAGCTTGGTGCGGGACCGCGCCGGCGCGGCCAGGGTGTCCGAATCGCGCGCCACCGGGACGAGATAGGTGAAGCGGGAGCCCTCGGAACCGGCGACGCCGGTCCGGAACCGGATGTTGGCGGGATTGACCCGGAAGGGCCCCCACCGCACCGCCCCGGGGCTGAGGTTGTAGTCGAGGCCCAAGGCGTAGCTCGACGAGGTGGCGGAGGCCAGGTCCGAGCGAGTCGTCCCGTCGCTGTAGGACGCGGACAGCGCCGCGGGATCGAGCAGGGTGCGGAGCAACCCGGAGCGCGCCTGCCGCGTGCGCCGCAGCGAGAGGCTGTAGCTCGCCGCGCGACTCTGCGGCGTGCGCAGCCCTGCGAGCGCGTCCCCCCGGAGGTCGGTGCCGGCGAGGTAGAAGGGGTCACTCGAGGTCGCGGCGTAGCGCACCGTCAGCGGCGCGGCGATGCCCCAGCGGTCGGGCAGAAAGCGATCGAGCCGGACCGTGCCGGCGACGCTCGCGGCGTTGTCGGTCAGGTAGCTCGGGTCTTCGCCGAGCTGGCGGTAGTGGGCGTCGCGGCGCGAGACGCTGATGGCGACGTCCGCCACGTCGGCCGCCGTGAGCGTGACGTCCACCGCGCCCGCATAGCCGGCATCCTGCACCACGTCGCTCAGGCGGATGTCGTCCACCCACAGCTCGGCCTGGTCCAGCAACACCCTGCTGTCGACGCGCAGCATGCCGGCGGCCAGTTCCTGCACGGCCGCGAGGTTGGGGGGCGCGGTGCCCGGATTGCGTACGTGCGCGACGTAGGGCCCGTCGCACATCACGTAGGCGGAGTCGAACGGGACGATGGTGGCGTCGGGGCAACCGGCGTACACCTGCGCCGTGTCGCCGCGCAGCCATGCCCGCTCGATCCGGGCCCGCAGCACCAGCCATCGCTCCAGGTCCACGACCACCTCGGGCTCCCAGGACGTCGTCCGCGCGGGGACGTGGTAGAGGTAGAAGTTGTTCTCGTCCTTGCCCGCCTTGACGTAGAAGTGCAGGTCGCCCTCGTCCCAGCCCGTGCCGCGACCGCGGGCCCAGACGCGGAGCCGGCGATACTTGAGGAAATTCTTGTCCCCGGCGGACGTGAACCGCGTGAACGCCTCGGCGTGCTGCCCCGTCGCGAGGCCGCGCGCCAGCAACCGCAGCGACTGCTCGTTGATCTGCGTGACGCCCAGCTGCAGGCCCGCATCCCGGCGCGCCGCCTCATCGATCACGCCGGGGGGCGGCGTGTAGCCGAGGTCCTGGTTCTCCGTGCTCACGACCGCGGCGATCACCTCGCCCGTGCCGCTCCCGCGATCGCCGGCGAGACCGGGGATCGGCGTGTCGGCGCGCTTCACCCACGTAGCGCCGACGAGGCGCACGCGCGCCAACCCGAAGAACACCTGCGGGTCGGGCCGGCCAAGCGGGCCGTTCTGCGGCGTCACGATGGTGACGCGGAGGCTCTGGACTTGCCGCAGGGTCACGCTGCCCTGCTCGAGCGTGTCGGTGCGGAAGGGAATGCGGTACAGCCGCCAGCCCGAGGCGCCGTCCGGGTTGCCGAAGCTGTCCCGCACCGCGACCATCCCGCCGTCGCGCACGAAGTAGCGGTCGTCCCCGATGGGGAACACAAAGCGCGCGAAGTCCTCCCGCGTCTTCACGCCGGCGAGCGAGTCGAGCAGGAAATCGCCGTCCTGGTCTTCCGTGTCGACGGCGCCGTTGTGCCGGCCGCAGCGCGAGCGGAGGTCGCCGAACGCGTAGGCGGGCAGCGCGCCGTTCACGCGGGCGCTGCACAGCGGCAGCGTGTCGACTCGCCGCCCCTGGGTCGCGTCCCAGATACCGTCCACGATCCGATCCGAGAGGATGCCCTCATCGTCCTGCGTGGCGCTCCAGGAATGCGTCAGTGGATCGCGCTCCGTGTCGAGCCGGCCGAGCCCGGCGGCGCGATCCCCGGAGTAGACCGTGTCGCCCTGGGGCGTCACCGTGAGGGTCTCGGGCACGAACGCGAGCGCGTCCTCGAACACCGAGCCGAAGTCGAGCAGCAGTGCCGTGTTGGCGGCCTTCGCGACGCGGTGGTTGTCCTCCCACACCCACAGCTCGAGGAACTCGACGCGCGACAGGTCGATGCCCGTGGGCGAGAGGACCTGGGTGATGGCGCGCCAGCGGGGTCCGTCGTGGTGCGGCCGCACCCAGTTGGGGGCGCCGGTGCGCGAGTTCGCGAGCCCCAGCAGGGTGTCCGGCTTGAGCATGAGCCACAGCACCGGCTCGGCCGACTGCCCCTGGCCGACGAGGCGGATCGTGGGATCGATCTGCTGCGGCAGAAATTGCATCGGCCGACCGGAGGGGTCGGAGGGCAGGTTCTGCCACGTGAGCGCCGCCGCGTCGGCGAACGCGAAGCCCCCGGGCGCGATCCCGAACGACTCGGCGCCGCGTGCCGTGCTGGGCACGCTACCCCAGTGCCAGCTCTGCTCGGCGAGCGACAGGAACCGCCCGGCCTCGCCCTCGAACTCCTCGATGTAGGCCTGGCCCGCCGGGTTGGGACCCGGCCGGGACATCGCGATCTCCGCGGACACGTTCAGGAACGAGGGAGCGTCAGTGTGGATCCCCGGCAGCTTGGCGAGCGCCCGGGTGATCCACGCGGGCCGGAAGTGCAGCTCGGTGCTCACGCCGCCGATGAAGGTCGACGCCGGCTCCGAGCCGAGCGGCGGCCGCGTGAAGGCGCTCTGCTCGCGCTGGAAGAGACCGGTGAAGTTGACGGTGCCACGCGCGCCCAGGTCGTAGCGGCCGGCGAGCCCGAAGATCGAGGTGGGCGACACGACGAACGCCGCCCGCTCCTCGAACTGGGCACGCACCTGGGCGACGCCTCCCACCGGAAAGAGGGCGTCCGGGTTCCGGAACTGCACCTGTCCCGTGGCGTAGTCGATCGTGTAGTCGGTGCCGCGCGTGAGCAGGGTGGTTCCCACGTAGATCCGCTCGCTGCCGTCGCGGATCTGGAAGCTGTTGAGCGACAGCAGACCGCGGTCGGCGGAGGCCGACACGCTCGCGTGCATCCGCAGTGCGAACACCGAGGGCGGACCTTGGGTGGCCAGCAACGCGCGCGGCGTGCGGTACAGCGAGTCATTGCGCTCGGTGGCGTCGAGCTTCGCCGGGTCGGCGAACGGCGTGAGGTGCGGGAACACGACGAAGTAGTCCCGCACCGGCGCGCCCTGCAGCGGATCGCGGGTGCGCGGGAACAGCCGGTTGTACTGGTCGAACACATTCGCATCGGACACGAGCGCAAGGCCGAGGCGCGCGAGGTAGGTCTCGTCGGCGGCGACCGTGCGCTCGCGGCGATTCACCGTGAGCGCGAGCGTCACGGTCTCCCGCGTGACCTCACTCCCGCCCACGCGGTAGGCGCTCCGGATCTCGAAGCGGAACGACGGTGTCGCGGCCGTCACGCCGGGTCGCGGGTCGTACACGAGGCGCAGCGTGTCCACAAAGCTCGGGTCGGGTCGCGCCGTCACGGGAAACGTCCCGACACAGCGCCCCGAGCTGCAGGAGGTCTCCCCCACCGGGATGTAGGACACGGCGAGGTAGTCGCTCTGGTCGAGCCGGCTGGCGAGCGCGAACCAGGCGCCGCTCGGATCGGCGTAGTAGTCGCGCCCCTCCTGCAGGACCTCCCACTGGAACGGCCCCGCGCGCTCGGCACCGCAGTCCACGGGCTGCGCCCCCGGGCCGCAGGCCACGGCGCGCAGGCCCCCGATGTTCTGGTTGCTGCTCGACAGCGGCGACACGGCGCGCATGCGATAGACGTGCAGCCCGCCCACGCGCAGCGCGGCGGGGAGCGGCGTCGCCTCGAGCGACAGGATGTCGACCGCGGGATAGCCGGGAATCGCGGCGGGGTCGACGGCGAAGAAGAACCGCCCCGCCTCGTAGTCCAGGTCCCGGCCCTCCCGGTCGATGGGCTGCGTCGTGACGTCGCCGATGGTGTAGACCCGGTCCATCACGACGTTCCCCTTCTGCTGCGCGTAGATACCCCGCAGCTCGAGCGCGCCAAATTGAGCGATCGCCTGCACGCCGAAATTGTTCGCCGGGATGGCAGCGCTGATGAAGCGCGAGCGCGGCGCCTGGAAGGTGACGTTCCCGGCCTCCACGCGACGCAGCGGCTCGTCCTCCAGCCCCTCGTACCACACCTGGAGGTTGTTGTTGGCGTCGAATTCGCGCTGGCTGTCGAAGTCGACGTTCAGGTGCAGGCGCTGTCCCACGACGCCGCCCGAGCGGATCGAGTACTGCGGGTTGGGGCTGATGGTGGGGAAACCTGCGGCGCAGCCGGACAGGGCCTGCTGCAGATCGATCGCGCTGCAGCGGAGATTGCGAAACTGGTCGGCCTTGAGCTCGAAGCGCACGTTGAGCTGCATGCCGATGTCGGCGAACGGCCCGGGGAGAGTGGGGGCCTCCCCCGGCGCCGCGGCGCGGGGAGGAGGGACGGCGGGGGGGGAGCGGGGGGGGGCGGGGGGAACGGCGGCTGCGACCGGCGCCCCGGCCCCGGGGGGCCCGAGCCCCGGCGACCACCGCGCGCGCGCGCGCCGCTCCCACGCGGCCGCGACGAGCGCGGGCGCGGTGTGCGGCCCGAGGCGCCCGCCAGGCACCAAGGCCGGGTGACGCGGCGGCGCAAGCGGCGTCCAGCGAAACGACGCCACGAACCCGGGCGGCTCGGAGCGAGCGGCGCCGGTATCCTGCGCGTGGGCCTGGGGTATGACGAGCGAAACGGCGACAAAGCCGGCCAGGCTGGCGTGTCGCATCCCTTGTAGACAGCCGGAGCCGCGAATATAATGGCGCGACCTACCGTGCGCATCCTCAGCCGCTACCTGCTGCGCCAACACCTCGCGCCGCTCGGCTTCGCGCTCGCGGCGTTCACGCTGTTGATGCTGCTCCGCCAGGTGGCGCAGCAGTTCGGCAACCTCGTCGGCAAGGGCCTGCCGTGGAGCGTCGTCCTCGAGGTCTTCCTGCTCTCCGTCCCGTTCATCGTCGCGATGACGCTGCCCATGGCCGTGCTCGTGGCCGTGCTGTACGCGTTCAGCCAGCTCGCGGCGGATCACGAGATCACGGCGATGAAGGCGAGCGGCGTGAGCCTGGGGCGGCTCGTCGTCCCGGTGCTGTCGGCGGCCGCGCTGGTCGCAACACTGGCGTTCCTGTGGAGCGATCAAGTGCTCCCCCGCTCGAACCACCGGTTGCGCACGCTGCTCGTGGACATCCAGCGCAAGAAGCCGTCCTTCAGCCTGAAGGAGCAGGTGATCAACGAGGTCGTCTCGGGCCAATTCTTCCTCCGGGCGGCACGCATCGATCCCGCGACCAACAGGCTGAGGGACGTCACGATCTACGACCTCGGGGACCCCGAGCGGCGTCGCATCATCAGCGCCGACAGCGGCCGCATGGCCTATACCCCGGGGGGCCGCGACCTGTACCTCACGCTGCTCGACGGCGACATCCGGGAGGTGAACCGGACCGATCCCACCCAGTTCGACCGCACGCTCTACGTCGTCAACAAGATCCGGGTCCAGAACGTCGGGAACACGCTGGAGCGGACCGAGAACGACACGTACCGGAGCGACCGCGAGATGAGCGTCTGCGAGATGCGGGGCGTGGTGGCCGCGGCCCGGCACGAAGCGGAGCAGGCGCGACGCGACACCCGGTTCCTGATCGACAACGACCTGCGGCGCTTGGCCGGGCTCGGGCCGGCGCTGCGCGACACGCTCGGGCTGGCGCCGGACACGGAGCCACAGGGTGCCTACTGCCGCGCACTGCGCCGGCTGGCGGGCTGGCTCGTCCCCACCGCTGCCATCGCCGCGCCGCCCCACCAGGGGGTGCCGCCGAGGCAGGGGGCACCGCCGAGGCAGGGGGCACCGCCGAAGCAGGGCGCACCGCCGCCACGAGGCGCACCGGCGCCCCGGCCACCCGAGCCGATGATCGTCCCGGGGCGGCCGCTGCCGCCGCGGAATGCGCCTGCTCCATGGCTCGCGGCGGGCGCGACCGTGGGGGAGGAGCAGCGGGTCCGCGCCGCGCGCCAGCGCGCCGCGGGCTACGAAGTGGAGATCCACAAGAAGTACGCGATCGCCGCCGCGGCCATCGTGTTCGCCCTGGTCGGCATTCCCGTGGCGCTGCGCTTTCCGCGGGGCGGCGTGGGCCTCGTGCTGGCCACGAGCCTCATCGTGTACACGGTGTACTACATCGGCCTGATCGGCGGCGAGGAGCTGGGCAACCGGCTGCTCGTGTCCCCGTTCTTCGCGATGTGGACGCCGAACCTGTTGTTCAGCGCGCTCGGGCTCGCGGGCCTGTGGGCCGTGCGACGGCCGGGCGACGCACCACAGGGCGGCGACTGGACCGACCTGTTCCGCACGTTCCTGCCCCGCCGCCGCGCCGCCGCGTGATGCCCGCCCCCGCCCCCGCTCCCGCGCCCCGCCTGCTGCCCACGCTCGATCGCTACGTCGTGCGCGAGTGGCTCAAGGTCTTCCTCGTCACGGTGCTCGGCTTCCCGCTCCTCGTGATCGTAATCGACCTGACGGACAATCTCGGCAAGTACCTGAGCAAGGGCCTGACCAAGCACGCGGTGGCGTTGTCCTACCTGTTCGGCGTGCCGGAGACGGTGTCGCTCGTGCTGCCGGCCGCGGTGCTGTTCGCGACCGTGTTCACGGTGGGCGCGCTGGGGCGACACTCCGAGCTCACCGCAGCGAAGGCCTCAGGGGTGTCGTTCCACCGCCTGGCGGCGCCCATCTACCTCGGGGGGCTGGCGGCGTTCCTGCTCGGTCTGGTCGTGACCGAGCTCGCGCCGGGGGCGTCGGCCCGGAAGGCCGAGCTGCTCGGCGAGAAGCCGATCGCCGCCACCGCGCAACGCTACAACTTCGTGTACCGGGCGGACGGCGGCTGGGTGTACGCGATCCGCTCGCTCGAGCTGGCGTCGCGCGAGATGCGCGACGTGATTCTCGAACGCGAGGGCTCGGGCCCGGACTATCCCACGATCATCGTCGCGGCGCAGCGGGCCGTGTTCCCGGAGCCGCGACGTCCCGGCGGTTGGACGCTGACGCAGGGGTCACTGCGCTACCTGCTCGGCCCCGACCGCGAGGCGGCCTTCGGCTTCGCCACGCTGCGCACCCCCGCGCTGCGCGAGCGGCCCGTCGACCTCCTGGCCCAGCCCAAAGCGCCGGACGAAATGCGCTACGCGGAGCTGGGGCGCTACATCGACGCGCTGGCGCGTTCCGGCTCCGACACGCGCAAGCTGCAAGTGGAGCACGCGCTCAAGCTGTCGATCCCCTTCACATGCATCATCATCGCGCTGTTCGGCGCGCCGCTCGCGATCTCGACTCCCAAGAGCGGCGCCGCCTGGGGCGTGGCGGTGTGCCTCGCCACCACGTTCATCGATCTCCTCATGTTCCAGCTCAGCAAGGCGGTGGGTGCTGGTGGGGTGCTGCCGCCCACGTTCGCGGCGTGGTTCCCGAACCTGTTGTTCGGCGGCGCGGCGGTGTGGCTGTTGAAGAACACGAGGACGTAGACGAAGCCGCCCCCTCGTGGAGGGCGGCCTGTGGAATCCCACGACGCAGCGGGTTACCAGTTGAACATGTAGCGCACGCCCAACTGCATCCGCCAGACGTCCGCCGTCGTCACGACCTTCTGAAACGAATGAGAGATCAGCTGACCGCCCACGGTTGCCAGAGTGTACTGCGGGGCGCCAAGGCCGTCGACCCCCACGTAGGTCAGCGGTCGAGCGCTGACGAAGTTTTGGGAGACGCCCCAGTTGTGGTCGAGCAGGTTGGTGACGTTCAGGATGTCAAGACGGATCTGGAGCCGGTTCGGGCGGCCCCCGATGCTCCGGCCGACGTCCTGGGAGATACTCAAATCGGCCCGATACACCATGGGCCGGAAGACTGCGTTGCGCTCCGCGTACCCGCCGCGGCGCTTGTTCAGATACGAGTCCTGGGTAATGAAGGCGTCCCACGCCGCCGCCTGTTGTGCGGGGGTGTACGTGGTGCTGCCCACGGTCAACGGAACGAAGTTCATCTCGCGGGTGTTGCGCGGGACGTAGATCAGATCGTTGTTGTTAGCGCCATCGTTATTCATGTCGCCCGAGAACACGTAGCCGCTGTCGCCGGCGCTGCGTCCGTCAAAGTATACGCTCACGCTCGTCGGACTGCCGGCGAAAAACTCGCGGCTGTAGGTCAACGCCCCGAAGATCCGTGGGCCCGGTGAAAACAGGGAGTAGCCCGCGGCCGGATTGTTCGGGTCGAGGGAGATCGAGTTACCGGTCCACGAGCCCGCCGCGATGGAACCCGCGTCCACCGTGTTCTTGCTCACGCCGTAGGTGTACCCCAGCTTCGCAAACAAGCCGTTGCGGAACGCCCGCTCGACCGAAAACGCGAGGTTCCAGGAGTAGCCTTTGCCCTCGTTCGTGAGCACGATCGCGTTGCTGACGTTCGGATAGATCCGGTTCGAGGTCCAGCGCGGGCGGGCGTCGGGGCCGGTGAACGCCGTCTGCGCTGCCGGGAGGTTGGCGTTGATGTAGGCGACGCCGTTCACGTCCTTGGAATAGAGGAGCTCGGCGGTGCCCGTCAGCCCCCAGGGCAGGCGCTGGTCGACCGCGATGTTGCTGCGCCACAGTTGGGGAAACTTGAAGTTCGGGTCCGTGAGCGCGAGCGCGAAGTTCGCCGCCGACGCGCCCGTGGGCGCGGGCTTGTACGCATCGGGGTTCGGGTTGAACGGGAAGGCGGTCGTGTTGGACTGCGAGATGAACCCGGTGAGCATCCCGGTGTTGCCGACCTGGTTCGAGATCCACACGTAGGCGGGGCGCCCGGTGAAGATGCCGGTGCCGCCCCGGATCTGGGTCTTTTGCTCGCCGTGCAGATCGTAGTTGAAGCCCAGGCGCGGTGAGAAGAGCAGGTTCACGCCCGGGAGACTGCCGCTGTTGTAGTGCACCGACGCGCCGCTCGCATCGCGGAACGTCATGGCATCGGCCACCGGATTGTCGTATGCGGTATTCTTGAACTTGGGGGCGTCGATCCGCAGCCCGCCGGTCAGCGTCAGATTGGGGATCGGGCGCCACTCGTCCTGCGCGTACCCGCCCGAGTACAACACATCCAGTGGCTGGATCGGCTCGGACTGGCCGGGGATGTTCGAGTACCCCACCTGGAAGCTGCGCAGGGTCACCGGCGAAAAGGTGCGGGTCGGGTTGACCAGGAAGTCGTTGGCGTCGGTGTAGAAGTCGGTGAGCGAGTTGTATACGTAAATGCTCTGCGCCCCCTGGAAGAACACGTTCGTGGAGTGATACTTCTCCACGCTCACTCCGAAGGTCAGCGAATGCTTCGGCAGATAGATCGTGTAGTTGTCCTGGAGCTGGTAGCTGTGGTAGCGCAGCTGGTTATCCGGCGTGAACGGCTCGAACCCGAACGTCGTGTAGTTCTTGCCTCCCTGAAGAATCTCCACCTCGGGAAACCACGGCGGGGCGATGTTCTTGCGGCTCTCGTCGCTGGTTGTGTAGCCGGCGATCAGGTTGTTGGACATCCTGCGGCCGATGGATGAATTCCACTCGCCCACGACCGAGCGGATGTTCTCCAGAATGGCGTAGTTCGAGTTGGCGAAGTTCAGGGCATCCAAGTTGCTCCGTCGGCCCCCAAGCCCAAGCGAGGCGGAGTTGGATATGAGGATGTCGGAGCTCGAGTTCAGCAGGTTGTATCGGAGACTCAGCTTGTTGCGGTCGCTCAGATTGTAGTCCAACCGCGCGAGGAACCGGGTCGACGGAATCTTGAAATCGTACCCCTGATAGGGGCCGGTGACGTAGTTGAAGTTGGTCTTGAGATAGGCGCTCAGCGCGTCCAGGTCCGATGCGAGGACCCGCGTCACGCTACCAGCCACGGGCTGGGTGCCGTTGTTGGCCTGGAACGTGGTGCCCGGTGAGGTCTGGCCATCGTTCTCGAAGCTGCCGAAGAAGAACAGGCGGTTCTTAATGATCGGTCCGCCGAGAGCGACGCCGACATCGTGATACTTGAACGTGCCCGGATTGAAGGTGTTCGGGCCCGCGCTGGTGCCGACGAAGTTGTCGTTGCGCGTATTGTAAAACATCGAACCGCTGAACTCGTTGGTTCCGCTCTTGGTGATCATGTTGACGCCGGCGCCCACGAAATTGCCCTGACGCACGTCGTACGGCGCGACGTTCACCTGGAGCTGCTCGATGGCGTCCAGCGAAACGGGCGCCACGCCGGTACGGTCACCGGGCTGCCCCGCCAGCCCGAACGAGTTGTTGAAGTACGAGCCGTCGATCGTCGTGTTGTTGAATCGGTTGTCCTGGCCAGCGAACGAGAATCCGAATGACATGGGACTGTACTGGGGCGTGAGGCGGAGGAGGTCCTCGACCCGACGGCTGATGGTCGGCAGGTGGTCGATCTGCGCGGTGGAAATGGTGGTCGCGGCCCCGGTCCGCTCGGAGCTGAACACGGGGTTGCTCGTGCCCGTGACGATGATGGGCTCCAACTCCACACTCGCCTGCCCCAGCAGGAACCGCAGATCGGCGGTGCCACCCAAGCTCAACTGGATCTGCTCCTGCACCTCCCGCCGGTAGCCGACGAGAGCCACACTCACGCGATATGGCCCGCCGACGCGCATGCCGGGGATGGTAAACCTGCCGTCCGCCCGCGAAACCGCGGCGTACGCAGTTCCGGACGGCCCGTGCAGCGCGGCCACGCGCGCCCCTTCAAGGGGGGAGCCGGAGGAGTCGGTCACGACGCCGGCGATCGCCGCGGTCGTTACTCCCTGGGCGCCGAGTGCCGTCGTGCCTGCGAACGCGAGCGTCGCGACCAGGACACAAGGTCTCAACGACCGCACAAATGTCTTCATCACGAGTCTCCAAAGGGAAGCGATTGCAACGGCGTGGTCAGGGCGCGGTAAATGTGCCCCGCCCCCGAAAGGTCGTCAAGCAACGCTCGGAGGAGGGGGCGTCGACGCTCCGGCAAACCGCCGCCACAGGACGTACGCGGGAATCCCCGCGAGGATCACGCCCACGTCGAGCCAGAACAGGAGCGGCTCGGAGACGAGATAATTCCCGAGCAGGAACAGCGCGCCCAGGAGAAAGAGCGCGGGCACGACCGGATAGCCCCACGTGCGATAGCGTCGCTCGAGATCGGGGCGCCGGCGCCGCAGCACGAATACCGCCGCCACCGCGAGCGCGTAGAACGGCCAGATCCCGATGATGAACTGGTCGGCCAGCTCCGTGAACTTCCGCACCAGGACGAATAGCGCCCCGAGGCATCCGGCGAGGACGATCGCGCCCGTCGGGGCCCCGGTCCGCGGATCGACGCGCGTGATGGCCTTGGGAAAGACGCCATCCTCCGCCATGGCGAAGAAGATCCGCGGGGCGGTCATCATCGAGCCATTGAGCGTGCCGAACGTGCTCACCGCCACCGCCGCCGAGACGGCGACCAGCCCCGCGCCGCCCAACAGCGTGCGGGCCACGTCGGCCGCGACGAGCTCGGCGCCTTTCACCTGCTGGATCGGGATGAGATGCAGGTACACCAGGTTCGCCGCGAGGTACAACGCCACCACGGAGCCCGTCCCGATGAACATCGCCCGGGGCAGGTTGCGCTGCGGGTCCTTCACCTCCCCGCCCACGAACGCGAGATCGCCCCAGCCGTCATATGCCCACAGGATCGCCACCATCGAGAGCAGGAACGGCGACAGCCCCACCGCCGCTCGCTGGGCGAGCATCGGACCGACCCCGAGTCCCTGCCCGCCCCCTAGCGCGAAGCCGAGCACCACCAGCAGGGCGAGGGCCCCGACCTTCAACGCGGTGCTCACGTTCTGTACGATCGCGGCGCGGTGAATCCCGACGTAGTTCACGACGGCCACAAGCCCCACGAACAGCGCAGCCAGGAGCTGCTCGGCGCGTACCGGCTGGCCGGCGACGGTCACCGCCGTGCCGGCCGGATCGAGCCCGAGGAGCCGTAGCGTGTACGCCGACGAGGTGATGGAGATCGCTCCGTAAGCGCCGGGGCGGATGATCAGCAGCTCGGACCACCCGAAGAGGAAAGCGGGGAGTGGGCCGAACGCTTCGCGGATGAACACGTAGATGCCGCCCGAGCGCGGGAACAGCGCTGCGAGCTCGGCATAGGTGAGGGCCCCGCACAGCGTCACCACACCCCCCAGCACCCAGCTCAGCAGGAACAGTGGCACGTCGTCCACGCGCTGCGCGATCGACGCGGGCGTGCGGAAGATGCCACTGCCGATCGTCGAGCCGACGACGACGGCGACGGCGCTCCACAAGCCGAGGCGACGCGGCAGCCGGTCGCCCCAGCGGTCGAGCGGCGCGGCGGAGGTCGGCAGGGAGGCGGACATGCGGTCGGGGAATATACATTTCGGGCCTCATGACGCGACGCTTCGCGCGGCTCGCATGGGCCGCCGCCGCCTGCACCTACCTGCTCATCATCCTCGGCGCCGTCGTGCGGATCACCGGGTCCGGGATGGGCTGCGGCGACCATTGGCCGCTGTGCAACGGACGCCTGCTCCCCCAGCTCGACCTCCCCACGCTGATCGAGTACGCGCACCGACTCGCGGCTGCGCTCGTCACGCTCCTCGTCGCGGCGACCGCGGGCTACGCCTGGTTTCTGCGGCGGGAGGCGGGAGGCCCTAAAGGACTTCCTGACGGTCGCGGGAGGTGGGAGGCGTCCAACGGCCCGATCGCGGATCTGTCGGACCATCCGACTATCGGGCCTTCCCGCGCCGCCTACGTCGCGTTTGGGCTGCTCACCCTCCAAGTGGCATTGGGCGCGGTCACCGTGAAGCTGGCGCTGCCGCCGTGGACGGTGATCCTCCACCTCGGCACCGCGATGCTGCTCCTCGCGACGCTGATCGTCGCGGCACAGGGGGCCAGACTGACCCCGGGCTTGCGCCCGGGGTTAGTGGGCCCAGGGTTAGTGGCCCTCGCGCTCGGCTTCGCCACCGTGTTGTTCGGCGCCCTCACCGCGAACGTCGGCGCGGCGACCGCGTGCCTGGGATTCCCGCTCTGCAACGGGCAGCTCGCCCCAGACGGCAACTCCTTGCAGCACGTCCATTGGACCCACCGGCTGCTCGCCTACACGCTGTTCGCGTACACCGTGTGGTGGGCTGCGCGCACGCGGGCGCGGTGGGCGTGGGGCGTGGTCGCCCTGGTCGTTGTCCAGATCGCGGTCGGCGCCGCGATGGTCCTGCTCGCGCTGCCGCCGCCATGGCAGGCCGCCCACGTCGCCGTGGGGGCCGCAGTGTGGGCGGCGCTGGTGCTCGCGCTCGCATGAGGATCTTCCCCTCCCCGCGGGCGCTCGTCCGGTTGTGGCCGCGGATCCGGCCGCACCGCTGGCGGCTCCTCGTCGCGACGGTGTGCCTCACCGCGAGCGCCGCGATCGGCCTCGCGTTCCCCCAAATCGTCCGGTATCTCCTCGACGCCGCCTTCGTGCGGCACGACGGCGCGCTGCTCGACCGCATCGCGCTCGGGTTGGTGGGGCTGTTCACGATCCAGGGCTTGCTCAACTTCTCGCAGGCCTACCTCCTCTCGTCCGCCGGCGAGCGCGTGGTCGCGCGGCTGCGGCAGGACCTGTTCGAGCACCTGGTGCGACTGTCCCCGGGCTTCTTCGCCGACCGTCGGACCGGCGAGCTCGTGAGCCGGCTCTCCGCCGATATCGGCACGCTGCAAGGGCTCGTGAGTTATCAGCTCTCCGAGTTCGCCCGCCAGGTGCTCTACTTCCTCGGTGGCGTCACGCTGCTCACGCTCACGCACCCCGAGCTGACGCGCACCACGCTGCTCGTCGTGCCCTTCGTCGTGGGTGCGGCGGTGTTCTTCGGCCGGCGGCTGCGGAAGGTCAGCACCGGGGTGCAGGACAGGATCGCCGAGGCGACCGCGGTGGCCGAGGAGGCATTCACCCAGATCCGCACGGTGCAGAGCTTCGTGCAGGAGGCGTGGGAGGGAGCGCGCTACGGGCGGAAGATGAGCGACGTGGTGCGCGCGGCGGTGCGCCGGGCGCTGGTGCGCGCGGTGTTCGTCGGCGTGATCACGTTCGCGTTGTTCAGCGGCGTGGCGGTCGTGCTGTGGCAAGGGGGACGCTTGGTGCTGGCCGGCGTGCTGACGGCGGGGACGCTGGTGTCGTTCCTCCTGTACAGCGTCTTCATTGCCGCCGCGGTGGGCGCGCTAACGAGTCTCTTCTCGAGCTACCAGGAGACGGTGGGGGCGGCCCGGCGCGTGTTCGAGCTGCTGGACACGCAGCCCGCGATCGCGGACCCGCCCGACCCCCGTCCCCTGCCCCAGCCGGTGCGGGGCGACGTCGCGCTCGACAACGTGAGCTTCCAATACCAGCCGGAGCTCCCCTTCGCGCTCGAGCGCGTCTCAGTGCGGCTGGCGCCGGGCGAGGTGGTGGCGCTGGTCGGGCCATCCGGGGCAGGTAAGACGACCCTCGCGAACCTGCTGCCGCGGTTCTGGGACGTGACGAGCGGCCGCATCACGCTCGACGGCGTCGACATCCGGTCGCTGCGGCTCGCAGACCTGCGGCACAGCATCGGCATCGTGCCGCAGGAGCCCGTGCTGTTCAGCGGCCCGGTGGCGGAGAACATCGCGTACGGGCGGCCCGAAGCGAGCCCCGCGGAGATTGAGGCCGCGGCCCGCGCGGCGCACGCGCACGAGTTCGTGGAGCGGCTGCCGCAGGGCTACGCGACGCTGGTGGGGGAGCGGGGGGTGAAGCTTTCGGGGGGCCAGCGCCAGCGGATCGCGATCGCGCGCGCGCTCCTCAAGGACCCGGCGGTGCTGATCCTCGACGAAGCGACCTCGAGCCTCGACGCCGAGAGCGAGCGCCTGATCGAAGCGGCGCTGGAGCTGCTCCTCAAGGGCCGCACCACGCTGATCATCGCGCACCGTCTGTCCACCGTGCGTCGCGCCGACCGGCTGGTCGTGCTCGACCGCGGGCGCGTGGTCGAGGAGGGCACGCACGACGAGCTGCTCGCCCTGGGACGGCTGTACGCGCGGCTGTATCAGCGTCAGTTCCGGGACGAAGCGATCCCCGTCTGAGGCGTGGCTCCCTAGACGAGGAAGAGCTCTCGCTGCGGCGCCGGCGGGGTCACTTCGGGGCCGCTCTCCGCGAGAAACACGTTGATCTCGCTCCGCATCCCGAAGCGGCCCGGCAGGTAGACGCCCGGCTCCACCGAAAACCCGATCCCCGGGAGGAGCGGCCGGCTGTCCGCCGTCTCGAAGTTGTCGAGATGCGGACCCGAGCCGTGCAGATCGCGGTCGATGGAATGGCCGGTGCGGTGCACGAAGAACTCGGCGTAACCGGCGTCGCGAATCACCGCGCGCGCCGCGTCGTCGAGATCCGCGCCGGTGATGGGCAGCGACCCTTCCCCCCGACCGCCAGGGAGTCCTTTAGGGTTCCCCCCACCCCCGTCCCAGCGCTTGCGGAGCGTCTCGACGGCGGCGTCGCGGGCCTCGCGCACCGCCCGCCAGACCCGCTTCACGTCGGCGTCCGGGGCCTTCCCGGCGAACGCCATCCACGTCTGGTCGGCGAACACGGCACCCAGCGCCGGCCCGGCCCACAGGTCGAGGAGCAGCACGTGGCCCGCCTGGAGCCGGCGATCCGCGCCCTCGTGCGGCTCGTAGTGCGGCAGCGCGGCGTTCTCCTGGAACGCGACGATCGGAGGGTGGTCCGTGACGAGGCCCGATCGCTCGATGGCCTCGAGCACGCGGCGCTGCACTGACGTTTCCCGCACCTCCACGCCCCGCGCGGTCTCACTCCCCGCCCAGCGGAGCGCGTCGGCGGCGATCTCGGCGAGCGCGCGGGCGGCGCGGCGGTGGCCGTCGAGGTCGGCGGCGGTCCACCGCGCGGCGAAGCGCGTGACGAGCGGTGCCGACGGCACGATGGTGGCCCCGAATGACTCGAGCAGCTGCACGACGCCGTGCGGCACGCGATCGAGGTAGGGCACGGCGTCGGCGGGCGAGATCTCCATCGCGAGCCGCTTGCCGGCGACCAGCGCCCGCAGGTGCGCGTGCAGCTCCCGCCACGAGCCGTAGGGACGTACCTCGCCCGGGAAGCCCTGCAACGGCTGCAGCTCGATGCGATGCGCGACGGCGACCGGCGCGCCGCGCTGGGGCAGCAGCACGAACAGGCGCCTGGTGCCCATCCCGCCCACCGCGAGCACGCGGCCGGCGATGGGGTTGAGGGAACGGAAGTCGAACAGCAGCCAGCCGTCCGCGCCCAGCGCGGCGAGCGCCTCGCGCAGCGCGGTGAGGTCCAGGCCGTCGAGCGCGGGCATCAGTGATGTCGGGGGTCGGGCGGCGCGGCGCGCCACTCGCAGCGGTCGCCGCCGCTCGCGCGGCAGGAGGTGTGCAGCATCGCGCCCTCGAAGCCCATGAGCAGCCGCAGCAGCTCGGCGAACGCCGCCGCGTACAGCGCGCAGGCAGCGCCATCCGGCGTTGCCCGCACGGCGATCGGATCGTTCACCCGCGCCACCGGCACCTCGCCTTCGCGCCGCAGGTCGCCCCCCAAGACCGCCCGCGCGGCGCGCCGCGCCACGACGAGGCCGAGCGCCCGCGGCGCGGCCCGCGCGGCGAGGCGGCCGAGCACGGACGCCCGCCGCACGGCGCGGCGCGCCGCTCGCCGGCCCGCGTCGGCGAACACCAGGTCCGCGTCGGGCCGCCGACCCACGAGCCGCAACAGCGCCTCGACGTGCGCCGGGTCCGCACCCGCGTCCCGCCGCACCTGAGCCTCGTACTGCGCGAGCTGCAGGGCTACGGTGGGCGACAGACCCAGGCGCTTGCTCAAGAGCTCCTCGGCGAATTCGGAAAGCCCGTCTTCGACCGGGGTGTCGAGGTTCCGGACGGCCTCGAGAACGGCCAGCGGCACGATGCTGTGGATCACGGCGCGCGAAACCTAGCACCCCATTGCGGAACTGGGTAGCGCGCGGGCAGGTTAGGGGGCGATGAGCACCGCCACCCCCGCCACCCCCGCGCCGGGACCCGTCGACGAGAAGCGCGCGAGCTTCGAGCGCGAGGCGTTGGTGCACCTCGACTCCCTCTACCGCGTCGCGCTGCGGCTCACCGGGAACGCCGCCGACGCGGACGACCTCGTCCAGGAGACGATGCTCAAGGCGTACCGCGCCTGGGACCAGTACGAGAAGGGGACGAACGCGAAGGGATGGCTCCTCACCATCCTGCGGAACGCCTTCATCAATGAATACCGCCGGCGCACCCGGCATCCGGAGACCGTGGACCTCGACACGATCGAGCCGTACTCGGTGTTCAGCGACGTCCAGGACGATGACCCCCAGGGCACCTTCTTCGACCGCATTGTGGACGACGAGGTGCTGCGGGCCATCGACCAGCTCCCGGAACAATTTCGTGAGACGGTCGTGTTGAGTGACGTGGAGGGGCTGTCCTATGAGGAGATCGCCCGCATCATCGACGTCCCCGTCGGCACGGTGAAATCGCGCCTGTTCCGTGCCCGCCGCCTGCTCCAGCGGAAACTGTACGACTACGCGGTCGGCATGGGATACATCAAGGCAAACCCCGCATGAACTGTCGCGAGTGCGCCGAACATTTGTACGAGTTCCTCGATAAGGAGCTCACCCCCGAAGTCGAGCGGGAGATCCGGGCGCACCTCGAGGACTGCCCTCCCTGCGGCGAGCACTTCGACTTCCAGCGTCTGTTCCTCGACTTCCTGCAGGCACGCTGCCGCGCTCGCGGCGCGCCTCCCGATCTGAAGCGCCGGATCCTCCGCGAACTGTTCGACGAGTGAGCTGGCTCACCCGCGACGGCCTCGCGGCGAGCCTCGCGGTCGGCGGCGCCGTGACCTGGGGACTGGGCTGGCGTGGCCTCGCACTGCTCGCCGCGTTCTTCCTATCCGGCAGCTTGCTGACGCAGTGGGCCAGCGGGACGGGCGGCCGGCGGAACGCGCGGCAGGTGCTCGCCAACGGCGGCGTCGCCGCCGCCGCGGCCCTGGCCGGCTCCTGGGCCGCGGCCGCCGGGGCGATCGCCGCCGCAACAGCGGACACGTGGGCGACGGAGATCGGCTCGTTCTCGCCGGTGCCGCCACGGCTCTTGACCACCTGGGAGCCCGTCACTCGCGGAGCATCGGGCGGTATCACGGCGCTGGGCACCGCGGGCGGCGTGGCGGGGGCGATAGCGATTGCGGCCCTGGCCTTGGTGCTGGACCGCCCAGGAACGGTCATGGTGCTCGTCACGCTGGCCGGGATCGCTGGAACGCTGGCGGACTCGCTGCTCGGGGCGACCCTGCAGGGGCTGTACGAATGCCCGGGGTGCGGCGCGCGCTCCGAGCGGCGTGACACGGTGTGCCACGCGCCGCTGCGGCTGATCAGGGGCAGGCGATGGCTGGACAACGACGGCGTAAATCTCACGACCACACTGGTCGGCGCAGCGGTCGCCGCGCTCGGCGCGCGGTTCTCTTCCTGATCGCCGCCCCACGACGCGGGTCCCTCCTTCTCGCGCGGCTGACCGGAGAAGCGTGACGAAGGTCTGGGATGCGGTCGTGGTGGGCGCGGGCCCCGCTGGGTCGGCCACGGCCGCGCACCTCGCCCGCGCCGGTCTCGACGTCCTGCTCGTCGACCGCAGCCGCTTTCCCCGCGACAAGCCCTGCTCCGAGTACCTCTCCCCCGGCGCCACGCCCCTGCTGGAGCGCCTCGGCGTCGCCGAAGAGGTGGAGCGCTCCGCGCACGCCAAGCTCGCCGGTATGAAGGTGGTCTCGCCGGGCGGGACCGTGATGTGCGGCCGCTTCGCCGCCACCCACCCCTACCCGAGCCCGCGACCGTACAGCTACGCCCTTCCCCGCACCACGCTCGACGGGATCCTGGTGCGCGCCGCGGCCCGGGCGGGAGCGACCGTGCGCGAGGGGGTCGCCATCGAGGATGTGAGCCGCGACGTTCGAGCGGTGAGCGGCGTGGTGGCGCGGACGGAACGCGGGATGCGGGAAACGGTGCGGGCGCGGGTGGTGATCGGCGCCGACGGGCTGCGCTCGGTCGTGGCGCGGCGGCTCGGGCTCCGGCGCACATCGCCGCCCCGGCGCATCGCGTTCACGGCGCATGTCGCGGACGTCGCGGGAGTGGATGGGATGGGCGAGCTGCATGTGGGCCGCTCGGGCTACGTGGGGATGGGGCCGATCGGCGGAGGCGTGACGACGGTGGCGCTGGTCGTGCCGCTCGCCCAGGTGCGCCCCGGACGGTGGGGGCGGGGGGGGCGGGGGCGGGGGCGGGGGCGGGACTATCGCACCGCGTGGTTCGCGGAGCTGGAGCGGTTCCCCGGGCTGCGCGGTCGCTTCGACCCCCGCCGTCTGGTGCGCGAGGTGCTCGTAACCGGGCCGTTCGCCCAATGGTCGCGCGCGTCGGTCGCCGACGGAGGGGGGGCACTGCTCGTCGGTGACGCGGCGGACTTCTTCGATCCGTTCACGGGCCAGGGCATCTACAGCGCGCTGCGTGGCGCGGAGCTCGCGGCGGACACGGTCGCGGCGGCGCTCCGGCACGGCGGGCCGGTGGGGCGCGCGGCGCTCGCGCCGTACCGCCGGGCACGTCGCGCCGCGTTCGCGGGAAAGTGGGTGTTGGAGCGGCTGATCGGGTTGGGGGTCGGCTGGCCGGCTCTCACCGAGCGGGTCGTTGCGCGGCTGGCGCGGCGTCCCGACCTCGCGGATCTTTTGGTGGGGGCGACGGGCAACTTCGTTCCGGCGCGCGCGGCGCTCGCCCCCGGCGTGCTCGCGCGACTGCTCTGGTGACCATGCACGGCGTGGACCCCGCCCTGTTCCGCCAGCTGCTCGGACGGTTCGCCACCGGCGTGACCGTTCTCACCACCCGCGGCCCGGACGGCCGCCCCATCGGCATGACGGCGAGCTCGGTAGCGTCCGTCTCGCTCCACCCGCCGCTTCTCGTTGTGTCCGTCGACCAGCAGAACGACATGCACGCGGCGCTGCAGGCGGCGACCCGCTTCGTGCTGAACGTGCTCGCCGCGGACCAGGAGCACATCTCCCGCCGCTTCGCCTCGGAGGATCCGGACCGCTTCGACGGCATCGGCTACCAGGAGAACCGGCACGGCATCGCCGTGTTGGACGGCGTGCTGGCGACAATCGAGTGCGAGAAGCAGGCCGAGGCGGCGGGTGGAGACCACACCGTCTTCTTCGGGCTCGTCACGGGCGGCAGCGTCACCGACCGGCCGCCCCTGCTCTACTACCGCGGCGGCTACGCGAACCTGCAGGGCGGATGATCGGCGCCGAGCTGCTCGACGATCCGCACGCCGCGCCGGGCGCCGTGCGGGCGCAGCTCGCCGACATCGCCCGCCTCAACCGGCTGTTCGGGGGGACGCGGGCGGTCGTAAACGCCCTGGAGCCGTTTCTGCGAACGGCCGGGGAGACGGCCGGAGAAGGGGGAAGGGGGAATGGTGGTGAGCGGTGGACGCTGCTCGACGTCGGCACCGGCTGTGGCGACATCCCATGCGCCGCGGCCGCGCGCGCGAGGCGGTACGGAATCACGCTCTCCCTCGTTGGCATCGAGCGGATTCCCGCGGCCGCCCGGCTGGCCCAGGCGGCGGGCCTCACGGTGGTGCTCGCCGACGGCGGCGCGCTGCCACTCGGCGCCGGCGCGGTGGACGTCGTGATCGCGAGCCAAGTGCTGCACCATCTGCCGCGCGAGCTCGCCGTGCGGTGGATCGCGAGCTTCGACCGCGTGGCGCGGCGGGCGGTGGTGCTCGCCGACCTGCGGCGCTCGCGTCTCGCGATGGCGGGGGTGTGGATGGCATCGTTCGGTCTCGGGTTCCGCCGCCAGACGCGCCACGACGCCGTGGTGTCGCTGCGGCGCGGGTATACGCGCCGCGAGCTCAACGCGATGCTGACAAATGCCGGCGTCCCCGCGGTAGCGCAGTACCGGCCGGGGTATCGGATTGTCGCGGCATGGGCGCCGACAGACATCAGACGTCGGTCGCTCCGTGAATACTGACGTCTGATGTCTGACGTCTGAGGTCTTAGAATGCGCACCGTCGATCAGACTACGATCCGCGCTCCGGTCGAGCGAGCCTTCGAAGCGGCGTCGCAGGTGGAGCGCTGGCCCGAGATGTTGCCCCATTATCGCTGGGTGCGGTTCCTCGAGCGGCGCGAGGGGGGTGGGATCGTGGAGATGGCCGCCTGGCGCCCGTTCGGCCCGCTGCGCTATCCGACCCGGTGGGTCTCCGAGATGACCATCGACGTGCGCCGGCGGGAAATCCGCTACCGGCACGTGCGGGGTATCACGCGAGGCATGAACGTCGTATGGCGGTTCGCCCCGGCGGACCAGGGAGTGACGGCGACCATCGTGCATGAGTGGCGCGGCCCCGCGTGGCCGCTCATCGGCCCACTCGCGGCGGGCCTCGTCATCGGCCCCGTGTTCATCCACGGCATCGCCGCGCGCACCCTGGCGGGGATCAAGCGATTCGCGGAAGGCGGCGCGTGAGCGATCGCGGCCGGCGCGTCGTCATCACGGGGGTGGGTGCTGTGACGCCCATCGGGACCGCCGCGGACGGGCTCTGGGCGGGCCTCGTGGCAAGGCGCTCCGCGGTGCGGGCGGTCACGCGCTTCGATCCCACGCCCTTCCGGAGCCGCATCGCGGCCGAGATCCCCGACTTCCGGCCGCAGGACCACCTCGACGCGAAGCGCGCCAAGCGGCTCGACCGCTTCTCCCAGCTCGCCGTCACCAGCGCGCGGTTCGCGCTCGCGGACGCCGAGATCGCTCCCGCCCGCGAGGACCGCGACCGCATCGGCGCGATGATGGGCTCGGCGCTCGGGGGAGTGGCGTTCGCGGAGGCGCAGATCGGCGGATTCCTCAAGGAGGGCGCGCGCGGGCTCGATCCCACGCTCGCGCTCGCCGTGTTCCCGGGCGCGGCGAGCTGCAACATCGCCATCGAGTTCGGTTTCACCGGTCCCAACTCCACCAACGCGATGAGCTGCGCCTCGGGGACGATCGCCGTGGGCGACGCATTCCACGCGATCCGCGAGGCTCGAGCCGACGTGATGCTCGCGGGCGGCGCCGAGGCGCCGCTCGCCCCGATGACCTACGCGGCGTTCAGCGTGATCCGCGCCATGAGCACGCGCAACGACGACCCCGAGCACGCCTCGCGACCCTTCGATGAGGACCGGGACGGCTTCGTGATGGGCGAGGGGGCGGCGGTCCTGGTGTTGGAGGAACGGGTCCGCGCGCTGGCGCGCGGCGCGAAGATCTACGCGGAGATCGTGGGCTATGGCTTCACGAACGACGCGTATCACATGACCGCGCCGCGCCCCGACGGGAGCCAGGCGGCGCGGGCTATCCGGCTGGGGCTCGCGGACGCCGGGGTGGCGCCGACGGAGGTCGGCTACGTGAACGCCCACGGCTCCTCCACTCCCCTCAACGACAGCACGGAGACGGCCGCCCTGAAGCAGGTGTTCGGGGAGCATGCCTACCGGCTCACGGTGAGCGGCACCAAGGGCTACTACGGGCACGCCCTCGGCGCGAGCGGGGCGATCGAGGCAGCGATCTGCGCGCTGGCGATGGAGCGTCGCTGGTTGCCGCCCACCCTCAACCTCGAGCGCCCCGATCCCGCGTGCGACCTCGACTGCCTGCCGCGCGACGGTCGCGCTGCGGCACCCGACGTCGTCGTGTCCAACTCCTTCGGCTTCGGTGGCATCAACGCCACCCTGGTGTTGCGGCGCCCCTAGTGCGGCCCCTAGATTGGCGCCGTGATCCCATCCAGCCTGCGGCCGCTCGCGGCCGAGTTCGTCGGGACGGCATTGTTCGTGTTCCTGGGCGCGGGCAGCGTCGTGATGAACGCCCACACGGCGGGGGCGCTGGGCGCCACGGGCGTCGCGCTGGCGCACGGCGTCGGGCTGGCGATCATCGTCTCCATGACGATGAACATCTCGGGCGGGCACATCAATCCGGCCGTCACGGCCGCCCTCTGGCTCGCTGACAAGGTGAACGGCCGCACCGCCCTGAGCTACGTCGTCGCGCAGCTCGTGGGCGCCATCGTCGGCGCGGCACTGATGAAGGGACTACTCCCGCTGGCCGCCGTGCGCGTGGCCATCGCCGGCGCCCCCAAGCTCGCCGACACCGTCACGTTCATGCAGGGCATCTGGATCGAGGCAGCGCTGACGTTCTTCCTCGTGAGCGCCGTGTTCGGCACGGCCGTATCCCCCGAGGCGCCGAAGATCGGCGGTTTCGGCATCGGCCTGGCCGTGTTCGTGGACGCGCTCGTGGGCGGCGGCCTCACCGGCGCCGCCATGAATCCCGCCCGCGCCTTCGGGCCGGCGATCGTCAGCGCGGATCTGCACGGGCAGGCGGTGTGGTGGATCGGGCCGCTCCTGGGCGCGGCGGCCGCGGGATGGCTGTGGCGGACGGTGTTGTTGCCGAAGGCGAGGTGACGGAAGGGATCAGCCGACGGCTGATGGCTGACTGCGCAGGCGACGGCGTCGACGTACCAGGCGCTACGCCTTGTTCTCTACGCCCTTCTCATTACGTCGTTCTCTCGACGTCGTTCCTCCATACGCCTCACAGCAGTTCAGCCGCGGTCGCAGCGAAGTACGTAAGCACGATATCCGCCCCCGCCCGCCGGATGGCGTGCAGCGTCTCCCACATCGCCCGGCACTCGTCCAGCATGTTGCGCTGCGCCGCGGCCTTGATCATGGCGTACTCCCCGCTGACCTGATACGCCGCGAGCGGCGAGCCGAACTCCTGCTTGGCGCGGCGGATCAGGTCCAGACAGGGAAGCGCCGGCTTCACCAGGACGATGTCCGCCCCCTCCTCCAGGTCGAGCTGGATCTCCTTCATGGCCTCGTCGGCGTTCGTGCCCTGCATCTGATATGACTGCCGGTCCCCGAACTGCGGCGCCGAGCCCGCCGCCTCGCGGAACGGCCCGTAGAACGCCGAGGCCATCTTCGCCGCGTAGGACATGATCGGCACGCGCGCGAGCCCCGCGGCGTCGAGCGCCTTGCGGATCCCCGCGACGCGACCGTCCATCATGTCGCTGGGCGCGACCAGGTCCACGCCCGCGCGCGCCTGCGACACCGCGACCTTGCCGAGCAGGTACACCGAGGCGTCGTTATCGATGTCGCCGTCCTGCACCACGCCGCAGTGCCCGTGGTCGGTGTACTCACACAGGCACACGTCCCCGATCACGAGCAGCTGGGGGACCGCCCGCTTCAGCGCCCGCGCCGCCCGTTGCACGATCCCCTGCTCGTCGTACGCTTCCGAGCCGGTCGCGTCTTTCGCCTGCGGAATCCCGAACAGGATCACCCCGCCGAGGCCCAGCTGCTGCGCGCGCTCGGCGTCCTTCACGAGCTCGTCCACCGACGTGTGGTAGACACCCGGCAGGGCGGCGATCTCGCGGCGCACGCCCTCGCCGTGGACCACGAACAACGGCCACACGAGCTGCGACGGGACGAGGTGCGTCTCCTGCACCAGCCGGCGCAGCGCGGGCGTGCGCCGCAGCCGGCGCATGCGGCGGATCGGGAACTGAGTCATCGGGCGAGTAACTCTAGCGCGCCCTGCGCGCGCAGCAAGTCGGCCACGGTGACCCCGGCCGCGGCAGGATCCCCCGGGTCGACGTCGGCGGACGCGGTGATCTGGACGGCGCCGTCGCGGGCCGTGACACGGCCGTACAGCCTTCCCTTCCCCCCTCCCCCGTCCCCGCTCCCCGCGTAGGCGGCGACGGCTGCCTGGCACCCGCCCCCGAGCGCGGCCAACAGGCTGCGCTCTGCCGCCACCTGGCGCGCGCTTGGGGGATGCTCGAGCGGTGCGAGCGCGGTCCGGGTCGTGCGATCGTCGGCACGCACCTCCAACCCCAGCGCTCCCTGCCCGGGCGCCGGCATGATCTCAAGGGGGTCGAGCGTCACGGCGACCACGGCGGCGAGGCCGAGGCGCTCGAGCCCGGCACGCGCCAGCAGGGCCGCATCGAGTGCGCCGTCGCCGCCCTCCTGCACTTTGCGCACTCGCGTGGGCACGTTGCCACGGAGCGGCAGCACTGCCACGTCCGGCCGGAGGTGGCGCAGCTGCGCGACCCGCCGCAGGCTCGACGTGCCGACGCGCGCCGCAGGCGGCAGGCCAGCGAGCGACGTCACCCCGCGCTCGCGGGTCACCAGCACGTCGCGCGGGTCCGCGCGCTCCGGAACCGCGGCGAGCGCGAGGCCGTGGGTCAGCCGGGTGGGCAGGTCCTTGAGCGAGTGCACCGCCACGTCGATGCGCCGCTCGAGCAGCGCCGCCTCGATCTCTTTCGTGAAGAAGCCCTTCCCTTCGAGCTGCTGCAGGGGGCGGTCGACCTCGGCGTCGCCACGCGTCTTGATAACCACGATCTCAGCCGCCACCCCCCGTTCGGCGAGCCGCTCGCGCACCCATCCCGCCTGCCACAGCGCCAGCTTGCTCCCACGCGTCCCGAGCTTGAGGATGCCACTCACCCTTCCCTCCGACCGCCAGGGAGTCCTTTAGGGTCCCCCCTTCCCCCTTCCCCGAAATACCGCGCCAGCGCGTCCACCAGCCCCGTGGCGGTGTACTCGGCCGCCTCGACCTCCACGCGTAGGCCGAGCTCCCGCGCGGTGGCGGCAGTCACCGGCCCGATGACCGCCGTCGCGAAGCGGCCCGACGTGGCCGCCGCGCGACCGACCTGGTCCACGAAGTGGCGCACGGTCGAGGAGGACGTGAACGTGATGGCATCGCACCGCCCGGCGAGGATCTCCCCGGCGAGCGGCGGGCCATCGCCCGTCACGGGCACGGTGCGGTACACGGGGATGACGTCGACGACGGCACCGCGTGCCCGCAGCCCGTCGGGCAGCGCATCCCGGGCCTGGAGCGCGCGCGGCAGCAGGATGCGGGTCCCCGCGAGCTCCTCCACGCGGGCCAGGGCCGCGACCACCGCTTCCGCGACGTAGCGTTCGGGCACGAGGGCGGGAGGGACGCCGCGGCGCGCCAGCGCCGCGGCCGTCGCCGGGCCGATGGCCGCGATCGCGGCGCGGGCGAGCGACCGGGGTTCGAGCCCCCATGACGGCAAGCGGTCGAACACGATCTCCACCGCGTTCCGGCTGGTGAAGACGATCCACCGATAGCGGGAGAGCTCGACCAGCGCGGCGCCGAGGGGCGCGAGGTCGGGGAGCGGCTCGATGCGGATGGTCGGCGCGGTGATCACTTCCGCGCCGAGCTGCTGCAACGCGCGGACGAGGTCACCCGCCTGCTCGCGCGCGCGCGTCACCACGATCCGGCGCCCTGCGAGCGACCGGGACTCTCGTGCCATACCGGATTGCAATCTCATCGGCCGGAGAACCATTATCAAGCAATGGTCCGCGACGCCCTCATCCGCTTCGCGCTGCGCCGCGCCGCCCGGTCCGGCGCCGGGCGACCGGCCGACCTCTGGCTGCGGCTCGCCTGCGCCTGGTCTCCCGGATTCGGCCCGCCGTTCGCCGCCCTTGTCGAGCTGCGGCGCGCGCGGGAGGACCGGCTCGGCGCGATGAGCGCGGCCCAGGCCGCGACCCGGCGGTTCCCCACCAGCGCCGCCGCGTGGATGCTCCTGGGCGAGGCGTACCAGGGCGCGTTCCGCATGAAAGAGGCGCTCGCCGCCTACGAGCAGGCGCTGGTCCTGGAGGAGCGGGCGGACGCGGCGCTGGCGGCGGGGGAGCTGTATCGGCGCTCGGGCCAGGCCGCGGAGGCCGCGGCCCGCTTCGCCCGCGCGTACGCCGCGGGGGGCGGCGCGGAGGCCCTGTGGCGCAACGCGCAGGCGCTGTTCCAGGCCGGCGACGAGGGCGCCGCCGAGCAGGCGCTCACGCTCTGGTCCACGCTCGTGCCGCGGGGGCGAGAGCGGCTCTCCGCGGCGAGGCTCGAGCTGCGCGGCGGCGCGAAGCCGCACGCCGGCTAGCGCCTGGCGGCGCGGCGGTACAGCGAGACGGCGTAGGCGAGCAGGATGAGCGCCGTCGCGACGTAGGCGGCGGCCATATAACCCGCGTTGTGCGGCGCGTCAGCCATCGTCGCCCTCCTCGCGGGCCCGTCCCAGCGCGTAGCGCTGCATCACGAACCCGACATACAGCACGGTGAACACCGCGAACGAGAGCAGCCAGGTCACGAGCATGCTCGGCGGCAGTGAGGGCGCGCTCGGCTTGAGGATGATGGGTTGCGGATGGAGCGTCCGAAACAGGTACACGCTCAGGTGGATGAACGGCACCAGCGCCATGCCGCAGATGCCGAGCACGGCGGCATAGCGGGCGCGCGCCCCCGCGTCCCCGACGGCCCCGCGCAGCAGCAGGTAGCCTATATAAAGGAAAAAGAGGAACAGCGTGGAGGTGAGGCGCGCGTCCCAGGCCCACCACGTGCCCCACACGGTCTTCCCCCAGATCGGTCCGGTGGTCAGCACGATCGCGGCGAACACCGTGCCGACCTCGGCCGATGCTTCGGCGAAGCGGTCGAGGCGGGGATCCTTCAGGAACAGGAACACCACGCTCGCCACGCCGACGAGCACCATCGCCAGCTCGGTCCACACCGCCGCCGGGACATGGAGGTAGAAGATCTTCTGCGCCGGCCCCTGCAGCCGCTCCACCGGCGTGAAGACGACGGCGCGCACGTACACGCCGCCCAGCAGCACCAGGCCGACCACGGTGGTCCAGTGGCCCTTCCGGGCGAGGGTCATTGCTCGACGGTGTGCGGGAACAAGAGGGTCGCGAGGGTCAGGAACACGACGTCGTAGGCCGCGAGCAACCTAAGCCAGCCGGCCACCTCGCTCAAGGGCCGCGCGGCGAGCAGCCTGGCCGTCACCTGCACCGCGCCCATCAGCGGCGGAATCAGAAACGGAAGCAGCAGCACCGGCAACATCAGCTCGGCAAAGCGGGTGCGCACGAGCATCGCGCTGAACAGCGTTCCCACAGTCACGAACCCGACCGTCGCCAGGGCGATGACGCCGACGAGCGGCCCCAGCACCTGGGCCACCGGCACGTTGAAGAACAACACGAACAGCGGCAGGCCCACGGCTTCCACCACCGCCACGAACACCAGGTTGGCAGCGAGCTTACCCCAGTAGATGCTGGTGCGGCTGATCGGCGCGACGAGCAGCCCTTCGAGCGCCTGGTTCTCGAGCTCCAGCTGGAACGCGCGGTTCAGCGCCAGCATGGCGGCGAAGGTGAACGTCACCCACAGGATGCTCGGCGCGAGGTCGATCGCCGCCACGGCCGTGGGGTCGCGTCCGAAGTTGAACACCATGAGCACCAGCGCCGTGAAGACCACCGCCGAGAGGATCGCCGTGCGCGTGCGGAACTCGAGCACCAGGTCCTTGCGCGCCAGCGTCCATGCGTGGCGCAGCGTTTCACCCACCGCCCACCGCCCGCCGGTACTCCTCGACCACCGCGCCGGCCGTGCGGGCGCCGCGCGGCCCCAAGGACACGAACCGTCCCCGCTGCTGAAACGCGATGTCGGTGGCGAGCTCGACGCCCTCGCCCACGTTGTGCGTCGCGAGCACCACGATCCGCCCCGCGCCGGCGAGCTGCGCGAGCAGGCGGCGGAACTCGGCCGCCGCCGCGAGGTCGAGACCCGTGAAGGGCTCGTCCAAGAGCAGCACCCGCGGCTCGTGCAGCAGCGCGCGGGCGATCGCCGCACGCTGCACCAGGCCCCGCGAGAGCGCGCGCACCGGCTCGTCCGCTCGATCGGCCAGCCCCTGGCGGCGCAGCCCTTCGTCCACGCGGGCACGCCGCAGCGGGGCCGGCACGTCGTACAGCGCGGCCCAAAAGAGCAGGTTCTCCCGCACCGTGAGATGACCGTACAGCTGCGCGTGATCCCCGATCCAGCCAACCGCGCGCGGTCCACCCTCCACGTGCGTCGTGCCCCCCTGAGGGCGGATCAGCCCGGCGAGGACCTTGAGGAGCGTCGTCTTGCCGGCGCCGTTCGGCCCGAAGATCGCGAGCGTCTGCCCGGGAGTGAGAAGGAAGGAAATGTCGTCCAGCGCCCGCACGCGACCGAAGGCGTGCCGCAGTCCGTCAGCCCGCAGCATCGATGCGCGCGGCCAGGTCGTCCATGCTGAACGGCTTGACGAGAAAGCCGCTGTGCCCGAGGTCCAGCACGCTGATGAGGGGCTCCATGCTGACGTAAGCGGTCGTCACGATGACGGGCAGCTGGGGACGGGAGACACGGACCTGCTGCAGCACGGTCACGCCGTCGGTGTCGGGAAGGCGCATGTCGAGGACGAGGACGTCAGGCTGGAAATCCTCGAGCAGCCGCAGCGCCTCGGTCCCGCTCGCGGCGAACGCCAGCTCGTAGCGGGAAGCGAAGAATCGTTTGTAGGTCGACCGGAGGGCCGACTCGTCTTCGACGAACAGCACTTTGCGCGGGGAGGCGGCGGACCCCATGGGGGGTCAATATACGCGGCGCGCCCGGCCCGTCTACGGCTCAGGCCACGCCGCTCTCGAGCTCGAAGAGGTCGTCGAGTTTCGTGAGGACGAGGAGAAAGCGCAGCTCCTCGTTGGCACCCCGCAGGCACACCGTGAGCCGACGCTCCGCCGCTTTGCGCTGGATCAGCATCAGCGCCCCCAGCCCGGCGCTGTCCACCTGCCGTGTGCCGCTGATGTCGATGATCAGGCGGCCCGTCCCCTCGGGCAGCAGCTCCAACAGCTCGGCGGCGGCCCGACGGAAGTCGCTCCGGGACTCGAGCCCCAGCTGCTCGGGCGCGGCGAGGACCTTCTCGGTCGGGCGGGTAGACATGGACAGCGTCTCCTTCACGGGCGGCTCCAGTGTTGACCGTCGCTCCCTCCTGCGACTCCAGTGCCACCCAGCTAAGCTGCGGGCGCTCAACCATTTGTCAAAAGGAGCGTGAGCCGGCGCACGCGCCCGGTCGTCGCAGAGCGAGCGGTGCGGCGCATATTGCAAGGGCGCAACACGCGCGCCGCCACCGCCTTGACCACGCCACCATCGAGCGGCATACCTTACCTGAAACGCGACAACCCGGGCTGCGTCGGACCTCACGCTCTCTGTACGCGACGCCGCGGGGGCCCTGCTTCGGCGACGGGGACTGGTGCTGGCTAGGAGATCAATCACATGGCTAAGACAGTCGAGACGAAGGAGCTGACCGAGGTCAGTGAAGCGCAGATCGCCGTGCATTGGAAGGAAGAGGAATACTATCAACCTTCCGAGAAATTCAAAGCACAGGCGTACCTGCGAGACCCGCGCATCTTCGATCGGTTCGGCCTCGACCGATTCCCCGACTGCTTCAAGGAATACGCGGACATGCTGACCTGGTTCGAGCCGTATCGCACCGTGCTCGACACCAGTGACGCTCCGTTCTGGAAATGGTTCGTCGGCGGCAAGATCAATGCGTGCTACAACTGCGTGGACCGCCACCTGGAGAAGTACAAGAGCAAAGCCGCCTTCATTTTCGTGCCCGAGCCCGAAAAAGAGCCGGATGTGGTCATCAAGTATCAGGAGCTCTACAGCCGCGTAAACGAACTGGCCGCGCTGCTGCGCGGCCTGGGACTCAAGGCGGGAGACCGCGTCACCTTTCACATGCCGATGGTCCCGGAGCTGCCGATCACGATGCTGGCGTGTGCGCGCCTCGGCATCATCCACTCGCAAGTCTTCGGCGGTAAAAGGTGACGCGGTCTCGGCTCGCGCATGCAGGACTCGGGGAGCCGTGTGCTGATTACGATGGACAGCTACTGGCGCAATGGCACGCTCGTCGATCACAAGGCGAACGCCGACATCGCGGTGCGGGCGGCGAAAGACTTGGGGCAGGACGTCGACAAGGTGCTGGTGTGGCAGCGTTATCCCGGAAAATATTCCGCGAAGACGCCGATGGTTTCGGGTCGCGATTTCTTCGTGAATGACCTGCTCAAGGATTACAAAGGCAAGAAAGTCGAACCGGTTGCCCTGGCGTCGGAGGGGCCCCTCTTCCTGATGTACTCGAGCGGTACGACGGGCAAGCCCAAGGGCGCGCAACACAGCATCGCGGGGTACTTGTCCTACGTCACCGCCACCTCCAAGTGGATTCTCGACATTCATCCGGACGACATCTATTGGTGCATGGCGGACATCGGCTGGATCACCGGGCATTCCTACATCGTTTACGGTCCCCTCGCGAACGCAGCGACGAGCGTTCTGTACGAAGGCGTGCCGACGTTCCCCGACGCGGGGCGGCCGTGGCGCATTGCCGAGCGTTTGGGCGTGAACATCTTCCACACCGCGCCGACGGCGATCCGGATGCTGCGGAAACTCGGTCCCCAAGAACCGCGCACGTACAAATACCATTTCAAGTCGATGACGACCGTGGGCGAGCCGATCGAGCCGGAGGCGTGGCGCTGGTACTACGACGAGGTCGGCAAGCGGGAGGCCGTGATCACGGATACGTGGTGGATGACCGAAACCGGCGGCTTTCTCGGCACCACCGTTCCGGCGATCCATCCGATGAAGCCGGGCAGCTGCGGTCCCGGCGCGCCGGGGATTCACCCGGTCATTTATGACGAGACCGGTGCCGAGGTTCCCAAGGGATCCGGCAAGGCGGGCAACATCTGCATCCGCAATCCGTGGCCGGGCATCATGCAGACGATCTGGGGCGACCGCGACCGCTACGTCAAGACCTATTTCGCCAAGTACAACAAGAAACCCAAGAGCAAGGATTGGCGCGACTGGCCTTTCATGTGCGGCGACGGCGCCGTGCAGGCGGCAGATGGTTATTACCGCATCCTGGGCCGCATCGACGACGTGATCAATGTCGCCGGCCACCGCCTCGGGACGAAGGAGATCGAGTCCGCCTGCCTCACGGTCCCGGAAGTCGCCGAGGCCGCCGTTGTGCCCGTGCAGGATGAGGTCAAGGGACGCGTGCCCGAAGTGTACATCGCGGTCAAACCGGGCGTACCGCACAGCCAGGACATCATCGACCGCGTGGTCAAGGCGAACGAGGACGTGATCGGCAAGATCGCGCGACCCAAGCACGTGTACATCGTGCCGGATATGCCGAAGACGCGCTCCGGGAAGATCATGCGCCGCGTGCTCGCGGCGATCTCAAACCGCAGAGATGTCGGCGACGTGACGACGCTTGCGAACCCCGACGTGGTCGAGCAGATCCGCGCGATGGTTCAGGGCCAAGCCGTCGTGGCAACGCAGGAGGCATTACCGGAAGACATCGCGAAGTTCGGCGAGGTTGAATGAGGCGGCTTAGCGCTCGAGGTGGTACGGCACGCTCGTCACCACCACGTTCGGCCGGAATAGCAGCGCCGCTTTGATCGCGAGTGCCGTCTGGTTGTGGAAGATGTTGTGCCACCACCGGGCGGGCACCACCTCCGGCAGCACGACCGTGAGCCAGTCGGGCTTCTCCTCGTTCGCCACCCGATCGATGTAATCGAGCAGCGGGCGCACGATCGAGCGGTACGGGGAGATCAAGACCTCGAGCGGCACGCCGCTGTCCCACATGTCCCAGTCGTCTTGCAGCTTCGCGACCTGCTCCGGGTTCGTCGCCACGGCCACCGCCCGGATGTTCTGCGACAAGAGCAGCGCGTAGGCGAGCGCGGACGCGGTGCTCTTCGACACGCCCGCGACCGGGACGACGACGACGTGCTTGCGGGGCCAGACGGGCTGCCACTCCTTGCTCGAAATCTGCCGGGCGTAGAAGGTGTAGTGGTGATGGATCTCGTAGAACGCGAGCACGAGCAGGGTGATGAGCAGCGCGGTGATCCAGGCTCCGCTCGTGAACTTGGTGGCGAGCTCGATGACGAGCACGATGCCGGTCGCCACCGCGCCGATCGCCGAGAAGGTGGCTCGCCCCACCCAGCCGCGCTCCCGCCGCGTCACGAGCCGCTTCACCATGCCCGCCTGCGACAGGGTGAACGACAGGAACACGCCCACCGCGTACAGGGGGATGAGGGCGTGCGTGTCGCCGCCGAACAGCCACAGCAGCGCCCCCGCCACGAGCGCCAGCAGCAGGATTCCATTCGAGAACACGAGGCGGTCGCCCCGGTTCGCGAGCTGGCGTGGCAAGTAGGCGTCGCGGCCGAGGAACGAGGCGAGGCGCGGGAAGTCCGCGAATGAGGTGTTGGCGGCCAGGATGAGGATCAGCGCGGTGGCGAACTGGAGCAAGAAGTAGAACACGCTGTCACCGAACGCGCCGTGACCCAGCTGCGAAATCACGGTCTGGGCGCCCACGGGGACGACGCCGTACCGGTGCGCCAGATAGGTCGAGCCGGCGAAGAAGCTGCCGAGGATGACGCCCATCCACCCGAGCGTGACGGCGGCGTTCCTGGACTCGGGCGGCTTGAAGGCGGCGACCCCGTCCGACACCGCCTCGACGCCCGTCAGCGCCGCGCATCCCGACGAAAACGCGCGCAGCAGGAGCCACGACGACACGAGCTCCAGGGCGCCCTGCCCGCGGGTCGCCACGCCGGGCCAGTAGCCGAGCGGATGCACGATGTTGACGACGAGCATCAGCCCGAACATCGAGATGAAGAAGTAGGTCGGGACCGAGAAGATCGCCCCCGATTCGCGGATCCCGCGCAGGTTGCCGAAGGCGATGACCCCGATCGCCACCAGGCCCAGTGCCACGCGGTGGGCGAGCAGGCCCGGGAACGCCGACGTGATCGCGTCGACGCCCGCTGCGATGGACACGGCCACCGTGAGCGTGTAATCCACGAGCAGCGCGGCCCCCGCGACCAATCCGAACGTCGTCCCGAGGTTCTCCTTCGCGACGAAGTACGCCCCGCCCCCCTGCGGGTAGGCGTACACGGTCTGACGGTAGCTGGCGACGACGATGACGAGCAGCAGCAGGATGAAGCCGCCGACCCTCAATGCCTGGTCGGTGCCCGCGGCTCCCGCCGCCATGAGGACGAGCAGCATCGCCTCGGTGGCGTAGGCAACGGACGAAAGCGCGTCGGAGGAGAGTACGGCGAGGCCGACGACCTTGTTCAGCCGCTCGCTTCCGAGCTGCAGCGTCTCGAGCGGCCTGCCGACCAGGAAGCGCTTGATGTCGCGCCAGAGCATGGCGCGCTAACGATAGCGGGCGCCCGTCCAGGGATGCAACGCCCGCGCGTCCGCTACAGCTCGACTTGGGCGCCGACCTCGAACACCTGGTTCGCCGGGATCTTGAAGAAGGCGGTCGCGCGCAGCGCGTTGCGCGACATGAACGCGAACAGCTTCTCCCGCCACTCAGCCATGCCGGGCCGCTCGGAGGCGACGAGGGTCTCGCGACCGAGGAAGAATGTCGTTCCCTCGATCCGAATGTCGAGTGATTGCACGCGACAAGCCGACAGGACATCCTCGATGTCCGGATCCTCCATGAACCCATAGCGAGCGACCACGCTGTAGAACCCCTTCCCGATGCGCTTGACTATCACGCGCTCCGCCGACGCCACATGGGGAACGTCTTCCGTGACGACGGTGAGGAACACGATTTTCTCGTGCAGGACCTTGTTGTGGGCCAGATTATGGACGAGCGCCGGGGGCGTGCCATCGGTGGTGCCGTACATGAACATGGCCGTGCCGGGCACGCGCATCGGCGGCTCCGCCGCCAGATCGGCGAGCAGCATCTTCAGCGGAACCGTCTTCTCCAGCATGCGCTTGGCGAGGATCTCGCGCCCCCGCTTCCAGGTGGTCATCAGCGCGAAGACGATGGCCGCGATCAGCAACGGGACCCAGCCGCCGTGGCCGATCTTTAGCGCGTTGGCTCCGAAGAACGGGATATCCATGAGGAGAAACAGCCCGGCGACGAGCGCCGCTCGCGGGATGCTCCAGCGCCAGACTTCACGGCTCATGACGTAGAACATGAGCGTCGTGATGAGCATCAGCGTCGACAGGGCCACGCCGTACGCGCCGGCGATGTTGCTCGACGAGCCGAAGCCCAGTACCAACGCGCAGGTCAGCAACATGAGGCCCCAGTTGACCGCGGGGACGTAGATCTGGCCAATCTCGCGCGAGGACGTATGCTCGATCCGGAGCCGCGGGCTGTAGCCCAGCTGCACCGCCTGGCGCGTCAAAGAGAAGGCGCCGGAAATCACGGCCTGCGAGGCGATGATCGTCGCCACCGTGGCGAGCGCGATCAGGGGGTACAGGCCCCAACTCGGGGCGAGATGATAGAAGGGGTTCTCCGCCGCGGCCGGGTCCCGCAGCAGCAGCGCCCCCTGCCCGAAGTAGTTGAGCAAGAGGCAGGGGAACGTGACGCTGAACCACGCGATCTGGATCGCGCGGTGACCGAAGTGGCCGAGGTCCGCGTACAGCGCCTCGCCGCCCGTGACGACGAGGAAGACAGCGCCCAGCACCACGAAGCCCCGGCCCACGTCCTCAGCGAAGAAGCGCACGGCGTGAGACGGCGAGACGGCAGTCAGCACCGCCGGCTGGCGGACGATCTCGCTCAGACCCAGTGCGCCGATGGTTCCAAACCAGAGGAGCATCACCGGGCCGAAGAGCGCGCCGATGCGCGCGGTGCCGCGGCTCTGCAGGACAAACAGGCCGACCAGGATCCCGAGCGTCAGTGGGATTATCCAAGGCGCGAGCGCCGGCGTCGCGAGCTCGAGCCCCTCGACCGCGCTCAGCACGGAGATCGCCGGGGTGAGGGCCCCGTCCGCGTACAGGAGCGCCGAGCCGAAGATGCCGAGCACGATCATGATGCGGCGGGGCGAAAGGCCCCGGGCCACGCGGCTGCCGTTGACAAGGGCCATCAGGGCGAGCACGCCCCCCTCTCCCTTGTTGTCCGCGCGGATGATCACGACGTGGTACTTGATCGTGACCACGAGGACCAGCGACCAAAACACGAGGGAGAGGACTCCCAGCACGTTGCCCGGGCTGACGGGGATCCCGTGGGTCCCGTGGAAGGACTCGCGGAGCGCATACAGCGGGCTCGTCCCGATGTCGCCATAGACGACGCCCAGCACCGAGAGGGCGAGCGCGGCGAGGTAGCGGCCGCGCGGGGCCTCCCCAGATTCCGAAGGGCGGGGCATCGCGATCAATATTAGCCGGTCGGTGCGGTCGGCAGCGCCGCGTCGTTACACGCTGCGACGCACCGCGGAGAGGGCCAAGAGCCAGACCGCCGTGACGATCACCGCCGAGCCGACGCACCAGCGGCAGAGCGCGTGGATCACGAACAGCTCGAGGTAGGTCAGATACAACGTGAAGAGCAATCCCGCCGAGGAGAGCAGCGCGAGCGCGAGCGTGACCCGGCGCTCCGCCAGGAACCGGGGCCGAAGCCCGAGCAGGGCAACCGCGAGGAGCGCCGCGTACCCGACCACGCCGTAGAAGGCAACCGGCACCCCGAGCAGCTCCGCGTAGCGGCTGGCCTGCACCTGCTCGCACGCCCCGATGCCGCACTGCAGCGTGCCGATGATCCCGATCTTGTACAGCCATAGGTACAGGGCGACGAACAGCCCGACCAGAGCCAGCAGCGCGATCGCCTGCCGCTTCCGCATTACTTGCGGGACTTTGTGATGCTGTCGACGGCGGCCTTGAAGGCGTCCGAGGTGGAACGCCCCGCGTAGCGGCGGCTGTTGATGAAGAACGTGGGCGTAGCGTTGACGCCCAGCGTGGTGCCCTCCTCCACGCTCGCCTGGATGCGGCCGGCGTAGCGCTGCGCGTCCACGCAGGCGTCGTACTTGGCGAGGTCGAGGCCCGCAGCCTTGGCGAAGTCGCGGAACAGGCCCCGCGGGTTCTTCCCGGTCAGCGCCCATTGGTGGTGGAAGAAGAGCTGGTCGTGCATCTCCCAGAACCTCCCTTGCTCGCCCGCGCACTGCGCCACGAGCGCGGCGTAGCGCGAGTACTGATGGCCCGGCAAGGGGAAGTCGCGGTAGCGCCACCGCACGCGGCCCGCGGCGATGAGCTGCTCGCGGATCACGGGCATCTGGACCGTGGCGAACTGGGCGCAGAACGGACACTCGAAGTCCGAGTACTCCGTCACCTCCACCCGCGCCGTGTCACTGCCGAGCGTAAAGCCGCGAAATCCGTCGGTCGCGGCCACGGGTGTGGGCGAGACGGGCGGAGCGGACCCGGCCGGCCGCTGCGCCCCGTACCACAGGGCCACGCCGCCGCCGATCGCCACCGCCCCCAAGACGTAGTAGAAGCCCTTCACTGGCCCAGCGGCCTCCGCCAGGGCTCGTCGCCGTCCGGCTCCTCCACGCCGTCCGCCAGCTCGGCCCCGCGCCGCTCGGCCTCCTCCACGATGCGCCGGCTCTCGGCGACCTCCGGCGTGTCGTAAGTGGACCGCACCTCGTAGTGAAACAGCTCGCTCCGCACGTTACCCAGCAGCCGCTGCAGATCGGCCGCGGCGTCGAGCAGCCGGCCAGCGCGGTCAAGCTCCTGAATGCGCTCCGCCAGCGCGCGCAACAGCGCCACCAGCCGCTCGGCGCGCTCCGGCCCGTACACTTGATCCTTATCGTCGCTCATGTTCCCGCCTTCCCATGTTCCGCCGCCGTCGGGGAACCCCCGACGGCGCCCGGCAGTTACTCCCCTGAAGCTAGACCCGGCTCCACCGCCCCGCGAGGCCAGCGATGGCCTCCGGGCTTTGCGTCGCGCCAGGTCCGCTGTTACATTGCGGCGCCGTTCTGACCCGGCCCCCCGACCGAAAGAGAGGAGCCCCTCGCGCATGGCCAAAAAGCGTTCGGAACCGAGAAGAGTTTCTACCCCCACGCAGTTCGAGCAGGCCCGTGACGAGCTGTTCTCCCATATCCTCCGCTGCGGCGTCCTGGAAGCGGCGCCCGAGCACCAGAAGGAGTGGTTTGACGATACCATGCTGTACCTCACCGACCGTTACCCGGAGCTGCGCGAACCGGAGATCGCCGAGCTGCGGGTCCTGGGCGAGCGATACTGCCGGCCCGTCGTCGCGAGGGCAGCCCCCGTCGGCGCCGGCGCCTGACGCGCGACGGAGCTTCCCTGGCGCCCCGACGGGCGCCCGTGTTGTCAGCGCCACCATGCCGGAAACCGACGCCACCGCCACCCCGCGACGACCCGGACGCCGCCCGCCAGCCCGAGCTCCCCGTACCACCCCTGCCGCCGTCCGGGCGCCGACTCAAGCCCCACCACCAGCACCAGATACGCGGCGCCGTGTGTGCCCGCGGCGCCCGCGAACGCGACGCCGAGCCCACCGTACGGGCCCGCGCCGCTCTGCCCCGTCGGGCGCAGCAGGAACTGCGCGGTGGCGGCGAGTCGCACGCCGGCCCGTCCCTCGTAGGTCCCGCCTGCCGCCCCCAGGGCGAGCCGCGTCAGACCGGCCCCGACACGGCGGGCGATCCCCAACTCCACGCCTGAGAACGTCGAGCGCGCGGCCACAACGGTCGCGCCGGCCCCCACCTCCAGCACGTTGAACGGTCGCCCCCCGCCTTGGGCCACGGCCGCCGGAGGCGGCACGAACCGCAGGAGCGCCAGCAACGCCGCCGTGCCGGGCAGGCTAGAGGATGGTGACGTCGTACGTGATGCGGATGTCGGGGGCAAGTGAGGCGACCACGGAGCAATACTTCTCGAGCGAGAGGTCGATCGCCCGGCGCGCCTTGATGTCGTCGGCGCCGTCGCCCGCCACGCTCCAGCGGAAATGGATGGCGGTATAGCGGCGCGGCTGCGCGTCGCGGCGGGTGCCTTCCACCGCAACCTCCAGCGAGCGCAGCGCCACCCGCTGCTTCTCTAGGATCAACACGACGTCGCTCGCCGTGCAGGTCGCTGCGGCGAGGAGCAGGAGCTCGACGGGCGAGGCCGCCGCCCGGGCGTCGCCGTCGACGAGGAGCGGCGCCCGCTCGGGCGCGACGCCGTCGAACAGCAGCCCCTCGCGCCACCGCACGATGAGGGGGCGCGCGTTCGCCGCCACGCTAGTTCCCCCGCCGCGTGGTCAGGCCGAAGTAGAAGCGGTGGCGCCGGAACGCATCCATGGCGTGATACTCGAACAGCCAATTGAACGTGGAGCGGTAGCGGAGCTCGACGCCGACCACGACGTTCACCCACAGCGCCGGGCAGGCGGCGTCCGCGCCGCAGCCGTCGTGGCCGGCGATGCTGAGCCCGCCGCCGGCGTAGGGCACGCCGGGCTCGTCGTCGGGGGTGAAGCGGTACAGCGCCTCGAGGCTGGTGACGTAGGTGTTGGGGCCATTGAAGACCCCGATCTCCACGGACGGCCGAAGCCGCACGCGGCGGGAGAAGAGGTCGCCGCCGTCGAGCCCCGCGCCCAGCACGAGCTGACTGCCGTGGGACACGTCCGGGCCCGACCGCACGCTGAACCCGAACAGGCCGATGCGGGTGCCGCGTCCCGCGGCCTGCTTCACCGGCGGCGGGTGGAACTCTTGGGCGGCGAGGCCGGCGGCCGAGAGCACGAGCAACGTCGCAACCCACGCAGTCCCCCTCACGGCGTCTCCCCCTCCTCCCGCGCCGCGGTGGCTTCGGGGATGACCGACCGACCGGCGCGCGTGGCTGCGCGGCCGTAGTCCCAGATGGCGTACAGGCCGATCGCCGCGGTGGCCCAGGCGAGCGGGCGTACCAACGGCGAGTCCGCGATGAACGCCACGAGCGTGAGCAACTGGCACACGGTGACGGCCTTGCCGCCGGCCCGCGCCGGCAGCGTCGCCGGGCGCCGCCCAATCCAAGCACCGAGGAACGCGAGCGCCGCCACGATGTCGCGCGTCAGGACGCCGACGATCTCGATCGGGTGCAGCCGGCCCGAGCGCGCCACCGTCAAAAACGCCGTGGCCATGAACAGCTTGTCCGCGACGGGATCGAGCACCGCCCCCGCCCGCGAGCTCCCGAAGCGGCGTGCCAGCATCCCGTCGAAGAAATCGGTCGCAGCGACGGCCGCCACGACTGCCAGCTGCGCCCCGGGGTGATGCACGAACGGAAACGCGACGGCGAGCGGAACGCGAAGCGCCGTAAGCACATCGGCCCACGTCACCCACGGTTTCACTTGCCCGGCCCTCCGGCGCCACGTAGCTTCACCCCGTGGATCTCAATCTGCTGAAGCAGGCGGCGATCTTCCAAGACCTCGACGATGGGGAGCTCGCCCGGGTCGCTGAGGTGTGCCGCGAGCACAAGTTCGCCATCAGCCACTACATCTTCAAGGAAGGCGAGCCCGGCAACCGCCTGTTCATCATCTCCGAAGGCGAGGTGCGCATCTCGCGCACCATACCCGGCTCGGGCGAAGAAGCGCTCGCCGTCCTCAAGCCCGGTGCCTGCTTCGGCGAGATGGCGATCTTCGACCGCTCGGAGCGCTCCACGGATGCGATTGCCAACACCGGCTGTACCCTGATCACGATCTCACGGTCCGACTTCGAGCTGCTCCTCGACTTCAACCGGGACATCGCCTACAAGGTGCTCTGGTCCGTCGTGCGGCTGCTGTCGGCACGGCTGCGCGTGACCAACGACAACCTCCGGTCGTTCCTCGCCATGTCCATGTTCTAGGTGGCGACGGCGGTCCTGCCCTCAGCCCGCCCAGCTGCTCCCGACACGCTGTGTACCCTTGAGGCCACGCTATGACACGACTTTCGTTCGCCTGGGCGCTCTGCGCCGCACTCGCCGCCTGCGTGAAGTCGACCACGCTGCAGAAATTCGTGGTGCTCGATCCAATCTTCGATTCGGTGTTCGTCGGTAACCAGAAACCGCTCCCCAGCGTGATCTACTTCGACGGCGACAAGTTGCAGACGCCGCCGGCGAGTGCGGTCACCTGGCAGAGCAGCGACCCCACGATCCTGGCCGTGAACAACCCCTCCGGGCAGATCAAGGGCCTGAAGCGCGGCACCGCCTCCGTCAGCGCGACGGTCGAGAATACGCAGGGCAGCGAGATCGTCGCGGTGCCCGAC
>Ga0209802_1000192_pt1 | contig 47023 bp, 45 predicted proteins | sample GraSoiAngelo_129_FD_185886 | JGI IMG/M metagenome (GOLD analysis project Ga0209802, IMG submission 185886) | Grasslands soil microbial communities from the Angelo Coastal Reserve, California, USA - 14_0927_12_40cm (SPAdes) (version 2) | ecosystem: Environmental > Terrestrial > Soil > Grasslands ...
GCCGGCCCGTTGTTGGAGTAGAGACCGACATAACCGCTTCACTCTCCTTGCGTGTATTTTTCTAGTTAGATACGTGGTCGCCGTCGACCCTTCCGGGTTCTGTTTTCCCTTGCACCTCCTAACCTGAGACCAGCTGATAACTCTTGATGCCCTTGCGCTGATCGAGCTCGAGGATGGCCGACATCAGGATGCCTTCCTCGTACGCGCTCCCCGTGTTGATCGCCAGCGTCTTGCCGAGCCGGGTGACGCCCTTCCCCTCGTGGATGTGACCGTGCAGGGAGAGCATCGGCTGATACTTGTCGATTGCTTCGCGGACCGCTGTCGAACCGACATGGCGCAACGCTTTTCCCCCGTGCATCACTTTGAGGTTCTCGTCGAGCGCCGGTGCCTCGTCCAGATTGGTTCCATAGGGCGGGGGATGAAAGTTGAAGATGGCGCGGCTCATGTCCTTGATCTGGCCGAGCATGGGCTCCATCCGCCTGGCGAGCTCGTCCTCCGGCGCCTCGCGGTAGGTGTGCCAGGGCGTTGGGTTGGCCCATCCGGACGAGATCATTTCGAAACCGCCCAGGTCGATGCACTTTCCCTCGGCGAGCTCGACCTTGGTGGCTCTGGCGATGACCTCGTCAATCTCGACCTCATCGTCATTGCCCGGGGACACGAAGATCCGGACCGGGCTCTTGCCCAGCTTGTCTTCGGCCATGTCCATCCAGCGCTCAACCGTCTTGCACATCTGCTGGGTGAACAGGGTCTGGACCTTGTTGGGATCCTTCGCCAGCTCGGCGACCTGGCTCGACGACATCCGTACCGGGTAGTAGCCCTTGCGCTGGATCAAGGTCTCGGCGTCTGCGACCTCATCCCGGGAGACCCGCTGCTGCCGGCCGGACAGCGCGTACTCGAAGTGGTCGCCCTCATCGACCAGTGGGATCATGGCCTTCCCCGTCATGTCCCCGCCGCAGATCAGGACATCGGCCTTGTAGAACGCGGCGGCGTTCAGGAACTTCCGCCAGCAGACCTCAGATCCGTGCAGATCGGTCGTGTAGAAGAGTTTCACGCTTTCCTCCTCGCTTACAGAACCTTCCGGACCTGCGCTTCAAACCCCGTGACGTGCCGGCGCACGGCCGCCTCCGCCCGGACCGGGTCGCGCGCCAGCATCGCGTCCAGCGTCTCGCGCTGTTCCTCCACCGCCTCCTTGAGGGGCACCCGATGGAGGACCAGGAACCACACGCGCAGGCTGAGGTTGAAGTAGCGCTCGCAGACGTCTTCCAGGAAGCGGTTGTGGCTGGCCCGATAGACGAGCCGGTGAATGCGCTGGTCGAGATGGATGAGTGCCTCCGGATCGCCGTCCAGGGCACTCAGCTCGCGGGTGAGGACCTGCATCGCCTCCTGCTCCTGGGGCGCCGCCCGTTCGGTGGCCAGGCGGGCCGCGTAGCCCTCCAGCTCGACCCGGACCTCGGTGAGGCGGGCCAGGTCGGTGACGTTGATGTCCGTGACGAAGGTGCCTCGGTGGGGGACGAAGGTGACCAGCTTCTCGTGGGCCAGCCGCTGCAAGGCTTCCCGAATCGGGGTCCGGCCCAGGTGCAGCTCCTGGCGCAGGCGGCTGTCCTCGATGACCGCGCCCGGCCGCAGCTTGAGGGTGACGATCTGGTCCCGGATCAGGAGATAGGCCCGTTCGCTCTGCGACCGGGCGGCGGCGCCGTCGAGCACCACAGTGCGCAGCGGTGATGATTCCGCCATCCCCCGCGCGACCCCGGCCGGGCTGCGCACGACGCTCCTCCCTCCTCGCCGTATATCGCTCGTATGACGCTGATATATCGGCTCGGGCGAACGCTAGCACCGCTTCGGAGGACCGTCAAGGGGTCGTCGCCCCGCCCTCTTGCCTTTTGCCGCACACTTCGCTAGTGTTGTGCCATGAGCACCGGTTTTGCACTGCGCAACAACCGGATTCAGTCCCTCGGGCGCGCTTTGGAGATGCTGGACCTGCTGGCCAATGCCGGCGGGGAGCTGGGGGTCACGGAGCTGGCCCGGCGGCTGGAGGTGCACAAATCGACGGCCTCCCGGCTGCTGGCGACCTTGCAGGAGCACGGGCTGGTCGAGCAGAACCCGGCCTCGGAGAAGTACCGGCTGGGCTACGGGTTGGTGCGGCTGGCCGGGGCCGTGGTGGCAGAGCTAGATCTGGCCCGGGCCGCCCGGACGGTCATGCAGGAACTGGCCGACCGGACGCGCGAGACCGTGAACCTGGCCCTCCTCCAGGGTGACCAGGTGGTCAACATCGACCAGATCTCGGCGCCCCACCTGGTGGTCAACGTCAACTGGGTCGGGAAGCAGAACCCGATGCATTGCACGTCCACTGGCAAGGTGCTGCTGGCATTCCTGTCCCCTGACGATCGGCGCCGGTTGCTGAGCAAGCCGCTGCCACGGCTGACGCCCCGAACCATCACCGAACGGGCCACCCTGGAGAAGCAGCTGCAGCGGGTGCGCGAGGACGGATACGCCTTCACGCTCGAGGAGCTCGAGGTGGGGTTGAATGCGGTGGCGGCGCCGGTGCGCGATTCACGGGGCGAGGTGATCGCGGCCGTTAGCGTTTCCGGACCGTCCTACCGGGTCTCGCCCCAACGACTGAGTGAGCTGGGCGAAATGACGCACGAGGCGGCGGAGGCGATCTCACGCCGGATGGGGTTCATCCCATCCCCAACAGGAGGAGGCAAGGCATGAGCCGCGAGGAGGAGATTCGGCAGGAGCTCTTCGATCACACGCTCAACGGGCACGCGCCCGAGGTGAAGGCGCTCACCGAAGAAGGGTTGAGGCTCGGCATGGACCCGATGGACATCCTGTTCAAGGCGCTCATCCCGTCCCTGGAGGAAGTGGGACGCCGCTTCGAGAAGGGCGACTTCTTCGTGCCGGAGATGCTGATCGCGGCGCGCGCCATGCAGGGGGCGCTGGTCATCCTGCGCCCGTTGATCGCCGAGACCGGCGCCAAGCCCATCGGCAAGTACGTGATCGGCACGGTCAAGGGCGATATCCACGACATCGGCAAGAACCTGGTGATCATCATGCTGGAGGGAGCGGGCTTCGACGTGGTGGACCTCGGCGTGAACACGCCCCCCGAGAAGTTCGTGGACGCGGTCCGCGAGCACGAACCGCACATCGTCGGCTTCTCCGCCTTCCTGACCACCACCATGCCCATGTTCAAGGTCAACATCGAGGCCCTCAAGAAGGCCGGGCTGCGCGAGAAAGTGGTGGTGATGGTCGGCGGCGCGCCGGTCACCGAGGAGTACGCGAAGCTGGCCGGCGCCGACTGGTATGCCCCGGATGCCTCCTTCGCGACGCGCAAGGCGAAGGAGATCCTGGGCGCCGCAGACGCGCCGCAGAGCGCCGCGCTGGAACAGGCGGTCAAGCTGATCGACGAGACGCTGCGAAAGGGATAGGCCGGTGACCACCCTGCTCGAGAAGGCGGTTGTCTCCGTGGAGAAGCCTCTCAAAGAGGCCATGTTCGACTGCCGGATGTGCGGCCAGTGCATCCTGCACTCGACGGGGCTGACCTGCCCCATGCGCTGTCCCAAGAATTTGCGCAACGGTCCCTGCGGCGGCGTGCGCGCCGACGGGAAGTGCGAGGTCTATCCGGACAAACCCTGCGTCTGGGTGCAGGCTTGGGAGCGCTCGCGCCAGCTCCCGGTGTACCGCGAGCACATGTTCCACGTGAACGCCCCCGTCGACTGGCGGCTCCAGGGGTCGTCCTCCTGGATCAACCTGGTGACGGGACGCGATCGGGCCACCCCGAGGGGGTGGCAGGCTGCGCATGGACCGAGCGCCTAGCCGGCTGGCCGGGCTGCTGCGCCGGGGCCAGTTCGTGGTCACGGCCGAGCTCTCGGCGGTGGATTCGGCCGACCCGGGGGCGGTCTTCCGGAAGGTCGACCCGCTGCGCGATCACGTGGACGCCGTCAACTGCACCGACAACACCGGCGCGCACGTGCACCTGTCGTCGCTGGCGGCCGCCCGCCTCCTGATCGATCGGGGAGTGGAGCCGATCATGCAGCTGGCCACCCGCGACCGGAACCGGCTCGCCCTGCAGGCCGACCTGATGGGCGCCGCCGCGCTGGGCGTGCGCAACGTGCTGCTGATGAGCGGCGATGACGTCTCGGCGGGGGATCACCCGCAGGCGCGCTCGATCTACGACATCGATTCCTTGCAGCTGATCGAGGTCGCCCGCGGGCTGCGCGATCGAGGCGAGTATCTGTCCGGTCGGAAGCTGGAGGCGGCGCCATCCTTCTTTATTGGAGCCGTGGAGAACCCGTTCGCCCCGCCCCTCGACTTCCGGCCTCTGCGGCTGGGCAAGAAGGTGGCCGCCGGCGCCGAGTTCATCCAGACGCAGCTGGTCTTCGACGTGCCGCGCTTCCGGGAGTTCATGGCCCGGGTGCGGGATCTGGGCCTCATCCAGCAGGTGTTCATCCTGCCGTCCGTGGGAGTGGCTCGGTCGGCTCGCGCCGCCCGCTTCATGAAGGACAAGGTGCCCGGGGTGTCGGTCCCGGAGGCGATCGTGCGACGCCTGGAGGGCGTCCCGACGGGGCACCAGAGTGCCGAGGGGATCAAGATCGCGACCGAGATCGTGGCCGAGCTGCGCCAGATCCCGGGCGTGGCTGGGGTGCACGTGATCGCCATCAAGTGGGAGGAAGGCGTGATGCGGGTGATCGAGGAGGCCCGGCTGCTGCCCCGGCCCAGCGTGGTGGGGATTCCCGCGTGAACACCGTGGTTCGGTCGCGCACGAAGGAGGTCGTCATCTCGGGGGAGCGGCCCTTCGTGATGATCGGGGAGCGGATCAATCCCACCGGGCGCAAGGTGCTGGCCGCCGAGATGAAGGCGGGCAAGATGGACCGGGTCAAGGCCGACGCCATCGCCCAGGTACAGGCGGGGGCCCAATTGCTCGACGTCAACGCCGGCGTGCCGGGAATCGACGAGCCGGCCCTGCTGGTCCTGGCCATCCGATCCGTCCAGGAGGTGGTCGACGTCCCGATCTGCATCGACTCCTCGGTGGTCGAGGCGCTGGAGGCTGCCCTGCCGGTCTATGAGGGCAAGGCGCTCGTCAACTCCGTCACCGCCGAGGACGAGCGGCTGGATCGGATCCTGCCACTGGTGAAGAAGTACGGCGCCGCGGTCATTGGGATGGCCAACGACGAAACCGGCATCACCATGGTGCCCGAGGAGCGGCTCCAGATTGCTCGGAAGATCGTGGAGCGAGCCGCCTATTACGGGATCCCGGCCGAGGACGTGATCATCGACCCGATCGCCATGACCGTGGCGGCCGACCCACAGGCAGGCGTGATCACGCTGCGCACCATGCGGCTGATTCGCGATGCGCTGGGTAACAACATGACCTGCGGAGCCTCCAACGTGTCGTTTGGGCTTCCCGACCGGCCGATCGTCAACGCGGCCTTCCTGCCGCTGGCCATGGATGCCGGACTGACCTGCGGGGTGACCAATGCGCTGGAGCCCGCCGTTCGCAAGGCCGTGATGGCCGGCGACCTGCTGCTGGGCCACGACGAGTACGCCATGCGCTGGATCGCCGACTTTCGCGAGCAACAGAAGAAGGTGGCGGCGGTTTAGTGTCCCAAGTCAGAAATTCGTTGGAAATTCATCGGCCTGGGCGGCCGGGCGCCTCTGGCGCTGATGCCGGCGTTAGGGGGCCCCTGCCTTGGCACCGGCCGCCGAGGCCGCGACTTTCTGACCGAACCTCCGACTCGGGACACTGCGCATGATCCAGAAGAAGCTGGAGGTCACCTACCGCCCCTTCGACAAGGCGACCCGGGTGCCATCCGGGACCACGCTGTTCAGCGCGGCTCACTGGATCGGGCTGCCCATCGACTCGACCTGCGGCGGGCGGGGCACCTGCGGCAAGTGCAAGGTGCAGGTGATCGAGGGGGCCAAAGAGGTCACCATCGCGGACCGCAAGGAGCTGACGGCCGCGGAGCTGGAGGCCGGTTGGCGGTTGTCCTGCCAGGCCAAGGTCTACCAGGACACGATCTGCCTGGTGCCGCAGCTGCTGCGGGTGCCGAAGGCGGCCACGATGGGCGTCAACCGCCTGGTGCTGCTCGACCCGAATGTGCGCAAGGCGTACGTCGAGCTGGCGGAGCCGAGCCTGGAAGACCAGCGCAGCGACGTCGAACGGCTGCAGGATGCGCTGACTGCGGAGGGCCACGACATGAAGGCCGACCTGGCCGTGCTGTCGACCCTGCCGACCGTGCTGCGAGCGGCCGGCTTCAAGGTGACGGCGGTGCTGGGCGGCGACCAGCTGATCTCGGTCGAGCCGGGCGACACGCGGGACGAGAGTTATGGCGTGGCCTTCGACCTGGGCACCACCACGCTGGTCGGCACCCTGATGAACCTGCGCACCGGGATGGCGGAGGCCGTGCGCTCGACGCTGAACGGCCAGGCGCCCTTTGGGGCGGACGTCATTTCGCGCATCAGCCATGCCATGAGCGGGTCGGCGGCCCTTGCCGAGCTGCAGGCGGCCGTGCTGGCAACCATGAACGGCATGCTGCGCGAGCTGTACGAGATGGCCGGCGTGTCGCGCGACCGTGTCTATGAGACGGTGATCGTGGGCAACGCCACCATGCTGCACCTGTTGCTGGGGATCGACCCGGCGCCCATCGGCGTGGTGCCGTTCACGCCGGCCTTTCGCGACCCGCTCTACCTGCCGGCCCGCGAGATCGGCCTGGAGATCCACGAGAACGGGCGCATCCAGACGCTGCCCATCCTGGGCGCCTACGTGGGCGCCGACATCGTGGGCGGCATCGTGGCCACCGGCCTGGCCCGAGAGGAGAAGCTGCGCGTGTTCGTGGACGTGGGCACCAACGGCGAGATCGCGGTCGGGTCGTCGCGCCGGCTGCTGGCCACCGCGGCGCCCGCCGGACCCGCCTTCGAGGGCAGCCAGATCAAGTGCGGCATGCGCGCCACCGAGGGCGCTATCGAGGGTGTCACGCTGACCGCCGGCCGGGTGGAGCTGCAAGTGATCGGAGGCGACGTGGCGCCCACCGGGATTTGCGGCTCCGGCCTGGTCGACATCGTCGCCCAGCTGCGGGTGGTCGGGCTGGTGGACGCCTCGGGAAAGATGAAGAGCCGGGAGGAAGCGCCCGAACACCCGCTGTCTGATTGCCTGATCGTGGTCGACGGGGTGCGGGCGTTTCTGCTGGCGGACGGCATCTATTTGACCCAGCGCGACATCCGCGAGCTGCAGTTCGCCAAGGGGTCGATCGCGACCGGGATCAAAGTCCTGATGGACATCCTGGGCGTGACCGCGGCCGACCTGGACGAGGTGCTGCTTGGCGGATCGTTCGGCTCGTACCTCAACCCGGAGAGCGCCAAGATCATCGGGCTGGTGCCCGCCGTGGACGTGGACCGCATCCTCTCGGTGGGGAACACGGCCGGCGAGGGGGCCAAGATGACCCTGCTGTCGTTCCGGGAGCGCCAGGTCGCCTTCGAGCTGCCGGCGGCGATCGAGTACGTCGAGCTGTCCGGGCGCACCGACTTCAACGATTCGTTCGTGTCGGTGCTGGGGTTTCCTGAGCTGGGGGCGGTGGCATGAAGCCGGTGGCGCTGCTCATCTGCGGGGCGCTGGGTCGAGAGGTGAAGGCGATCGTGGATGGACATGGATGGGAGGTGGACGTGTACGGCGTGCCGGCGATGCTCCACTTCTATCCGAAGAAGATCGTGGAGGCGGTGGAGCGCCGGCTGGCCGAGTTGAGCCCGCGCTATGCGCGGGTGGTGGTCGTGTATGGCGATTGCGGCACGGCGGGCGCCCTGGAGCCCGTGCTGGCCCGCTACGGCGCCGTGTCGCTGCGCGGGCCTCATTGCTACGAGATGTTCGCGGGGGCTCGCGAGTTCGAGCGGCTGACGGATGATCAGCCGGGCACGTTCTTCCTGACCGACTGGCTGGTCCGTAACTTCGAGCGGGCGGTGGTGCGCGGGCTGGGACTCGACCGGTATCCCGACTTGAAGCACACCTACTTCAGGAATTACGCTGGCGTCCTGTATCTGCAGCAGGTTCCGGATGGACGGCTTCGCGCCAAGGCGCACGAGATTGCGTCGTTTCTCGGACTGCCGCTTCAGGTTCGCCGGGTCGGGTTCGGGGAGCTGGAGACCCGGTTGGCCGAGCTGGTGGAGCGCCCTGCTGCCTGATGGCGCGATATCAGGTGATGTACTGGAAGCACATTCCCTCGCAGGTCAAGGTGTGGGATGAGACGGGAGAGGTGAAGCGGATGCTGCCCGACCGGTTCATGACGGCGATCGATGCGTATGCCATGCGGGAGGGGTCAACCGAGATGGACGCCTATCTGGATGGCTGGCGCTGGAGTCCGCAGGCGGAGCGCGCCGGATCCGCGGCGGACGTCGCCGAGGCCCTGGTGACAGAGCTGGACCAGGCGTACCCCCGCTCTCGCTTGATGGAAAAGCCATGAAGCCCATCCTCGAGGTCGGCGCGGAGCTGGGACTGAAGCCCTCGGAGATCATCTCCTACGGTCCGTACAAGGCCAAGGTCTCGCTGGAGGCGATCGACCGGCTGAGCGACCGGCCCGACGGGCAGCTGGTGGTGGTGACCGCGGTGACGCCGACCCGCGCGGGGGAAGGCAAGACCACCTCCGCCATCGCGCTCACGCAGGGGCTGGGCCGGATCGGCCAGAAGGTGGTGCTGGCCCTGCGGCAGCCGTCCATGGGCCCACTGTTTGGGATCAAGGGCGGGGGCACCGGCGGCGGACGGTCGCAGGTGGTGCCGATGGAAGACATCAACCTGCACTTCAACGGCGACATCCACGCCGTCGAAAGCGCCCACAACCTGCTGGCGGCCGCGGTGGATGCCTCGATCTTTCACGGCAATCCGCTGGGAATCGAGCCCAAGACGCTGCGCTGGCCCCGCACGTTGGACATGAACGACCGATCCCTCCGGCACATCGTCACCGGGCTCGGCGGGGCAGAGCACGGCGTGCCCCAGGAGTCGAGCTTCATCATTGCCGCGGCCTCGGAGATCATGGCCATCCTGGCGCTGGCGCACGACCGGGCCGACCTGCGGGCCCGGCTGGGCCGGCTCCTGGTGGCGGAGCGTCGCGATGGGTCGATCGTGACGCCCGACGACTTGCGGGTGGCGGGGGCGATGACCGTGGTGCTGAAGGATGCGCTCCTGCCAAACCTGGTGCAGACCATGGAGGGGCAGCCCGCGCTCGTGCACGCGGGCCCGTTCGGCAACATCGCCCATGGGAACAACTCGCTGCTCGCCGATCGGATCGCGTTGAAGCTGGGCGACATCGTGGTCACCGAGGCCGGCTTCGGCGCCGACTTGGGCCTGGAAAAGTTCTGTCACATCGTGGCGCGTTATGGGAACTTGAAGCCCTCGACCGCGGTGGTCGTCTGCACGGTGCGGGCGCTGAAGGCGCACGGCGGCGCGTCCAAGCTTGAGGTGGAGGACGCGGATGCGCTGGAGCGCGGCGCCGAAAACCTGGCCGCCCACGTGGAGATCGTGCATGCCTTCGGGCTGCATCCGGTGGTCGCGGTCAACAAGTTTCCGACCGATACCGACCGGGAGTTGGGTCGGGTGGTCGAGCTGGCCCTCGGGTACGGAGCCGAGGAGGCGGTCGTCCACGACGGCTTTGGCCGCGGCGGCGAGGGGGCAGTGGAGCTGGCCCAGGCCGTGGTCCGGGCGGGTCGAGGTGCTAACGGCTTCCGGCCGCTGTATGGACCGCAGACTCCGATCCGCGAACAGATTGAGATCCTGGCCCACCGCCTGTACGGTGCCGGTGGGGTGGAATTCCTGCCGCAATGCCAGAAGCGGATCGACTGGCTCAGCGAGCGCGGCATGGGAACGCTGCCGGTCTGCATGTCCAAGACGCACCTCTCGCTGTCCCACGACCCGGCGTTGAAGGGGCGGCCGCGCGGGTTCACCTTCCCGGTGCGCTCGGTGTATCCGTCGGTCGGCGCTGGATTCAATGTCGCGCTGTCGGGTGACATCCAGCTGATGCCCGGCCTGGGCAAGGAGCCCGCCTACACCCGGATCGACATCGACGGCGCGGGGACCATCACCGGGCTGGCCTAGCCCGGATTCGGGCCTAAGCGGAAGCGTTGACTGCCATGCAACCGGCTCGGCGCCGCACGGCGCTGGCGGGGATCCTGGCGGCCGTCTTCGTGTCCGGGACCGGGATTGGGTCCATCCTGCCGATCCTGCCGCTGTACCTGCGCGAGCGGGGAGCCTCGTACGCGCTGGTCGGGGTGGTGGTCGCGGCGGCGCTGGTGGCGCAGGCGGTAGGGCAGTGGCCGGCGGGCTGGCTGGCCGATCGATTAGGCCGGCGGGAAATGATGGTGGCGGGGTTGCTGCTTTCGGCGGCGGCGTCGTTGGTGTTTGTGCTGCCGCTGTCGGTCGCCTGGCTGGTGGTGCTGCGGTTTGTGCAGGGATTGGGGTTCGCGGCCGCCGCGCCGGCCGAGCGGGCCGCCGTGGCCGACGTGGTGCCACCCGAGGAACTGGGGATGGCGTATGGGTGGGTGTCGGCCGCCCGCATGTCGGGCCTGATCGTGGGGCCGGCTCTGGGCGGGTTGCTGGCCGTGTTCGGTCGCTGGACCGTGTTCGTGACCACCGGCGCGGCGCTGGCGGCAGCCGCGCTGGTGGCCGCCGTGGCGCTGGGCCCATCGCCGCGCCGCATGGCCGGCCAGCGCGGCTTGCCGGTGCTCAGTCTGCGAGCGGGGAGGGGAGGGCAGGCCCTCCGCGGAGTCCTCATCCTGACGGCCGGGGTCGGGCTCCTGGCCGGAATCTACGACGTGATCTGGAGTCTCTATATGCGGGCCATTGGAGCCAGCGACCCGGTGATCGGCCTCTCCTTCTCACTGTGGGCATTGCCCCTCGTGATTGTCACGCCGCTGGCCGGATGGGCCTCAGACCGCTGGGACCGGCGTTGGTTGGCGGCCGCCTCGGTGGGCCTGACGGCCATGATTGGGCCGTTCTATCCATTGCTACACAACATTCCGGTGGTTATGGCGGTGGGCGCGGTTGAGGCTGGGCTGTGGGCCTTCGCCGAGCCGGCCATGAATGCCTTCCTGATGGACGCGGTGCCGGAGAGCCGGGGCGAGGCGCAGGGCATCGTGGGCACCGCCTTGAGCGCCGCCATGGCCATCGGCTCGCTGCTCGCCGGGACCCTTTTTGCCATCGGGCTCGCCGTGCCATTCGTGGCCGGGGCGGTGGCGTGCGTCGCCCTGGTCCTGGCGGCGGTGCCGAGCCTGCGCGCGGCCGGGCAGCGCGCCGGCGGCATGGTCACGACGGTTGCTTAGAATCCGATGGATGGATGAGCGGCTGCAACGGTTGCGCGAGTTGATCGCGGTCGTCGAACGGTTGCGCGGGCCCGATGGCTGTCCGTGGGACCGGGAGCAAACCCATGCCTCGTTGCGGTCCACGCTGCTGGAGGAGGCCTATGAGGTGCTGGCCGCCATCGATGGCGGTGCCGTCGACGAGCTGCGGGATGAGCTGGGTGATGTGCTGCTCCAGGTGTTGATGCATGCCGAGATTGCCCGGCAGGCGGGGGAGTTCGAGCTGGGCGATGTGGCGGATGCGGTCCGCGACAAGCTGGTGCGGCGGCATCCGCATGTGTTCGGGTCGGTCGTGGTCTCCGGGTCGGAAGAAGTGGTTCGGAACTGGGAGGCGCTCAAGGCCGCCGAGTATGGGCGGGTCTCGGCGTTAGACGGCGTGCAGCGATCGCTGCCAGCTCTGCAGTGGGCCTGGTCGCTGCAGAAACGTGCCCAGCGGGTGGGCTTTGATTGGCCGGACGTCGAGGGCGCCGTCGAAAAGGTGGGGGAGGAGGTCGCCGAGTTGCGCCAGGCGTCGACGATGGAGGAGCGCGAGGCCGAGTTCGGCGATCTGCTGTTTGCCCTGGTCAACGTCGCCCGACGACTGGAGATCAACCCGGAGGACGCTTTGCGCAGCGCCGCCCAGCGCTTCGAGGCGCGGTTTCGGCTGATGGAGGGGGGCGCCCAGGCGGAGGGTGTGGCGCTGTCGGGCATGTCGCTTGACGAGCTGGACCGGCGATGGGAGGCGGCCAAGGCCGCGGAGAGTCACGATCGTGCTCCGGATCTTGCCAACGGGTAGGGGATTCACTCTATAATGCAACCCGTTTTCGGGCCGGCGATCCTGCCGCGTCACACCATCCCATTTGAGCAACACCACCGCCAGACCGTCCCGCGAGAAGATCCGATTTGTGGCGCCCGATCGCTTGATCTGGCTGGCCACAGCGGCGATTTTGCTGTGGGGCGTGTGGGCATTTGGCTCTGAGGTGGTGTTGAATCTCCGATTAGGACATCAAGCCGACCAGCTGAAAGCGCAGAACACGCAGCTGGCTGCCGAAAACGCCCAGGCGCAACGCGACCTGGCGTCCGCAGCCTCCCCCAGCGCCATGGAGGAAGAGGCCCGAAAGTACGGATTCGCACGGCCGAGCGAAAACGTCTATATCATCGTGAAGCCCAGCCCGTCGCCGGCGGCCACCGCTGGCGCTGGGCACCCGGCGGGTGCTGCGCAAGCCCGTGCGGCCGGTGGCGTCGGCGGCGCGTGGCAGGCAGTCGTAGGCTGGTTGAAGAACCTGTGGCACTAGGAGGCAGCGCTGGGTAAGTGGCAGTAACGCCGGGGACACTGGTCGAAGGGACCATCGTCGGGATCACGAACTTTGGGGCGTTCGTTCAAATCGAGGGCGGCGGCACGGGGCTCATTCATATCTCTGAGATCGCGAACGAGTACGTGCGCGATGTCAACAACCACCTGAAGATGAATGAGCGCGTCAAGGTCAAGGTGCTGAACGTCAACCCCACCAACGGCAAGGTCGACTTGTCGCTGAAGCAGGCGGCCGTGCCGGAGGGCCCATTGGCGGCCACCATGCCGGTGCTCCCGCGGCCGTACAAGCGCTGGGGTCGAGGCAAGCGCGAGCTGCCCGAGGGGGCGGATCCGGTGTTCGAGGAGAAGCTCTCCAAGTTCTTGAAGAGCAGCGAGGAGCGCTTGCTCGACATCAAGCGCAACCTGGAAGCCAAGCGGGGCGGCAAGTACAAGTAGCCCGTGCGCCCGAGTGCGCGCCCTTGGCGGTCGGTGGCGCGGTTGGAGTAAAATGACAGCCTCGCCCGCGTAGGGCTGCGAGCGCGGTGGAGCAGTGGAAGCTCGTCGGGCTCATAACCCGAAGGTCGCCAGTTCGAATCTGGCCCGCGCAACCAACTATCAACCCAGGAAAGAGGAGCCCCGTCCGGCTCCTCTTTCTCTTCTACTTGATGGCCGTCACGATCGCCCATTCCAGGCGGTAGGGAATCCGGCGCCCCCCATCCAGCGTGCGCAACTCTTCCAACCGCTGCAGCCCTAGGCGGTACTCGAGCGGCGGGACCAGGCTGAGGGTCGAGATGTAGCGCCCGCGCACCCGGTCGATGACGTCCTCCACCGCTAGGGCGCCCGTTTCCTCCTCGATGTCCACCGCCACCGGCGCAAATCCCGCCCGCCGCAGCCCGGCCTCCAGGGTGTCCCCAGCCGGGAAGCGCTGGCCGTCAATCCAGGCGATGCTGGGAAACCATTCGTTCAAGTAGAACTCTCGGACGTGCCGCGGCGTAAACGTCCAGATCACCATCCGACCCTCCGGGCGCAGCACCCGCCGGGCCTCGGCGAAGGCGCGGCCCGGCTGCTTGAGCAGGTGGACCACCATGCTCATCAGCACCACGCCGGCCACGCCATCGGTCAGCGGCAGCCGGTAGGCGGTCCCCCGCAGCCACCGAACCCGGCCGGCGACGTCTTTCCCGCGCGCGACCTCCAGCATCCGCTCCTCCGGGTCCACGCCCACCACCTGCTGGGCACTGATCTCGGCCAGCGGCAGCGTCATGCGCCCCGTGCCGCACCCGACCTCGACCACCAGGTCGTCACGGCGCAACCAGTCCGCAGACCCCAATGCAACCACGCGCTGGCGATCGCGCGCCTGCAGCGGACGCAATGCGTCATAGCGATCGGCGATCTCGGCAAATAAGCCCGGCATGGTTGCTAAACTAACCGATGCCCGCGGCGGAGTAGCTCAGTGGTAGAGCAACCGGCCCATACCCGGTATGTCGCAAGTTCGATCCTTGCCTCCGCCACCAAGCACGAGCGAGCCAACCAGATGCTCTCCTCCCGCGTCGCGACCTACATCCGCGACCGCGCCATCTTCACGCCCGGCGAGCGCGTGCTGGTGGCCGTTTCGGGCGGTCCTGATTCGCTCGGCCTGTTGGCGATCCTTCGGGATCTGCAACCCACCCTGCCGCTGCACCTGACGGTGGCGCACTTCGACCACGGCTGGCGTGGCGACAGCGCAGAGGACGCGACATTCGTGGCTGCGCTGGCGGACCGTTGGGGCTATCAGCGGATCATGGGCCAGGCCGGCTCGCCGCTCGCCCACTCCGAGAATGCCGCCCGCATCGCGCGCTACGCATTCTTGCGACAGGCCGCCACGGACAGTGCCAGCAGCGTCATCGCCACCGGTCACACCCAGGACGACCAGGTCGAAACGCTTTTGCTTCATCTCCTGCGCGGCGCGGGGGCCCATGGCCTGGCCGCCATGCGTCCCCGGAGCGCCGACCTCGCCCGTCCCCTCCTCGCCACCACCCGCAGCGAGCTCAAACGCTACCTGGCCGACCACCAGCTCGAGCCTCGACTCGACCCGACTAACGCAGATCCGCGCTTCGCGCGCAACCGACTGCGCCAGGTCGTCCTCCCGGCACTCGAGACGTTTCACCCGCAGGCGCGCCGGTTACTCGCCCGCGCCGCCGACATCCTGGCGGAGGAAGATCAGCTGGCGGACGACATCACCACCCGAACGCAGCAAAGCGTCGCCGACCCCCTGCGCGACCAGGCGGCCTTCGCGGCGCAACCGGTGGCCATCCAGCGACGGCTGCTGCGGCGGCTCTTCCCGGACCTGGACTTTGAGCACGTGGAGTCACTCCGCCGGGAAATTCTCACCGGGCGTGCCATCGACGCAGGCCACCACGCCACCGCCACCGCCGCCTCGCGGCAAACGCTCACCGTGCACCCCTGCACCTGCGAGCCGGCAACCTTCCACGCGCGCGATCGCATTGGCCACGTGGATGCCAGCACCATCGTGCCGCCCCTCACCATCGCGCACCGCGCTCCGGGTGAGCGCATCCAGCCGCTCGGCTTTCCCTACCCAAAGAAGCTCCAGGATGTCCTGGTGGATGCGCACGTCCCTCGGCATCTGCGGGACACGCTGCCTATTGTTCGCGACGCCATCGGCATCGTCTGGATTCCAGGGGTTACCGTTGCCGAAACCCGGCGCGTCACTCCGGCGTCAAAGCAGCAATTGCATCTCGAAATCGTGCCGTCGTAATGCGTGACAGAGACGTATTTGTCGAAAAGATTTCTTAGAAACCGGTGTTACAATTGGCACAGCCATGAGAGGCCAGCGCCGGAACATTGTCTATTTCATTCTGCTCGCCGGCCTGCTGGCCATCGTGCTGGCCAGTATTCGCAGCTTCAATGTCACATCCTCGCCTACCGACAAGAGCCTGAGCGAATTCCTGGCCGCAGTCGATTCGAAACAGGTCCAGTCCGCGACCATCAAGGGCAACGGCTCCGAGGTCGATTGGCAGGGGACCGACCAGAAGTCCTACAAGACCACGTTCCGCGAGGGCTACCAGCTGGAGACGAAGCTGGATGCCGCCGGCGTCACCTACAAGGTCGAGGCGCCCAGCCAGTCCAGCGTCCTGTGGTCCGTCATCGTTCCCAACCTGTTCCTGTTCCTCATCATCGGCGTCTTCATGTGGTTCATGCTGAGGCAGACCCAGAGCGGCAACAATCAGGCCATTTCCTTCGGCCGCAGCCGCGCCCGCCTGCTCTCCGGCGACAAGCCGGCCGTCACCTTCAACGACGTGGCCGGCGTCGAGGAGGCCAAGCAGGAGCTCACCGAAATCGTCGAGTTCCTCAAGTATCCGGATAAGTTCACCGCCCTCGGCGCCCGCATCCCCAAGGGCGTGCTCATGGTCGGGCCGCCCGGCACCGGCAAGACGTTGCTCTCCAAGGCCGTCGCCGGTGAGGCGGGGGTGCCCTTCTTTAGCATCTCCGGGTCGGAGTTCGTGGAGATGTTCGTGGGCGTGGGCGCCTCGCGGGTGCGCGACCTGTTCGACCAGGCGAAGAAGAACTCGCCGTGCATCGTCTTCGTGGACGAGATCGATGCCGTGGGTCGGCAGCGCGGCGCCGGCCTGGGCGGCGGGCACGATGAGCGCGAGCAGACCCTCAACCAGCTGCTGGTGGAAATGGATGGTTTCGAAACCAGCACCCACGTTATCGTCATCGCCGCCACCAACCGGCCCGACGTCCTGGACCCGGCACTGCTGCGGCCCGGTCGCTTCGACCGGCACGTCACCCTCGACCGGCCCGACATCCGCGGCCGGCGCGCCATCCTGGAGGTGCACGCCCGCAACAAGCCGTTCGACGGCCAGGTCGACCTCGAGGTCCTCGCCCGCCAGACGCCCGGGTTCAGCGGCGCCGATCTCAGCAACTTGATCAACGAGGCGGCCATCTTGGCCGCCCGCAACAACAAGAAGGCCATCGGCCAAACCGAACTCGAGGAGGCCATCGCGCGCGTCATCGCCGGACCCGAGCGCAAGTCACGCATGATCACCGAGAAAGAAAAGAACATCATTGCCTACCACGAGATTGGCCACGCGCTGGTGGCCAAGTCGCTGCCCAATGCCGACCCCGTGCACAAGGTCTCGATCATCTCCCGCGGCATGGCGCTCGGCTGGACGATGCAGCTCCCGACCGAGGACCGCTACCTGGTGTCGCGCAGTGAGTTGAACGACACCATGGCGGTGATGATGGGCGGGCGAGTGGCCGAGGAGCTGATGGCGGGGGACATCACCTCGGGCGCCTCTGACGACATCGGCAAGGCCACCAAGCTGGCCCGTCGGATGGTCACCGAGTGGGGCATGTCCGAGAAGCTCGGACCGCTCACGTTCGGCCACAAGGAGGAACTTGTCTTCCTGGGTCGCGACCTGGGTGAGCAGCGCAACTACAGCGAGGAGGTGGCAGGCGAGATCGACCAGGAGGTCCACCGGCTGGTGGACGCCGCCTACCAGCGAGCCAAGAAGATCCTGACTGAGAAGCGCGACAAGCTGATCGCGCTGGCCGAGTACCTGAAGCAGGAAGAGACCATTGAAGGCTGGCAGATGGATGCCATCCTCAACTCCCCGGACGGCAAAATCCCGGCCAGCCTCAATGAGCCGAAGCCGCAGGCGGCACCCGCCCCGCTGCCGCAGCCCAAGGGCAAGACCGAGGAGCGCGGCCCCGAACTTCCCCCCGGCCGGCTGGAGCCGACCCCCGCTTAGACCCAACCGCAAGACCTCTCCCGGGGGGGTCATGTACTGCTCGTGCCCTCCTGGGACTGGCTGAGCTACGTCGCGCTGATCGGCCCGCTCTGGTGCCTGATCACGGCGCTGGTGGTGCTGGCCCGGTTGGTAGGGCGCAGGGAGTCCCGGATCGCTGCGGTGGCGGCCATCTGCATGATCGCGGTGCCCGTCACGGCCGCTGCCTACCTGTTGGTGACCGGGTGGCGCCCGACCTTGCAGCACCTTTTCATCTATGTCATCTCGACCGTCGTCTCCGAAACTTTGGCCGACCGCCTGGACCAGAAGCTTGGCCAGCGGTCGGCCGACATCACCCAGTGGGGCCGCGACGTCAATCGCGCCCTGCGCTCCGAACTCACCAAGCTCGGTCTGGTCATCGCTATTACCGCGGTCGGCGTGTGGATTATCGACCCGCTGTTCAGCCTGGTGCTGGTGGCTACCACGTCACTCTGGACGCTCCTCTGGCTGCCCCCGGCCATGCGCCGGGTGGAGAGTGGAGTCGCCCTGATCGTCACCTGCCGGCCGGAGCGCGCCTTCGACTTTGTGAGCGACGCCCGCAATCAACCCCACTATGTCGCCGAGGTCGAGTCGGTGGAGCAACTCACCCTCGGCTCTCCGCACATCGGGTCGCGCGTTCGGGTCCACCACTGGGACGACAGCCACGCCGTGGAGGAGATTCTTGAGTACGACCGCCCCCGCCGGCTGGCCATCGGCCTGCCGGACGCGCTGCAGGCCAACCGATCGATCTGGACCTTCGAGCCGGCGCCCGGCGGGACCCGGGTTCGCTACGCCTCCCGCTGCCAGATGAACCTGGTCGAGGCGCTGGCTGGCGGACGCCTGACCGACGGGCTGCAGCGGCCCCGGCGCAATGCCTGGCGGCGCGCCTTTCTGGAGCGGCTGAAGGCCGCCCTGGAGGCTACAGAGACCGCGGTCCTGGACGAGTGGTTGGGCTGAGATCGGGGTAGAATCAGCGCGGGCGCGGAGCGCGAGCCCGCGACCCGTTTGACCCGTTCGACGCGATCGACATGGCGAGTCCGCTTGGATCCTGACAGACCGAGACGGTACGCATGCAGAACCCAACCATCGCCATCATCGGCCCCGGCCGCGCCGGGTCCGCCCTCGGACGGGCGCTGCACGGCGCCGGCTATGCCATCGCGGCCATCTTCGCCCGCCGGCCCGAGCGCGGCCAGCTGCTGGCCGCTGAGCTAGGCGCGCGGCTGACCCGGACGCCCGAAGGCGCCCTGGACCTGGCCGACCTGACCATTCTGGCCGTCCCCGACGACGTGATCGGACCGCTGGCCGGCGACCTGGCTGGCGCCCAGTGCGCCGGCGCCGGGAGGGCCGTCGTCCACCTCAGCGGCGCTCAGGATCGCACCCCGCTCCTTCCCCTGCAACAGGCTGGGCTGCGCACGGGCGTCTTCCATGCGGTCCAGACTTTCAAGACCGGTGCGGACACCGTTCGCAACATTCCCGGCACGCTGTTCGGCATCGACGCCGACGAGCCCCTGGCGGGCGCCCTGCAGGCCATGGCCATCGCCCTCGGTGGCGAGCCCTTCGACCTGCGCGGCGTCGACCGTGCCCGCTATCACGCCGCCGCGGTCTTCGTCGCCAACTATCCGATCACCCTGCTGGCCGAGGCCCGCAGGCTGATGGAGCAGTCCGGCGTTTCCGCTCCCACCGCCCAGCGCGCCCTGGTACAACTGCTGCGCGGGACTCTCAACAACCTGAACGGCGGCGACCCCGAAGACGCGCTCACCGGCCCGGCGGTCCGGGGCGACGGGCGCACGATTCAGCGCCACCTGGCAGTCCTCCGCGATGATCCCGAGCTGCAGCAGCTCTATCGTCGCTTGGCCGACCGCACGCTCGCCCTTGCCGTCAAGTCCGGCCGCCTGACCCAGGTCCAGGCGGACGGGCTGCGAACTACCCTTCTGGAGGCCATATGAGCATCACCATCGCCGACCTGCGCAAGTGGAAGGCGGAGCGGAAGCGCTTCACCATGCTGACGGCGTACGACTACACGACCGCCCGATGGCTGGACCGGGCCCAGATCCCCGTCTTGCTGGTAGGAGACAGCTTGGGCATGACCATGCTGGGCTACCCCGACACGCTGAGCGTGACCATGGACGACATGGTCCACCACGCCAAAACGGTGGTTCGGGGGGCGCCCAATGCCCTGATCGTGGGTGACATGCCGTTCATGGCCTATCACGCATCGCTCGAGGACACGGTCCGCAATGCGGGCCGCTTCCTCCAGGAGGCGCGGGTGCACGCCGTCAAGATGGAAGGCGGCGGCCGGGTGATCGAGTACACGCGGGCGCTGACCGGCATGGGCATCCCCGTCATGGGCCACCTCGGCCTGACCCCCCAGTTCCTGAATCAGTTCGGCGGCTGGAAGGTGCAGGGCCGCAGCGACGAGGCGGCCGAGCGGATCCTGGCCGACGCCCAGGCCCTGGAGATCGCCGGGGCATTTAGCATCGTGCTGGAAGGCATTCCCAGCCCGCTCGGCAAGCGAGTGACGGAGGCGCTGGCCATCCCCACCATCGGCATCGGAGCCGGTCCGCACACCGATGCCCAGGTGCTGGTCATCCAAGACGTTCTCGGCCTGACCCCTGACCACGTGGCCAAGTTTGTGAAGGCCTACGCGCAGCTTGGACCAGAGATCGAGCGGGCGGTGCGCCGGTTTGACGAGGAGGTCCGCAGCGGCGCCTTCCCCGACCCGGCGCACGAGTACGCCAGCAAACCCACCGCGTGAGGATTTACGAAGACCCCTACCTGCTGCAGCAGCAGGCGCTGGCCTGGCGGCAGGCGGGCGAGGAGATCGGGCTGGTGCCCACCATGGGGGCGCTCCACGCCGGTCATGAGAGCCTGGTGACCCGCGCCCGGCGGGAGAACGCCCGGGTGGTCGTCAGCATCTTCGTCAACCCGCTCCAGTTCGGCCCCGACGAGGACTTCGCCCGCTACCCCCGGCCGTTCGATCAGGACGCTGGGCGCCTGACGGCGCTGCAAGTGGACGCCCTGTTCCATCCCTCGGTCGACCAGCTGTTCCCGCGCAGCTTCAAGTCGGCGGTGGACCCTGGCCCCCTGGGCGACCGACTGGAGGGTCAGGCTCGCCCGGGGCACTTCCGAGGGGTCCTGACCGCGGTGCTGAAGCTGTTCGAGCTGGCCCAGCCCAAGCGCGCCTACTTCGGTCAGAAGGACATCCAGCAGCTGCTGCTGGTTCGCCAGCTGGGGCGGGACTTCGCGCTGCCGGTGCACGTGGTCGCCTGTCCCACCGTTCGGGAGCCTGACGGGCTGGCCCTCAGCTCCCGTAATGTTTACCTGACTGCCGAGCAGCGGCAGCACGCGCCCGTGATCTTTGCGGCCCTCCGGGCGGCCGAAGCAGCCTTCCGGAGGGGCGAGCGCGACGCCGAGCGCCTGGAACAGCTGGCCCGCGATCGGATGGCCGCGGCGCCCGGGCTGGCGGTGGAATACGTTGCCTGCTTCGACGAGATCGGCCTGCAGCGGCCGGCCAGGGCCGCCGCGGGCAATATATTGGCGACCGCTGTTAAACTGGGATCCACAAGATTGATCGATAACGTCGTGCTGGGGGCGGGAAGCGACTGAAGTCACGTTCGTCCAAAGGGAAGCCGTCCGCCTCGGCTCAAAAATCCAAGGCCGCCAAGAAGAAGAGGCCAACCACCCGGATCGCGTCCCGGGTCAAGGTCGCCCGGAAGACGGTCCACGCCCGCAAGCCTGCCTCACCCAGGCGTGAGCGCCCGGCGGCTGGCATAACCCCCTCGAACGACGGGCGCTCGGCTGCCCGCCCGGTCCCGCCGGCCACCGCTCCCAGTCCGCACCCGGGGATTCTGGCAGCGCCGACGGCCGCCCAGATGCCGGTGAGCCCCGCCCTCCAGCCACTCAGATCGGCCGGGCCCAGCGCGTCGTTTCCACCCCGGACCGGCGCCCGCTTCGGCATCCCGCCTCGGCCCGGGTTCGGCGCCCCGCCGCCGCCCCCGCCGCCCCCGGCGGCGCCGCCCAAGCCCGCTCCGGTGGTCACCTTCCGGTTTCCGCAGGCGCAACTCGACAAGCTGATCAAGGAGGCGCTGGCCGAGGACATCGCCGAGGGCGACCCCACCAGCCAGGCGCTGTTCCCGCCCCGCCTGAAAGCCCGCGCCAAGCTGGTCGCCAACGAGGACGGGGTGCTGGCCGGCCTGCCGGTGTTCAAGCGGGTCCTGGAGCTGGTCGACAAGAACATCACCTTCGAAGCTCGCGCCACCGACGGCATGGCGCTGGCCGGGGGTCAGCTGGTGGCCCGCGTCTCCGGCCCGGCGCTCAGCGTGCTGCTGGCGGAGCGGACCGCGCTGAACTTCATCCAGCACCTCTCGGGTATCGCCACCCAGACCGCCAAGTTCGCCAACGCCGTCAAGGGCACCAAGACCCGCATCTTGGACACCCGCCGGACGACTCCGGGCATGCGCTTCCTGGAGAAGTACGCGGTCGAGGTGGGCGGCGGGATGAGCCATCAGCGGACGTTGGCCGACCGCTTGGTGGGGACTGAGGCGCACCTGGCGCTCAGCGACGGGGTGGCCAGCATCGTACGGACCCTCAAGAAAGCCCATCCTGGCAAACGCATCGAGCTGACCGTGACCAACATGAACGAGCTGGAGCAGGCCCTGCTGGCCCGGGTCAACATGGTGATGCTGGACAACTTCCCGCCCGGCCAGGTTCGGCAGGCCATCGCCCTCATCCAGGGCCGGGCCAAGGTTGAGGTCTCTGGCAAGGTCGGCCTGGACAATGCCCGCGCCTACGCGCTGGCTGGCGTCGACTACATCTCGGTCAGCCAGCTCACCCAGTCGGTGAAGGCGTTCGACCTCAGCCTTCGGATTTCTCGCTAAGCCCGGATCCACCGAGCAGACGAAGCAGATTGGGATGCGGGGCGAGATGAGCCGAAGGCGGCGACGAGCACGCGAAGGCGCGCACCCGTCGGTGCGTAACTGAGCGCGCGCAGGAGCCAACGCACGGATCGCTCGCATCCGCGCCCAAGATGCGAGTGTGTTTCGGTGGATTCGGGCTAAGTTTTCTTGTCAGCCGTCCGTCGCGTCGGCTGACTCGGCTCGGTTGGCGCCGGGTGCCACCGCTCATCCAGCAAGATCGCGATCACGCCCAGCATGATCACGATCCCGATGTTCTGCGGGTTGAGCACGGCGGCGAGTAGCGCGATGAGGCCGATGCCGATAGAGCGTTCTCTCACGCCGAGAGTGTAGAAGGAATCTCCTTCCCAGCGATGTCGCGTCCTCCTTGGGGGGAGGGTCAAGGCCATAATGTCCCTCACCCTGAGCTGAGGGGGTTAGAGATGCGGCCGGGGGCAGCTTGCTGGCGCCCACCGCAAGCACGAAGAGCAGCGTCAGCAGCGGGATGGCGAGCGAAAGCGTCCGGTGCAATGGGCTACCCGGGCCGGACAGCCCGCTCAGGCCGGCGGCAGGAAGTATAAGACTTTGTGATAGTCACTCAGGTGATTAGCACCCATCAAGACATCGCGATTCACACGAGTTCGGTCACCAGGGCCCATTGACAATAGCCCGATCGGCCCAGCTGAGCCTCGCCCGGCATCCGTTTGACAGAGTAGTGAACCCCAGAATTCGGGGTCCAGCCCCCGACCTGCGAGCCATGCCGGGGCCGCGCGGCTCCATCCGGCACAAGATCATCGCGCCGTTCATCGTGGTGGTCCTGTTCATTGGGGTGTTCGGCACCAGCGTGGTGATGCGGCAGGCCAGTAACACGGCGGCGGCGGAGTTCGACAGCAGCCTGCTGCGGGCGAATTTGCTGGCAAACGACCACCTGGCGCTGCTGGAAACAGAGCGTCTGGCCGAGCTTCGGGCCGCGACCGACACCGTCGGCGTGGCCGATGCGGTGACCGCCCCTGGCCATGCCAGGCTGGACAATCTTCTGCAGCCGATCCAGGCCAACGCGAAGCCGGCCAGGATCGTCATGCGCGTACTGGACACAGGGGGGAATGAATTGCTCGCCCTCCCGCAGCTGTGGGCGGACCGGGCCGCGGAATCGAGCCAACTGGACTACGCGGCGAACAGCACGGTGAAGCGTGTCTTGGCCGGCGCCGCCGATGGCCTTGGCGACCGGTACGTCTTCCTCGCCACGGAACCCGCGGGGCCGATGGTGTACTGGGCGGGCCCCATTCGGGGGTCGGGCGGGCTGGTCGTGGGGGCGGTCCTGCTCGGCCAGTCGCTGGCCGATATCACCCAGGGGATCCTCCAGGCCGAGGCCGGGCAGGACTCGCAGTCCAGCGCGCTGGCCTTCTACGCGCCGGACGGCGAGGCGCTGATCTCTTCGTTGCCCGTCACGCCGCCGCTGCCCCAGACCGTGCGGGGACTGGTCGCCGACAGGCAGGCTGTCCGCTCCATGCAGCCCCTGTCCGGCCATCGATACGGCGTGCTCTTCACGGACTGGACCTTGCGCAACACGCAGCTCGGGTACCTCGCGGTGGCCCTGCCGGCGGATCGCCTGGAGACCTCACTGAACCAGATCAAAGCCCTCCTGATCCTGGTGTTCGTCATCGCCGCTCTCCTCACCCTGCTCCTCGGCGGAGTCCTGGCGCGGCGGATCAGCCGGCCGATCGAGCGGCTGGTGGCCTCGACCAGGTCAGTGGCCGCCGGCGACCTGAGCCACCGGGCGCGGGTCAGCGGACGGGACGAGATCGGATACCTGGCGAACTCGTTCAACGACATGACCGCCAGCCTGGAAGCCAAGACCCAGGCCCTGGAGGAGAGCTACTTCGCCAGCATGGAGGCTTTGGCGCGCGCCATCGACGCGCGGGACCCATCGACCTTCGGGCACTCGGCTCGGGTGGCGGCGATCAGCCTGGAGATCGCGGACGCAATGCGTCTCACCCCTTCCGAACGACAGGCCCTCCGCCGGGCGGCGCTGCTCCACGACATCGGCAAGATCGGGGTCGATGACCGGATCCTGCAGAAGGCCGGCGGGCTGAACCGGACGGAAATGGTGGAGGTACGAGAGCATCCGCTGACCGGGTATGACATGCTCAAGGGCCTGCCGTTCCTCCAGCACAGCTTGACCGGCGTGCGCCACCATCATGAACGCTGGGACGGGACGGGCTACCCCGATCGGTTGAAGGGGGAGGCCATTCCCGAGCTGGTCCGGATCCTGAGCCTGGCCGATGTCTTCGACGCGGTGAGCTCGAAGCGTCCATACAAAGCTCGCCGGTCATTCCAGGCCGCCAGTCAGGTGATCATCGCGGGCGCCGGGACGCAGTTCGATCCGGCCGTTGTCGAGGCATTCCAGCAGCGGGCGGACGCGATCCTTGATCTGTGGCGGATGGGGGACCGGTCGGACCCAGATCCAGCTGAGGTCGTCCGGCTGCAGGAAGCGGGATGAGGCACGTCCGACAGCTTTTCCGCTGGGCGGGCGTGGCCGTCGCCATCGCGCTGCTGTTCCTGGCGGCGGGGCAGGTGAGCTCCGCCGTCTCGCCGCTGATGGTGCTGCGGGTGGAGGGCATCGCGCTGGGCGATTACCACGGTGCCGCGACTCACCTGGCCCCACTCTCGAATCAGGTGGTCGACGACGCCAATCGCGATGCTCTCGCCTTGCCCACACCCACTGCAGGTGGGTCAGCTCCCGGGGCCGGGCCTGGGCCCGTGCCGACAACCGCTCCGACCGGATCCCCGCCGCCGTCAGCCATCCTCCCAAGCGCCGCCGCCGGCTCCATCACGGGGACGGTCCAGGATAGCCAGACGGCCGTGGGAATCGCCAACGCGCTGGTGGCGCTCAGTCCCGGCGGCCTGTCGACGCTCACCAGCTCCAACGGAGCCTTCGGCTTCCCGACGTTGCCGGCGGGCACCTACGCCGTCAGTGCCAGTGCCCCCGGATACGATCCGGGACGGGCGACGGTCACGGTCACCGCCAACCACAACGCCAACCTCAACCTGCACCTGGTCAGTACCACTGGGGGCGGATCCGTCCAGGGAGTGGTGAAGAGTAGCGCGACCGGAAAGGCGGTGCCGGGGGCGGTGGTAACCCTCACGCCGGGCTCGATGGCAACGGTCACCGACGGCACTGGCTATTACGGATTCGCGAGCGTGACGGCCGGCACCTACACGCTGACGGTCACGGCGGCCGGTTACCAGCCCTACAGCCAGACGATCGGTGTCAAGTCGGGCCACACCGACCAAATCAACGTCTCGCTCACGCCCCTGTAGAAACCCGGCGCCGGGTGGTCGGCAAATCGGTCGATCCAGGCTGGTGGCCTCCTCTCGTGGGGAGGGTCAAAGCGTCTACCTGCAGATACCTCTCCACAGGCCCTGGGTGCCCGCGACAGCGTGAGGGTCCGCCTAAATCGGCGCCTTCGCTGGTGCCACCGGCCGCTGCGAGCTCCAGCCGGCACGGCCCCGCCCTTGCCGGCTCAACGCCTCCCGAGCGTAGCGGTATCCCTCGTCGATGTAGGACTGGGTGTATCCGAAATCCATCGACTGCTTGAGGAAGCCCACCGACGGCCGCAGGTGCACGATCTCAGCCTTCCGCCCGAGCCGTTCCATGGTCCACCGCGTCCGGTGCTGCGCCGCGATCTGGAACGCGTGGTCAACCACCGCGTTCATCGAGCCCAGCGGCGCGGCCAGCCGCCCGGCATAGCCGCAGTCCAGCACAAACACCCGGCGCGCCCCCAGCTCCACCGCCGTCTCCAGCCCAGTCGGATCGACCATCCCGCCGTCCACGTGCTGGCGGCCGTCGATGCTGATGGGTGGGAAGATCCCGGGGATGGCGGAGGACGCCAGCACGGCCGGCGTCAGCGGGCCGCTGGAGAAGACCGCCTTGCGACCGTTCGACAGGTCGATGGCCACCACGTGCAGAGGCACGGCCAGGTCTTCGAACGTGTGCACCCGCAGGTACCGCGCCAGCAGCCGGGCGATCCCCCGGCCGTCGTACAGGGACGGCCGCCGGCGGACCATGTTCCGCGCTGCCCGCCACCAAACCATGTCGAAGCTAGCCCGGCTGATCTGCCGCCAGACCTCGGCCAGCCGGCCGAGCGAGGTCGCCGTCGGGTCGCTGGCCAACCAGGCGCCGTTCCAGGCCCCGACCGAGGTCCCGACCACCAGGTCGGGCCTGATCCCCGCCTCCAGCAGCGCCCGCAGCATGCCGACCTGGGCGGCGCCCCGGGCCCCGCCGCCGGACAGGGCAAAAGCGGTCTTCTCCTTCCTCCAACCGATCATGTGGCCCTTCGCCTCACCGGCCTCTGCATTAAGTTTAGGTCGGCGCCAAGGAAAGGGGTAGCCCCTGAATGCACAAGACCTGGCGCGGCGCGAACAAATCGGGCGCTCCAGCCACCACGATGCGGACCCCAGCTTGATACACTGCTTGTGCTCGGCGTTTCAGCCTCAACCCTGACGACCAACGAGTGCCAATACTTAAGGAAGGTGGTGTCCCCGATTTGACTGATCTCCATTCCTCTTACGATTCCGAACCCGCCGCGATGTCCATGGCGGACTACCTCAGAGAGGAGGAGATCAAGAGCAAGCCCCTCGCCCACGGTGACATCATCGACGGGGTCGTAGTCCGGGTGGATCCGGACGAGGTGCTGGTGGACGTGGGCTCCAAGTCCGAAGGCGTGATCGCCGCCCGCGAGCTGGGCACCCACGGCGACCCGGACATGGTCGAGCTCCACGCGGGCGACCTGATCAAGGTCTTCGTGCTCCAGCCTGAAAACGAAGACGGCAACGTCGTCCTCTCACTCCGCCGCGCCCGGGCCGAGTCGGTCTGGTTGAAGGCGCAGGACAAACAGACCTCGGGCGAGCCGATGGAGGCCGACGTCCGCGAGCAAAACAAGGGCGGCCTGATCGTGAACATCATGGGCCTGCGCGGCTTCCTGCCCACCTCGCAGGTGGCCCGCGCCTATAGCTCCAACCTGGAAGAGCTGGTCAACCAGCGCATCTCGGTGAAGATCATTGAGGTCAACCGGAAACGCAACCGGTTGATCGTCTCGCAGAAGGCGGCCTACGACGAGGACCGGGCGCGGCAGCGGTCCGAGCTGTTCGAGCGCCTCAAGGTGGGCGACGTGGTGCGCGGCAAAGTGTCGGGGTTGACCTCCTATGGCGCCTTCGTCAACCTGGGCGGGGCCGACGGCCTGATCCACATCTCCGAGCTGTCCTGGGACCGGATCGGCAGCGTGGCCGACGTCCTCCAGGTGGGCCAGGAGGTCCGGGTCAAGGTGATCAAGCTGGACCCCGAGCAGGCCCGCATCTCGCTCAGCATGCGGCAGCTCTCCGAGGATCCCTGGGAGCAGGTCACCACCCGCTTCCGGCCAGGCGCCATCGTCGAGGGCGAGGTCACCAAGATCAAGAAATATGGCGCGTTCCTCCAACTGGGAGACGGCGTGGAGGGCCTGCTGCACATCTCGGAGCTCAGCTGGGACCACGTAGAGCGGGTCGAGGACGTGGTCCAGGTGGGCCAGCCCCTGCGGGTCAAAGTCCTGCAGGCGGACGAGACGCGTCGCCGGATCAGCCTGTCGTTGAAGCAGGTGGAGGAGCCTCGTGAGGGAGGCCAGGAACCGGAGCCGGTGGCGGCCAGCTACCCGGAGCCGGAGCCCGAGCCCGAGCCGGCACCGGTCGCGGAGCGGGAGCCAGCCTATGCCGAGGTGAGCGCGTCACCCCAGGGCTGACCTAGGCAGACTTAACCTTTCCTAATCCCGTGAGCACGTGGGCCCCCTGCGCATTACAATGCCGGAAACGTGGGTGTTTGGACCTGCCTCGCGAGTGGTACCAATTGCAGGAAGAATCCGGGTATCGTAGTAGTTGTAGGGTCTAGGGAGATTCTAGTTGTACCCATTTGAGCGTTTCACGGAGCGGGCCAAGAAGGTCCTGACGCTCGCCCAGGAAGAGGCCGAGCGGTCGCATCACTCGTACATCGGCACCGAGCACCTGTTGCTCGGCCTGTTGCGCGAGGGTGAAGGCCTGGCCGCCAAGGTTTTGAACAACCTTGGGGTGGAGATCAGCAAGGTCCGCGCCACCATCGAGTCGGTGCTGGGCCGCAACGAGCGCATCATCATCCAGCAGATCATCCCGACCTCCCGGGTGAAGAAGGTCATCGAGATCTCCTTCGAGGAAGCTCGCCGGATGGGCAACAACTATGTTGGCACCGAGCACCTGCTCCTGGGCCTGCTCATCGAGGGCGAAGGCATCGCCGCCCATGTGCTCGAAGACCTGGGCGCCAACCTGGAGAAGGTGCGCGGCGAAATCGATCGTTTGCTCCATGAGAGCGGACTCGAGGAAGAGGCCGCCACCGCCAAGAAGCCTTCCAAGACCCCCCTCCTCGACCAGTTCTGCCGGGACCTGACGGACCTGGCCACCAAGAACGCGCTGGATCCGGTCATCGGCCGCGAGAGCGAGATCGAGCGCGTGGTCCAGATCCTGAGCCGGCGGACCAAGAACAACCCGGCCCTGATCGGCGAGCCCGGGGTAGGCAAGACCGCCATTGCCGAGGGGCTGGCGCAGCAGATCGTGCTGGGCAACATCCCCGAGTCGCTGCGCGGTAAGCGCGTGCTGACTCTGGACATGGGCGCCCTGGTGGCCGGCACCAAGTACCGCGGCGAATTCGAGGAGCGGCTGAAGAAGATCCTGGACGAGATCCGCTCCAGCCGGGAGGTCGTGCTCTTCATCGACGAGCTGCACACCCTGGTCGGCGCCGGCGCGGCCGAAGGCGCCATCGATGCCGCCAACATCCTCAAGCCCGCCCTGGCCCGCGGCGAGATCCAGTGCATCGGCGCCACCACGCTCAACGAATACCGCAAGTACATCGAGAAGGACGCGGCCCTGGAGCGCCGCTTCCAGCCGGTCTTCGTCGACGAGCCTACGCTGCTGGAGACGATCTCGATTCTGCACGGCGTCAAGAGCCTGTACGAGAAGCACCACCGGGTGAAGGTCACCGACAAGGCGATCAAGGCGGCGGCCGAGCTGTCGGTCCGCTACGTCGCCGACCGCTCGCTGCCGGACAAGGCCATCGACCTGATGGACGAGGCCTCGGCACGGGTGCGAATGAAGTTGACCACCACGCCCCCTGACCTGAAGACCATGCAGAAGGAGATCCGCGAGCTCCAGGTCAAGAAGGAAGAGGCCATTGCCAACCAGGACTACGAGACGGCGGCCTCCTACCGCGACAAAGAGAAGAAGCTCAAGGACCGCTACGTCAAGGAAGAGATGGAATGGCGCGACAAGCTGGGCGCCACCGTCCCCGAAGTCAACGAGGAGCACATCGCCGAGATCGTCAGCGCCTGGACGGGCGTGCCCGTGTCGCGCCTGGTGGAGGAAGAGTCCAGCCGCCTGATGCGGATGGAGGAGGAGATCCACGCCCGCCTGATCGGCCAGGATGACGCGGTCAAGGTCGTCTCCCAGGCGGTGCGCCGCGCCCGTGCCGGCCTGAAGGATTCCAAGCGTCCCATCGGGTCGTTCATCTTCCTCGGTCCGACCGGGGTAGGCAAGACCGAGCTGGCGCGCCAGCTGGCCCGCTTCCTCTTCGACAACGAGGACGCTATCGTCCGCCTGGACATGTCGGAGTTCATGGAGCGGCACACCACGGCCCGCCTGGTCGGGTCACCGCCCGGCTATGTCGGCTACGACGAAGGCGGCCAGCTGACCGAGGCCATCCGGCGCCGTCCGTACTCGGTGGTCCTTTTCGATGAGATCGAGAAGGCGCACCCCGAAGTCTTCAACATGCTGCTCCAGATCCTGGAGGACGGCCGCTTGGCCGATGCCAAGGGCAAGCAGGTCAACTTCGCCAACACCATCGTGATCATGACCTCCAACATTGGCGTATCGAACCTGCAGCAGGCCACTACCTCGCTCGGCTTCCAGCCGTCTATGCCGCTCGGCACCACGCAGGAAGAGAAAGAGCACGGCAAGATGCGCGAGAAGATCATGGAGGACCTCAAGAAGACCTTCCGGCCAGAGTTCCTCAACCGGGTGGACGCGGTCGTGGTCTTCAAGGCGCTGTCGCCCGAGGAGATGCGCCAGATCGTGGACATCCTGGTCCAGAAGGTGGCCGTGCGCCTCGAGGAGCACGAGATGAAGCTCGAGGTGTCGATGGAGGCCAAGGATTACCTGGCCAAAGAGGGATACGACAAGCTCTACGGAGCGCGTCCGCTGCGCCGGGTCATCCAGCGCCAGATCGAGGACCCGCTCTCGGAAACACTGCTCTCCACCAAGTTCAGTGCCGGCGATTCGATCCTGGTCGAGCTGGCCGACGGGGTGCTCAAGCTGACCCCGATGCGCAAGGAGCGGGAGCCCAAGGCCGAAAAGCCCGAGAAACCGGAGAAGCCTCCCAAAGAACCGGTCGCCGGGAAAGGAAAGGGCGAGAGCTAAGCAGCTCTACGTTCGACTCTCCCTCCCACTTTTTCCTCACCCCTGTGCTGAGGGTATGCTCCCTTGCTGGACTCTCAGAAAGAGCAAGTGGCGTAGAGCCGAGGAGGAAGCAGTGGCGGTCTACGATGCGGTCTCGCGGTTGAAGCCGGCGCGGATCTGGGACGGGGTCCTCGCCCGCGCGGTCCACGCCGACAGGCTGACCATCGGATTCGTCGACATCGATCCAGACGTCCTGGTCCCCCTCCATCAGCACGAAAACGAGCAGGTCGGCTTTGTCCTGCGAGGCTCCGTGACCATGACCGTTGCAGGTCAATCACGCGAGCTGCGCGTGGGCGAGACCTACCAGATCGCCAGTCAGGTTCCCCATTCGGCGAAGGCTGGCCCGGACGGCGTGTCGGTGGTCGACGTTTTCGCGCCGGTCCGCGAAGACTGGAAGGGAGTGCCCGTGGTCGAGCCATTCCCCGGGCGCTGGCCCGAACGGTCGCCCTCGAGCTAGAACAGGCCGCCGTACTCCCCACCGTCCACCGCCAGGGTGGTCCCGGTGATAAAGCTCGCGCCGTCGCCGGCCAGGAAGACGGCCGCAGCCGCCAGCTCTTCGGGGCGTCCGTACCGGCCCAGCGGAATGGTGCGGATACTCCGCGCTCTGACCTCGTCGACATCAACTCCGAGCTTGGCCGCCTGGTGCCGGTTCTCTTCGACAATCCGGTCCGTCTCAAAACGGCCGGTCAGGATGGAATTCACGCGGACCTCGGGAGCCGCCTCCTTCGCCAGCGTCTTGCCCATGGCCACCACCGCCGGCCGCAGGGCGTTCGAGAGCACCAGGTTATCCACCGGCTGATGGGCGGCGATCGAGGTGAGGTTGACGATGGCGCCGTGAGCACGCCGCAGCGCGGGGAGGGACGCGCGAGTGATGCGCACCGCGCTCATCAACACCAGGTTGAAGGCGTCCGTCCAGGCCTGGTCGTCTAGGTCGGCCACGGTGCCGAAAGTCGGCCCTCGGGTGTTGTTGACGAGCACGTCGAGGCCACCCAGTGTCGTCGTCGCCCATTCAACGAGGTCCCGGCATTGGTCTGCTTGACTGACATCGGCGGCCCGGGCCACCACGTCCTGGCCTTGGTCGCGCAGGGTCTGGGCCGAGGCCTGGATCCGCTTCTCGTCGCTCGAGGAGATGACCACGCGACAACCCTCGGCGCCGAGCGCCCGGGCTGTGGCGAACCCTAGACCCCGGCTGGCGGCGGTCACGAGCGCGCGGCGTCCGCGCAGGCCGGTGTCCACTCCGCAATCCTAGGGAGATACGCGGGCCCCCGTCTGGAAGGGACCCTGATTGGGGAAAACCTGCATCGGGTAGACTGAGGTCATCGCTCAGTTCACCATCGCCTGGGAGCAAACCCAACCGGTCAGGCTCGATAGCGCCGGGAAGTTGGCGTTCGAAAAGCAGGCGCCCCGGGCCGGCGTCTATCGGTTCCGGCTCCAGGACGCCGATGGGGTGACGGGGGCAACCTTTACCGGCGAGGCCGAGAACCTGCGCCAGCGGATGGCTCACTACCGCCGACCTGATGCGGCACAGCTGGCTACCCAGCGCATCAGCGACACCATCCGCTCCTTCCTCGCCACGTCCGGCGCCTCCGTTGTGCTCGACGTGGTCGCCTCTGCCCGGAGTGCCGGGTCCAGCATTGATCTGACCTCAGCCCCACACCGCCGGTTGCTGGAGCGCGCCCTGATAGCCGCCTGCCGGGGGAACTCGCTCAACCTCTGAGACACTCTCCCTCCCCGCGGGGACTCTTCCTGGAAGATTAAGTGTCTTGACATCGCCGAGCGCCGGTTCATACTCGGGCCGAGCAGAATCGGCGGAGGAGCCCTGGAGGGCTCAGGGAGGGAGCATGGAGACCGCCCGCACCAAGTTAACGGCCGCAGACAAGATCGCGCGGTTACGAGACGGATACGCAGCGTTCAACCGGGGCGACATCAATGCCGTGCTGGAGTTGCAGGCAGACGACTGCGTGTGGCACGGTCGGGGCAGCACCAAATACGGCGGGGACTTCAAGGGCAAGGCGGGGATCATCGGGCTGTTGTCTCAGATTCCCCAGGACTTCGAGGAATTCAAGATCGATGTCCACGACATCTTGGCCAACGATGAGCACGCAGCGGTCCTGGTCACCAGCCGCAGTCGCCGCAAGGGCAAGACCTACGAAGACAACGCGGTGCACGTGCACCACGTCAACGACGAGGGCAAGACCACGGAGCTCTGGTTTGCCACCGACACCGAGCAGCTGAAGGAGGCCCTCCAGAGCTAACCCCGGCGGAGACAGCCCAGAGAAGGTTTGGCGCGGGCCGGCCGTTGTACCCGCGTGGCCGTCTGCAAGCGCTGCGGGTCCGTCATGCCCATCGGCCAGAAAATTTGCGATATGTGCGGCGGCCCCCCGGCCACCGCGGCGGCTAAGTGGCGGGCGCCGCTGGAGGCCGCGCCGGTCCAGCTCGCCTCCAGCGCGGCTGGCTGGTCCCAGCCTCAGGCCCCCCCGCCCCAGGCCGCCGACCTTGGCATCGCGGTTCCGTCCTATGTCACCGTAGGCAGCCTGCGGGCTCCCTTCTGGATGCGGGCCATCGCGCTCTTGATCGACGGCGCGGTGGTCGGGATCCCCTCATACGCGCTGTCCGTGGTCGTCCTGCAGCAGCCGGGGGTTGGCCCCCGTTATGCAATCGGGGTGCTGCTTAACCTCATCTACTTCGTCTACTTCTGGAGCGGCCCCGAGAAGGGGCAGACCCTGGGTATGAGCCTGTTCAACCTCCATGTCGTCAAGACCGACGGCTCATACCTGGACGTCAGCCGCGCAGTCATTCGTTACATCGGCTTCTTCATCTCCCAGTCCGCCTTCGGTCTGGGTCTGCTCTGGGCGGCGTTCGACGCCAATAAGCAAGGCTGGCATGACAAAATCGCGGGCACCTACGTCATCCGCGCCGCCAGCTAAGAAATCTCGCCTCCCCTGCGCCGTCTCTCAAGTCTCCCTCCGCTTTATTGGGGAACTTGTCTTGAGTCAAGAAATTGGCAGGGTCGGCGTGTGTCGCAAGCCGATCCCCTAACGGCCACGGGATCCTTGGGTGGCCCGAGCCCGCGCCGATCCGAGGTCGGGTATTCAGCGCCTGGTCTCGTACCTGGTCAGGAGCACGCCGTCGGGAAACGTCCGGGTCTCCACCAGGTTCAGGTTCACCCAGTTGTCCAGGGCCGTGAAGAACGGCGTGCCGCCGCCCACCAGGACCGGGTGGGTGACGATCGCGTACTCGTCGATCAGCCCGGCCCGCATGGCCGCCGCGGCGAGGGTGGCGCCGCCGACGTCCATGGGACCGCCATCCTCAGTCTTGAGCCGGGTGATCTCGGTGACAGCGTCGCCGGTGACCAGGCGGGCGTTCCAGTCGACCGCGCTGGTCGTCGAGGAGAACACCACCTTCGGCATGTCCCGCCAGCGGCGGGCGAACTCGATCTGCGCCGGTGTGGCGCCAGGCTGCTGGTCGGCGGTCGGCCAGTGGGAGCTCATCGTCTCCCACAGTTTGCGCCCGTACAGCGCCAGGCCCGTCGCCCCCACCCGGTCGGACCACCACTGGAACAGCTCGTCGCTCGGCACGCTCCAGCCGAGGTCGTCGCCGGACGCGGCGATGTAGCCGTCCAGGCTCAGGTTCATGCCAAAGGTCAGTTTCCGCATGGCGTCAGCCTCCCGTGAGTGGGTATTCAGCATACAGACCAACACGGCGCGGAAAATTCATCGGTCAGACCACACCGAGGGCCGGTTGACCACCGCGCCAAGCGGATGCTGCGTACGGAAGGGAACGGTCACCGGCACACGCCGAGCGTCCAGCACAGCTGCGGAGCCCCCGAGGGCGCACGGTCCCGTAAGCCCCGCCCGGTGCTGTGTCTCGGTAACCGTGCCCTAAACGGACGCCCCACCGGTGATGCCGAGGTAGGCGTCGCGCGGTGTCCGGTCACCGAGCGACTGGTGGGGTCGGATGCGGTTGTAGATGTCGCGGAAGCGGGCGGTCTCCATCGCAAGCGCTCCGCCGTCATCGATGGGTGCGCGGTAGAGGTGCTCGTATTTGAGGGTGCCGAAGAAACGCTCGATGACGCCGTTAGTCTGCGGTGACCGGACGCGGGTGCGGACGTGGCGTAGCAGCGGGTCCTCGCCGGCGAAGGCAGTCTTATAGGTCTCGCCGCGGAAGCAAGGTCCATTGTCGGACACGAGGGCGATCGGGGTCGGGACGACGTCGATGATCTCGCCGGTGGTCTCGTCGACCAGCTCGATGGTGTCGCGGTCGGCGCGCAGATCGTCGAGACAAAGCACGCGTTGGGCTTCGGCGACGGCCGCGTTCAGGCAAGCGACAGCGTCGGCGCCGCGGGCCGTTGGTCCGACGGTGGCGGCGAGGCAGAACTTGGTGGCGTAGTCGATCACCGCACAGATGCGCCAGATCCCGCCCGAAGGCGTCTCGAACTCGCTGAAGTCGGTCTGCGACACCCGGTTGCGTTCGCTCGGCGGATCCCGGAACAGCTTGCGCCGCAGAGCCGCCCAGGACTTGCGATCGGCCCGAAACCCGCGCGGCAGCAGCAGCCCGCGGCGACGCAGCGCCCGCTCGACCGTCGAGGTCGACACGGCATGGCCATCGGCGCGCATCATCGCCGCGATCTTCCGGTGCCCCCACGCCGGCCAGTCCGATGCGTACTTCGCGGCCAACGCCTCGACAGCATCTACCGCCGGTGACGGCCACGGGCCCTTCGCGGCTTCGTCGCCAGCCCGCAAGCGAGCAAGCCGTCGGCGGTAACTCCGTTCGGGGATGCCGGCCAAGGCGGCGAACCTCGCGACCGGCAGCTGCGCTGCCGCTCTCAGGGCCTCGAGGTCTGCGAAGGGACCTGGTCGATGTACTCCGAGCCCTTCTGCCAGATCCGCAGCTGCACCGTGGCCTCGGCCAGCGCGAGCTTCAATTCCTGGATTTCGGCCCGCTGCCGGCGCTCGACGAAGTTCCCGCGGCCGGCGCCCTTACCGCCAGGCATCCCGTCTTCCATCGCGGCTTTGCCCGCATCGACGAAGCGGTTGCGCCACCGATTGATCGACTCCGTCGAGACGCCGTGGCGGCGGGCGGCCTCGGCAATCGTGATCTCACCCGACATCACGGCCAGCACGATCTGCAGCCGTCGCTGACGGGAAGCATGGCTGTCGCCAGGAGCGGTCACACCGCGACGTTGCTGAAAAACGGCAGGGTCCTGGTAGTTGGTGGGCAGTTCCTTGGCAACCTGCGCAGCGTCGAGCTCTATACCCCCTCGGATCATCGACACCTCGCAGGCGGGGGCCGTCCGTCGGCGGAATTCTCCATGGGACAGCAATCCCACTCGGCATTGCCGCTCTGCTCATCGTTGTGACCGCAGGTGTCCTAGCCGTTAGGGCGAGAGGGCGAAAGCGCTCCGCTTGATTCCGTTTAGCGGCCATCGTCTCCCGGGTTTAGAGCGCTCTCCAAAGAAACAAGCGTGACTCCAGCGCGGGATCTGGTTCCAGCCCGAACTCGCGCAACCGGCCGCGGATCCGTGAGCGGGCCGCCCCCGGGGAGGTGCCGGCGGCCTCGGCGTAGGCGTCGGGCCAGAAGCGCTCGCCCAGGTCCCACACATAGGCGTACGTGCCCCGGGTGCGGCCGGCCAGATCGACCTTGCAGATGACAAACCGCCGCTGTAGCTCCACGAGCGCCCGGTCGAATCCGTCGCTGCCGGCGATCCGGCGCAACTCTCCAGACGACGCCCGCCCGCTGCTGCGCAGGTGCTCGAAGATGACGTGCGCATTGCGCGGCAGCCGGCCTTCGGCGTAGAGCCTCGAAGGGTCCCGCTCCACCTGCAGTCCGCGGCCGCCCACCGCGGCGACGAAGTCCGGCAGGAAGTCGGGCGTGATGAAGCTGGGCTGCCCCTTGATGATCTTGCCGTAATGCGCCTTCCGCTGCATGTGCACGTCGTCCTTCCAGCCCCAGGTCACGTCCATCACCGTCCACGCCGTCCGACCCATGGCCTCGGCGACATTGGGAAAGGCCAGCCCGTCGATGGGTCCCCAGGTGCAAAATCCGAGGGCCTGCACGAAAGCGGTGGCGTCGGCCGGCGTCCGGACCGGTCGCCGCCACAGGCGATGCCAGCCGGCCTGGGTGGCCCGCTTACGCTCCGCCAACGATGGTGACCAGCGTGTCGGGCAAGCCAAACAGGGCGCGCAGGCCCGGGCCGCTCAGCTCGAAGCTCCCGCTGCTGCCGCGCACCCGCACCCCCAGAACCCGGCCCGAGGGACCCTTCTGCAGCACATCCATCCCCACGATGGTGTCGCCCAGATCCTCGCCGTCGTCTCGCATGATCTGCGCCGCCGCGGCCGGGGTGATGGGTCCCACCTCCCAGGCGGGTGACCGATCGAGCGGATCCGGGATCCCGCGCAGGTAGCTGAAGACGGCGGCCGGCACAAGGTTGCCGTTCCTCCATCGGATGAACCCATACTCGCTGTTCTCCGTGTGCCCGCCTCCGGAGGCCATGTAGAGGGCATCGATGAGGTGCCCGCCGCTGGTGAGCACCTGCCCGCGCGTGGCCTCCACGGCGTCGCTGCTGGCGGCCCGCTCCTCGCCCAGGCCGCCGTACGCCTGGTCGTACGTGGTGCCCTCCAGGTCGAAGTCCCCGGGCCCCGCGAGCAGGATCTTGCGCAGCGCGTAGGTGCGCGCCGCCACGGCCTGCGCCTTCAGCGCCTCGGCGCCCCATGAGAACGGCATCTCGGCGGGGACTACGTCCTTCAGGTAGTTCTCCAGGGACAGCGTGTTGACCAGCACCACGTTGGCGCCGGCCCTGGGGATGATCGTCAGCGTCCCGCCGTAGCGTCGCTCCTCGCTGCCCCGGCGAAAGTCGCTATCCAGCGATTCCAGCAGATTGGTCCGTAGTCCTGCCGGTCCGCCGGCGCGCACGGTCAGCGGCCGGGTGATCGCCATCGGCTGGCCGCGACTGCCATCTGGTCGCTGCACCAGCACGGTCGCCCGGCCCGCTGGATTGGAACCGAACACCAGGAACCCGCCAGTCTCGACGCCAAGCGGCGTGCCGTCCACCGTTGCCGGCCCAGCGATCTCCTGGAACGGGCCGTACAGCCGGGGCCACAGCCGCGCCAGGTTGATGGCGTAGTGCGTCAGTCCCACCCGCACGGCACGGCTGGTGTCCCGCACATCGATGCTGACGCCCTGGTAGTACGCCTGCAAGATGCTGCGGTAGTCCTGGCCGGCCTGACCCCGTCCGCGGGCGCCCCACTGGCTCATCCCCAGGCCGTGTCCGTTGCCCCGTCCGGAAAACAGGAAGCCCGAGAGGTGGAGCGGTACCGGATCGCCGAGTGCCAGCTGGGTCCCGTGCGTGGTGAGGGTTACGGCCAGGGTGAAGTCTCCGACCGCCACGGGCGCCAGGGTGACCATCGCCAGCGTGGTCTCCCCGGCGGCCGGGACGCTCTGGCCCAACGGCTGCGTTGCTTCGAGCGCTGTCTGTCCGCTCCGGACCCACCGGATCCGCACCGTGTCGTGCGGACCCCACGCGCTGGTGGAATCGTTGACTACGTCCAGGGTGAGCCTCACCACGCCGCCAATCGGGGGTTGCTGCGGCAGCACCGAGCTGGAGCGCACGGTGACGCCCGAGGCGGCCGGCACCGGTGCCCCGCCCAGGGCGGCGGCCAGGCTCACGGAGACCACCACAATGCTGGCTGGCCGCCAGTTCAGACGCACCTTGCTATTCTCGCGAAATGCCCTCTTCTGACAGGCTCGCCTGCCTATTGCTGGTCGGACTGCTCGCCTCCTGTACGGTGCACATCGGGCCGCAGCCCACGCCCCATTCCACGGCATCGACCACGCCGCCCGCGGCCATCAGCCTCCGCTTGCTGGAGGCCGATGACGTCCAGACGCTCGATCCAGCATTGATCGACGACCCGACCTCGATGGCCGTCGGGCGCGAGCTGTTTGAAGGCCTAACCAGGCTGGACGCACAGCTCCGGCCAGGACCCGGCTTGGCCAGCAGCTGGGACATCACCGACGCCGGCCGCACCTACACGTTTCATTTGCGCACCGCCACCTACCAGTCTGGTGCCCAGGTCCAGGCCCAGGATGCGCTCACCGACTGGGCGCGGGCCCTGGACCCCACGACCGCCAGCCCGCTGACGGCCTTCTTCGCCCCGCTGGGCGCCCGCCACCCCGGCGAATTGCTGAGTGGCGTGGACGCGGTCGACCCGCATACGCTGCGTGTCCACCTGGCCGTGCCGAACAGCGAGCTGCTGACCCTGCTGGCCCTGCCGCCGTTCTGGCTGTATGACCCGAACGCCGTCGGGCCCCATTTCGGCGATGCGGTCGCCTCCGCCGGCAGCGGTCCCTACGCACTCGACCGCTGGGACCGGGGCCGCAGCCTCTCTCTGCATGCCTGGTCGGGCTACTGGCAGGCGGCGCTCCAGGTGCGTTCGGTGAGCGTGGACGTCGTGCCCGACCCGGCGTTGCGGCTCCAAAAGTTCCAGGACGGAGCCGCCGACATCGTCCACGGTCTAACCGGGCCCCAGCTGCTGGGGTGGGCCAGCGATCCGGCACGGCTGGCTACGCTGCACAAAGTGCCGACCGGGCTGACCGCCTGGCTGGGGTTCAACACGGTGGCTGGCCAGCAGTACGGACTGGCCGAGCGTCAGGCGGTGGCTCAGGCCATCGACCGCGGGCGCCTCACCGACCTGGCCCTGTTCGGGTCGTTGCTCGGCGTGCCCGCCACCGACCTGCTGCCGCCCGGGATTCCCGGGCATGTCGACCGCTCGCTGCCCGGCTACGACCCGGCCACGGCGCGGCGGGTTCTGGACGCCGCCGCCTTCCCCAACACCTTCGACCTGTATCTCTCGGGCGGGCAGACCACCGGTCGAGTGGGCGGTGACCTGCAAGATCAGCTGGCCACCGCGACCGGACGGACGGTGACCCTGCACGCCATTGGCGACTTCTCGTCGCAGGCATCCCTGGACAGGCTTCCCTTCTTCATCGACGCCTGGACGGCGGACGTGCCGCATCCGGCCGACGTGCTGGAGAACGTGCTTCGTCGTAATGCCCAGTTCAACAATCTGCAACTGCAGGATGCCCAGATCGAGGCGGCCCTCGACCAGGGGCTGGGCGCCCCCACCTTCGAGGAGGGGATCCGCGGCTATCAGGCGGCCGACGGTCTCGCCGTTGACCAGGTCCGCGTCATTCCGCTCTACAGTGGGGTGGAGCCCTACCTGGTCCGCTCCGGCCTGCAGGTGCCATTCATGGGCAGCGTGCTGCCCTATCGCTGGGAAGACATCCACGCCTAAGCCACTGCGGTACCTCCCCGCTTATGAGCGGACCTATTTTTAGCTATGGTCCCTCCCCCCTTGCGGGGGAGGGTCAGGGTGGGGGGTCTCGCAGGGCCTGCCTGGGGCATAGGCCTACCATCTGACCATGAGCGACCGCGCGTCCCATCGCGCAAAGGTGCTCCGCTACGGCGAGCAAACCGAGCGTCGCGACGATCAGCTGGCGGCAGAAGAGCCGCTCGAGCTCCGGCTTGACGGCGAGCCGCTGACCGTGATGATGCGTACCCCGGGGCATGACCGCGAGCTGGCGCTGGGCTTCTGTTATGGCGAAGGCATCATCCGCGCCGTCGACGACGTGACCACCTTCACGGTGGTGCCGAATGGCGAGCACCCGGAGCTCGAGAATGTCCTCGACCTGCAGCTCGCTTCCACTGCCCCGGGGCGCGACGCGCGCTGGCAGCGCCAGTTCTTCGCGGCGTCCAGTTGTGGGCTCTGCGGCGTCAGCAGCATCGAGGCCATCCACAGCCAGGCCCCGCCGCTTCCGGACGATGACCTGCGGATCGCCCCAGAGGTTCTCTTCACGCTGGACGAGCGGCTGCGTGCCGAACAGGCGGTCTTCGCCCGCACCGGCGGGTTGCACGCGGCAGGGCTCTTCACCGAAGCCGGCGACCCACTCGTGGTGCGAGAGGACGTCGGCCGCCACAATGCGGTCGACAAGGTCATCGGGTACGCGCTGGAAGGAGGCCTGGTTCCGCTGTCGCGTGCCATCTTAATGGTGAGCGGCCGCACATCCTTCGAGATCGTGCAGAAGGCGCTGATGGCGCGCATCCCCGTGCTCGTGGCGGTGTCCGCCCCGTCGAGCCTGGCCCGGGACCTGGCTCAGGCCTCGAACCAGACTCTGGTCGGCTTCCTGCGCGGGCGCAGCCTCAACGTCTACTCGGGCCGCCAGCGGATTGCCATTTCCTGAATCGCGGGGAAGCTCGCTCCCCGTTGGTTGCGAGGAGGGTTGGGGTGGGGGGTATCAGGCCCGCTTCAAGTTCACTCCGGCCGTAACGTTCCGACCGGGGCCCCCGTTTGCCGGTGAGGACGATCGGTCCTGGGCAGGTCGCTGGACCCGAGCGGTGCTCTCGTAGACGTCCAGCTGGATCGATCGTCCCTCTTCCCCCCGGGGGCCGCTACGGCGGCCCCTTGCTTTTTGATTGCCGCCGGCACTCGGCTACTTCGATGAGTTACCTAGGTCGGGGGGCAGTACGCGCTTGCCGGCATCGGTCATCAGCCCCTCCGCAAGCAGCCGGGCGACCCGCTCCCGGTTGGAGGCCGACCAGTTGCTGCCCGGGCGCCGCGGCGTGAAGCGGCCCGCGTACCTGACCTCGTCCAGCCCCTTGATCTGGCCGTCCACCCAGCCGAAGCAGAGGGCCTCCTCGACCGACTCGTCATAGCTGATCCCCGTCTTTCCGGAACCCTTTTTGTAATACACGAGCCAGATTTCGCGACGGTCGGCATGATGCCGGCTGAGCCAGGTTCGCCACTGGGCTCGAGATCGTACTTGGAGCGTCTGCCCTATGTCCATGTGCCTGGTTCTGACCCTTGAGACTTTGCCCCTCGGAAGGCCTCTACCGTAGGCTCAAAGAAAGCCTGAAAGCATTTGGTCAATCAGCCATTACATATAGCAGTGGCTGGCGTAGCGACCCGTGTTGGGACACAATAGGGAATGCGCGGCCACGAGGCATCCAGATGAACGAAGCTGCCGGACCCGCCGAGCCGACCGCCGGGGAGCCGCTCCCCGCCCCCGCCGCTGAGCCCGCGGCGATCTCTTCTGTCGAGCCGATCGCTCCCGCTCCGGCTGCTCCCATCGTCTATGTCGGTGGCCAGCCCGAGTCTGCCCGCCCCAGGCTCCCCCGTGGGATTGTGGCCGCCGTTTTTGTCGGAATCTTCCTCCTGGTGGCGGCGGGGGGCAGCGGCTTCTGGCTCCTGAACACGACCCGCCAGGTCAGTTTTCGGCCGGCTGCGGGCAGCACGGCCGAACCCGCCGTCACCAAGGCCTTCGTCGACGCCCTGCATCGTGGCGATCCTACCGGGATGCGGGCTCAGGTGACCAAGGCATGCCTCGCCGACCAGAGCTCATCGCTCTGCTTTGGCCCGGAGGCCGATAGCCGCTTCCAGCAGTCCATGGCCCATCGCAAGGTGGACCTCACCTTCCTGCGCCGATACGACGGCAAGCTGGGCACGGTCGTGCTGTATGACCTGCTCGTGCACGACACCAGCACCGGCGAGCAAGTGGAGTGGATCCTGACCCTTCGCCTCTCCGCAGACGGCCACATCGACCGCGCCGTCACCAGCTAACGACTCCCTTAACCCGGAGCGGCCCGGATCGCCTCCCAGACCTTCGCTGGCGTCAGGGGCATGTCGAGATGGCGGATCCCGAGCGGGCCAAGCGCGTCCATCACGGCGTTCACGATGGTTGGCGGAGCGGCCAGGGTGCCACTCTCGCCAATGCCTTTTGCCCCAATCGGGTTTCGCGGTGTCGGGGTGACGGTTCGGTCCAGCTCGAAGCGCGGCACGTCGGGCGCGGCGGGAACCAGGTAGGTGGTGAGGTTGCCGGTCAGCAGCTGTCCGTCCGGGTCAAAGGCGGCTTCCTCGAAGAGCGCCTGCGCGATCCCCTGGGTCGTGCCGCCGTGGACCTGGCCCTCCACGATCATTGGGTTGATCACCACGCCGCAGTCGTCAACGGCCAGGTAGCGCAGGATCTGGACGCGACCCGTGTCGCGATCGACCTCGACCACCGCCAGATGGGCGCCAAACGGAAAGACGTAATCCGGGGAGTCGAATTCTTCGTTCGCCCGCAGTTCGGCCTCCCGGTCCTGGGCCAGCGCCCAGGCGGCCAGCCGCTCCAGGCTGAGGGCCCGGCTCGGCACGCCCCGCACGTAGACGCGCCCGTCCTCGAGCACCAGGTCGGCTTCGGCGGCTTCCAGGGCAGACGCGGCCAGCCCGACGACCTGGCGCTTGAGGGTCCGGGTGCCATTGAGGACAGCCGCGCCCGACGTCGCGGCGCTGCGACTGCCCCAGGTCCCCTGGGCGTACGAAGGGTGGTCGGTATCGCCGTGGCGGACGCGGACGCGCTCGAGCGGGAGGCCAAACACATCGGCGGCCAGCTGGGCCCAGGTCGTCTCATGGCCCTGCCCGTGGGGCGTGGAACCGGTGTAGACAGTCAGGCTGCCATCCATCTCCAAGTGCACGGCGCTACGGTCGGCCGGGCCGCCGCCCCCGATGTCAACGTAGGCTGCCATGCCGATCCCGTGCAGGCGCCCGGCCTGCCGGGCGGCGGCTTGGTCTCGGCGGAGCCGTGGATAGTCGGCCATGGCCAGCAGCCGGTCCAGCGCGCCGGCATAGTCGCCGCTGTCATACGTGGTCCCGGCTGGGTTGCGGTACGGGAATGCCTCCCGGCCGATGAAGTTGTGCTTCCGCACTTGGGCCGGGTCCCGGCCCAGTTCGACGGCCAGAAGGTCCATCATCCGCTCGATCAGGTAGGTGGCCTCGGGCCGGCCGGCACCCCGATAGGCGCTGGTGGGGGTCGTATTGGTGAAGACCCCGGTGAGCGTGCTCTCCAGCGCGGGGATCTTGTAGCAGCCGGTCAGCATGTCGATGGTGCCCACCGGAACCATGGGGCCAAAGCCGGCCAGCGTTCCCATGTCGGCCCTGATCTGGGAGCGCAGCGCGAGCACGGTTCCGTCCCGCATGGCGGCCAGCTCGACTTCCTGCACATGTCCCCGCGCCTGCCAGGTGCCGGAACAGTTCTCGGTCCGGTCCTCGATCCACTTGACCGGCCGCCTCAGCCGACGGGCGGCCTCGGCTACGACCAGCTCTTCCGAGTACAGGCCGCCCTTGCTGCCGAACCCGCCGCCAACCTCTGGCACGATCACCCGGATGTCGGCCGGGTCCATCCGAAGGCCCTCAGCGAGATCTGCCAGCGCGGAGTGGGGCGCCTGGCTGGAGATCTCGACCGTCAGCCGGCTCCCATCCATGGTGGCGAGGGCGCCGCGCGTTTCCATCGCCATCGGAATCAGGCGCTGGTTGTGTAGCCGTTGCCGGACCACCACCTCCGCCTTCTTGAAAGCCGCGGCCACGGCGCCGCGCTTCTTTCGGATCGTGAACGAGATGTTGCCGGGGGCTTCGGGGTAGACGAGGGCGGCTTTGGGCGCCGTGGCGGTCTCGACGTCGGCCACGGCGGGCAGTGGCTCGAGGTCCATCTCGATCCGGTCGATCGCGTCGCGCGCCTGCTGGCGCGATTCGGCGATCACGACCGCCACCGGCTGGCCTACGTGGTGCACGCGGCCGTTCGCCAGGGGCCGCCGCTCTGGGACGAACGCCGCCTCCTCCGGCGCTTCCGTCGGCATCGAGCCCAGCTCCTGCAGGTCGGCGTCGGTCCAGGCGGCCAGGACGCCGGGCGCCTGCCGAGCGCCGGTCACGTCGAGACGGCGGACGACGGCATTCGCCAGGTAGCTGCGGAGGAAGGCGGCATGCACCAGATTCGCCGGTTGCCGGTCGTCGACATAAGTGCCGGCACCGGTGACCAGCCGCGGATCTTCGACCCGGCGCACGGCGCGCCCAAAGGTCGGGGGGCCCATCGGCTCAGTCTAGGCGCGCCAGGGAACGGGCGTTCAGCGGCCGAATGCAGCGGCGCATTGACTTCTGGCGGAAGCCGTAGTATCTGTCTTAACCGAGTCTTGTCCCAATATTGACCGAGTCTTTCCTGCTTGGGCAGGTTGTGCGCATAGGCTGTCCAGGAGGGTCACGCAGAGGGAGGAGGAACGATGCTTATAGTCCGCCGATTCGTGCGACTGGTTGCTTTAGTAGCAGTCCCGACGTTCGCCTCGGGGCTGGGATCCAGCGGTGCCTCCGCGGCACCTCCCGACACCGGCTGTCACCTGCAATCAGCCAGGGGAGCCATCCAGCATGTGATCGAGATCCAGTTCGACAACTTCCACTTCACTCGGGACAACCCGAATGTTCCCTCCGATCTGGAGCAGACCCCGAATCTGCTCAACTTCATCACCGGCAACGGTACGATGCTGACCAACCAGCACACGCCGCTGATCTCCCATACCGCGGTGGACATTCTCACCACCCTCACGGGGGTGTACCCCGACCGGCATGGAATGAACGTTGGAAACAGTTACGGATTCTTCCGGAAAAACGGAAGCGTGGGCTTTAACAGCTCGTTTGCCTACTGGACCGACAAGAGCGCCGACGGCGCTTACAATCTCGTCACGCCTGAGGGCAAGAACGCTCCGGCCCCGTGGGTCCCGTTCACCCGGGCCGGGTGCAACGTAGGCGGTGTCGCGACCGCCAACATCGAGCTCGAGCGGCTGGCAAATATCGCGACCGTCTTCGGTTCGTCATCTCCCGAAGCACAGGAGGCCTCGACCAATCCGGACCAGGCGAACGCCGATTTCATCGGAATCGCGGTGCACTGCGCCCAGGGCGCCGCGCTCTGCGGAGGGAGCAACGGCCGCGCAGACGTCCTCCCGAGCGAGCCGGGCGCTTATACCGGATTTAACGGGCTGTTCGGGCACAAGTACGTGGCGCAACAGCTCGGCGGGATTGCAGACCTCAGTGGCAACGTCATGAGCGGATTTCCCGGTTTTGGCGGAATCAGTGCCTCCCAGTCGCTCGGCTACGTCGCCGCGCTCCAGGAGCACGGCGTGCCGGTGACCTATGCCTACATCGCCGACGCTCACGACGATCATGTCAACGGCCGGGCCTTTGGTCCGGGTGAAGCGGGCTACGTCGCCCAGCTGCAGGCCTACGATCGGTCCTTCGGCCAGTTCTTCACACGGTTGGCTGCCACTGGGATCAACCAGGGCAACACCCTGTTCGTCTTCACGTCGGACGAGGGTGACCACTTCGTTGGTGGCGCACCGACCCCGGCAAGCTGCGACGGCATCACCACTCCATGCGCGTACCGCAAGATTGGCGAGATCGATGCCAACCTCAAGGGCCTAATGGCGTCCGAGGCGAACGTCACCACGGCATTCGCCATCCACTTCGATGACGCGCCCAGCGTGCACATTGTGGGTAACCCGGCCCCGGACGCGGCAGTCACCCGCACCTTTGAACACGGTGCGGCGGGTCTCTACGACCCGAGCAATGCCGTCACCGGGCAGCGCACGCCGCTCACCCAGCGCCTGGCGGACCCGGTGGAGCTCAAGAACCTGCACATGGTCACGACCGGGGACCCGGCGCGGACACCGACCTTTGTCCTGTTCGGCAATCCCGACTACTTCATCCACACCTTCGGTTTCAACGCGGGCTGTGCGTTTGCCTCGTGCTTCAATGAGGACCCAGGATTCGCCTGGAACCATGGCTCGTTCAATCCCGAGACGGTGACGACCTGGCTCGGGCTGGTTGGCCCCGGGGTGCGCAACGAAGGAATCACGGGCACGGTGTGGTCGGACCATACGGATGTCCGGCCGACTCTCCTCGCGCTGACCGGGCTGCCGGATGACTATGCCACCCAGGGTCGGGTCTTGTTCGAGGTGCTCCATGAAGATGGGCTCCCCGTGTCGCTGCGGCAGCACCTCGGGACGCTCCAGGACCTGGCGGCGGTGTACAAGCAGCTGAACGCTCCGGTCGGCCTGTTCGGTCTGGAGACACTGAAGGTCTCCACCACCGCGCTCGAAGGCGATGTGGGCACGTACGCCAGCCTCGAGAGCCAGCTCCAGGCGCTGGGGGACGATCGCGACGCGGTCGCCGGTCAGATGTCCGCGGCCCTGAATGCGGCGGCCGGCGGCCAGGCCATTAATGAGAACCAGGCGAAGGACTTGATCGGCGAGGGGCAGGCGCTGCTCGCTCGGGTGACCCTGCTGGCAGGCAGCTGATATCGGACCTGCAGTGGAGGGGGCCGCCGGTTGGCGGCCTCCTCCCAGTTTCAAAGGAGGCAATCCAATGAGGCATGGGATCTCGACCCTCGGTCGTGCCCTGGTGGCG